>Ga0209343_10000004_pt1 | contig 372951 bp, 301 predicted proteins | sample RifCSPlowO2_02_FD_184026 | JGI IMG/M metagenome (GOLD analysis project Ga0209343, IMG submission 184026) | Groundwater microbial communities from Rifle, Colorado - Rifle CSP2_plank lowO2_0.2 (SPAdes) (version 2) | ecosystem: Environmental > Aquatic > Deep subsurface > Groundwater | place... | reverse complement strand
CAAAAAGAAAAGAACCAAAAGAAAAATCTACGGCTGCGACTACTTCTTTTTCCCTTTCTCCTTTCATCTAAAAAGTGACAGTTCTATTCAATTTAAAAGGTGACATTTCTATTTGAGGTTGACAGCCTGTAACTGGTTTTAATATCTAGAGCGAACTTAATTCTTTCGTCATCTTTGAATACAAAGGAAATATCAGGATAGTAGTTTTGATGGTCAGCCAGGACAATATTGAATGAATACTTTTGAGCAAATTCCAAAATTTTTGGAAATAAATGAATTTCTAAAATCTTTGATAAAATTTTCGTATCAGATGATATAGAGTAAATATTTTTGTAGATGTCTATAAAACCTTTAATTGTCCATTGTTGATCATTTGAGGAAACATGCTCTACCAAGGAGTCAACAAAATTTTTGAGATATTGCTTAAATTGACCTTTAAGAACTATTTTTCCATCATCGCATTTCATTTTATGATTTTTTTATCTTTAAACTTTATAATATTTTTTTCCTAATTTTTTTAAATCTGGAGCAACCTTTATCACGCCCTTCTTTAAAGACGCTTTGAGCTTTTGATCAAATGGAGCGGGTGATGGGAATCGAACCCACATCTAAAGCTTGGGAAGCTTTCATTCTACCACTGAACTACACCCGCGAAATAGACTTAAAAAATTATATTTAAAATCTTAGCAAACAGATTTATTTGTTACAAGCTATTTTTTTAGCTTGGCTAAGAACCTTTAAGAACATGTTCATGGTTAAAAGGCTCGTTTGGGTATTTTGGCGGCTGGGATGATAAATATCTACAAGAGTTGGTTCCTCTGCAAACAGGTGAACAGCTCCATGTTTAAAAGGATGATGAGATTGTTTTTCCCCCATTAAATAAAGATACCCATCATGAGCAATTTTACCTAGCGCAACAACCACTTTAAGGTTAGGTAATAGTTTAAGTTCTTGACGCGCATATTCTATGCAGGTGCGGATTTCTGGTTGAGTTGGTTTATTTTGCGGCGGCGCGCAACGAACCACAGCAGTGATGTAGGTGTTAAACAGCTGTAAGCTGTCATTGACATCTTCCGCAGTCGGTCGGTTGGCAAGCCTTAAAGTGTAAAGCGCTTTGAACAAAAATTTTCCAGAAGCATCCCCTGTAAACATGCGGCCTGTACGGTTAGAACCAAATCTTCCCGGAGCAAGACCCAACAACAAAATTTGAGCTTTAGTATCCCCAAAACCCGGAACAGGTTTGCACCAATAAGAAGGATAAGTTTTGTGTATGTCTTGTAAATAGTGAACTAATCTTGGACATTTGCGACAAGCAATTACTGTTTTTTGGAATTCTTGGATTGATTCAGAACGAATTAACTTTTTTTTCATTTAGGTGTGATAGGAGAACTTAATTATAAGAAAATTTATTTAGGAGATAGAGAGGATCTATTGGGGCGCCATGAATATAGGTTCCAAAGTGGAGATGCGGGGTATTCACTACTCCAGTGGATCCCACTTCCCCAATCACCTCTCCTTTTTTCACTTTTTTTCCTTTGCGAACTAGAATTTTTGAACAATGGAGATAAGCAGTAATAAAGCCTTGACCATGGTCAATCATCACCATGTTCCCTTCCTCTATAAATTCTCCCGCAAGGATTACCTCCCCATGATTAGCGGCTTTTATAGGAGCGCCTTCAGGCGCTCCTAAGTCTAAGCCCCGGTGGTATCCTTTTTTAAGTTCCCCATCTAAAATTCTTTTTTCTCCATACAAACTTTCAATTTTTCCTTGAATTGGTTGGAGAAATTCTTTTTCCCATTTTTTAGTTTTACTTTCACTCTTTAAAGCCTGCTTAATTTTTTTTAGATCTTGTGGACGATCTTCTTTGGAAAGCAGGGACTTTTTCTCTTCAGATAAAACGATCGGTTCTATTGGGAAAGCAGTCGGGATTATTTCTGAATTAACAGACATTACGGCTTTATCTTGATCTAAAAGTTTTATGGTTTGTTTTCCTATAGGCGAGTCTGCGGGGATTGCCATAAAACATTCCCAGATAGTGATTTCACTTGCCTGAGTAGTTTCGCTCTTATTTTTTTTAGTTACAACTTGGTAGCAAGGGACATCTTTCCCTAAAAAATTTAAAGAAAGGTTCGCTTGCGGAGAAATTACCTCTGATCTTAGATAAATTAGTTCCCCTTGTTTGGCTGACGTGGAAATTTGAACAATTTTAAGATCAGTTGTATGGCTGAAAGATATAAAAAGCAGGATGGAGGAAAAAACTTTAGCGGGTGAAGGGAATCGAACCCTCGTCTGAACCTTGGCAAGGTCCCATTCTACCATTGAACCACACCCGCAAAAATCATTTAAAAATTATTCGGGTTAAAAATTTTACAGCGTTTTAATGAGAGGAAACTTTTTTAGCCAAAGGTTTTCTGGCTGCGTAACCTTCATCCACTCCATGCCAGAAGCGGACCTTTTTTTCCCCATACTTCCAGCAAAGGTAAACTTCAGATTCTTCATATTCAGACATGTGTGGAAAATCCACTAAACCAATCTCTAAATCTTTAATAGTCCCACCTAACTCCACGATCGCGTCCAATTGTTTTTTGGCTTGTTCTAGCAAAAAATGGGCTTGGGAAGTTTTCATTTGCTGGCTGGCAATATCTTTTGGGTTCAGCTCTTCCGGCTCTTTTTGATTTTTGCGCAGTTTATGAAGAATGTCCTGAGCATTTTGTCTTAAAGCCCAAAAATTTTGCAAATGATCTTCCATGTGAGGGATAAGAACATTCACTTCCTCAGCAGTAAAATAATGAATGGGTTCTAAGCGTGACATAAATCAATTATGAATCTTTTTTTATTTACAGTCAAGGTTTTGTGTGTGGTTGAAAAAATCTCTCTTGCAGGTTATACTTAAACTAATGAATCGAAACGACCTACCTCTTAAAAAGATCATTTTAATCATTCTTATTTTGCTTTTGATTGGGATGATCTCACTTTACCCTCACTATGTCCATTATCTGGAAGAAGTTGTGGCAGAACTCCCTTTAAGCATGATTTTTGAACTGCGCAGGGAGTTTTTGAAAAAAATTCTTCTTCCTTTAGGGATGATTCTGTTTTTAACTATCGGATCTTGGTTTTTAGTCAAGAGGGTTTTGTGCAAGAAAAAATAAAAGTCTGGTGGAAACAATCTTCTTATTCCTTGCTTTTTCATGGGATGACCTCTCTCATGGAAAAGTTTGGGCTAGGTAGAATTATTCACTTGTTTGTGAGAACAAAGGCGAAAAAATTATCCGGACTAGGAGATCAAAAAGGCTTTGGTTTGGTAGAAACGATGATGGCAATCGCTATTTTAGGGATTGTTGTCATGAGTTTAGCTTCTGTTATGGAATTTGTGACCATCACCTCTGTAAAGTCCAGAGAACAAACCCATGCTGTTAATATTAGCCAAAGATTTTTCACCAGATTAAATAACATTCCCTACCCTTATGTTTTTTCCTGTAATTCTTCCTCCGCTAACTATGGTTTAAATGGGACTTTTGGACCTGTGACAAATCAGGTCTCTACTTATCCTTATATTGCAGTTTTCAATGAGCTTAGGGCTTTGATGAGTGTGCATAGGTTTGACAAATTTACATTGGATATTAAGTTTGCGATTCGGGATTTAGGGGATTTAGATTCAGATGGCCAAACAATAGATTTACGATATTTTGCGGATTCTAATGGAGATTTAAGCGATGATTATGATTCTGGGGTTCGTTATTTTAACCAGAATGGGGATGGAGATTATAGAGATATTTATGGAACTCCACAGATCACAGAAGAGCCGCATACGCGTTTAAAGGAAGCGACTTTAAAGCTCTATAAAAAAGGTCAGCTTATTTTTCAAGATATTCAACTTATCTCTTGGGAAAAGTTCACAGGAGTGGAAGGAAAAGCAGCTGGCGCAACTTTGACCATTATGGTTAGTACCCCTTCGGAAAATAGCATAGTTTATTCTTTGGCTCAAACCCATCAACAAAATTCTTATAACCTTACTATCACTAAAACAGCTTCTGAACCAAGCATTACTCAAAGAGCGGATGCTTCTCTCCCTCTACGCATTATTGGCGAAACAACTCCTAATGCAACTTTAAGCTGGAAATTAGGAGCTTCCACAAATTCAACTTTGGACACATGTTCAGCTGATCTTCTTGGCCAGTTTGATTGCTCGGTTTCTAATTTAACAAACAACCTTGTAGAAGGAACAAATACGCTTTTTGGACAAGCAACAAAGACTGTTTATTATTCTCCTTGGAATCCCACTACTTTCATTAGGGAACTATCTACGCCTACGATCACTGCCCAGACTCCTACAGGCACGATCCCAAATCTACAACCAACTGTCAGGGCCACTATCCTAGATCAGCCATTGACTGCAGGGCGAGTTGTATCTGGTATTAATTCAGATTTGATTACCTTTTTTAATGGCACAACAACTGTTAATCATACTTATGATAATCTTACAGGTTATGTGACTTGGATAGATAGCATAACAGCTCTTCCCCCTATTCTTTCCGATGGGAGTTATACCATGATTTTGGAAGGAGGAGATAATGCGGGATATAAAGCTAGAAGTACATGGACATTCACTATTAGTGTAGGGATGACAGACCATTCAGCGCCTAGTATTTCTAATAAAGATCCAATTGGTATTGCGGCTTCCAATCCACCAACTATTTCCTGCAGGGTTTTTGATAACCAGAGTGGGATTATTTTGAACAGCGTGGTTTTAAGTTTAGATGGGGTTGTGATGGTAAGTTCAGGAATTGGGAATCTTGCAACTGCTTGCGCTGCGCTAACTCAACAGGATGGATATACTGTTAGTTATATTCCAGATTCTGTTTTAACCAGTGGATCCCACAGTGTGGCTATTCAGGCAAGTCATTGGGCTACTAATCCAACTAATAAAATTAGCTCTCAAGATACATGGTTATTTAATGTTCCTTAAATTTAAACTTTACACTAGAATCAGAGGATTTAGATCATGTTATAAAATTTGTTTTAGCGAGCAAGGCTCTACCCTTGTTGAACTCATGATCGCTATTACAGTTACTTTATTTATAGCCTTAGTGATTGGAAATCTTTTTACCTCTACTACCCGTTTTCTTACAGAGAGCGACACAAAAGTCAAAGCAGATGTTAATTTAAGATTTTCCATGGACAAAGTTGAAACCGCTCTTTTGAACGCGGATTTTTTTTATGTAGCCAGATCCACAGAGGTCTTATTTTCCGCAGATCTGATCACAGATAAAGACTATAGCCGAACCAGTGATTTTGATGGAGATGGAATCAATAATTTAAGTGATCCAGATGATGACAATGATGCCACCTCCATTCAGCCTTCCACTGCCCAGTGGAGAATAGGGTATGATTTAAAAGATGATGACGATGATAATGACAATCAAGTGGATATGAGGTGGCGTATTTATCTTTCAACTCATCAAAAAGTTTTTTATCTGGATTATTCTAAAAATAATGAATCTTGGGGCTCTCATGTAGAGACTTTGGTAGTTAATTTTGTTTCTACCACAGCTTTTACTTTTTATGGGAGCAAGAATGATCTTTTAAGTCAAGGTGGAGCAAATTTAGACACCAACAACGATGGAATGGTTTCAATTTCAGAAATAGATGCGGTGGCTAATGGAGGGAATGGGAATGGAAGGTTAGATACTTTGGCAGAGAGAAATAGAATAGTGACAGTTGGAATATTATTGGATCGGGATTCGAATAAGGATGGCAAGCGGGATTCACAATTAAGTACAGAGGTGATGCCGCCAGCACTCTATATTAAGAGGCGGCCATGAAAATTAGAAAAAGTGACCAAGGATTTGCATTGGCTATTACAGTTTATGTTTTGCTTTTTGTCTTAGCTTCTTTAACCTATCTTTTAACTAGAACTTCACAAGATGTTAAGACTTCTGACATGCATAAAAGATTAAAGAACTCTTCTACTTTAGCTAATAATGTTATTACTGATCTCATGCGCCAGTTCTCGCAAACCTTTCAGGCAGACCACTATGATTCCAGTCAACTGACTCGCAGCCCTGCTTTTTATACACATGGTTTTTCTTCAGTCACCATCTCTGCGAACGCAAATCAGCATTTTATTTCTTTTTCCGCAGTAGGCGCTTATGGGCAAGATATCAATCAGCCCCAGAACAAGAAAACCATTGAAGGGGTAATAAAATTTATTTCTGACCTTACCACCTTTGGCACCATGTGGAACGGCAACTTTACAACCAGCGCAAGCAACGCTAGTTATATGGGAAGAATGTGGGTGAATGGGAGCTGGAGCATTACTGGACTCAATACGCGCGTGCAAGGAGGGCCTGTTTTTGTGAATGGGAATATTAGCACAGGAGGAAGCGGCAACCTTGTGATTAATGGAGATCTTTACCGCAGCGGATCTAGGAGCGGGAACATCACTGTGAATGGAACTGATAATACCTATGTTCCTTCCATGAATTGGCCTACAATAGATAGAACTTATTTTGATACCTACTCTAATGTTAAAGTCACGCAAAATACAACTTTAAGATTTTATTATGATGGAGCGAGTTCAACAGGAACTGTTCGGGTTGGCACCACCACTTATGTTATTCCTTCAACAGGCTTTATTATTTACGGCCAAAATTGCACATTGACCTCTTCTGGAACAGTGCGGGGTAGAGTGACCATCGCTTCTATTCGCACCAGCGGAACAAGTGGAGGAAATATTATCATGGATAATCATTTAAAGTATGCAACCGTAGGTTCAACCAGTTTTGCTAATGTTCAAGACTCGTTTGCGGCTATTGCCTCTAATTCTATTGCTTTTAATAAAACCGGATCTGATCTTTATGTGAGCGGAGTTTATTTTGTGGATAGTTCTGGGACAACAGGAATGAGTTCATCTGGTTCCAGCGGCCGGACTTTACGTATTTTTGGCACTAGAAATAAAGGGATTTGGCTTTCAGGATTTAGCGGAGCGCAAATTACTTTTGATACAAATTTAGATACTTATCCCCCTCCAGGATTGCCAGAAAGGCCTAATCTTGTGACATGGCACATTAAATAATATAATTTTTTTATGGAATGCCCTGTTTGCCACAAAATACAATCTAATGAAAATAATAGCGAATGCCAGTTCTGCGGTCTTATTTTTGAAAAATGGCTGGCTAAACAAAAACAATCCACGTTAGTTGCTCCTATTCTCCCTCCTCTTCTTGAAATTTCTTCCTCACAGAAATTTAAAATTAATGTGGATTCTCAGTTAAGAACGCTTTTTGGTCTTTTGCTTTTTTTTGTTCAGCCTCTTGTTCAATGGAGCTATCCAATTTTTTTAAAATATTTTTTTAATATGATTTATGCGCCTCTTTCCATTATCTGTTTTATTTCTGGAATATGGATTGGGATGTGCGCGGATAAAAGAGGTTATTCTGGAATTTTTACAGCTGGCGGAGCTGGTTTGTTGGGTGGATTACTCACTTTTTCTTATCTCATGATTCTTGATCATGGCATCCTACTAGAGAAGATAAAGGTTGCAACTCCAGTCTTTGGTATCTATGCTAGTCTTACATTTTTAGGAGGTATTTTTTCTTGGGGTTTCAAACGCTACCTTCATATTACTTTATAATTACAGATTGAACAGAGACGGGTTGAAGGCAAGGATTTGGTTTGGTAAAATGTACGAAGTTAATTAACTAATCTTATGGAAACAAAATCAGTTTCAGTTCCTGACAAGCTTTTTTTAGCCCAGCCCCGTGGTTTTTGCGCTGGGGTGGAGAGAGCTATAGAGATTGTTGAAATCGCGCTTAAAATTTATCCCCCTCCAGTCTATGTTTTTCATGAAATCGTGCATAATAGTTATGTGGTCAAGGATTTAGGCAGCCGCGGAGCTATCTTTGTAAATTCTGTAGGAGAAACTCCAGATGGTTCTGTTTTAATTTTTTCAGCGCATGGGGTTTCGCCGGAAATTCGCGAACAAACCAAAACAAAAAAACTTAAAGTTATTGATGCCACATGTCCTTTAGTAACCAAAGTGCATATGGAAGCGATTCTTTTTGCTAAGCAGGGCTGCACCATCCTTTTGGTGGGGCATGATGGACATGATGAAGTGATCGGCACTATGGGAGAAGCTCCGGAACGGATTATTTTAGTGGATTCCCCCCAGGATGTGGAAAAATTGCAAGTTGAAGATCCGGAAAAAGTTGCGGTTATTACCCAAACCACTCTTTCTTTAGATGATACACGAGACACTATTGAAGCGATTAAAAGAAAATTTCCAAAAGTAATATTTCCGCCAAAAGAAGATATTTGTTATGCCACAACTAATAGACAAACCGCTGTAAAACAGTTAACCTCGCAAGTGGATTTAATTCTTGTGATAGGCTCTGAAAATTCTTCTAATTCCAAGCGTTTGGCAGAAGTATCTCAAGATAAGGGTGTAAAAGCTTATTTGATTGATAACGTGACAAAAATCAAAAAGGAATGGTTTGTAGGCGTAAGGAACATAGGGATTACTGCTGGAGCGAGCGCTCCAGAACATTTAGTGCAGGAAGTGATTAATTATTTTAGGGAATTAGGCGTGAAAAATATTGGAGAAATCAAAACAGTTTCTGAAAACGTCAAATTTTCTTTACCCTCAGAACTCACCCAGTTTGATCAAAAGTTAGCCAAAGTTTAAACCAATCTTTTTTCTTTCCCCTTTGTCCCCAGCGAAGTTGAGGGGCAAGGCCAAGGGAGTTTTTATTTTCTAATATTCGGGTTATTGTATTTGCATCATTCTTTCTAATGCGATGCGGGCTTTTAGCGCAATCTCCTCAGGCACTTTAACCTCATAAACTAAATCCTCTAAAGACCAAAGAACTTTTTCTAATGTATTTTTTTTCATGAACTCGCAGGCCGCTTCTTGGGCTGCGGGGTAAAATGTTTTTAATGGATTTTCTTTTTTTAAACGGTGTAAAATTCCTGTTTCCGTGGCAATAATAAATTCTTTTGCGTTAGATTCTTTTGCGCGTTTTAATATTCCATCTGTAGAAAGAATACGGTCTGCAATTTTCATGCAGGCGGTTAAGCAGCCGCATTCAGGGTGCATAAGAAACTCAGCTTGAGGGTGTTCTTTTTTTAGATCAAAGATAGGTTCTGGCCGAATGCGCAGATGTGTGTGGCAGGAACCATTCCAAAGATGAATTTTCCTATCTGTTTTTGTGCGCAGCCATTGACCTAAATACATGTCTGGAATAAAAAGAATCTCTTTATCTTTTGGCAGAGACTCCACTACTTTTAGAGCGTTGCTGGAAGTGCAGCAAATATCAGATTCAGCTTTTACCGCAGCAGAAGTGTTGACATAAGCTACCACCACCGCATTAGTAAACTCTTTTTTCCATTCTACTAGCTGATCTTTGGTAATACATTCTGCTAAAGAACAACCTGCTTCCAAATCCGGAACAAGAATTTTTTTGTTGGGGCTAAGCAAGGCTGCGGATTCTGCCATAAAATGAACACCGCATACTAAAATAGTAGAAGCTATAGTTTGGGCTCCGTATCTAGCCATGGCCAAAGAATCCCCGACAAAGTCAGCAATGTCTTGAATTTCCCCCGCTTGATAATTGTGCGCCACAATGACAGCATCCCGAACTTTCTTTAGTTCATCAATTTTTTCTACAAGAGTTGTTTCAGTTTTAAGGCTCATGGTTTTATCCAAACAATTTTTGTTTTCTATTACAAAGCTTTTCCACTGAATCTAAAGGCACTTCATTTTGTCCTAATCCTTCATGTCCTGAACCAGGACCATGATAATCTGATCCGCCTGTGGTTACAAGGTCATGCTTTTTTGCCAGTTCCACAAAAGCTTTAATCTGTTCTGGGCTATGTTTTGGATAATAGGCTTCTATTCCTTGCAGGCCCAATTTTGCTAAAGCTAAAATAGTTGCTTCAGAAACATAATAACCCGGATGCGCAATCACTGGGATTCCTTTTGCCAAAAGAATAGCTTCAATCGCTTTCTGGGGTGTAGGGCCTTCATAAAAAACATAGGCTGGTTTTCCTTTGCTTAAATATTTGTCAAAGGCTTCTTGTCTGGAAAAAACAACCCCTTTTTCTTTTAGCTTGTCAGCAATAAAAGGTCTGCCTATGGCAGCAGAGCCTTCTTTGGTATCAAAATCCGATAAAGAAATTTTAATGCCCATATGTTTTAACTTTTCCAACATAGCTTGAGACCTTTTAGCCCTTATTTCTCTATGATAAGTTAATACTTTTTGAAATTCTTCATTCGTTTGATCTATAAAATAACCCAAAATATGAACAGAATTCGACTCTTGAGTGTTGATTTCCACAGCAGAGATAATTTCCATATTAAGTTCTTTAGCTTTATTGATAGCGCTGAATAAACCGCCGGTGGTATCATGATCTGAAAGAGCAAGATGCGTAATTTGAAGCTCATGCGCTTTGGCAATCAATTCATCTGGTTCCAAAGTGCCGTCAGAATAAGTGGAGTGTGTGTGGAGATCTACTTTCATTGGAATTGGAGAGTTTTAATTTTAAGCTGCTCTAATTTTTTGTTAAGAGCGCTGATATATCTTTGCGCCGTTTGTGATAAATTCTTGAGACTTTTGTTCCATTCCTTTTTTTAAAGCCTCTTCATCTGAAACCCCTAAAGATTGCGCGTAGTCTCTAACATCCTGGGTAATTTTCATGCTGCAAAACTGAGGTCCGCACATGGAGCAAAAATGGGATGTTTTGGCATGATCTGAAGGAAGAGTTTCATCATGGAACTGTTTTGCAGTTTCTGGATCTAGAGATAAATTAAATTGGTCGTTCCAGCGAAACTCGAATCTGGCAAGGCTCAAGGTATTGTCCCGCACTTGAGCTTGAGGAAACCCCTTAGCCAGGTCCGCAGCATGGGCTGCAATTTTATATGCGATCACTCCATCTTTAACATCCTTTTTATCAGGAAGACCTAGGTGCTCCTTTGGGGTTACATAACAAAGCATGGCGCATCCATACCAGCCAATCATAGCAGCTCCTATGGCAGAAGTGATGTGATCATAGCCCGGGGCTATATCTGTGGTTAAAGGACCTAGGGTGTAGAAAGGAGCTTCTTGGCAAGCAGTAAGCTCTTTTTCCATATTTTCCTTAATCATCTGCATGGGGATATGACCTGGACCTTCAATCATTACCTGTACCTCATGCTTCCATGCAATTTTGGTCAGCTCACCTAAGGTTTCTAATTCAGAAAATTGAGCTGAATCATTTGCATCTGCTATAGAACCTGGCCTTAATCCATCTCCCAGACTAAAAGAGATGTCATAAGATTTCATAATCTCACAGATCTCTTCAAAATGAGTATAAAGGAAATTTTCTTTATGATGAGCTAAACACCATTTGGCTAAAATAGAACCACCACGTGAAACAATGCCAGTAACGCGTCTGGCAGTAAGCGGGATATAGGCTAACCTTACACCCGCATGAATTGTAAAGTAATCCACCCCTTGTTCTGCCTGTTCAATGAGAGTATCTTTGAAGATTTCCCATGTTAGTTCCTCTGCCTTGCCATTGACTTTTTCTAAAGCCTGGTAGATTGGCACAGTTCCAATAGGCACTGGAGAGTTTCGGATAATCCATTCTCTGGTTTCATGGATGTTTTTGCCTGTGGAAAGGTCCATAACCGTATCTGCCCCCCAGCGAATGGCCCAGATCATTTTTTCTACCTCTTCTTCAATAGTGGAGGTGACTGCGGAATTTCCAATATTAGCATTGATTTTAACCAGAAAATTTCTGCCAATAATCATGGGCTCTGATTCAGGATGGTTGATGTTAGCTGGGATAATGGCCCGGCCTCTGGCTACTTCATCTCTAACAAATTCTGGTGTAATCATACGCGGAAGAAAAGCTCCAAAACTCTCTCCCGGATGGATTTTGGTTGTTTCTTTTAGATTTTCTAGTTTTTGGTTTTCCCGGATAGCGATATATTCCATTTCAGGGGTAATGATCCCTTTTTTTGCATAATGCATTTGGCTGACATTGCAGCCTTTTTTTGAACGAAAGGGTTTTTTTAAATTTGGAAAGCGGATGGCTTGTAAGTCAGGGTCATTTAATCTTAATTTTCCATATGTAGAGGAAATTTCAGAAAGCTGTTCCACATCGTTTCTGTTTAATATCCATTGTGCTCGGTTTGGGTTTAATCCTTTACGGATATTAATTTTTTCATTCGGATCTGTATAGGGGCCGGAAGTATCATACAGAATAAAACTTTTTTTAGAGTTTTCTAAAAATACCTCTCTCATGGCAACTTGAACTTGGGGATTTTTACCCTCAACATAAATTTTGCGAGACGAGGGAAATGGTTTAAGCGTAAGAATAGAATCTGTTGGAGTTTTTTCCTGTTTTTTTCTTTCTAATAATTCTAAGGGGGTCATAAAGGCTCCTTTAAATTTAGAATATCGCATGAGAAAATAGAATTGGTTCTTATTTTTTAAAGTGCAATATTCTGCTTAAAAATAATTATATCATACCCGACTTTTTTTTCAAGTATTTAACTTCTGGGCTGCCCCATCTTCTTTTTTTTAAGGCTCTTGTATAATTTTTTTTGCCAGAGTTAGGGCTTCTTCTTGACTATGGATTTCACCCAAAATTGTAGCTTCCTCCACCTCTTTTAAAATGCGTCCAATCAAAGGGCCAGGAGCAAGAGCTAAATGTTCCATAATAATTTTTCCATTGATCAGTTTAGGTTTTTTATCAACTTCTTCCAGCTCTTTTTCATAGTGCCAGCGGATTAAATCCTTTACCACTTTTTCATGTGGATCCTTATTTTGGCCTCGTTCCTCTGGAGTAAGATAGGTGTAGCGGTCTGCCAAAGAAACAATTAAAGCAGGGAGTGCGCTGTTTTTTAAGTCTCTAAAAAATCTGAATTTTGCTTTGTCGCTTAAAGTTGGAGCATGGGCAAGCCCGCCGGGCCTCATGTGGCTAAGCACCATTTGTGATAAATGACGGGATGCATTAAAACTAAAGCGAAGTCTCTGGCTGATGAGAGAAGTGATTTTAGCCCCAATATTTTGATGTTCATAAAATCTTAGCCTGCCATTGACGATTTTTGCGGTGGGAGCTTTACCCACATCATGTAAGAGCGTCCCCATCTTCATCAAAGTGGCCATGGGGTGAGAATCTAAACCCTGCTCTTCAAATAAAAGTTTTTTTAGTTTTTCCTGATCTTCTTGAAATTCGTTTTGCAGATTTTCTAAAATCCATTCCAAACATGCCACGGCGTCTAAACAATGTCCCCAGACTCCTTTCCCAGGATAATAGTCCAGAGCGCAGTTTCTATTTGGGTCGCTCTCTGGAATAATCTGAGAGATTAGGCCAGCTTGGTCTAATTCAACTAGATAGGGATAAGAATGGGGAGTATCTAAAAGCAGCAGAAGCTCTTCTCGAACTCTTTCTTCCGCAACATTTAAAATTTTTTCCTTATTTTTTTTTATGGTTTCTAAAGTCAATGGCTCAATTTTAAAGTTAAGCTGGGCCGCAATTCTAAAAGCTCTTAATAATCTTAAAGGGTCGTCCTCATATATTTTTTCATGGATTTGGCGCACTTTCTTTTCTTTAATATCCCTTTTCCCTTCATAAGGATCCATCAAAGTGTTTCCCTGTTCCATGTTTTTTGCCAGAGCATTGATAGAAAAATCCCTTAGAGAAAGATCTTCTTCAATGGTTGCTCCTTTAAACCTTGCAAAATCTAGCTGCAGTCCATTGTCTAAAACCATGCGGTAAATTTCCCGCTCTTCTTTTAAGGCAAAAAAAGAACTTTTTAGCTCTTTACTTACTTTTTCCGCTATTTTTTTGGGATCAGAGGAAATGGCAAAATCTAGATCTTTGGTTTTACGGTTTAGTTCCTGATCGCGCAAATAGCCGCCCACAAGGAAACATTCTATTTTTTCTTTTTGCGCGAACTTTTGGACAAGGGCAAGGATTTCATATATTTCAAGGCTAGTCATTTAGCATCTCTTCTAGGTCTAAGATCGCTTCTACTTTTTTAATTAATTTTTTAAAAATAACCGGCTTAATCACAAAGGCTTGCGCCCCATAATGAAAACTTTTCTCCACATCTCCCACATTATCTTTTGCAGTGCACATGATCACAGGAATGGAGGAGCTTAGAGGATTAGATTTAATTTTTTTTAAAACTTCCCATCCATCCATTTTAGGCATCACAACATCCAAAATAATGAGTTCCGGCCTATTTTTTTGAATTTCCCTTAAAGCCTCTTCTCCGCTGTAGCAGCATGCGGTATCAAATTGTTCTTTAGGAAAATTCATTTTCATTAAATCAGCTAAGGGATGATCATCTTCGATAATTAAAATTTTATGTTTGTCCATATTTTATTCCGCCTTGTTATGTTAGTTTATGTTAATTCAAATAATTTTCTTAGATTTTTTATTTGATCAGCATCTTCTTTTTTATCTAATTTTTTTAAGTTCTTTCTTTAAAATTTTTTGTAGAGCATTTTTAGGCAATTCTTTTCTTATTTCAATATCTCTTGGCCTTTTGTAAGGAGGAAGCTTTTCTTGGCAGAGTTTTATCAGTTCAGACTTATCTAAGGTTTGGTTTTCTTTTAGCACCACAAAAGCTTTAACGGTTTCATCCCCTTCTGTATTGGGAATTCCAACCACCGCGGCTTCTGCCACAGCAGGGTGGCTGAGCAGCGCTTCTTCCACCTGAATAGAAAAAACTTTTAAGCCTTTAACAATGATCATATCTTTAATTCTATCTTTAATAAAAATAAAGCCTTCAGAATCTATCATTCCCACATCTCCGGTTTTAAACCACCCATCTTTTGTAAAAGCCTCTTTTGTAGCTTGCTCTTCTTTATAATAGCCTTGCATGATATTTGGACCCTGAATACATATTTCTCCTTCCTCTCCTATTTTTAGTTCCTCTTCATTTTCATTTATAATTTTTATTTTTACGTCAGGAATGGGTCTCCCCACGCTTCCTGGTTTTCTCTGATCCAAACTATTGGCAGAAACTACAGGGCTGGTCTCAGAAAGACCATAACCTTCTAATAAAGGGATCCCAAATTTTGTTTCAAATTTTTCTTGCACTTCTTTAGACAATGGCGCTGCTCCAGAAATACAGAATTTAACAGTTCTAAAAAAAAGATATTTAAGAATCCATTTTTTGACGCCTTTGGCCTGTTCTGCCAGCAAAGCAAAAATTTGCGGCACAGCGGCAAAAACAGTTATTTTTTCTTTGGAGAGAAGTTTTAGCCATGGCTTAGGGGGCCGAATCGCTTCCACAATAACAATAGGGCAGCCTAAATAAAGAGGGATCAGCACATTCGTTGTCCATGCAAAGACATGAAACATGGGCAAAAGGCAAATGAATCGCTCTTTTTTTGTTAACCCTAAGGCTTGAATAGAGCCCAACGCGTTAGAGATAAGATTTTTGTGAGAGAGCATCACCCCCTTAGATTTACCAGTGGTGCCAGAGGTATAAAGGATTAGAGCTGTTTTTTCTGGATCAGAAACTATTTTTATTTCTTTAGAGGTTTCTTTAAGCAGTTCAGAAAATGGGACAATGTCTGGACGATTTTGAGTTGAAGGCACAAGATCAGTTACCCAAATGGTTTTAAGTTCTGCGCACTGTTTTTTTGCTTTTAAGATTTCTGGCAAAAAACCGGATTGTGTCACTAAACCACAAGCCCCAACATGGGACAAGATATAAGCTATTTCTTCATTTTTAAGGAAAAAATTAATGGGTACTGCGGTTGCGCCTAAGCAAGTAAGAGCAAAAGCAGTAAAAATAAATTCAGGAGAATTTTTTAAAAGAAGCCCTACTTTATCCCCTTCTTGAATGCCTAAGGTAGATAAATTGGCAGCCACCTTTATGATGGTTTGATACAGTTCCTGATAGGGTGTGCTTTTGTCTGCAAAAAATAGAGCTTTTTTTTCGCTATTTTTTGCAGCGCTTTCTTTTAATAATTGTCCAAGGGTCATGGTTTTTATTATATCTCTAACAAAGGCACAGATGATAGAAGATTTTTTGTGTAAGCTTCTTTTGGATCATTAAAGATCTGTTCACTGAAGCCTTGTTCCACTATCTCTCCATTTTTTATCACCATCACTTTGTCTGACATTTGCTGCACAATAGAAAGATCATGCGCAATTAACAGATAGGAAATGCCAAAATTTTTGTTTAGGTCCATTAAGAGGTTCAAAATCTGGGCTTGGATAGAAAGGTCTAATGCGGATACTGGTTCATCCGCAATAATTAGTTTTGGCTGCATGGCTAAAGCTCTGGCAATCGCGATTCTTTGCCTTTGACCTCCGGAAAATTGGTGAGGATAATCGTTCAGCAGCGCTTGCGGCAGCCCTACTGCATCCAGAAGATTTTTTACTTCTTTTAAAAGCTCTTCTTTCTTGTATAAATTTTTGGATTGTGCAAGAGCTTCTTTTAAAATAAAACCTATGGAAAGTTTTGGGTTTAAGGATGCGAACGGATCCTGAAAAATAGTTTGCACAGTTTGCGCCCGGGTTTTCAGTTCCAGCAGTTCTGCTTTTTCCCCTTCAAAATATATTTCTCCGGAAGAGCTTTGAATCAAACCCTGAATCATGCGGCCTATGGTGGATTTCCCGCTGCCAGATTCCCCCACCAAAGAGACAATTTCTCCTTTTTCAATTGTAAAAGAGACATTTTTTACAGCCTCAATAAAGCCCTGTTTTTTAAAAATTCCTCTTTCAACTGAAAAGCGTTTAACAAGATTTTTAACTTCTAATAAACTTTTCATGAAAATGGCGCTAAATCACAACTTATTTTTCTATTGAACTTTTTTAGTTCTCTTAAAAGAGGAACTTTTTTTTTGCATTCTTCAATCGCTTTAGGACAACGCGGGTGAAAGATACAGCCAGATGGGAGAGAAGAAAGGTCAGGCGGGCTGCCGGGAATCACAGGCAATTTTTCTTTCTTAAAGCTTTTCCGAGGCAATGATTTTAGCAGTGATTGAGTATAAGGATGTTGCGGATTTTTTAGAATTTCTTGTGTAGATCCTTCTTCCACAATTTCCCCGCCATAGAGAACCGCTAGTTTTTGAGTGTAAAGCCCAATAAGCCCAAAGTGATGCGTAATAAAAAGAATTGAAATCTTTAAATTTTTTTGTAGTTTCATAAGAAGTTCCATAATCTCTTTTTGCACAGTCACATCCAAAGCAGTGGTGGGTTCATCGCAAATAAGAAGTTTTGGACGATTGGCTAATGCCATGGCGATCATGGCTCTTTGCCTTTGTCCTCCGGAAATCTGATGAGGATAAGAGTTGTAAATTCGTTCTGTTTCTTTAAGCTGCACTTCTTCTAACAAAGAAAATATTTTTTCTTTTAACTGCAAAGAGCTTGTTTTTAAAGAATGAGTTAGGATGTTTTCTTCAATCTGTTTTCCTATGGGGATCACAGGGTTTAAGGAGGTAAAAGGATCCTGGAAAATAATAGCGATCTCCTTGCCCCGAATTTGCCGAATCTTTTCAGGTTCCATTTGTAATAGTTCCTTGCCTTCAAAAAATATTTCTCCATGAGTGATCTTGCCTTCATTGGCGGGAATCAGTCGTAAAATAGAATGAGCCACACTGCTTTTCCCACAGCCAGATTCCCCCACTAACCCTAAGGTTTCTTCTTTATCTAAAGTAAGTGAAACATCCCTTAAGGCAGAGATTATTTTCTTGCCTCGAACATATTGCAAAGAAAGATTTTTAATTTCTAGTAACATATCTGAAAGCGTTGCGCTTATCAAATCCTCATATTAAAATGTGGGATAGGATAGCCATAGGTTCCCGCATTTAATTCTGACTCCTTGGATCTAAAATATCTCTTAAACCCTCGCCTAAAAGATTAAACGCAAGAACTGTAAATAAAATGCAAAGCCCGGGAAATAAAGAAAGCCACCATGCAAAGTGAATATAATCTTTTCCTGTGGTAAGAATATTCCCCCAGGAAGGGATGGGAGGCTGGACTCCTAAACCTAAAAAAGAAAGAGAAGATTCAATTAAAATAGCATTGCCTACTCCAAGAGTGGCGCTAACTAAAATGGGAGCAGAAACATTGGGAAGCAGATGGAAAAATAGAATTTTTGGAGTAGAAAGCCCCAGAGATTTTGCCGCCAGGATAAATTCTCTTTCTTTAAAAGAAAGGGTTTCTCCTCTTACTAAACGCGCGAGGCCTGTCCATGAAGTAAAACCAATCACAATCATGACATTGAGAATATTTGGCTCTAAAAAAGCAATGACCATTAAAATAAGAAAAAAAGTTGGGAAACATAGCAATATGTCCACAATTCGCATGAGGGTGGAATCTATCCATTTTCCAAAATAGCCGGAAACAAGGCCAATGAATGTGCCAAATAAAGTAGCAATAGAAACAGCCACAAATCCTACTGTAAGAGAAATCCTAGAGCCATAAATTAATCGGGAAAAAAGATCTCTTCCTAAATCATCTGTGCCTAGTAGATGCAGAATTGAAGGGGATTGGAGACGTTCAAGCAAATTTTGTTCTAAAGGAGCATAGGGGACAATAAAAGGAGAAAAAAGAGCAAGGCTGCTTAAAATAAAAATAAAAGAGATTCCCCAGAGCGCGAATTTGTTTTGGATAAAACGTTTGATATAGAGTTTTAGCATTTTATTTATACCGAATTCTTGGGTCAGCTAAAGCATAGAGCATGTCTGCCAAAAGATTTCCCAGAAGAGTGAGAAACGCTACCATGGTTCCAATCCCCATCAGCACTGGATAATCCCTAGACATAATCGCTTCAAACCCAAGCCTGCCCATGCCTGGATAAGCAAAAATAGTTTCAAAAATAAAACTTCCTCCAATGAGCTCTGGCAGCATTAGACCCAGTAAAGTGATAATGGGAATCAAGGCATTCTTAAAAGCATGTTTAAAAATAACCTCTCTTTCTTTTAACCCTTTGGCTCTGGCAGTGCGAATATAATCTTGATGCAAAACTTCTAACATGCTGGATCTGGTATATCTGGCTAAAGCTGCAAGACCTGTAAGAGCCATCACTGAGACTGGCAGTAGTAGATGTTGAAGCATGTCCCATGCTTTTTGCAAAAAATTCAGTTCTTCAAAGTTAAGGGAACGGAGCCCAGAGATTGGCAAGAGCCCTATTTTTAAGCCGAATAGAATCATTAAAAGCAGAGCAAGCCAGAATGTGGGAATAGAAAACCCAAGATAAACAAAAAGAGTGGTTAGTTTATCGAATAGCGCTCCTTTTTTTGCAGCCGCAGTCATGCCAATTAGGATCGCTAAAGTAAAGATAAGAGATAAAGACAAAAAATTTAAAAGCAGAGTTGCAGGCAATCTTTCCAGAATTTTATGGATCACTGGCCGGTCATCTTTAAAGGATTTTCCAAAATCAAATTTGGAAAGCCGTTTTAACCATTCCCAGTATTGGATTGGCCAGGGACGATCTAAACCATAGAGTTTAGTTAATTTTTGTTTAGCTTCTAAACTCATTTTTGCGTTTAGATCTGTAATAAGATCAGTGGGTTTTCCCGGGGCAAGCTGCATGATAAGAAATGTGAGGAACGTAATTCCTAGAAGTAAAGGCAGCAGTGTCAAGAGCCTTTTAAAAAGATAAGATGCCATGCTATTGCGCTGTTATTAAAGGATAACGCACTTTATTTTTAGGGACAAACCATTTATCAAAGTTCCAGCCAAATCCAAAACTAGAGAGCGCAACAACCTTCGGTCCAACAAAACGTTCCTGAACCACAGGCAGAAAATCTGGATAAAAAAGAAAGATATAGGGAATGTCGTCATGCACTAACCCATGCACTTTTCTATAGATTTCTTTTCTTTTTTGCTGGTCAAAAGTTTTTCTTCCTTCCTCTAGGAGAGCATCCACTTCTAAATTTTGGTAGGAGACAAAATTATATTGACCATCTTTTTTTTGGGAGGAATGCCAAATATTATAAATATCAGGGTCAGGTGAAAGAGCCCATCCTAGAATAATGGCTTCAAAGTTTTTTTTGTCAATAAAATTTTTAATGAAAGTGGACCATTCAACGATCCTTATATTCATTTTAATGCCCACTTTTTTAAGCTGTTCCTGAATAATCTCAGCGGTGAGAGCGCGCATTTTATTTCCCTGATTGGTCATTAAGGTAAATTCGAAATTTTTTCCATCTTTTTCTAAAATTCCGTCTTGATTAAGATCTTGCCACCCTGCTTCTTGAAGCATCTGTTTGGAGAGCTTTGGGTTATATTCAAAATCTTTTACTTCACTGTTAAAGGACCATGAAAGCGGCAAAAATGGTCCGGTTGCGGATTGGCCCATTCCCAGAAGAACAGCCTGCACCAGTTCTTTTTTTTGCAGCGCATGGGCAAGCGCTAAACGGACTAATTTTTCTTTAAAAATCGGGTGGTTTAGATTAAACCCTAAATAAGTATAAGCTGCTCTTGGAAAACGGTATTTTTTATATTCTTCAAAAAATTCCGGATAGGCATGGTACTGGTCTGGAGTCAGCACCATGGTATCTATGGATTTATTTCTTAATTCTAAAAATTCAACCGCGTTGTCCGGAATAATTCTAAAAACATATTTTGCAATATGCGGCCTGCCGTCAAAATATTTTGGATTTGCTTCCAGCGCTATTTTTTCATCCACTCTCCATTCTTTAAAAATGTATGGTCCTGTGCCAATGGGTTTTTTGTTAGCTGGATGTTCATTGAACTCTTTTCCCTTTGCCCCTTTAAAAATATGTTTTGGAATGATTCCAATTCCCCAGGATTCTAAGGCTGGAACATAGGGTTCTTTATACAGGATGCGGAGGGTATAGGGATCCAGAAGTTCTACTTTTTTCACCTTTTCATAACTGGAAGAGTGCGGTGTTTTAACTTCTGGATCAATTAATCTTTCAAAAGTGTAGAGCACATCTTCCGCGGTAAAAGCTTGGCCATCATGCCACTTTACATTTTTCCTAAGATAGAAGGTAAAGACAAGTCCATCTTTAGATATTTCCCATTTTTCTGCAAGGTCTCCAACCAGTTGAATTTGCGCATTGTATTTTACAAGGCCGTTAAAAACCATGCCATTGATAGAGCTAGAGGCGCTGTCAGAAGCTAATACTGGATTTAGATAGGAAGCATCCCCAATTGAGCTTTCAATAAATGTATCGTCGTAGGCAGGCAGAGATGAGGAGGATTGAAGCTGAGGATTATTATTCTGTTTACAAGCAGTAAAGGTCACTCCTGTGTAAAGAATAATAAATAATCGTCTTATCCAATTAGACGCCAATAAATCTAAGTTCAATACAATTTTAAATTGCTGTAGTGACCAGTGTTTCTGTGGAAGCCACCCCAGGAATAGCTCGGAGTTTATTCACTACTACATTGGTCATTGAGGGCAGATCATCCGCTTCAATATCGCAAATAAGGTCCCACCTGCCATAAACTCCGGAAACATGAGAAACCCCTTTTGTATCTTTAATTTTTCCCAGAGCTGATTTTTCTTTGCCTGCAGATAGACGAATTAAGACAACTCCTGTAGTCATTTTATTGCCTCCTCATTAATCTTTATATTAGGGTCTATTTTAAGCAATATCACTTCTATACTTCCAATTTCCTGTACGGCTGGGTATTTGGCTTAACTTGCAGCAGCTCTTTTGGAAAACCAATCTCTGCCACAATAATTTTTCCAGCCCATTCTTTTCCTTGTTTTGTAAAAAATCCTATTTTAGGAGCGCCCATAGTAACAGTAACACTGGCTGAGATAGCAGCTCCGCAGGGTTCGCCAGTATCTCCATCTAATCCAGAAGGAATGTCAACAGCAATCACTTTTTTTTTAGACCCATTAATCAGCTCTATTGTAGATGCGATCAGCCCTTCTGTTTTTCCTTTAAACCCTGTGCCTAAAATCGCGTCAATCACTAGATCGGAATTTTTAAGTTCCAGCTCAATTTTGCTTTTTGAAGGAAGAAACTCATAGGGGATATTTAAATTTTTTATGATTTCAAAATTTTCTAAAACAATTCCTTTAAGAGATTCAATCGCTTTTAGAAAAATAACCTTGACCTCTTTTTTATTTTCTTTAAGAACTTTTGCAGCTACCAACCCATCTCCCCCATTGTTCCCGCTGCCGCAGAGAATTAATATTTTTGGAGAAATAATATTGAATGTTTCTTGAAGAACTATTTTGGCTACTTGAGCTCCAGCGTTTTCCATTAAAAGACTTTGTGGAATTTTGTATTCTGCAATCGCAGAGTTCTCAATTTCTCGCATTTGACTTATAGAAAGAGCCATTGTCTTTAAATTTAGATCTTCCATTAAAAATATTTTGAAAAAAATAAATGAGCAATCGCTCCTGCTAACGGCGGAAAAATAAGAGAAGAAAGCAGTCTAAAAATCATGAATTTTGGGCTGATTAAAGCGGATTCAATGGGAAGCCTGGCTACTGCCCACAATGACCATGCTGTGACATAAGCCACTAAAGTTCCAAGACCTGCCCCAGCTTGATAAAGCGCGGCAACCACTGGAAAACTGGTATAAGGTCCTCCCGGGGTAATAGCTCCTGCCAAACAACCAAACCAAATCCCTTTCCAGCCAGATTCTTTTCCCAGCCATTTTGCCACAGCCTCTTTTGGCAGTAAAACTTGAACCAGCCCAGACATTGCAAAAGCTAAAAGAAGAATAGGAAAAATTTTGATCAATAGACTAAAACCAGATTTCCAGCCAGTCCACATAAGAGCCGGCTCTTTTTTATAGGCAATGGTAGAGAGAACACCTACAGCGCCAAAAAATATCCAGAATACAAAATTCATTCTTTTATCTCTTCCTTTTTTATTTTCTCATTCAATTCTTTTGACTTAAAATAGGCTTGAGTAATGGCATAAGCCCAGATACCTAAAAAAGTAAAGCTAATTAAATTTAAGAGATGACGGTCTTTGCCTATGACCTCTTTGGCTAAAGCTTGAATTTTATCTGGATGAATAACTTCAGTTCTAGGGTCTGGAAGCATGGGGCCTAATGCAATGACAAGCCAGATCATGGGTAAAAGAAAAAGAGAGGAAGCGATCACAAGCAGGATGGTTCCTTTTTTATATTCTTTGTTATAGATCTGGCCTAAGCCAGGTCCAAGAAAAGATAATAGGATTGAGATAACAATTCTTTTCATTTAGAGATCAGCAAACATTTTAATTTTTTTGACCATCCCTTGACCAAAGGCAGGCGGTTCTGTTAAAGTATCTATTTTAGCTAATTCGCACACTAGAATTTTGCTGATTCCTTTATTTTTTATGAGCCAACTATTGAAAAGAAATTATATCACAAAAAAGAAGTGCCTGTATTGAAACTAGAGATTATTAATTTATTTAAAAATTTAGTGTTCTTATGTTATGCTTTTTAAGAATAAAATGAAATTAAGTGGAAGAAAATTTTTTCTTTTTGTTCTATCTTTATTCATTTTCTTTTTCCTATCTCACAATCTCAAAGCGCAAAATAAAAATGATAGGGGTTTCCCTGCTATTTTAGAAGCGGATTTATCCGCCGCAGCCACAGAAGTCTATCACCTTCAGTTTAATTCCGCAGAACGCCATCTGCATCATGCCATGGTCTTACTTCCAGACCATCCTGCGTCTTATTTTTTTATGACTATGCTTCGCTGGTATCAATTTACTTACGATTCTTTAGAATATCGGAATCCTGTTTTAGAAAAAGCATTAGAGTTTGAAGCTGAGCGCACCATCACAGTCGCCAAGAGGTATCTAAAGAAAAATAAGAATGAAGCAACAGGGTTTCTTTACTTAGGCGGAGCTTTAGGCGCAAAAGGGTGGTACCGTGTGATCCGCGGTCAATGGATCAGAGCTTATTTTGACGGGAAAAAAGGGTACTCTTTAATGCGTAAAGTCATAGAGATTGACCCTGAACTTTACGATGCTTATTTAGGCATTGGCATGTATGAATATTATGCCGCGACTTTGGGACCCGCGTTGCGGGCTTTAGCCTCTTTTTCCATTCGGGGAGATAAATGGGCTGCACTTCGTAGTCTGCAACTGGCGCAATATAAAAGTCGTTATGTGCGTTTAGAAGCTGCTTATTTTCTTTGGAGCGGGGCAATGGATGAGGGGCGGCTGGCAGATGCTAAAGAAATAATGGAAGTTCTCACTCAATCTTATCCAGAAAGCCCTCTTTTTCGTTGGTGCGAAATTCAAACTCTTTTTTATCAGAAAAAATGGGTGGAGACCATTTTAAAAGGAGAAAAATATAGCGCGGATGCGTTAAAAGCGTCTCAATCTGGAAATTCTGTCAATCCTTTTAATTTATTGCTGGCTAAAGTCTATTACCATTGCGGAGCCGCTGCTTTTAACCTAAGGCATTACGATAGAGCTAAATTTTATTTTAAGAAAGCGATTGAGCAGCATGCTGAATTCGTTGGTTGGAAAGCGATGGCGATTTTAAGAATGGGCGAACTCTTGGATATGGAAGGAAAAAGAAAAGAGGCTATTGAGAATTATAAAAAAGTTTTAGATTTGCCAAAAGCTTGGAATTCCCAAAGGTTAGCTAAAGAACGCATTAAAAAACCTTATCAGATGAATCGTCGCAACGGAAACAACTTCATCTCTTCCCCCCTGCAGCTCTGGAATGCGGAGTTGCAATAAACTAACTCGAACTAAAAGTGCGGCATTGAACTAGGATTATTTCGAAGAGGGTAGCTTATAGGGTGCGCTCTTAGTTCAAATTTGTGTGAGGCGCATCCGAAATATAATATCAATTTAGGACTGGTATTTTTTGGAATGTGGTGTTATAATTATTAGGTAAGATTTTCTTACAAGGAGGTCTCTATGAAAACAATGGAAGTGACCACAATATCTTCAAAAGGTCAAGTTGTTATTCCTGCAACCGTTAGGAAGGAGATGCACTTGTCTAATGGTTCAAAGCTATTGGTGTTGACTGAAGGGAATAATTTGCTCTTGAAGCCCCTTTACAAACCACGGCTACAGGTGTTTGAGGCATTAATTCGTCGTAGCCAACGATATACAAAAGAAGTAGGGTTAAGAAAAAGCGATGTAAAGAAAGCGATTAAGAAAGTTCGTCGTGAAAGTCGTCCTTGACACCAACGTTTTAGTGTCAGGCATATTCTGGAGGGGTACCTCTAGAAGTATTCTTGAACTTTGGGCTAGGGAACAACTGGAAGTTCTAGTGAGCCCTCTTATCCTTAAAGAATATGAACGGGTGATTTTCGAGGTGGAAAGCGAGAAGCGGACTGGCCTAACGGAAGAATGGTGGAAATTCATCATCCATCATTCAATACTCATTTACCCTGAAGAAACATTACACATCTGCCGGGATCCGGATGATGACAAGTTTCTTAACTGTGCTGTAAATGCTGGCGCAAGATATTTAGTGAGCGGAGACGATGACCTTTTGGTACTCAAAGAAATCTATGGTATTCCTATTTTAAAACCAAGGGAGTTTCTAAATTATAAGTCTTAAGCGTTAAAAAAAAGTGTTACGAGCGGTGAGAAACTTCCTCAATTAGAGCGGTTTATAATTTCTCCACATCTTTTTTGGTTTATCTTCAAACATATTAAATGTTTGTGGAGCATTTTTTTCAATACCTGCCTTAATTCAATTTCAACTAATTCTAGGAAATCACCCACTGCTAGAACGATTTTTTCTGAAAAAAATTGGTTATTTTTTTCATGAAAATTTTCATTTTTGTCACAAAAAATTTACAAATAGTTGAAGACAGATCGCCTTAGTTTGAGATATACTTTTAATGGAAGATTCTGTAAGGACTTCTAGGGATCATCCTAAGCCTGTCCTCAAGCAAAGTTTTGAGGGCAAAGTTTTGGGATCAAAGCCGCTGGATGTTTGATTCTCTCTTTGTGTTAGAGAAGAAATCAGCGCAGTTTGAGGGTTAAAATCTCTAGGAACCTTAAAGAATCTCTTTATTGGAGTTAGGATGTAAACGATTACACTTATGAAACTACTTATGAAAATTCTTTTTACTCAATTTGTCGCAATTTACTGGAAGAAGTTTGTTTCTCTTACAGTGGTAGGTTCTTTATTGTTGAGTGTGATTGGGCCTGTAGTTGAAGCTAGAACTATTGCAAGACAAACAGTGTCTGATGTTTCCAATATTGAAAGGGATGAGAGAGAGCGCGGATTTGGGAGTTACAAACTGAGGAGACAGCTTTTATCTTCTAGGCTTGTAGAAGCTGAGAATAAAGTGATTCAGATGGCTGAGTCAAGGATTCCTGCAGAACAACTCCCCACAGCCATTGCTGAGTATAAGAGAGGGTTAAAGAGAAAAGGGATATTGAGAGTTGAATCTAGACCTCGTGGTTTAAGAGGATCGCAGTTTAGGATTAGTAGTTTAAGGCGTTCTATAGGGAGCATAACATCATTGCATAGAGGACGTATAGGGCGGGCGATAGATAGACTGACAACATTGCATGGAAGGCGTGTATGGGATTCTATAGAGAGCATGACAGCATTGCATGCAGGGACTATTTTGATGCATTTACGCAATATCTTTGATAACTATTCTTTATTTCATATGCCGCCAACAATCATTAACAATCCACAAACATTTGCTTATTTATTTAGAGCTGCATTAGACGGGAACAGGGATCAAGTTAATAAAATCACAAGCTATGTGCCACATGTAGCAAGGAAAGATAGCAAATGGGAATATATTACAGAGATGGGAATAAGCAATCAAACCCTTTTTCCTAGACTCTTAACTAGGATCATGGAAGGTTATGTAGAACAGTGGAAGGTAAAATCAAAAGATACTACACATGAGAGGAGAGTAGATGAAGAATGGGTTGAGTTCATAACAAAAGCAGATCGCACTATAGGAGATTATCATCTGACACCTTATACTGATGAAGAACTTATGTTGGAAGGTAAATTTAGATCAATCTATAGAGAATTAACAAACAGGGAAGGCAAGTATGCTTATTTTGGGTTAGATCATGTATTTGTTAGTCTTTATGATGGGCCTGGATTTATCTGGAGTGAAGATGTTTTTCAGCTGGCTTATTATTATACCCGACAGACTAAGCTAAATGCTTTTGATAGAGCAATTGGTCGTGATAAAGGTCTTAAAGATAAGGACTATGAAAGAAAGGGATATTTTTGGATAGACCGCAGATACGCGCATATTCTGATAGAGTACGGCAAGAAACATGGAGAAGAAGCGCTAATGAAGTTGTTACGAACGCATGCGATGCGAGAACTTGGGCTTCGAGCCTGGATCCATACACGAGGAAGAAAGGGACCATACAGAACCTATGACATGGCTCATGACGAAGTTTTAAATGATCCAGAACAAAAAGAGTTATTGGAGTTTGCAAAAAGAGCAGCGAACGATATTCGGTTAGGAGGTTTTCCAGACTATCTGTTTGTGAGGAACTTGGTGGACACATTAGATGATCGGATTGCAGTGGTTCCAGAGAATCCGTTAGGATTGTTTGGCGAGTATCTGATTACTTTAAATATGATAGTAAGAGGACGGAGGTCACACACACCTAGTTCAGCAAGAACTTTAAAGGATATATTCAGGATGATTAGAAGAGATCAAGATCTTTATTTAGAGTATAAGAAAGAGGTAGAAGAGCTATTACAGAAAGAGATGGGTTCGCATATTAGTTTAGAGGAGCTGATAAAGAGAGAGAGGGAAGGGACTAGGGATCAGTTAGAGGCAGTTAGAGAGAGGTATAACGAGATGTTAAAGGAAAAAGAGAAACAGGGAGTGATACGATCCTTTGCGTTAAGGTATCCTAGATTTGCCAGGCTGTTTGGACCAGAGATGATAGTAAACAATATCGAGGCTTTATTAGACTTAGAAAAGAGAGTAGAGAAGTCTGTTGAGGATGATGGGTGGACAGACCCAGGCAAACTAATCTTTGATATATTTAGTGAACTGTTTAGAAAAGTAACAGAACTTGTAACTTCAGATAATTTCATGGAAGTTGCAGAAGATTTATTTAAGGTGATGAAGATGTATAGAATAGCGAATGCAAGTAATGATGTATATGAACCCCTGAATGAGTTAGGTTTCATGATGAAATATTTTGGAGCTAAACGAGCTAAAAAGAAGTTTCATCAGATGGTTGGATTCTATAGCAAGATGCCAGTATTCTGCTGGTCTTTATTTAAGAAACGTATTCGATTAGAAGAACGTTTAAGATGGTTACATCCAGACACATACCGCAGGATGGAAGAAGAGAAGAAATATAATAGTAGCGTGCATTGGATGAAACGGATGAGAGATGAACATTTAGAGACATGGTATAGTTGGATATTGTATGTAGGTGTTATACCAGTGGCAGCTTATATTTTATCTGGAGGAGCAGCGTATAGTTATGATGGATACAGCATGTTACATGCTAGTCTCAATATCTGGAACGAGATCGTTCGTTCTATATCTTCATTACTGCCTTATTTTACAGTAGGAGTAGTTTCTGTATCTTTTGGCGCTACATTGGATAAATGGAATCAGGGATTAGATGCTAAATCCAATCTAAACTCTCCAAAGAATGATGTTCAACAAGCGGTTATGGATATAGCAGAAAAAGCAGGAGATGAAGAGGGATTGGTACAAGCGATATTGACTCCAACGTTGTATCAAGCGCTAAAAGGGATAGTAGAAGATCAGTCTTTAAGGGTTCTGATCCATCGAGCAGATTTAATGTCCCAAATAAAGAGTCTCAAAAGATTAATGGAGGAGAATAAAGGAGAAAAAGGAGAACAAGGAGAAAAGAGGTTTGAACCTGTGATTATTATTAATCGTGAGAATAAGGAAGAAGAGGAAAATGAAGTAAAGATGGAGTTAAGGAATCATGGGATAGATGTAGAGAAGGTAAAGATTTTAGATCAAGTATCAAGAGAAGATGGGAGATTTAGTTTGAAAGCGTTATTTGTGGATCATCCAGAACTAATAGAAGATGGGTACTCATTGTGGGTTATCAATACTAATAGTTGGGTAGAGCTGATCGCTGAGGTACTGAATCCCATGCAGTTAATGAATGGGATAGATTTGGTTGAACTAGATATGAAAGCGGAAGTGGCAGTAGAAATTGCGCAATAATTCCGGACTTTGACACTTGAGTTATTGGTTTCCGATGGGGAGGCATAGTTTAGACGGAACGGAGCGCGTGGACTATGGCTGAATCACAGCTTTCATCCGCTAGGAATTTCATAAACTATTTTTTGGTTGAATGTTTTATTGGTTCAATGACTAAAGTTTCCTCATGCGCGATTGTATCTGCAGCATAGCGAACCGCAGCTTGAATATCTTGTTTGGTAAGATGAGGATAGGCTTCAAGCAGTTCAGTTTCAGTTGATCCTTCACTCATTTTTCTTAATATCAATTCAACTGGGATGCGTGTTCCTTTAATAACAGGTTTGCCCAGCATGATCTTTGGGTTGACTTCAATTCTGTCCAGTACAATCATTGGCATATACCTCCAATATCGTCTTTTAGTTATGATACTACATGAGATCATTTCTTCTCAAGTGAAAAAAGATTGAAGAGCAGAGCTTGTTATAGGATACTCCACAGTCATTTGAGAGAGATCACTGCTGCAACGCCAATACTTCTCTTGCATGCAAAGTATCTGTAATCTCTTTACTGATCTCAACTACTTGCAAATGAGACAAGATCATATAAATCTGGATTTTAGATTCCCATTTGTTTTTGTATCTGTTCATATTGTCTGTAAAGAGTGTAAGAGATAGTTCTTTTAAAGGATCGGTTGAGCCAACTCGTTCTTTTATTTTATTAATTAATATCTCATTCACATCATCTGGATCCATTTCTATAGAAGGATCAATTTCTGGTTTCCCTTTTTGTTTGATTAAAGATATAAGGTCAGTTCTAGTTCCTACCACAAAATGAATGTTTTTGTTGAGTTGTTGAGCTACCTCTAAATGACCTTGATCTTCTAAGGTTCTTTTTACTCTTTCAATTGTTTCAGGGTTTAGAGAGTCTTGGTTGGTGATTAGAGGCACAAGAACTCCCTTAATGTTTTCTGTTTTTCCTGACCATGCTTTAACTATTTGTTGAGCATTGAGCTCAATCTGATCTTGTGATGGGTTAGGGTTAGAAACATCTATCGCTGCTGTAACTCTATGGTTTTCTAGTTCTTGTATAGTATTTAAACTATTTACTTCTTTCATATTAGATTTAAGAGAAATCAATCTTTGTTTAGATTTAGTTTGAGCTGATTGCCAGAGTTTTCTGACCATATCTCTCTGTAGTTGTGACACTTTAGATTGAGGAGCGACTATAGCAGCAAACCCTTCATATGCCATCACCATCTGGTCTTTGGTGAGAGCAGATATTCCCTGTTCTGGAGTTATCGCCAAATCTCTATACAAACTATTCTGAGCTAGAGACTCTATGACCTTTTCTGACCATACTCCAAATGATTCTCTCATCTTGTTTTGATCTAACCTAGATAACCTCTCTAAACTATGTATAAGTTGAGAAACTTCTTGTTCAGAACTATATCTTAATATTCGCAACAGAGCTATTCTCTCATCATCCAGATATGATCGTTCACCCAGATTATTTAGATCACCGAGTTCATCAAGATTAGATAAATCAGATAGAGCTGGAACAGTAAGAGGTTCCTCTCCTTTAAATAGAGCAGCTATTTGCATGATTTTAAGAGATTGTACTAGGTTTTGGTATTGATCTGACACCTGCAATCTTTCTAAAGATTTATAATCCGCTACTTTATTTAATAAACCGCCTCTTATGATCTCTGGAATCAGGTTCTTAGGGAAAGATACTCCCTGTTTCTTTTTAGTTTCTAGTTCATGAATCAGAGACTTTACATTCTGTTCTATGAGTGGTTCTCTGGTATCTCTTATAAACCCAACAAAACTTTTGACGATTCCAAACCTAACAAAACCTCTATCTATTACAAGAGATAAATAGCTGGTGATTCTAAACAAAAGGTTAGAGAGAGAATGAACAACTGTATTAGGGATCAGCATAGGTAACACCAACAACAGAGCTGATTTATCTAATAAAGATAACTCGTTCCATCTGTTGAGGTTAAATATTTTACTTTCTATCTCTTTTACTTGAGATAAATGAACTCCAGAGATGAGAGATATAGTTCCTACAATATAAATCAGATATTTTATATCTGGCATTAAATAACCAGTAAGTACAATGAATCCAATCATAGAGAGCCACACTAACCCAATCCCAACAGCTAAGACTCCTGCTCTCCAACCCATAGTTTTATGATCTTGATAGAACTTAAAAGGATTAAATGAATCAAAGAACTCGTACATAGGAGCAAACAGTATTTCTGTACTCCATGAGTAAGGAGATAACCCTATTTCTGATGCAGCAGCTCTGGTTTCTGGTAAAGTCATGGCAACTCTATCTTTTGTCATTTCTCTTTTCTGTTTCTGATCTTTTATTGATTCGCTATCTTTTCCAGTCTCTTTCCTTTTTGCAGCTGGCTTCTTTGGAAACAGAACTAGTTTCGCTTCTTGAGATTTTATCTTTTGAGCTGTTCTGTACAGTTTCATGAACTCATGCCAGTTTTCTGGTTTAAAGTTAATTGCTTTTTTTTCAGAATTCCCGTATCTATGATATACTTTTTCTAACTTTTCTTGATCTTCTTTACTCATTTTTGATTGAACAGAATCTATGGTATCCATCATACTTATAATCTGGAATCTGGAGCTGACCTGCACACCTGACTTTTTTAGAGAAATAATATCTTTGTTTGATATATGGAACACTGTGATCGCAGGACTAAAATGGTTTTTTAATAAATGGTCAAGCGCGGATATTTGAGTAGTTAGTTTGGCGATTTCTTTTTTTAATTCAGCGATCTGTTTTTGATCTTGTTTTGTGGATTTTCCTTTTACTTTAAGTTCTTTAAGCTCGTTTTCAAGTATTTCAAGGTCTGCTTCATATTGTTTTTTTGCATTCTTCGCATACGTTTTTAAATTCTCTTTAAACTTTTTATCCAACTCTGTTTTAAGGTTCTCTAACATCGTTTCAAAGTCTTCTCCTACAATAATCTCTCTATCTAAAACAACAAAGAAACTATCTGGCGGAGCTCTAGCAGAAATAGCTCCTTGTTCTGGTTGAGATATGGTGATTCCTTGTCTTTTTAGAGCAGCTTGCAGCTCTTTATAGACCATCTGAATCACTTCGTTCATCTGCTCATAGTCTAATACTGTATTCATGTTATGAGCTGCTCTAACACTTGCCATTGCTGCGTTGAGACCATAGTCGGACATTTTAACTAAATAAACATTTTCTTTTTTATTTCCAGGTTTACTCAATCGTTCTCTTAACCCTTGTTCTGTATGCGCGCCTGTAAGAGCATCTATTCCTTGTGGAATAAGACCCGACTTCTCTGCTTCTAGTTTCTTACGTTCATCCCACACTTTTTTTCTAGTAAGAGCTTTACTTATGTTTGCTTTAATCTGGTTTGCCTGTATTTCTGCTTCTTCTCTCACCTTTTCTGCTTCTTTATAGTTTCCTTGACTCGCTAGTTCTGTTGCTTCTTTTTCTGAGTCTTCAATCATTTGCTCTTTTGCCTTTTTTACTTGTTCTTCATCCATGAACTTCTCATTTATACCTAACACATACGCTTGGTCTTTGCCATTCTCTTTTGCTATTTTTAATAGATCATTAGCAAACCTGATTCCCCAACTATAAGACTCTTCTAACCGTTCTGGTCTGATACTGTCTGTTGTAGGGTCTATCCACTGATCTTTAAGCCCTTCTATTTGTAGAAGATTCCAATAATCTTCGTGTAGTTTCTCTGCAAGGTACTTTAATTCCTGATCAGCATTCCCAGCTCCCACAGACATTCTAAACTCTACTTTGTATGATCTTACAGCTCCTTTGATGTTTCCAAGTTCAGGGAATATTTCTATAATTTGTTGTGTCATTGCGTTATTTAATTCATTAATCTTTTTCTCTCTACTTCTTTTAGTAAATCTCCATATCTTGCCTCTCTCGACTAATAGGTTGTACCCATCCTCATGACGGATCATCATCCGAGCCCCTTTTAGAGCTTGTAAGGCTTCTACCTCATCATCAGACAACTCTTTCTCTGTTTTGATCTTAAATACCACATACCTGTCATCTAACTCATTTTTAAATCTCTTAACAGCGTCACCTAAATCCCTTGTGCTAGGCTTTAACAAAATATATTTGCGGAACCAATGGATAATATGGTTGATCCATGTTTCTAGATATTTTAGGTACTTATTTTCTGTTTCCAAGACTATAGTCCAATCATCCCATTCTGGAATAAACTCATCTCCACCTACATACGCGTGCACTTGGTTTTTGAACGCTTTGTTTATTGCATGTCTTACTTTCCTAAACAAGGTCTCATCTTGATGATCAAAGACAACATTATTTGAATCAGATTTAGTTAATCCTCCAATCAGATCTTTGCCAAAGAAATCGTTCATCTTACTAATATTGTCTATATCTCCTATAGCGAACCCAAATGATCTTCTGCCAGATTCTCCTTTTAGTTTCCCTAATTGTTCTATTCTTCTTTTTTTGCCTTGTTCTAATGAAGTGAGCGGGTCGCCAACTCCTTTTTTTTGACGATAAACCAGATTTCTAATTAACTCTGAGAGAAATTCACTAAAAGTTTGGGTTAGTTTTACTACTAAAGCACGAGATTGCTTCGCCTCCTGTCTCTCTCTTTCTCTTTGCTCTCTTTTAGCTTTCTCTGTTTTAAATGAGCCAATTGAAACAATGTTAGATTTCTTTTTATCTTTAGAAGGTTCTGCTGTTTCTATAGAGAGCTCTGGAGGCGGAGGCGCTCTGGCATGGATCAGTCCAGCATAAGCTACCATGAACTGCGGATCAGCAAACAGGTTCTGAACCTGCTGACCAGAGAGACGATAGAGTCTGGCTCCTTCAGAGCCAGCAAGAACATCTTCTGTGCGTTTGCTGGTTAGATGAGAAGAGTCGCCTATCATAGAACCAAGAGTTAAAGAGCTGGGTTTACGATCTCCTTTTCCTTCCAATATTTCTAAACTTCCCTGTAATAAGATATAGACGTCATGAGACTGATCTTCTTTTATAGAGATAATCTCCTCTCCTTTAGATTTAGTGACTTCTACAAAAGAGCCATTTGGATTTGTTTTTAAATAGTGGATTAGAGCCTGTATCATATTGATTTGATATTGGCTCAACTTTTCTTGATTCAGATGATCTCTTAACCCTTCTTCTAACTGCGCTCCCTCCTGCGTTTCTCTCTCTTCTCTTGCCTGTTCCCCTCTTTGACCTGACGTGTCTGGTAAAAATTTGGTTGGGAACACGTTTTTAATCATGCCCAATAGGAACATAAACATTTTTTGCGCAAGTTTTTCGATGATGTTCAATTTCTTATCAGACACCTGTGGTGGAACCAACAGACTTAATTGTTCAATCTGTTCTCTTTTTCTTTTGTTTAAATCTGTATCTTCTCTTGTATCCACACCCACACGGCTTTCTGCTTCTTTTTCACTCGCATTCACATATTCAATTCCAATCTTTCTGTGATTAAACCTCAGACTTTGATACGCAGTCTCCATTCTTTCTAGCTGGAACTTATGAAGTTTTTGTGGAATGTTTCTATTAGAATCATTGAGAACTGCTTGAACCACTAATTTCTTAAACATCCCTAACATCCATCTCTTTTCTTTTACAGATTGAGAGAATAGCATTCCAGCAAAGTGCGGGTAGTCTTTGCCATTGTGTTCTCTTACATAGACTTCCATCAGATCAAATTCATTGTTAGATTGAGATTCAGCTTGTTCTTGTGTAAATCCCTCAACTACTTGCAAGCGATGCGCATAGACTTTTTTTGTTATTTCCATCTCTTGGATGAGTTGAGCTCTTACTTTAATAAGAGATTCACCTACTTTTTTGCCATCTTTCAGATAAGCTTCTTCCATTCTTCTTAAGTACTCAATAAAGAAAGGGTTGGTCTGATACTTATAAAGACGGCTATACGCAACAGAATCAAGGTTATCTGCCATACGAACAAGGAAATTAAGAATATCTTGCTTGTTAGAAGCATTACGCAGTTTATGTTTCCCTGTTCCGCGCAACCCATCTTTTGTTACTTCCTCTTTGTCTGATCCATGATCTTTAACTACTATCAATAAATCTTGCATTGCGCTCGCGCTGCCTAAAGCGTTCCCATCTAAATCTCTTAATCCAAGAATAAAGTCTAACTGATTGACTAGAGTAGGACCTCCTTCTTTTCCATCTAATGGGATCTCTGCTAAAGTTACTCCCAAAACTGTATGGTAGCCTTTCTCAGATTTATATCCTTCAGCGATCTTGTCTCCTTGATCCTTTATCTGACTAGCAGTTTTGTCCGCTTCATCTATAGCTTTCGTTAATATGCCATACCCTATATCATGCAGCCAAGCAGAAAAGAAAGCTAAAGGAATTCCTGATTCTCCATAACTATCTTCTAAATTAGCCTGAATGGTACGAGATGCGGAGATAATGTTCCCCACCTCTTTTCTTACATTTAATGAATGTTTAATGCTGTGAGGCACAAATGGCAGCTCTAAATCCGCTTCATCTTGCAGAATCAAGAAATGAAATATGGTCATCACTAATACAGCAGATTCTCTTTGTTTGGCAGGATCATCTCTTACTTGTTCAAGGTTAAGAAGACGGTCATAATCTTCTAACAAAAGTGACCGAGCTTCTTCCATAGAGTTCGTTCTTGCCTGTTTTAAGTTTGCATACTCTTTTTTATTTAAACTTTGATTCATTCTATTTGTCATCAAATCTGTTAATTTATCTTTTAATTCATTTGCTAAAGCACGAGCCACCAAAGGGGACTGCTGCGCTGAGTGCGTCTGCGACGCCTCCTGTAGAGAAGTTTTATTTAAAGAGGCGATATCCTCTAATATGGAAGGAGCGATCCTAGTCATCTCCTGATTTGCGATTCCCAGCTCTTGCTCTTTAATCTTTTGATTAAACTCATTCTCTGCAACTTCCTGTTCTTGCTGCTGAATCTGAAGATTAAGTTTTCTTTCTCTAAAACCTGCCAGATTTAGCCATATTCCAATCTGCCTAGTAATAGGATTGTTCCATCCAGCTAAACCAGTTCCAGTTTTACGATCTAGGGAGTTAGCAGGATTCAAAGATTGAACTGCTATAACAGCAGAGATCAGGAGGGTCCTTATGTTGGGGATCCAATTCACTGGATGAATCCATTCTCTGATCTTGGCAGAGGGAGTAACGCTTGTAACAGCAGGTTTATCAGCTCCAGCGCTTGTAACCGCGCTCTTACCTGTGGGTGCAGCAGCAGAGCTTGAGGCGCCATCTCTTTTTTCTTGAGCTTTTTTAAATGAAGTGATTTTAGAGCCTTGGGCTTTTTTGACTGCCGCGATCTGCCTCTCTGGAGGAGAAGGTAGAATGCTAATCTTATTTTGTGGTGTTATCTGTGTTGGTGGTAAAGCCGCAGGAAGGTCTGGAGTCATCTGTGTGTCTGGTGTTACTAATGGTGTCAAAATTTTAGTAACGCCAAGCCGTTGTTTTATAGTTACCTTTGTTGAGGGCGGGATTTGAGCAATGCTCAGCCTATACTGTTGAGGCGCAAACCAGTTAAAAACTCCATGCAGCCCGCCAGCTAATAGATAGGTGAGCAAGTCTTGTACAATCTTTGAACTAATTTCTAAACCAAAAGGTTGAACCATGTTCTGAATAAATGGTAAAGCATGAGGTAAGAGATAAGGAGTGAGGAACGATGAGAGAAGGATTGCAGCAGAAGAGATCACCATAGTTGCGACAAATCTAACAATGAATATGTGGCTCTTGCTTGTTTCAAGAGCAGGAGCTTTAGGTTCTGTTTCTGTTTCTTTAATAAGAGGTGGAGCTCGTGACTCTTCTGGTGTTGTATCTTTATCTTGATAGATTTCATGCAAGAGAGCAAATAGAAACGCTCCCACAGGCACGGAAATCCATATTCCTAACACAGGCGCTAAGGCTAAAGAAAATCCTGGCAATCCCCACAACTCTAAAATAGGAATGACTGTTGAAACAAATAGACGATTATTCAATAAGTTCTGACTAAAGAGTTTTTGCCAGATAGGCAGTACCAATGGGACTATCCAGCGAGCAGTAGCGCCAGCTGTTTCCAACTGAGGACTCAAAGACTCAGGAGTTTCATTGAGTTGTTCTAGAGCTAAGATTCTGTTTAAAATATCTAGCGGCAAGGTATGGTTTAAATCAGGTTTTTGTGAGAGAATGATTCTTAACGCATTCACGATCCCGTCGTAAGTTAGAGATCCAACTTTTTCTTTTTCTAACCGGTTCAGCAAACTCATAACAATTAGTTCGGTTCGTTCTAGCTCACCTTCTAAAGCCATCTTTGCTAACTCTTGGGCCAAACTGGCGATCGCATCTTTTGGCTTAGATTCAGATTGAGTTTGAAGAAAACGATTTAAATCATTTATTGCCACACTTAATACAATTAATTCTTCCTTTATTTGTTCTACGTTGGAAGAATTAAAATCAGAACCTAGAATCATCTCATAAACCATTTTGGTTCTTTTCATATAGGTTAGATTTTCCTTGAGAAGAGCTAAACCATGCTCTACTCCCAACCTTTCTAGAAAAGTTTGGAAAATAAAATGATTTTCTCCTAAATCTCCTTTCAAATAACCATAATATTGAATAAGGGTTGGTATAGAATTTCCTAAAGCTATTTTTGGACCGCCTAAATCAATCATAACAGCTCGCCCGTTTAATATTAAATTATCTTCATTAATATCCATTGGCATCATTAGAGGAATCATTGGCATAGTGTCATCTGCGTTCTCATCATAGAGAAAATCTTGGTTAGGTGTTAGCTTTGCGATATCCAGAAGGGTCTCTATCACTGCCTTGCGTTTCTCTGGACTAAATTGGCCTTGATTTATTAGTTCAGCTACAGTGGGGCCTTCAATGAATTCTAAAAGAATATAGTCTCTTTTCCCATATTGACCAGAGTCAATCAGTCTTGGAACTAATCCACTATTCCAAAGCCGCTCAAAATCTTCAATCTCTTCTTCTTTAATTCCTGTCAGTGTTGTTTCTTTGGTGACTCCTAACACCAAATGCACAGTTGGGCTTAAAGAAACTTTAAAGACCCACTTATTCATGTTCATGTCGTTTCCTAAAGGGGTGAATGTGATATTAGAGAGTGAAATCTCATTAGAATTAAATGTAACACCTGGAATTTGATTTATTTTATGGATGATCGCAGCTAGAGGAGAATCTGATTTTTTTCCAGAAAAAATCAGTTCAACTAATTGTTGCACATCTTTTTTTGCAAGTTCTTGATCACTGCTTCCTAATGGAGGAAGAAACCCTGTAATCGTCTTGATCTTTGGTTCTGCTGCAAGAGGTGTTGGAAGAGTTCCTGTGATAGAAGCTACAGGCAGACCAGTGAGAAGCGCAATGGTATTGTAGAGTGAGTGAAGTCCGAAATTAAGGAGAATCCCCATGCCAAATAATTTCAATGATGCAATAATGCCAGCTTGCAAACTTGTAATAGTTCCAACATCTCCAACAAACGGAATCTGAATTCCCAACATAAATAAAATAGCCGGGACGAACATCGCCGCGGCTAGAGTAAATCCTACAACCCTTAATATCTTTTTCTCTTCCTCTGTCCTTCCCTTGTGAGCTCCGCTAAATACATACGAACTCTTTAAAGCCCACTGTACCACCATTGGTACAACAATAGGAACGGTTAATATTGTGATCGGCAAGTTGACAAATAGAGAAGCAAATCCTATGATTGCACCAATCCTTAAACCAAGTAAAACCAGACCCTTCATGGAAAGCAAATCTGTTTTCCTAATTGGCGCTACTTCACTTGCAATTTCTGCCTTTACTAATGATTGATGCAGCTTTTGACCAACTATGGGAATAAAGTAAAGTGCCTCCCAGTTAACACCAAAGATGGTATATCCTACATAAAGCACTGCAAGCGCTGCGCTAACCACTGCGCGTAAAATCGGGTTCTTTATATTCTTTGTACTCCTCTCTATCCATTCTTTTATCTTCTTGTCTGCTATGGAAGCAGATGGCGCCTGTTGTTGATCCTGTGGAAACAATACTCGGGCGATCCCTTCAGGAGTTAAATGTTCCAATAGGTACCCAGCAGTTCCAAGAGCTTTATTAAAAGTAATAAGCTCATCTGGTAAAGTACCCCCTGCTTCCTCAACCAGATTTAATAGATAGAGAAGCCTCTCAGTAAAATTTTGTGAGTGCGCTAAAAACCCCTTTACTTTATTCAAGCTAATGCGAATTCTGCCATTTTGATTCATTTTTTCAAGCAAACGCGCAATATCTTCGCTATTTGGCAATCCAAAAGTTTTGGGAATAAATGGAAGGTTCTGGATGGATCCGCTTTGAACAAAGATAATGAGTTGAAGCAATGTTTCTCTATTTTGTTTTGAAAGTGATCCCATTAATCCAACGTCAATAAAACTTAAAGCTCGATTTTCGCTGACCAAAATATTCCCCCCGTGCGGATCCGCGTGAAAAAAACCATCAATGAAAATTTCTTTTAATAACTCTTCAGCCGCAGCTTCTTTTGCTTTGGAAGGATCAATCCCCATAGCTTTGATCGCGGCTTCATCGCTCACAGGAACGCCATCAATTAATTCTTCTATCATGACCAGATTATTTTTTACTTCAGTTGAATTAGGAACGTAAACAGTGAATTGAGAAGGCGAACCTGAGCCCGGAATCCAGCGTTTAAGCATAGATAGAAAACCTAACGATAGTTCTGGAGCCTGCCTATTCTTGATATTTTGCTTTAATTTCTTTTGGTTAGCAGCTTCTTGCCAAAAATCTAATTCCTGCAAAATTAATTCATGAATTTTTTTAACCATATTCTCTGGAAGTTGAATTTTTTTGCGCGCAAGCTCTGTTTGCATCGCTTCTAATACATGAGACAATAGCTGAAGTTCCTCCTCAATTCGTTTTTCCACATCCGGGCGCTTGATTTTAACCACCACTTTACGCCCGTCTTTCATGGTAGCTTTATAAACCATTTTGATTGACGCGCTTCCCAAAGGTTCATCCAGAGATTGGAATGTGTCATAAAAATTACCAAAAGCGATCTCTAAGGCTCCAAAAGCAGCGCCTTTATTTAAAGCAGGAGCTTTGGTTTTAAGAGAATCTAACTCTAATTTTATATGTTTGGGCAGATCCAAATTTGAACTGGCAAGAAATTGGCCTACCTTAATGCCCACGAACCCAAGCGATTCCAAGAACGCTCTAACCGCCTTAGCTTCCCGGATTTCAGAAGACAAACTCGGTTCTCCGCTCAATTTTTTCATCTGAACAAACAGCTGTTTTAGAATTTGTTCTTTACGGCTTTCAGAGGCTTTGGAAAATATTGACAAGTAAATATCTTTAAACAGGGAAATTCTATTTGAATCCGCGCCCTGAGGAATAAGGCTGTCAAAAATAGAGTTTAAAAATTGAGACGATGTTGCTGGATCGCTTAAGATTCCTTTATCTCCAAATAGGAAAAATGATAAGGCGTTTTCAAAAGCGCTTTTTCCAACATCTTTATAATGTTTGCCATCTTGAATTCCAGCGCTCCTTAAACTATCAAAATTAATCCGGTACAATTCCTCTAAAATAGTTAAGAAGTCTGGTTTTTTGTTTTCAAAGCCCATAAACCATAAAAGGAATTCCATTTTTTGATTGCTCTTGAAAGAATAATTCTGAAAGATTGTTTTAAGCAGATCATGGCCAAAAATAGTTTTTCTTGCTTCCTCTTTCCTAACATTGTCCTGAAACTCAAGCAAGAGATTTTGCGCTTTTTCCAACTGTTTTGGATGCTGAACCCGCGTATTGATAAAGTGCTGCAAAAGATCGTCCCGAATATAACTGAAATCAGGGAAATAATAGAGAATGCGTTCAAGCTCATAATCAAAATCTTTGAACTTATTAGGATCCAGATCTTTCTCTAATTCCAGAGCCTTTAACGCATGTTTTTGTTTAAGAGCTTCACTGGAAAATAAAGAGATCACCTCAATGATCTCTTGAGGAGAGAATGAGGATGATTCCAAGAGGATGTCCAAATATTGATCTCGGATAGGGGAGGCTCTCGGGTATAATGCCATTATATGTTCCAATTTTTTGCTAAATGTTAAACTAGGGTCTTTGAACAAAGAACCTAATGATTGCGAGAAAATATTCGCAATTAGAAACTCAACATAGGCTTCTTCTCCTCCAGCTACATGAAACTGGAAAGGAGTAAATTGAGAAGAGTCAAACCCTTTGGGGATATACACATAAACAGGTTCCCTTAAATTAGGGTCATACTGATCCGGATCTAACAAAACATCCTGACTTTTTTCTGCTTTTCTTCGATCAGCCGTAGCAAGAAATTGACCGCTTACTACATCGCCTGCCATATATCTCATGCTCTCTTCATTCGCTTCCTTAAGTTTTTTATCCCAAATCAGATGTTTTTGAATTTTTTCTGCCAGAGAGAGAAGATTTTTCTGTTCTTCTAAAATAATATTGTCCCTTATAATTTTTTGCAAATAGTTTGGTTCCATAACCTTTTTCATATCCAGTTGTCTTGTTCCCCTTGGCAAAACATCTTTTATGTTTTCAAGCAAAAGCGCGTATAAGGCAAAATTACGAAATATGGATGGAGGCAATTCTTCCGCAAGTTCATTTAATCTTTCTTCATACGATCCGGGAATTTGGCGCACAAATCCAAATGCTTTTTCAAACATCTCATCCACTGGTCCATCATTAAAAAACTGGCGCGCTAAAGAAAGAGGTCTGGCAGGAGCTTTATGATACTTTCTTTGTTTCCATGCTACGCGGCGCAAATCTCTATAACCCCCATTATCAATCTTTTCCCACTCCAGCACCTGAAATAGCTCTCCGACAAATGCCTTATAATAGGAAACAACCGATTCATATTCCCCTGGATCAAACATCATGGGACGCATGCCGATATTATTGGTATCTACTCCAAGATTGCGCATAAAACTTTCAATGCCAATACCAGAGATCGTCTCATCCCAACTATCCATCCCGCCTATCTGTACGACTCTTAACGATCTCATTTCTTCCATGCTAGGGAATTTGAGACCTCCTTTTTTCTCAGCATACTCTGGGAGAGCTTTCAGAGCTAAGTATAAAGCTTCGAAATCTTCTTTAGAAAATTTTTCTGGATGATCTAGTCCTTCAAATTCTTTGTATTGATCTGTAAAAGGAGGAAGATATCTCTCACTGGTTTGCGCAGTATAGGGGTAAAGATAGGGGTCAAATGAATCTCCTCTGCCCCACTTCTTAAGTTTGGCAAAAAGTGTTTTAGCATTGTCCGAGTCTCTTTTTAAAAGAACATGCCTCAATATCCATGGGTTCTCGCCAGAACCAATAGAAAAAAGATAGATCAATTTTTGCATTGGAAAACTCGCTTGCGTTAGATTCTTGATCCCCATCTCTTTTTCTAAGAGAGCCATGCGCTGATTCATAAATTTTGTAAGCTCTTCAGTCTGAGGCGCTTTTAGAATTGTGGTTTTTAAGAAACGATCTAGAGGTGTGCTAAAAAATATGCTCGTCTTAAGTTTATGGTCGCTTTTTTTAAGTTCTTGTTCAAAAAATTGAACCGCTTCTTCAAAAAACTTAAATTTTTCAACTTCAGTCAGCTGGTAATGGGCAATGAGATGTTCCAATACAGAGACCATCAAATTTTCATAAAAATCTCCTGGTTCTCTAAATAGCGCGGCAAATACTTTTAGATCATCCATAAGATCACCGGAAAAATTGGATAATTTTCCATTAGGATAAGATTCTATTTCTATTTGGATATATTCAGAAAGCTTGTCTTGATGATAATTGTATCGGGCATCTTTAATTAGATCTACAATAGCCGATTTATCTATTTCACCAGTTTGTGCTAATTTTATTAATCCTTGAAGCATCTCCTGATACCTTGTGGCTCTTATAGAATCATTTAACAACAATTTCTCTTGACGTACCAAATAGCCCTTAAGTCCTTTTGATCCGAAAGATAATTGCTTTAGTTGGCTAATCAGTTGAGGAAGATAAATTTCCCTATTTTTAGGATTTGATTTGAGATGCAGCCATAAATACCAGGCAAAATCATTGTTGTAAACATGGAAAAGAGTTTTATTAACTGGATCTAGACCATCTTTAACATCTTCTTGTAACTTTGGTTTGACCTGTTTTATTCTTTGCCGATGGCTCTCTAATGCAGCTGCCATTTCCAAAATCATTTGAATAGGTATATTTTCTTTCTCTATCCGATCCTCTATCTCTTCCATTACTGAATCAATCCAGATTTCAACAAAGTTATCATGTAGAGAATATTGGCTCCCTCTGGATAATCCATAAAACCAATATTTATAGTTAAAATATTCGCTGGATGTGTTGCATTCAACTATTGCAGGAAGTTTAATTTTTAGAAGTTTGTGGAGTTGTTCAAAATTAAGATTACGAATTGTATTTTTTAATTGTTCTTTTTGGTCATCATAAACTATAGAAGAATATCCGGTAAATCTCTGTATGGATGTAAAAATAAATACATAATAGGGAAGCAGACTTCGATCTTTAGCGACCCACTGATCTGCTTTTAGGTCTGCCAAGAGGTAAGCGTCTTTAAATGGAAGATCAGCGCTGGTTTTAGATTTTTCATAAGCATAGATCAAAAGGTATTCCAAATCTTCAATGCTTTTCACTTTATTGTTTAGAAGAAATTTAAAATCATCCAGAGTGTTCATATTTTTAACAGCTTCCCTAAAGTTTAGATTTTGAGAACCCTGCAATATCTCATTTCTTGCTCCATCAGAAAAAGGAGTTGGTTCTTTAAAGAAACTTCTCCAATAAAAGTTGTTGAGGAGATTCTCTAGTCTTCGGATGCGTTCTTTAATTTGAGGATGGGTTCCAAATCTCTGTGACAATTTTTTTAAGAAATTAAGGGTTGGATCCTTGCTTTCCTTTTCCAAATCCTCACTTATTCGTTTAAAGAGGAATTGCGCTTCACTTAAAGCAAACCCAATTTTTCCATTACTTTGCTCGTAAACTTTGTCCAATAGTTTTATTGCTCTCCAATCCGCATCATACTCGTCCGTATATCTTTCCACATAGGTTTCAGGAATGTCTTTAATTGTTTTGGCAAGATTAGCTTTCCCGTCATCTACATCTTCACGGTTTTGAAGAATATGAGTAATTTCATGCGCAATCACAAATGCAAGCGCATCCTTTGCGCCTCCTTTATTTATGAGATATTTCAAAAGTCCCACATTTATAAATATATGGTTAGAATGGGAGAGAATAAAGGCATTGACCTGTTCAGTTTCAACCAGATGAACAATAAAATAGTTTGGATTAAGACCAGCTGCTTGCAATATAAGATCAGTCATCTCTTTCACTTCTTGATAAGTTTGTCTCATCTCATCTGATTTATCATCTATAATCCCCAGAGATTCATGGTAATAATCCAGAATGCGCTCGTTTCTTGCTTTTGCGATCTGATACTTTTCTTCGCTTTGAGGCACATTCTTAGAGAGGGTATATCCCTGACCAAATGGCCGAGATCCAGGAATCTGAAAAGATCTTTTATCTTCATCCTTATCAGCATCAGCGCTAATATCCGCAGCAGGCGCTTTTTGCAGAAATTTTCCTAAAGCAATAAACCCAAATTGTTCAAATAATCTGCCAAGATTATGAACTATCAAAGTAACAAAAGCATTCCAGCTTGAGTGTAAGACCATATTGGCAATAAGCCCAAACATAAGCGCCTTGCCTAAATTAGAGATAGTCCCAATCCCCCCTGCCATTCCGTCACCTAAATTAGATATTCCCCCAATCCATGGGAATGAAAAATCACCGATGATTGGGATCGGCATTCCCATCAAAACAAAAATAGCAGGAGCTACCAATACCCCTGCTAATATGAAGCCTACTCCAAACAAAACCGCTTTCTGAAGAGGTGTCCTTCCTTTATGCGCTCCGCTAAATACATACGCGCTCGCAAGGCTCCATGCCACCACTGCTGCAATCGCAGGAATTACTGCTGACATTCCTAAGTTTGAAGCTATGATCCCTCCAGTAACCGCAAAAGAAAAAATTGTGATGCCTACCAGTGTCCATTTTCCAGCGTGTTTTACTTCTCCAGCAATCCCTTTTTTAACTAGAAAAGTCTGCGCTAGCATGTTCACTCCAAGAATCTGATAGACCACCTCCCAAATCACCCCAAAGATGGTGTAGAGCTTATAAAGGATTGGATGCTTTTTATCAAACTCTATTTCCCTCAGCCATTTATCTAGAATAGAGGCTGGGATAGTTGAAAACTTTTGGATAAGGTCTTGAATTCTATCACTAGAAAAAATACGGATTCCGCCTGAGCGGAGCGCGTATCTTGTAAAACCTGCTGATTTTTTAGATGCTTCAACTTGAGTGACTTTAATGCCTTTCTTAAAATATTCATTTAAAACCAATTTAACAATTTCCTCTAGTTCTTTGCCACGATTTTTTTCAGATTTTAATACTTCAAAGCAGACTGACAAAAATACCTCCCAGTTTATTTCAGCAACTTGTTTTTGGATAGCAGCCAGCTGCGCTCTTCCCCCTTCATGAACCTCATTCGAATAATAGATGGCAGACTCAACAGTGTTATAATGAAAATTGTAATTAAATATTTTCATAAAATTTTGAGCGTCTAAACCTAAACCCTTAAAAACATTTGTGAATAAGAACGTATGTATATCTGAAATAAATTCATGAATAATTCCAGCTTTTAAATTATTAGAAGAATAGTTATGTTGGTCCCATAAAATTCGATGTCCAAGTTCATGCGCGACAATTTGAAAAAATAAAGCTGTTTTTTTCTCCCGGCCTTCTAAAAGTCCGCCGCCTAGAGTAAACCCGCTGGTAGCGTTGCCCCAATAAGCGCGAACTCTTGCGTTAGAGATTCTTTTTGCGGTCTTGAGGAAATTTTCCGAAGAGGAGAATGAACCCGCTTCTTTTTGCAAGACCAGCAGGGTCGCCATGACTAGAACTTTAGCTTCTTCATCTTGCAGGTAGATGTCATTAAAAAGCTGTTCAATTTTAGCATCGTCATCGCTGGCAATCGCATCCCCAATCAGATTTTTTGCTTCGTCTGCAAGCAGTTCGATCATCTCTTCAAATTTATTTTCATTTTCAGCGTGAAAATATTGAGATGAATACCATGTGAAAGCATAAATCCTAATTTTTCCTCTAAACTCTTTACTTGAAATAATGTTGTCCAAGAGCGCTTTGCGATTGGGGTCCTTATGGTGACGTAGCAAAATCAGATAAGCAGTTCTCTCTTTAATTTTCACTTCTTTATTTCTTAAAATTGCAATAATTTCTTCATCTGTTGGATTCCCAACAAAAATCTTCATTAGGATTTGCCGCTCGTGCTCTGTAAGTTCTGGTTCTAACTTAGAGAGCAGATATGAAATTACTGGCTCGGTTCCCATCTCAATAAAAGGGGTTAAATTGGATATATTTTCCGCGGCTGCGTTTATATCCCAATCCTCATTTTTAATGACTTCGATCAAGTTATTGAGAATATTCCAGCCGTCTTTATTTTTTTCAAGCTCTTTACTGGAAAGCGCTTCATAAGCTGTTGAAGATAAGATATTTATTTGAGTTTCAATTTGTTTCATAACTTCTTCTTTTCTCGCTTTAATCTTGATTAAGTACCACTCCTGTAACGGTTCAATCGTTTTTTGATGAGCATTAATTGCATTCAGTTTTTTCAATAAGGGATTCATGATCTCTTCCACAAAGTTCTGTGTCCCAAATCTTCTGTATGTTTGAGATGTGATTTCTCTTAACTGGTCTAACTCTTTTATATCGTCATAGAGTTTCCAATGAGCAGTTAAAAGCCTAATCATTGTTATCAAAACTTCTTGATTCATTTCCTCTTTTTTCAATTGATTTTTTAACTCGTTCCACAACAAATTAAATAGACCTCTAGATTTATCGTTTAATATGAAATCTCCATAAATATTTTCTATAAGCCCTCGGTCAGGAGAAGATAGCAAGTCTTCTAAGAGAAGAGAATGAAGCTTTGTTAGATGATCCTCCGCAATCATAGATAGGTGAAAAATATTATTGAGTAAATTTATTTCATCATCGGAAACTTTGGATGGATCGAATTTCCTTTGCACCATTAATTTATATAGCCTGTAATTATTTTCTATTGTTATTTCTAATGCTTTGTGATCAAAATTAAGGTAAGTGCCCAATCCAATTAAAATTCCAATTATAGTTCCTAAATAAGTAGGGTTAAAGACCATCTCATTGACTAGTAAATTCGGCAGAGATAACCCAATGGAAAGCGCAAAGGTTACTATGCCTGCTCCTGTAAATAGCCCTATTGCTGCGCTGGCAAGGATCCATCTGATTTTCATCGCATAAAGCGTTTTTTGATTTTCCGTTAGTTTTGGCGATAAGAACGAGAGGATTGGCATCAAAAAAAAATTTAGGAATGACCCCCCAACCTCCAATAAAAATACCCAAACTAATCCATAAGCTTTTTCCAAACCTGCGCCAAATACAACGGAAAATTCTTTAGGAGTGAATGTTAATTGAAATAGAATGTTATTAGGTTGGATGATGCGGAGGGTGTTTTTAATATTTTCAAAAATTGTACGATCAATCTCCAAAACTTTATAGGACTGCCATTTATCTTCAGTTACCTTTACTCCAATCGTAGCCAATCCCAGATATTTAGACAGCGATTCAGGAATCCAACCATTGAGATAAGCCCAATTAAAAGCTCCATGCAGGATAGAAGCAGAGAGCCAGGCAACAACATCTCCTCCTAAAGCTGCACCCACCAAATAACCCACTGCAAAAAGAGTTGCGGGTATTAATCGTAACCCAATATCTTTAAGGCTTCCTTCATAGTGAAATGCCGCAAAGATCGGAATAGCTGCTATAAGGAAAATAAAGATGCCTGCATAACTAAAAAGAGACAAATGTAGGAGGTGTGTAATCAGAAGATGCGGTAAAGTTAAGAATACAGCGCTTTCTAAAGTGGAAGCTCCTATTACAGAGTAAATCTTAGTTTTAAAGATCTTTCCATGGCGATATAAAATGTTCGCTGCTTTTGGCAAAAATTCTTCTTTGCCTTTATAAATGTTAAAAGTATGGTTACCAAGTTCAACTGTTTTATAAACAGGACCAGAATCTTCTCCTATCCCTGGACTTACTTTCGAATCTCTATGCGCAATATCATAAGTCAGAAGGCTATTTTTGTGATTTTTTAAACCAAAGAGTTTGACTGACACCACTAACTTCTGAATCACTCCTTCTTTATTTCTTGCTTCTTGCAGAATCTTAAACAAAATATCCTGAGTTGTTTTAAATCCATCTGCTGATTTTACTTTTTCCACCCATCCTGACTTTTGTTTAGAAATATTATCTTCCATATCTTCATCTATATTGGTTACCTCTCTACCCAATTCCAATACTAATTTAACAATCAATAAAGATTCGCTGATCCTTTCTAACACACTAAAAATAGGAGACCACTCTTGAGTTTCTTTTCCTATAGGGGTTGATGTGCCTAATGGGGATTTAAGATGGATCCTTTCTCCAGTAAAGAGTTTTTCTAAAGGAGTTTTATCTCTGCGGAAAATTTCCAGATATTCTGTGCCGCTTCCCTCCACGACCCCTAGTTTTGGAGCCAACACACAATACGCGATCTGCTTGCTTTTAAGGATTTCTGTCATGCCAGAGGTATGGAATCCACCGCTCACTAAGACTGCAACTTCATTGGCAGAGTTAGTTCCCTTTATCCCCACTTTTTTTAAAAGGTTGTTGACCAGAGCTTGGTTACGCGCGATTCCTGCCTGGTTAAACTCTTCAAATGGTTGTAAAGATTGAATATCTAAAGAAACAAGTTCGCTGATATTTTTTTTCCTTTTTTGATACTCTGCCCATTCCTCTGGACTTAACTGAAAATGCACTAACTTGTTGAGCAGCTCTAAATCTTGTGCTTTTTGAACTAACTCTTTTTCTTTAGGATTTTGAATGAAGGATTCAATTTTCTCTTTTTCTAATTGACTGATTTCTTCAAATAACTCTTCACTTTTGATTTTGTCACTCATCAATACATACCGAATATAGTTATCCATCTGTGGATAGTCAGATAGCTTAACTTTATAGGCTTGACACAAATCCTTTAAGTATTGATAAAACGCTCCGTAAGAGATATTCCCCACACGATAAGCTAAACTTGCAGAGACTAACTCATTCATCTCTTGTTTTGAAAGTTTCTCTACCAATTCATTGGTTAAAGCTCTTCTTTCTCGTTCAACTTTGTCAAAATTTAAGGATTCTTCCAAAGATAAAGCCTCCATATACCTTTGAATCATGGAGGCTTTTTGGGGGTTCCATTTTTGAGTTAGAATTTTAAGAAAAAGGTTTAACTTGATCTCTTCTCTGTTATATTGGCTAATAGCTTTATCAAGTTTTTTAAGTTCCTGATTAAATATATTTTCTTTAAGCTGCTCAATCTCTTTTTCTAATTTTTTAAGAGTTTGTTTTCCTTTTTTTTCTAATGGCACGGAATTTTTAAATGCCTTGATATGCTTTAGATACAAATCTTCATCCTCAACTCCCCAAAAAAGAAATGGCTGGATCATCTCCTCTTTGATTGAGCTTGAGGAGTTATCTCCTTGCTCTTTTACTTCCCCATCTCTATCTTGAGAGGAAGGTTTATCTGATTTACTTTCTTTTTTTAATCCATAAGTCATCCCTACATATTCTGGACCAGAAATAAAAGATTCTTTTAATAAATAGTTTGCCACCTCTTTTACAATCTGTTTGTTGGGAAATAAACGATAAAGACTAAAATTAAATGGGCCGGAAGCTCCTTCCAACCCTACAATCAGCCTACCTGTAGCCCGCGGCGAAAAACTCCTCTCTAAAGATTCAATGATCTTGGCAATGTTCTTTTGAGCTTCTTGGTTCTCATGCACATCCTGAATATGTACAACCATAAAATCTCCTGGTTTCCAGCCAGAAGGCAAATAAAGGTCTGTTAAACGAGCATAATGAATAGAAAGGGATTTAAACCAACTTGGCAGAGTTTCTAAACGAGATTGGACTTGAGACGGTAGTTTGAGATTTGTTTGTCCAATCGTGGTTTTGGGAATAGAGTTGGGTAGAAGATTAAGATTTAAGGATGGAATCTGTGAAGCTAAACTATTTTCTACTTGTGGAGCTTGAACTTTTGCTATTAAAGTTTCTTCTTGATTCTTGTTTTCTCCTTCTTCTTCAAGGCTGGTCTGTTGTAAGCGATTAGCTGCTGCTCTTCTCTCTTCCCATAGTTTCGCATATTGCTTCTCTCTTCTGGATTGCGCTACAGGCTCTATCACTCCATACGCTACCTGTATATAAAAAAAGACTACTGCCATACTTAGGGAAGTAGCGCGCAGCCATGATGAATGATGAGGATGAGAATTATTTTTTATCATAACTTTTGGCAGCCCAACCAACATCCCCGATTTGCTTTAGTTCGGGATTAGTCTTGTGCCCGCATCTTTAATGCAGGCCCGCCATTCAAGGCGGGGCTTTGCGTACTCTAGCTTTCGCTAGAGGTTGCCTTTATCGAGTTACTATAAAGAACGCGCGTAAGAATGCTAAATTCTTACGCGTTCGATCATACAGTAAATTTAACAGGGAAACTAGGAAGAGTCAAGGGGGTAAAAAAAGTGTTGCAGTTTCGTTACAAAAAGTTTTGAAAAAGTTTTTTTCCTGTTGTTAAGAAAAATTCAATATTTTAATAGATGAATCTTTTTTAAGTCGTTTAATAAGTTCTTGATCAAATGTTCCTAATGTTCCATGGAGACTTTTAGCCAAGGCTGCAAAGAAAGCATCATAGATTGTAATATGATAAAGAAAAACCATTTTAACAGACATAGAAAATAGAGATCGAAGAGGAACTTCTTTTAAACTAAGATTTTGTAATTCTTTGAAAGCTTGCAGAATATCTTTTTCGCCAAAACCGCGGCTACGATTCTTCCAAAAAACGTGCGTTAATTCATATCGAAGTAATTCTGGAGCTACTAAAGACCACTTTTCTTGAATAATTTCATCTAGCACTCGATCCGCTAATTCTGAATCGGGTTCTTGAATAAACCACTTTACAACTAAGGAAGTGTCTGGGATGAGAATTTCTTTTTGGAATTTAGCTGCCATGATCTCTTAAATTTCTAATCACTAGTTCACTTTTTATCTTTGTTTTTTGTCTTAGACTCTTAAACTTTCTTATTCTATCCACAACCTCACTTACTGGCTCAGTGGGTAAAAAAATAGTTCCATTTAAATAACTCTCTACCAAGTCCCTAAAAATTTCAGTTAGATTTTTAGATCTCTCTTGCGCCTTTTTTTTTAACTCATCCAGATTTTTTTTCTCTAAGGTTACATGGAAGCGGACTGGCTGATGAAGCAAGGCAACTCTAGACATATAAGACACCTCCTTTCTATGTGCTTATTATACACCAATAATTCCCAGGAGTCAATAAGGGGGCTGTTGCAAAATTGGTTTTTACATCCATTTTTTGTGCCAGAGCACAAAATTCAAGATGGCCCATAACCTGCGGTGGTGGTCGCATTTTTTTTCAAGATGTTCTTGCAACAATTGGTTCACAGCTTCTGGACGAAGAAGTCCAATGCTTTTTAGGTTTTCATAGGAAAGAATTTCTTGAAAAAATGGTTTAAGTGTCCCCGCGATCCACTGGGGCAAAGGAGGAGAAAATCCTTTTTTCTTGCCATGAATAATTTCTTTAGGAAGCCGATCTTCCAATAATTTGCGGAGAGTCCATTTGGTAGTGAGTCCTCTTAGTTTGTAATGAGAAGGGATTGTCGCGGCAAACTCCACAATCCTATGATCTAGAATAGGGACCCGCACTTCTAGGGCATGGGCCATGCTCATGCGGTCAGACTTTACTAAAAATTCATCCAGCAAATAGGTTTTTTGGTCTAGGTATAGTAATTTTTCAAGATCAATCCCTGATCCAATTTTTTCAAGAACCATTTTAAAACTTTCAAATCCATCATGACCGTTTTTTTCTGCCAAGAAATTTTGGCTATAAAGATTATTTTTGTCGTCTTCAGTAAATATCTCTTTCCAAGAAAAGTGGCTTCTTTCCACACTGCTTTCAGCTCCTCGCACAAACTGTTTTAGCTTAAATTCCCAGCTAATTCTATCCCAGGAAACTGGTATTTTTTCCACTAACTTGGAAAATGGCTTTCGTAAAAAAAGAGGAAGCTTTTTGTAATAGGGAGCGTATTGGGTAGCGATATAGGTGGGGTATCCTGCAAAGAGTTCGTCCCCCCCCTCGCCAGATAGAGCCACTGTGATATGTTTGCGAGCTGCTTGGCAAAGGAGATAAGTAGGGATAGCAGAACTATCAGCAAAAGGTTCATCAAAAAAATCATTTAACTTTAAAATAATCTCTTGAACATTGGGTTCAAGCAAAATTTCCTGATGTTCTGATCCGCAAACTTCTGCCAGGGCTTTTGCTCCATCTTTTTCGCTATAGGACTCTTCCGGAAAATGCACAGTAAATGATTTTATTTTTTGAGAGGAAACTCTGGAAGCGTAATAAAGAATGGCGGCGGAATCTAGCCCGCTAGAAAGAAAAAGGCCGGAAGGCACATCCGAGCGCAACTGGAGTTTTAAAGAATCCATAAAAAGCTGATCTAAATTTTCTTTGTAGTGGTTCCATCCTAAATCTGGCAGGGAAGAAAAAAGAGCTCTTTCCCAGTAGGTTTCATTTTGCGCGTTTTTTTTATTAAGGTCGCAGAGCAAAAAATGGCCGGGCTCTAATTTTTTAATGCTTTTAAAAATAGAGCGTGGTTGAGGCACATACAGCAAAGAAAAATAATCGTCTAAAGCAAAGAGATCCAATTCTTTTGAACAATCAGGATCTTGCAGCAAGGCTTTAATTTCTGAAGCAAAAGCAATGCCTTTAAAGTCTGCTCTATAGTACAGAGGCTTTATGCCTAAGCGGTCCCTGGCTAAAATCAGTCTTTTCTTTTTTTGATCCCAAAGAGAAATTGCAAACATGCCGTTTAAATGTTCTAAAAATTTTAAATCATATTCTTCATAAGCATGGGCAATGGTTTCAGTGTCAGAATTTGTGCTAAAGCTATGCCCTTTTAGTTCCAGCTCTTTTCTTAGTTCCAGGTAGTTATAAATTTCTCCATTTAAAACCACTACAACATCTTTGGTTTCATTAAAAATTGGTTGGGAGCCGCTCACAAGATCTATAATTTTTAAGCGGCGGATAGCCATCCCGAAATTTTTTTCTGGCGCAATATAAAGACCTTCTTCATCCGGACCCCGATGGAAAAGTTTGGAATTCATTTTTTGAATCAGTTCCTGATGGATATTGTTTTCAAAATAAGAAAGTTTACCTGTGATTCCGCACATTTATTGGATCATCACCCCCGCATAACCCACTGCAAATTCAGATTTTTTTCCTGTTAGATCGCTGGAAGTCGCATAGCCCAGAAGTTCCGCGTTTTTTGCTCCCAGAAGTTTTGCGGTCTCAAGCATGACTGCTGTAGGTCCAGCCCCGCACATGGTTATATTTTGTTCCTCAACCACTTTTAAAAGATTTTCTGGGTTTATCTGTAAAATTTCCTCTATTGCCATTCTATCTTGCTTTTCAGCAAATCCGCTGGCGCTTATTTTTTTTGGAACCTCTTGCCCATAATTTTGGCCGCAGTGGGTCATGTCGCTAGAGCTAATAACGCAAAAGTTTTGATCTGGATTTTTTTTGATTGTTTCAGCTAGAGTTTTTGCTAGAGACCATGCAATTTCTTTGCATACCTCTAAACGATAATCTCGCATCTCTATGGGAACAATTTTAGCGTTTGGAGAGATCGCTTGTAAAAATGGTATTTGAACTTCAATCGCATGCTCATACAGATGGGCTTCGGTATCCGCTTTAATCTCTTTAGAATTTTGAAGGAGTTCCAAAGAAAATTCAGATGCTATTTTTATTGGGCCTAAAGGCATTTCCCATTCTCCTTCAGAAAATAGGCTTGTGGGAGTTCCTAATCCAGTATGATTTGTTCCTAAAATGATGACAGTATCCGCTTGCGAGATTTGAGAATAAACTTTACCAGCTATTTTTCCTGAATAGATCCACCCTGCATGAGGCGCTAAAGCAAAAAAGAATTGTTTTTTAGATTTTAAAGAAGGGTTTGTGAAATATTTTTTAATTTCATCTAAAGTTTCTGGATACCACTGGCTGCAATAAGCTTTACGCAGAGGCATAAAGCTTAGAGGTTTTTAACTAAAAAGATAAAAAATGCGGTAAAGAGAAAGAAGCAGGGAAAAATAAAAAGAGGTGAAAATTCTAAGAGGGTTGCTTTAAAGAATGATACAGAATAAACAGTTTGAATAGTTTTCACAGAAAGAAGAAAGGTCCAAAATATAAAAACTATGCAAATCAAAATAAGAAGAAAGCCATTGGTTCCTTGTAAAATTAATGTAAAAGGAAAAAATAGGTAAAAGGGAATGAAACTATAGGAGGATAGAATAAGGGAGTCCGTAATTTTTTCTTCAAGTTCTTTTTTTAAGATTTGCGCCCAAAAATGAACCCACATTACTTTTAAAGACAAAACAAAGAAGAGGATAACTGTTCCAATTAGGAATAGGATAGAAAACTTAGAGATTGTAAAAGAAACAGGGAAGGATAAAAAAACGCTTAAAAATAAAGAAAAGAATGAAGTTGTAAATATTAAAAACGATTCTTTAAGGTTTGAACCTTGTTTAATTTTAAGCAGGGTTTCATTCGGGTGAAAATACAGATCTAAAATATTTTCTATTAGTTGTAATCCCATAAATAGGCAAACCTGATTCCAAATTTATTTAGAGGTTCTTCCCAGATTTTTCCTTTATTTTCACTTTTTAGAATAGAGAAAAATTTTTCAAAGGGATCTTCCTCGCGCAAAATTTTTGGTTTTTCTTTCAATCCGGAGATCTCCCCAGCTTTAAGGATCGCTGCTTCTAAATTGCCAAGCTCATCAATTAAACCAGCATCTTTGGCCTGGGCACCGGAAAAAATCCTGCCGTCAGCCAACTCCAGCAGCTTTGCTTTTTCCATTTTTCTCCCTTTTAATATCGCCTCAATAAATTGGTTATATGCGTCATTAATAATGGAGCGGATAATCTCTCTTTCTTTTTCTGTCATTTGCCTGAAAGGGGAGCCAATGTCTTTGTGCTCTTTTGATTGTATTGTCTCCACCCTTACTCCTATTTTTTTAAATAGTTCCTGTAAATTTCCAATTTTAAAAATCACGCCTATGGATCCAGTAATGGTTCCCGGGTCTGCCATAATTTTGTCTGCCGCAGAGGCGATATAGTAACCGCCAGAGGCAGCCACTTCCCCCATGGAAGCGATCACTTTTTTGCCTGATCTTTTTAATCTCCAGACCTCATCATAAATTTCTTGCACAGCTCCCACGCTCCCGCCGGGCGAGTTAATCCTTAAAACCACGGCTTTCACATCTTTATCCTCAGAGAGTTTTTTTAATTTTTTAACTACTTGATCCGCTGAATTTTTGGAATGCCAAGAATCATTGGAGATGGAGATGACTCCATAAAGAGGCACTATGGCAATGACAGGCTGCGGTTCTTTAATTTTTGAGAAAAATGAAAGAAACTGAAAATCCCTTGCTCCATTTTTTGGTTTACAAAATAGCTGCCCAAGGCCAATCAATATAGCCAAGCCATAAAGGGTTAGGATCAAGAGTAAACTTTTTTTATTTTCTCTCATCTTTTTTTTCAGATTCTATTGAACCCGTGGAGTTTAATAAAGAATAAGAAGCGCCTTTTTTATCCAACTGTTCAGCGATTCCAGCTGTTGGAGGGGAAGGAGGCTTTTCCTTTATTCTTTTTTCTAAATTTTTCTCAATTTCTTTAGATATTGCTAAAGCTTCTTTGCGAATCGTGGAATGGTCCAATTTTAAAGATTCAGCGATTTTTTTAAGGCCTGTTCCTTTTTCTCTTTCTTTGATTAATTCTTCCAAAGATTTTCCGGATTTTTTTGCCATTAGGATTAAGCGGATTAGCTCTCTTCTGCCAAACCCTTTGGAAACAGATTCGCTTAAAAGTTTTTCATCCGATGAGAATTTTTTGACCAGGGTCTCTATAAAAGGATCCAAACTTTTTTTTTCAACTATTTTTTTCGTGTTTTCTTCTTCAATTTTAGGGAATGAGTAAAGATCCTCTTGCGCTATCCCCTTCATTTTAAAATTTGAAAGCAGAAAGACCATAAACAAAAAATAAAAGAGTAAAATTGTTCTTCTCATTTTTTCCTAGGATTTTCTCCAACCATGGGCACAAACCGCACAGGAGCAAGAGATTCTTTATGGAGCCTGCCATATGACTTTTTAAGCAGTAAAAGTTCTTGAACCTCGCCTGAAAGACCTATTGGAATAACCATTCTTCCTTCTTCTTTAAGTTGTTCTAATAAAGACGGAGGAACATCTTCTGGAGCGCAAGTAACAATAATTGCGTCAAATGGGGCGAATTCCTTCCATCCTAAATAGCCATCCCCTGTTTTGACCTGAATCTTTTCATAACCAGTTTGTTTTAAATTTTTTTTGGCAAATTTAGCTAGCTCCGGAATAATTTCTATGGAATAGGTTTCTGCGCCCAGTTCTGCCAAGAGCGCGGCTTGATAACCCGAACCAGTGCCAATTTCTAAGACCTTTTCCCCGGGTTTTAAGCTTAAGACTTCTGTCATTAAAGCCACGATGTAGGGTTGGGAGATGGTCTGTTGAAAACCTATGGAAACTGGTTTATCTTCATAGGCCTGGCTCCAAGATTCCTTAGGGATAAATAGGTGCCTGGGGACTTTTTCCAGAGCTTTTATTACTTTAGGGTCCTTAATTTTTCTCTGGATGACCTGCTCTAGCACCATCTTTTTTCTTTGTTGAGAGAAATCAGGCTGGTTCACAAGAGATTCGCTAGAACTAATTTTTTTGTCTTGACAGGACACAAAGAAAAGAAGCCCAGCATATAGTAAAGTTTTTTCAACCCTCATTTTTAAGGAATTATTTAAATCTTATTTTCTAATGTGCCATTTAATTTTAAAGTATATCATAAAAAAATAAGGTAGAAATATTCAAAACAATCTTTAAAGCGCGATAAAACTAAAATTTTTTTATTTTAAAAATAGGATTTTTTAGAGAGAAAATGTAACGTTACAAAATTTGTCACAAAAAGTTTACAAAAAGTTAGAGAAAAGTTTCGCGCACTTCATTTATAAGCTAGCTTGAAGTTTAGTTGTAAGGCAAGTGGAGTTATAGAGTAGTTTAAAATTTAGTTGCAGGAGAGTGGAGTTACAACGCAAGTTGAAAGGAGAATGAAAGTGAAAAAATTTAAAAAAGGAGAGGTTACCCTAAAATGTGATTGAGATAACCTTATAGGTTTACGACAATGAGAACTTTCACCAGCAAATACCAGCAATTTGTAGGAACCAGATTTTCCCTGCCGATCTTTCTAGATTGGTTTAATCTAGAAACCATCCAGAAAAAATTAACAGTTCTAAAGTTATGTTACAGAACCTATCAATGGGTTCTATTCTTTCTTTTTGGAGGCTTTAAAAAGAGCCCCCCACAAATAGAAAGCGGGAACCTTGCAACAGTTCCCGCTTTTACGACAATGAGGAACTCCACCAGCAGTAGAGTTCTATTAATATATAGCAGAGGTAACAGAATTTGTCAAGCCCCTAAATTTCAATCTAAATATAAATGGAAACAATGCGTTTCTTTAGCTTTAGCCGCAATTTTCTTTTACGTTAATATAGCTTTTGGCGCAATAGAACCAGCTCAAAAGCTCTGGAAAGAACGCAGAGCCGCTCTTTTAAAAATAGAAAAGAAAAAGCCAATTCATGAAACATCTGATTTTTTTGTAGATTCACCTCTAAACCCTAATTCAATCCCACAAGGAAGCTTAACGCAACTTCCTCTGACGCCTCAGGCGGCCAGTCAAAAAATAACTCATCTTACGCAGCTTCCTTCCTTACAAGATCAGTTCTGCCCCAACCCCCTTCCTAAGAATGAGTTAGGGTTTAGTAGGTTGAATTTAAAATCATTTTTATCAGGAACAGTTCCTATTTTAAAGCATGGAGGAGGCATCAATTCTTGGATACAATCTTTGCCAAGTGAATGCGCGGATATTAAGGAAGTTTATTTCCCTGCTGAATGGAAGTCTGGGGATTTGATAGTTATGCACATTCAGGATGCGCATGAGAATTTCCAGGCTCAAGCTAATATCGCAAAAATATTAGAGTCTCTTACAAAAAAGGGTCAGGATAAAATTGTTGTAGGTTTGGAGGGAGCTCAAGGCAAATTAAATTTTACACCCTATCGCTCTTTTCCAGACAAAGGGATTATTAAGGATGTGGCGGATTATTTTTTAAAAAATTCCATGATTTCCGGAGCGGAATATGCAGGTCTGACATTGAACCCTGAGGGCTCTGATCAAAGCTCTCTTTTATTCTCAGGCATAGAGGATGAAAAACTTTACTCCAATCATGTTAGAGCTTTTAAAGATTCTGTCCTTGAAGAAAAAGAGGCGAAGAAAATTATTTTAGAGTTGCAGAACTCTTTAAACCTGCTTAAAACCAAAATATTAAATTCAGATTTAAAAGAGTTAGACCAAAATATGACTTTGCACTATAAAGGACAGATTAAGCTAAGCCAATACCTTAAAGTCCTTACTCAGGATGGAATTCCTTCTGATTCAGAGATGATTCACAAATTCATGAATGCTTTAAACTTAGAAGAAACCTTAAACTATGAGCAGGTAGAGAAAGAAAGAAGAGCTTTAACCAATAGTTTAGTGGAAAAGCTCCCTAAGCTAGAGTTGAATAAACTGATTTCCTCTAGTCTTTCATATAGGTTGGGAAATATCAGTTACGGCGCTTTTTATCAATATTTAAAAGATTTGTGTCAGGCTTATGGGGTGGGTTTAGCCAAAGTCCCAGAGATGGACAAATATGTTCGATATGTTCTATTAACTGGAACGATCCATGCAGAATCATTATTTAAGGAAATAACGCGGTTGGAAGAAAAGACTGTTCAACGGCTTGTTGTAAATCAGAAAGAGAAAAGTGTGATAAGACTTTCTCAAGATATAAGATTGTTAGAAAAACTTATAAGTTTTAGTTTGAGTCCTGAGGAGTGGGAGGAATATAAGAAAAGAAGGGATGAGATTCAAAGAGTTGGAAAAAGGATGAGTGAATTTAAGATTTTATCCAAAGGTTTTTTAGAGGTTTTTTCCAAGAACCAAATTGAAGCGAGCCCGCCTAAGAGAATAGCTATTTCAGAGCAGACCTTTTTAGAATCTTTAAGTTCTTTTGAAAAATTTAATCAGTTTGCGATTCAGAGGAACAATGCCTTAGTGGAAAATCTTTTAGCTCAAGAGGCTTCTTTTCAATCTAGAGTTCCAAATCTTGCGATTGGCTTTTCTGTTCAACAAGGCTTGCCTCAGCGCTCAACACCACGAGCCGCGGAATCGCGCGATGTGGCTAGAGTCGCGGTGCTTATTGCCGGCGGATTTCATACTTCTGGGATGACTCAAAACCTTCGAAATCGAAAGATCGCTTATGCAGTAGTCAGTCCAAGATTGGAAATTAGCCAAAAGAAAGGAACAGCATATCTTGAGATTTTTAATAGAGAAAAAATGCCTTTAGAAAAACTGTTTAGTGGAGAGCGCATTACTCTTAAATCCAGTTCCCCGTTTGCGCCTGTGGGCAAAATTTTAAATCAAATTGTTCCTGCTTTGGAGGGAGCATTTCTCTCATTTGCCATGGGGTTATTTATAAAAAAGGCACTTCTTAAGATAACTAATTTGGATAAAAGCGTTAAGAAACAGATTGAAAGGGAAATAATTGATTGGTTTAGCATGTTAAAAGAGGAGAACAGCTTTCACACCATTAAGAATTTAAAAATAAAAGATTTAGTTGAGATAGAAAGGGATTCAAAAGGCGTTTTCAAAAAAGGCCGTTTGCATTTTGAATTTTATGGAAAAAGTCCGGACAAAGAGAAAAAGAGAGTGGAAGTTTTCTTGACGATCTTAGACAGCTCACTTAAAGATAAGAGCGATCTTCAATCTCCAAAAAATATCTCTGTTCAAATTAAAGATAGTATTCTCATCCTCAGCGGGCCCGAGCCCGGATTCTTTGAAAAAAGTTTAGCTTCAATGAAACTGGTAAAACAATCTTTTTATCAGCTGACGCAAGAGTTGAGCAAAAAAATAGTTGAGGAGCTTAAGATACTAAAAGTTCAAACTTTGGCTGCATCCCATTTATTTTTAAGATCTTTAAAGCCTATCTTAGCTGTGCTATTGGTTGTAAGTTGTAAATTGCAAACAGGTCCAATCACTGTGTCTCCTTTAACCGGGCAGCAAACTAAATTAGAAAAAGCTGTTGGAGAGTCTTTGGAATCAGAAAAAAAACCTGTAGAAATCCGCTGGAGAAGGTCCATGTTATTAGGAACTGATGGTTCACCCATAAGCTCTCCAGAGATTCCATCTTACGCTGTGGATGTAATGCCATATTTGAATCTTGCGCCTAAAGGAGAAATCGAGTTTGAAAATTTTAGCAACGCGCTTTTAAAACTCTATGCTTCTCAAGGGTGGTTGCAAACCTACATACCTTCAATCAATTTAGAAAAGATGCCTTTACTTTATATTACTGCAAAGGTTTCAAGAGACACACATTTTGAATTTGAGTTAAAAAATCTTTATGAAGCAAGCATTTTAGGAGGGATTGTGGATAAGGTGCCTAAAGTGATGATTCAACTGCCCTATAATAATGGGCAGCCATACACAAGCGTGATTGATTTGCGGGAAGATTTAAAACTATCCAGGGAAAGAAACAAAGAAACAAGATTGATGTTTATATCAGATCCTAAAGCTTATATTGAGATATCGAGAATTGCTTTTGCTCCAGTTGAAGCTCCTGCCACTCCTCCAGAAAAAACGAATCCTGTGATTCTATCTCCTATACAAGTATTGCCATTTATAAAACCATTGGAACGCGTGGAAGGACTTTTCGATCTCTCCAGTCCAACTCGTCTTTGGATGCGTCACTCATTTGGCTATTTTGGAATAAAGATTATTCCTATTGATCTTAATTTAAGACCTAGTCTTTATATAACAGGTAGAACAAATAGTGATATGCAATTTGAAATGGAGATGAGGAATGGAGGAGAGAATACAGTAGGAAAAGATATGGATAATGTTAGAAAAATAATGGTGCCATTTCGCAATAGTTCTCAGAAACTAAACACAATATTTATTGATTTAAGAAGCTGGTTTTTAGATCCGAATATGATCAATATGCTTTACTTTTCTGATCCTCAATCCATATCTGGTGACGCTGGAGGATGGATAGATATCAATAGCATAGTTTTTAGTCAGCCTCTACCTTTTTACGATGAAGAGGAGACTGTTAATCCCTCTTTGCCTTTGCCAGGAACTTACATTAATGTCCTCCCTCATCTGACTTTTCTCAATAAGGGACAGGTTAAACTTGGCTATTGGTCAGGTTGGATCGAAAGCAGGATGCCAGCGGTCAATTTAGAAGAATATTCTGATCTTTATATTATTGCAAGAACCACAGCAAAAACTAGGTTTAAATTGGAGTTAAAGAACAAATATTATGAACGTCTGGTAGGTCAAATATTAGATGGGGTTCATAAGATACCTATTGAATTGCCCAATACTCATAGTTTATACCGTCCAATTAAGATTGATTTAAGGGGCAGATTTATTTCAGCGTCAAAGAGAATAGCTGAAAATATAGCAATCTCTGATCCTGCCGGTGGAATAGAGATTGCACAAATCTCTTTTGCTAAGCCTAAACCATTTAATTTGGTGGAGACATTAATCGCAATGGTTCTCTGGACATTGGTTGGAGGATTTGGAGTTATTTTATCAGGAATATTACCCAATAGTGGGTTACACATTTTAGATTTAATTTTAAAGATAAGTTCAGGAATCATTGGTTTTTATGGATTAGCAGGAGGATTGTTTTATGCCCGCCATGGATTTTTAGGATTTCTTGCTCTGGTATCTGCTAGATATTTTGCTCAAAGCTATGGCAAAGATTTAAACCTAGCTAAAGGAGTAAAAGAGGAATTGAAAAAATATGGAATCCCACTTAACTCACTTGCAGTAGTTGAACAATTAAGCGGAGCCGGCATTACCACATTTGCTCAAACCCATCAAGAGAAAGGAAAAGTAGAAATTTTATGGTGGCTGGTAACTAAATGGAAGCAGTTTGACTATTTAAGAAAAATCATGCTTTCGATTGTATTGGCTCATGAAAAAGAAAGAATCCTTGGACGCGATACCATTCGTATCTACCTCACTAAACCTTTAGTTTCCCTCCAAACACAATTAACTGCTAACAAAAAATTAAAATCCAAAAAAGAACTTATCCCGCTTGTTTTGAAATCTTTAATTTCTGAAATAGGGAGAGTGAAATTAAATAGTTTAGCTGTTGCCGATGGTTTTGCGCAAGCGCATCATACTCTTAAGATTTTACAGTTTTCCTCTATTTTTAATGCTCCCCTTAAAAAAACGTTTGCCCGTCAAAATAAAATGATCCAGCCAGAAAATTTTATGAGGACTGTGCGCTATATGTCCCAAGAGGACTCATTAGAAGCATTGAGTTCGTTTAGAGAATTCTATCTCAAGAATCCTATTTTGGCAAAAGAATCCTTTGGCATTTTTTTAGAGAAACTTTTTAGACAAGGAGGAGAAGCTGAATATTTAGACCCATCCAATGCCATGGGTTTTAAAGAGACTTTAAAAAATGTTGAACTCTTTATTTCCCTGCTTGTTCCGCAAGCCAGATTAACCAAAGAACAAAAAAGCATATTGGCAGAGGTATGGAAAAACGGAGCAAGAAAAGCTGAAGAGTTATCCTATTCAAAATCAAATGACGTTGAGGAAGAACTTGTGCCGCAAGATGCTGAAAGCTTGCTTGCAAATCTTTTTGATTTTTCTGATGGGTTACACTCTTTAGATAAACTCAGCGTCTTAGCTAAAAGAATCACTCTGGCAGTTAATAGGGAGAAAAATAGCGGGAAGAAAATGATCCTTCCTATTATTACTAACAAAGATTCGATTGATATTGAAAGCTTAAAATATCAGTTAAAGAAGGAGTTCCCGGATATTACAGAAGAGATATTAAGGAAGGTTTCATTTGGAGAATTCGTCATCACCCGCCAAGACCTTTTATCCAGGCAGAATGCCGATCCCTTAATTGAGATGGATACTGACCTTATTTATGAGATTCTAAGAGAAAGGCTTAAAAAATCTCCAATCTATAGGGGTTTGGAGTTTAACCTACAGATATTTACGGACAATCCTCACAGATTTAAGGAGAGCTGGAAAATAAGACAGCTCCAGTTGTTCATCATTGTATCAGGTAGGAAAGTGATTGAATATTTTAAAGAAATGGAAGAGTCGCTTCATGCAAGAAGAACTCTTTCAATTCAGCAGTAAAAGAGAGCTTCAAGTTTAAGTCCTAGAGATGTTAGATGAAAGAATGCTAGACAGATGAACTTGGCTCTTCTAAAAAACAGGAGGTAAACGACAATGAATACCAAACCAGCAAAGAAGTTAGTGACAGTAGTACTAGGAATTGCAATTGCAATGTCATTACAAGGCATCGCATTTTGCGGTCAGAGCGCGTTAGTGGATATTGTGATGACCATACAAAATCTATCCATACAGCGCTTAAGTGAAAACTCCATAGCAGTGATGGCTGCACCGGGTGTTGCCCAAGTTACTGATAGAACCATCTTTAAGAATGATGGTAACGGCACAGTAAACTATGCGATTAAAGTCGCAAATACTGTGGGAACATGGAGTCTGGTAAGCACAGTCCCACAAGCGAATCAGTATCGTTTATACGCGCTTTGGCATCAGTGGGATCAAAAACCAGCTGTGAATGAGTTCCAGGCTAATGATATCTTAACAATCAGCGATCAAACTAGCTCAGATACTCTTTTCTTCAACGACACTGAATCGCATGCAATAGATGCGGTAAAAGGATCTAATGTTGCTCCTAATGAAGAGAGGAATCTTTACATAAGGTTTGACGCGCCTCAAGGCGGCAGCGGAAGCGCCACTTCCCAAATTAGCGTAAACGCAGTCGCGCTTCAATAGGATAGGACAAAATGATAAAATCATTGAATGAAAATCTTGCATGTTATCCCTAGCCTTGGGATTGGCGGCACTGAAAAAGTTCTTTTGCAGCTTTGCAGAGCTCTTGAATCTAAATCTTTGCAGCAGTATGTGGTAGCTTTAAAGGTTGGAGGAGCAACTGAGGAATCTTTAAAAGGAATTCATATTCCAGTAAGGGTTCTTAATTCTTCTAACTCTTTTTGGTCAGGCATCTTAGATTTTCCCAGACTTTATTCTGATCTTAAAGAAATCATCGCTGAAGTTTCACCAGAGATCGTCCATACCTGGCTTAGCCGGGCCAATATCCTTGGCAGGTTTACAGCAAAAAAATGCAAGGTTCCTTATGTTATTTCTAGCTTAAGGGTTATGGAAGAAGAAAAGTCTTACCATCTCTGGGCTGAACGTTTTACTCAAAAATGGTGCGACCGGGTTACAGTTAATTCCCCTTCTTTAGAAAAGTTTGCTTTGGAAAAAATTGGCATACCAAAAGAGAAAGTGATTGTTATCCTGAATGGGATTGATTGCAGCGCTCAAAGAATTGACCAGAGCATAGTTGATTCCTTTAGGAAAGAATGGATAAAAGAGAATGAAGTAGTGATTGGCGCCATGGGACGGCTTCACATTCAAAAAGGGATAGATGTTTTTTTAAAAGCGGCAAAAATTGTGGCGGAAAAAATACCTAATGCGAAATTTTTAATAGCAGGAGATGGCCCGGAAAAAGAGTCTTTAATGCAGCTTAGTCACTCGTTGGGCATTGAGTCTAAAGTTCAATTCTGCGGCTGGGTAAAAGAGAGCGCTTCTTTTTTATCGCTTTTACAAATTTTTGTCTTAACCAGTCGTTGGGAAGGGATGCCGAATGTGATTTTAGAGGCCATGGCATTAAAAAAACCGATTGTGGCCACAAAAGTTGGAGGCACATTAGATTTAATTGAGCATGAAAAAGAGGGATTATTAGTTAAAAGCAATGATCCAGAGTCTTGCGCTCAAGCGATTCTTCGGGCACTTCAAGACCGCTTTTTAGTAGAAAAACTTTCCCAGTCTGCTTATCAAAAAGTTCAGCAAAAATTTAGTTTAGAAAAAATGATTGAATCCTATCGTTCTTTGTATGAAACTTTTGCAAAATAGAGCTCAAATGTTTCATACGAAATAGGCATACTATACCCATGAAACTTTTGACAAATAGTTTTAAGGCAATTTTATTTGATTTTGGAGGCACTTTAGATTCTGATGGGATTGCTTGGAAAGAGCGGTTTTATCCTATCTATCGTTCCTGCGGTCTAAATTTGGATTTTAAAGAGTTTGAAAAATATTTTTTCTCTTCTGATGATGCTTTGGTCGAACAGAAACTTAAAAATCTCTCTTTTTCAAAAACCATTTATTTACAGGTTTCATTGGTTTTAAAGAATGCTGGGCTTTTGAAAAAAAATGGTTCAAGGCAATTTATAAAATCTGATAAATCCCATTTAAATGTTCAGAAATTTTTAGCGCAGAAAATTTCTGATATTTTTATTCAGGATTCTTTAAAAATTATTAAAAGAAACATAAAACTTCTTAAAAAATTAAAAAAACATTATAAGCTGGGCATTGTATCTAATTTTTATGGAAATTTGCCTTTTATTTGCATGGATTTTGGACTCTCTTCTTATTTTGACGCGATTATTGATTCTGAACAGGTAGGATTTAAAAAACCTGATCCCCGCATTTTTGAATGCGCATTAAAAAAGGTGCGGGCAAGAGCTGAGCAAACTCTTTTTGTGGGAGATTCTGTTTCCAGAGACATGCAGGGCGCTAAAAATATTGGAATGCCGCATATCTGGTTAAAAGCTGAGAGCTTAAGAGGGATTAAACCCTGTTGTAACAAAGAAAAAATAATTCATTCTTTACAGGAGCTTGCCCAAATTTTATGAGCATTAGCTCAGGCGGGATTATCGCCGCAGGCGATGGATCCAGATTTAAAAAATCTGGAATTTCAATCCATAAGCCTTTGATTTGCGTGAATGGTTTTCCTTTAATCGGGCACACTCTAAAAAATTTTGAATCTTGCGGAATAAAAAAAATAGTTATTATTTTTAATGAAACAGAATCTGAATGTGTTCAGTGGGTAAAAGAGAACTTTCCAAGACTTGAGGTGAGATTTATTGTAAAATCTACAAATTCTTCTTATGAAAGTTTTTTCTTAGTAGGGAAGGCTTTAGGAGTTGGGAGGCATTTGATAACCACAGTGGACTCTTTTTGTGAATTAAAGGAATTTAAAAAAATGGCGGATGATTTTGAATCAGAGGATTCATCCCTTTATCTTGGAGTTACAGATTTTGTGCAAGATGAAAAACCGCTTTGGGTGAGCATGAATCAAAAAAATAATCGTATTACTCAGTTAGGTCTTGCCCAAGGAGATGCTGTGACTTGTGGTTTTTATAATTTTTCTCATCATATTTTTAGCTTAAAGCCTGAAAAAGAAATGAAATCTTTAAGGTTTTATTTAAAGTGGCTTTTAGAGGAACAGGTTCCAACTTATGGGATTCCTTTGGGACAGGTGATTGATATTGATGACCTTGAAGATCTTAAAAGCGCTGAGGCAATGTTCAAAAAAGGAGAATCATGACTTTAGAATTTTTAGGACTTTATCGGGAAACGCTTCATTCCCCTCAAAGAGAATTGGATGATCTTGAGATTTTAAAATCTACTGCTGAGGAATTAAAGAAAAAAGGGATTAAAGTTACTTTGTTAAAACCAGAGGAGTTTTTAAAAGAGAGGAAAAAATGGGAGAATTCAAACCTCTCTTTAATCTTTGCCATGTGCGAGCGCAAAGAGATTTTAAAAATTTTAGAGAGTTTTGAATCTTCTTTTATTCCTGTGCTTAATCCCATTCAGGCGATTTGGAATACATATCGTTATCGGATGGTTTCACTTCTTAATCTGGCCAAAGTTTCTTTTCCTGTGAGCGAATTGGTTTCTACCCATGCGTCTCATTCAAAGAATTTCAACAGTCACCCATATCCATTTTGGGTAAAAAGGGGCGATGTGCATAATACCCAGGCTGGAGATGTGAGTTTAGTGAAGACAGCCATAGAACTGGAAAATGTCCTTTCTAATTTTAAAGCTCGGGGAATATCGCAAGCAGTTTTGCAAGAGCATTTAAATGGAGATTTGGTTAAATTTTATGGAATAGGTTCACCTGCGATCACTAACAGCAGATTTTCAGCTTGGTTTAAGTGGTTTTATCATAAGGATCAGGATTTAAAGAAACACCAATTTTCTGAGGATCTCTTAAAAAAACTTACGCAATCCACTGCCCAAGCTTTAGGTCTTGAGATTTATGGAGGGGACGCTGTAGTGCTGCCAGATGGAAAGATATTTGTAATTGATATCAATGCCTGGCCTAGTTTTGCTTTATTTAGAGCTGAGGCAGCTTCTGCCATAGCCTCTTATCTTCTGGTGCGCAGCGAGAAAAAAGCTCGTGTTTTTACCACAGTAAAAGTTTCATGATTAAGAATTTTCCCGGAAAGAGATCAAAAAAAATATTTGAAGAAGAGCAAAAATATATTTCCCCGGGAATTCAGGGCATAGCTCTTTATTCTAAAATCGCTTTAGCCAAAGGCAAGAATGCGATTTTAGAAGATGAGGACGGCAATCGCTATATTGATTTTGTTTCTGGCATTGGGGTGGGCAGTGTGGGACATTGTCATCCTCATTATGTAAAGTCTTTAAAAGCCCAAATCCAAAAAATTACCTATTCTTCTTTTACCACTAAAGTCAGAAAAGATTTTTTAAAATTACTCTCTTCACTTTTGCCGGAAAGTTTAAACCGAATTCAGCTTTTTTCAGGAGGAGCAGAAGCAGTGGAAGCAGCCTTTAGGCTGGCAAAATCTATAACTAAAAAATTTGAGTTTGTCAGTTTTTGGGGAGGTTTTCATGGAAAAACAGGAGGAGTGCTGGGTCTTTTGGGAGATGAGTTTAAAAAAGATTTAGGCCCTTTTATGCCGGGTCTTTATCAGGCGTCATACGCTTACTGCTATCGTTGTCCTTTAAAATTAAAATATCCAGAGTGCGGTTTAGCTTGTGTAGAGGTTTTAAGAAAAGTGATTAAACTCCAAAGCCAACAGCAAATTGCGGCGATTATTGCTGAGCCGGTTCAGGGCACTGCAGGGAATGTTGTTCCCCCTCCTGAATTTTTGCCTGCAGTTCAGGCAGTAGCAAAAGAATTTAACGCTCTTTTTATTTCAGATGAAATGCAGACTGGTTTTGGCAGAACAGGAAGCATGTGGGGTTTTGAGGCAGATCATCTTTCTCCGGATATTTTAACTCTTGGCAAAGGGATTGGCGGTGGTTTTCCTTTAAGCGCTGTGGCTTCTTCTTTTAAGAACTGTTCTTCAAAACCTTTTTCTAACCCCTCTGGAAGTTCTTCCAGTTATGGAGGCAATCCCTTGGCAGCAAGCGCTGGACTTGCCTCTTTAGAGATTATCCTTAAAGAGAATTGTGCGCAAAACTCACAAGAATTAGGAGAGCTTTTGCTTCGTCGTCTTAAAAATTTTCAGGAAAAATTTGAATTCGTTGGAGATGTAAGAGGGCGGGGGCTCATGATGGGCATAGAGTTTGTTAAAAGTAAAAAAACCAAAGAGCCTTTAAGTAAAGAGGTATGTCTTAAAATATTTCAGGAGTGTTTAAAAAGAGGTCTCCTTTCCATGTCTTATACCTATACTTTTCGTCTAATCCCCCCCTTAACCATTCTTAAAAAAGAGGCTTTAGAGGCTTTTGATATTTTAGAAGAGACTTTTACCGCGCTTTCTAAAAAAGGAAATTATAAATAGTTCAGCACATGTATAAAGGGGCTATGGTCGGGTTAGGACAAGTCGCGCTCCATGGCCATTTGCCTGCCTGGAAAGAAAACAAAGATTTTCAAATTGTTGCTGGCATAGATTCGTCCACTAAACAACTGGAAGAATTTAAAAAAAAGTTTCCTCAAGCAGAAATTTATCCCACCTTTGAAGCTTGCAAAAAATTAGAACTAGACTTTGTGGATATTTCAGTTCCCCCATATCTGCACTATCCTTTTATACAACAAGCCTTAGATCAAGGGCTAAATGTGCTCTGTGAAAAACCTTTGTGCCTGAGTGAAAGCGAGTTTAAATGTTTAGAGGAAAAAGCAGCTTTAAAATCAAAAGTTCTTTTTACTGTGCATAATTGGAAATTTTCTTTGCTTTGCAAAAAAATATCAGAATTGCTTAATCAAAAAGTCCTTGGAGAGATACGTTACTGCGCTTGGTATGTTTTAAGAAATGGACCTTCAGCAACTGCGGATCCAAACAACTGGCGTTTAGACCCTAACAAGTCTGGAGGCGGGATATTGCTAGATCATGGTTGGCATGCGTTGTATCTTATCTTAGGTTGGTTAAATAAAAAACCTAAAAAGTTGGAAGCGGTTTTAGAAAATCGTCAATATGAAAATTTGCCTGTGGAAGATACCGCTAAAGTTTTAATTGAATTTGAGAATGGCGATGAAGGCGTTGGACCTAAAGCTGAGATTTTTCTTACATGGGCATCCAGACTGCGCAAAAACCAAGGTGTGATTGAAGGAAGTGAAGGCGTCCTTTATATTGAAGATCAATGCTTACGTTTGGAAAAAAAAGGGATTCAAGAATCTTTTAGTTTTCAGTCCCCTCTTTCTTTGGGTTCTTTTCATCCTGATTGGTTTAAAGATGTAATAACGGAATTTTATTTTGAACTTCAAAATAAGGAACAAAGAGGTGAAAATTTAAAAATGGCAAAGAGTTGTCTTCATTTGTTTGAATGCGCCAAAGAATCGAACCAAAAAAAATCCTCTATTCTTTTATAATTCCATGCCAAAAATTTTGATAGTTTTAGACCAGGAGCAAAATCAAGAACTAGAGAACTTAAAAATTTTGGGACTTTCCTTTTGGGATAGAATTGAAAAACCAGCAAGAAAACATGGTGTAGAGAATATTTTTTGGAATAAAAATTCTCTAATAGAATCCTTTAGAGAGCAAGGAAATCAGCAAAGCATTAGTAGGGTGGATTTGTTAGAGAACAAAAATTGTCAAACCATTCTTAAAATAGATTTTTTAGAACAACTGGATCATGAAGGCATCATCATACTTTATCCAAATATTCTTTTTTCAGAACCTGCTTGGGAAATTTTAGCCAAGCATCAATGTGAGCCGGAAACTTTTTATGTTTTTGAAGATTGTGACAGTTGTTTTTTGATTCGCAGCAACAATAAAGTTTTTTTAGAGAAACTTTTTAAGGAAAAGTTGAATTTTAGTTCAGTCTTGCAGAAGTTAAAAGAAAAGTTAATTTTCAAAACTTTGCCTATGACAAAAAAAGAAAGGATTTATTGTAGAAGTAAGGAGGAACTTCCTCAGGTAGAAAGTTGGCTGCTCCAAGGGCTGATTAAGGATACAGAGGGTTTTATGTCTAAACATTTTGAAAGAAAGATTTCTCTTTTTTTTAGCAGGCGGCTTTCAATGACCAGGGTAACCCCCAATAGCATGACTGTGATTAGCGCTCTCGTTGGGATTCTAGGCGCTTATTTTTTTATGTTTTCAGAGAAGTGGTATAATGTTTTTGGCGCTCTATTTTTTTGGCTTCATTCTGTTTTGGATGGCTGCGATGGAGAGCTTGCTCGTTTAAAATTTTTGGAATCCAGATTTGGAGGGATTTTAGATTTTTGGAGCGACAACCTGGTGCATGCGGCTATTTTTTCAGGCATCGCTTATGGCGCTTATAGAAGCCATGGACAGATTTTATTTTTAGGATTAGGATTTTTAGCTGTTTTAGGTACTTTGTTTTCAGCTGGATTTGTTTTTTTAAGAACCATGCGGGAAAAGAAAGAAAAAGGGCCTTTTTTTACTTCAGTGGTTAAAGAAAATCCGGATCAAAATAAAAATTCAATAGCTAAGTTTGCTGATTTTCTGGCAAGAAGAGATTTTATCTATTTAGTGATTCTCTTTTCTTTTATGGGAAGAATAGAGTGGTTCTTATGGATGGGCGCTTTAGGCTCACCCATCTATTTTTTTCTTTTATTACTATTAGACCGTAAAAAAATTTTTAGGGAGGACATAAAATGAGTCAGCAATCTTCGTATTATCCAGAACTAGCAAAAGAGATTGAAGCTCCTGAAGGACCACTGGGAGTTCTTTTGCCGGGTTTGGGAGCTGTGGCTACCACTTTTATTGCAGGTTCCTTATTGTTAAAAAAAGGTTTGGCTAAACCTTATGGTTCTTTAACCCAGATGCAAAGAATACGTTTAGGGAAAAGAACCAATCCAAAATTTCCTTTAATTAAAGATTTTGTTCCTTTGGCTAAATTAAAGGATTTTATTTTTGCAGGCTGGGATATTTATAAAGATAACTGTTATGAAACCGCCCTAAAAAGCGGAGTGCTGCCCCAAAATCAAATCGCTAAAATTAGTAAGGAGTTGGCAGGAATCCACCCCCTTTCAGCGGTTTTTGACAAAAAATATGTGCGCAACTTGGATGGCTCAAACATAAAAAAATTTAAAACAAAAATGGATGCTGCTCAAGAGCTGATCAAAGATATTGAAAATTTTAAAAAGAAAAATAATTTAAAAAGAGCTGTGATGGTTTGGTGCGGCTCCACAGAAGTTTACATGACCCCACTTAAGGTGCATGAAACTTTAGAATCTTTTGAGCAGGGCTTGAAAAAAAATAGCCCTGAAATCGCTCCCTCTATGATTTATGCTTACGCTTCCCTCATGACTAAAACCCCTTATGCTAATGGAGCTCCCAATTTATGTTTGGATATCCCGGCGTTGACTGAACTTAGCAAAAAACAAAAAGTTCCAATTGCAGGCAAAGATTTTAAAACCGGACAGACCTTAATGAAAACTATTGTGGCGCCTGGACTAAAGGCAAGAATGCTGGGGTTAGACGGCTGGTTTTCCACTAATATTTTAGGCAATAGGGATGGAGAAGTTTTAGATGACCCGGGCTCTTTTAAAAGTAAAGAGGTTAGCAAAGCCTCTGTATTAGACGCGATTTTAGAGCCGGAACTTTATCCTGAACTTTATAAAGAAATTTATCACAAAATTAGAATTGAATATTATCCGCCGCGCGGGGATGCTAAGGAAGGATGGGACAACATTGATATTTTTGGCTGGTGCGGGTTGCCCATGCAGATTAAAATAAATTTTCTCTGCCGGGATTCTATTTTAGCCGCTCCTGTGGTTTTGGATTTAGTGCTATTTTTGGATTTAGCGCAAAGAGCTGGACTTTCCGGCATTCAGGAATGGCTCTCTTTTTATTTTAAATCTCCCATGTCCAGGCCGGACCTAAAACCAGAGCATGATCTATTTATCCAGCATTTGAAATTACAGAATACTTTAAGAATTTTAATGGGAGAAGAGGTTCTGGATCACTCTGGGTTAGACTACTATGAGTCTAAAGAGGCTGCCATCAAAGCAACAGGGAAGTAACCTAAACAATTTAGTTATTTTTAGAAGCGGGATCAAATTAAATTTGGGAGATGTAAAGGACTTATTTTAAAAGATTAAAGAATTCATCCTCATATTCTTTAAAAAGACCAAAATCCTGCAGTTTTTTTCCCAGCATAGAAATATAAAGATGGTTTTTCTTTGCTTTTCCAAAGAGTTGTTCAATCATTTTTCTTTTATTTTTTAAGCTTTCTTCCGCGCTTTCAAAAAATCCGTGCTCATCTAACTCTTTAATATTTACCCCAAAAGAAGCTATGCATTCATCCATGATAAATTTCATTAAGGCAATTTGCCATGTTTCATCCGGGCCATGGATAATAGCGCTTTGGTTGAGTTCCTGATCCGCAATTCTTTTTTCAATTTCTTTAATTAAATTTTTTATGGAAGAGTGCTCAATCTGCACAGATTTACTCTCATTTTTAAAATGATATTCCAAACCTCTGGTAGAACCGCTATATTTTTCTGAAAGCCAGTTGCCTAAATCTTGCGCTTCTCTGCCAAAACCTTCAAACTTATTTTTAAAGAAGTCTGGGGTAATAATTTTAGGTTTTTCAGCTATCACCAGCCCGCGCCTTAAACGGCTTCGGTCCTTAAAACCTTTAACCTCGGAAAGATAAAAATAGAGAATTTTAGTCTCTCCAAAAGTGGATAAACGGTGCTTTGGGCTTTTTAGAATTTCTGTTTTTTCTAAAATATTTTTTAAATGTTCAAATGGATCCATTGTTTTATAATAAAATGCGCCCGCCGGGATTTGAACCCGGATTAAGAGCTTCGGAGGCTCTTGTGATATCCATTTCACTACAGGCGCTTTAAATAATTTTAATTATCCTGACTCTTATTTTAAATTAATGTTTAGCCCAAATAATCTAGGCTAGTGAGGCGCGTGGAAAATAAGCAATTAAACTTCCAATTTTTTAATTATCTCTGGAAGCTCTTCTAAAATTTTTGTGAACTGAGGGGAAGCTTTCCCCCCTCCTTCGGCAAATGTTTCCTTGCCTCCGGCATTGCCATTAATTTGTTTGGCAAATTCTTTTGCGATTGTTTTTGCAACTAAACCTTTTTTTGCGCAATCCTCGCTTACAGTCACTACAAAGGATATCTTATCATTGTTTGAGTTGGCGATTAAAACAATGCTGGTGCCTAATTTTTCCTTTAAGAGATCAGCTATTTCTCTTAAGATTTTTGAATTTTCAGCGCTGACTAGTTCTGCTATAACTTTTAGAGAGTTATCTTGAAAAAGAGGGTGGCTAAGGCTTTTAGATTTTTTAAGCAGTTCCAGCCACTCTTTAGTTTGACCCTTTCTTTTTAGGTTTTCAAATCCCTGTTCTAATTCACTCTGTTTTTGAATTATTTTTTCTAGTTTTTCAGGAATTTCATTTAAAGAACATTTTAATTTTTGAATTACAGATTGAAGCATTGTTTCCTGGGATTGAACAAATTTTAATGCTTTTTCCCCTGCCAGAGCTTCAATTCTCCTTATATTAGAGCCCACAGAACTTTCAGAGGTAATCTTGAAAAATCCAATTTCTCCAGTAGCCATGCAATGGGTTCCCCCGCAAACTTCTGTGCTGGCATCTTCATATTTTACAACAAAGACCTTCTCCCCATATTTTTCCCCAAAGAACGCTAAAGCTCCTTCTTTTCTTGCTTCTTCTAAGGAACCCTCAGATCTTTTTCTCACAATGTTAGTTAGAATGTTTTTATTTACTTCCAGCTCAATTGCGCCGAGCTCTTCTTTAGTGAGCGCTTTTGGATAAGTAAAATCAAAACGTAGTTTTTCCCAAGAAACAAGAGAGCCTGCTTGTGTAACCTCGGCCCCTAAAATTTTTCTTAAAGCAGCATGTAAAAGGTGAGTTGCGGTATGGTGGCGCATGGTGCTCTGGCGCAAGGTTTCATTAACTTTAGCAAAAACTTCCTGATCTTTTTTTATGGTTCCCTTAATAACTTTAACTTGATGCGCAATCAGACCTTCAAAAGGCTTTTGCGTGTCTAAAATTTCTACAAGCGCGGAAGAATCTTTTGACCTTAACTCACCCCTATCTCCCACCTGTCCCCCGCTCTCCGCATAAAAAGGAGTTTCTTTTAATATGAGTTCACCTATTTCCATTTCATGAAGTTCAAGAGTTTCTTTATTTTCTATTAAGATCCCAAGGATTTTAGTTTCTAACTCTAATGTTTCATAACCTTTAAAAATAGTTTTTCCTAATTTTTTTTCAAGGTTGGAATAGAGAGAGATGTCCTTTTCTCCAGAGCCTTTCCAGCCTTTGCGGGCAATGGCAACAGCTTGCTCCTTAGCTTTTTCATATTCTTTAGAGGAGTAGTTCAGTTCTCCTTGCCAATCTTTTACAATCTCTTTTTGGATTTCTTGATCTAAACCATAGGTATCATAAATGGTAAAGACTTTTTCTCCAGAAAGGGTGATGTTTCCTAATGGTGTTGGCATTTTTTGAACTTTTTTAATTTTTTTAATCTCTTCTTCTAAAACCTTGGTTCCAGTTTCAATGGTGGAAATAGAGTTTTCTTCTTCAGTTTTAATAATAGTTTGGATCGTCTCGCCCTTACTTTTAAGTTCCGGGTAAGCAGAACCCATGTCTTTTACAATCAGAGGAATAAGGGCATGGAGAAATGGCTCTTTTTTGCCATAGATCCAGCCCTGTCTTAAGGCTCTTCTTAGAAGACGGCGTAAAATATAGCCTCTTCCTTCATTAGAAGGCAGGATACCATCGCTAATTAAAAATGTAGATGCGCGAATATGATCCGCAATGATTCTATAACTTTTTTCACTTAGCAGTTTGTTATTGATGATAATGAAAATTTCATTTTTAAGTTTTTGAAATGAATCTATTTCAAAGGTTGACTTAAGATGATTCATAACCATGTTCAGTCTTTCTAATCCCATGCCAGTGTCAATATTTTTTCTAGGCAAAGGGAGGAGTTTTCCATCCTCGGTTCGATTAAACTGAGTAAAGACTAAATTCCAAATTTCTAAATAACGGTCGCAATCACAGCTGGTTCCTTTGCAGTCATGCCCTTGGCTAAAGCTTTCACCCTGGTCAAAAAGGATTTCAGAGCAGGGACCGCATGGGCCTGTGGGTCCCATGGTCCAGAAGTTAGTTTCTTCTCCCATCCGCACAATTTTTGAATCTGGCAGGAATTTTTTCCAAAGAAGATATGCTTCTTCATCTTCCTTATATATAGAGGCATAGAGTCTGGCAGAATCAATCTCACAGATTTTGGTAATGAACTCCCATCCCCACCCAATCGCTTCTTTTTTAAAATAGTCCCCAAAGGAAAAATTACCCAGCATTTCAAAAAATGTGAGGTGGCGGCTGGTTAAACCCACTCGTTCAATATCTGAGGTTCTTAAACATCTTTGGCAGGAAACAGCTCTTTCCAGATTCCTTGAGCTTTGTCCCAAAAAATCTTTCTTAAACTGCACCATCCCTGCTGAGGTAAATAAAAGGGTAGGATCTCCTGTTGGGATAAGGGAATCGGAAGGGACAATGGTATGGCGCTGTTCTTTGAAGAAACTTAAGAAACTCGCTCTAATTTTGGCGCTAGACATCCTAAATTTAGATAATTCTTTCCCCTCATCTTTTTTAAATTAAATTTTAGTAAAACAAAAAAACTATTATTTAGAAGTTTTCTTTAAATTATTGTAATCAATGCAAAGACAGCTAATTGTTTTTGTTTTTTTATAAGAGCCGTCAGCCAATTTTATTCTGGCCATGCACTTATGTTTCCCGGGAAGAATATAGTACCAGTCAAACCAGTGATATCCCACGCATTGTCTGCAAGCTATCCAATCGCTTCCATCAATGGAAACTTCTACCTCGCCATTGCCTGCGCTTATGCGGATGGCATAATGCCTTGGGTTGAGGATTTCTCCTTCTTTGGGATAATCAATCGTAATCTGATCCTTAACCTTTTTTGCTTCTATGGTTTGGCTAGGGTTAGCGGCTTCTATGGGTTTCACGGTTTGCGTTAATTTTTCCGGTGATAGTATAGAGTTTATTTTTTTAACCGGTCCTTTCCGTTTTAGTTTTTCTAAGTCTGCTAGTTCCATTTTATCTCCCTCCTTTATGATTTCCAAAGACCGTATAATTTAAGTTTGGAAATATGTTATCTTTAGTTTCACATTCATGCAAAAAATTTTCATTGATTGTTTTTGAAAGAAATTCATGTTCTAAGGTTAAAAAACGATGGATATGATCTTGGGTCCTTTTTTTAGAATATTGGGTGGCTGTGCCTGCTGTCATTAAAAATCCCCAATCTGAAGACTGAGCTAGTAGAACCTCTCTTGCCATTTGGTTTAAGGAACGGCGTTCAACCCCATTCTTAATGTTTGGATGTTTTTCTGCCAGATGAATCATTTTTTCTGTGATTTTATGCAAATGGCGATAAATCCAGTCGTTAGAGCCATTCAGCCAAACCTCATAATAACCTTTATCTCCCCAAGAAGAGTCGCAAGGTTCCACCATTTGATTGTGTGAAAATTTTTCTAAATATTCTGAAGGCGTAATACAGCTAAATGTTTTTTGATCATAGTGTATTTTTTTAAAAATAAATTCTAGGAATTGAGGCCCTTCATACCACCAATGGCCAAAAAGTTCCGCATCATACATGGAAACTACTATTGGCTCCCTTTGCAGAATGCCATTTAAATGGGAAATTTGGTGTTCTCTATTAAAAACAAAGTTGCCGGCATTTTCCCCAGCAGCTTGGGTAGCCCAATCTGGATTGTAGGGTTCTTTATGCTGCAAAGAGGTTTTGCCAGTAATTCTATGATACTTTAAACCAATATTTCTTCTGACCCCGTCTGGATGAAGGTATGGACGCACATACTCATATTCCAGATCATAGCCTAGATCTCTATAGAATTCCCTATAGCGATAATCCCCGGGGTAGCCTTGTTCCGCGCTCCATACTTGATGCGCAGTTTCCATGTCCCTTCCAAAAGCAGCAACTCCTTTTGGCGTAATAATTGGGGCAAATACTCCATACCTAGGTCTGGGATTTCCAAACAATATGCCATGCGCGTCTAAAAAGAAATAGCGGAGCCCCTCATTGCGCAAAAGCTCATCCACCCCTTTGGTGTAGGCGCATTCAGCCAGCCAGATGCCCTTGGGCTTTCTGCCAAAAGATTCCTCATAGGAATGAACCCCCACCTTAATTTGCGCTGCTTGGGCTCTTTTATCTATCATCAGCGGGAGGAATCCATGGGTTGCGCAACAGGTAATAATTTCTATAAATCCTGCATCTTGCAGATTTTTAAACCCTGTAAGAATATTGCCATGATACTTTTCAAAGATATCTCTACATTTTTTAAGTTTTTTTTCATACATTTGGGCTGCTGCAAAAAACTGAGGAATCGCTCTTGTGCGGTGAACCTCTTTTTCAATCAGTTCAATTAGTTTGTTTAGGTGTCGTAAATAACGGGACTGAAGCAACTGGTCTTTCATCATGGAACATAGGGTTGGGGAAAGGTTTACGGTATAGCGGAAATTAATTTTTTCTTCTGCCAGCCGTTCTGAGAACTCTAAGATAGGAATATAAGTTTCAGTAAGAGCTTCATAAAGCCAGTCTTCTTCCAGGAAAGTATCATATTCCGGGTGCCTTATATAAGGAAGATGGGCATGGAGCACTAAACACCAATACCCTTTAACTTTATCCATAGGAGATATGAAGGTTTAGAAGAACTTACTTGTTCTCTGTTTTTCTGGTAACAGAGATATGAATGGTTCTTGTATCTTTCTGATCTCCAGAAACAGCTTCTATTGGAATTTCTAAATTGCCGTCAGGCAGAGCAAGCCTTAAAGAAAAAGTGCCGTCAGGGTAGAGTTCTATGGGTTTTTCAGCAACTGTGACTGTGGCGGTTTTTTCAGTAGCGCCGTAAAGCACAAGCTCACAATCTGCCACAAGCCAAAAAGATCGTTCCTTTCGCTTTTCTTCTCCCATTGTCATATTCATAGAAGAGATACTGCTTATCCCTCTCCATGAAGAAATTTGGGCTAGAGTTTCCCATCTTTGGGCAAGCATTCTAGCTAATTCTAAAGAACCCATGCCAACCTTTCCTCCACCAGAGGCTTCTAAGACTTTTTCCAGCTCTTCCTTAATAGTAACCCATTTTTCATCAATGATGTCAGAAACTCTAGCATTAGGAAGGGTAATAAGGTTAGATTTTGCAATTAAAATAAATCGTCCGTCAGGGGTTTTTAAGCCTAATTCCGCGTACCAGCTTCCCCCCTCTTTATCCGCGTGTAAATACCAATTTTTTGCATCCAGACTAACAGGAACATCTAAACTGCGCAGGGGCTGTAAACTAGGATTTACTTCTACCATTCTTACAACAGATTGAGCTGTAATAAAAATATTTTCCCCATGTTTTGATTTTAGATCCACATAAGTTTTTTCTGTAATTTCCCAATAGATATACATCCAATGTGGATCCCTGGGAAGTAGGACAGTTCTTGTTTCCCCATAATGTTGCGGTAAAGGAGCCCCATGGTCCATAAAATTGGATGGTTCTTCCGCGCCTTGGGACCGGCCCCCAGAAGTAATATTATTTAAAGTTAATGTTTGGTCACTCATGATGAAAGCACCCCCTTCTTTTTAATAACCCCACTTTACAATATAAGAAAAAATTTGTCAAACCTTGACAAGTTTTGAGTTGTCTGCTAGAATCTCTTTACATTTGGAAAAATTTCGTTTAAAAATTGTTTAAAAAAAGTTTAAAAGGCTATTGACAAGATTTTTGTGATTTGTTAAACTCTTTGCATGTTGGATTGTAGTTAGAATTTTTTAAGAAATTGTCGTCGAGGATGCATGGAGAAAAGAGATTCAAGCAAAATTCGAAAACATAAATTGTCTTATTATTTTTTTCTAGATTCACTCGAACTTGCTCCGCATCTTTTCTTTTCACGCCTTCCTCAAAAAAAATTGGTAAATAAAAATTAACAGCACAAGCTTAAATCCAAAAGAGCAGTCCCAGTCCACTGGCGCAAATTTATTTTTGCGCCAACAATCAAAATTTTATTTAAAACCAAATAAAATGGAGGAAGAATCCATGCATTTATCTTATTTTAAAAAATCAAGCAACATAGAAAATAATTCGCGTTCAATCGCGAAAACTAAATTGGGAGGGCAAAGAATGAAGCGATCATTTGTATCGTCAGCCATAGCCAGTGTTGGTGCAATGCTTGCCAGTTTCGGGTTAGCCGCAATAATGTTTTTATCCATCTCTACCCGGGCTGAGGCATTGACTATTTCTGTAGGCACGCCTACGGTTATAAATAATACGACCGTTGATCAATTTGTGCAAGCAAAGGATGTAGCAAATAATTATATTCATGTATTTTATACCACAAAGAGCGCTACAACTTTTTCTATTATGCTTGCATCTAACACTGCAAATGGCAGTTATACTATAAGCACCTTAAGTACAGGCGCTATTAATACTACTAGAAGTGCGCCTACATATCTTAATGTTGTTTATACGGATACTGGTGTTCCTCATGTTTATTTTTATGATACCTCTTCTAAAACAATTAATTATTTAGTTGGAACAACGCAAAATCAAAGTCCTCAATTTATTCTTGGAAGTGGTTTAGTAACCGCATCAGGATTAAGCGCAAATGCTTCTGGTAATGGATTTTTACTTGTTTATTCTTCACTATCAGCAGATGGCAGTCGCTATAGTTTAGAGGCTAGCTCTATTAGTTTTGGAGACTCAGCAGATACCCTTGGTTCATTTATTACGGTACTTTCTAGTGGTTCAGGTAATATTGGAAGTACTGGATATTTTTCTTCCTTCCTTAATAGCACAAATCAACAAAGAGGTGTTGTTTATTATGATGCGCTTGCAAATGCTCTTAAGCTAGTAAATATTAGTGCAGGTGCAATTGTAGAAGCAAGAGATACAATTGATAGTGGTTCAATGAGTAATATTTATGTTATAGATGCAGGCAATGTAACCCGAATTGTTTATACCAATAGTTCTGTAGGAGTAAAATATGCTGTTCAAAGAAGAAATATCTCTTCTTGCTGGTATATACAAAAGATTGATGATGGAGATGCGCAGACAATTGATAATACAGCCAGCGCTCGTGGATTGATTGTTTCTTATGTAAAGAGTAGTAACCTTTGGGCTGTTTTTGGGTCAACAGGAAGTTTCTTTGATGATTTTAGTGAAAATATTACAGGGGTCCAGTTAGGTAAAGCTACTCTTGTTTCTGGTTTAACAACATCTAAAGGTGGTATTTTAAATAACCCCACTGATGGTCGAATTCCTCTTGGAATTTTCAAACATGCTAATGGTTTAGCATCTTTAAACTTTTTAACTTTAAGTGGAACTGTGCAAGATTCTTATGGCACAGCTCTTAGCGCTGTTCGTGTGCGTTCTAATATTACAGATGGTGGGGCTGGAGCGATTCTAAATGATTTAAATCCAGCTGATTCGCCAACTGAGACAGAAGGTGGATTAACATCCAGTGCTGGTACATATGCAATTTATGTAGCTTCTGGAGCTACAATGAGCGTGTCTGCATCTTCTGGTACTGGTTCTGTTTGGGCTTTTGTGCAAGCCACGAGTCATACAATTGTAAGTGTAAGTACTGCTTCAACAGGAAATATTTTCTCTCAAGCAATTAATGTGAATTTTATCGGTGTATCTTCTCCAACATTTGCAACCCGTCCAACTAGCGCTACAGCAGTTTCCGGGGATATCTCAGCAGGTGCTCCGTTTGTTGGAGTAAGCATCACTACAACTTCAGTGGCTTGGGGACTCGGCGATGTTTTAGCTTCTTCTTTTACGATAACTTCAATAAATGAACAGGTATCCAATAGATTTGCAAGAGGAGGTAATTTTAGATTTGCTCCTTCTGCTGCAGACTCAATCAGTGAAGATAGTAGCTTTCTCTCTACAGGGACAGTAACAGAGTTCAGTGCCAATACTGCTGTAGCAAGCCGTCATATCAATGTTACAAGTTTTGATCCTTCTGCAGACAGTGGTATAAATGTGCACAATGGAGCAGCTCAATTTAGAAGTATTGCTGCTTCTACTGCTAGCGCAACATTTCCTTTAACTTATACAGTTGTATATACTACTAAGACAGGAGTAGATAGTGGTATTACAATGCAGGGTAAAAAAGAAAATGCTCTTATATTAACTAAATTTCAATATAATCTTATCAGTCAGCCTAATGATGGATTAACATCCTCAAGTGGTCCTGTGATTACCTCTACTAAAGCAGAATTCGTCTTAATTTCTTATTCATCAAATGGCCCAATGTTCCCAAGAAATAAAACGGGTAGTGGTGATTCAACAGTAGGTACGGTTTTTCTTACTACAACTTCAAATCTAGAAATTGGACCAGATCAAATTGGAGGGAAAATTAGTTTAACTGTAGCAGCATCTTCTAATTCCACAATTATTAGAGCCAATGGAAATATTTTTGGTTTGAAAACTCCTGAAAATACAAGTGGTTTTAATCCATGGTATGTGCGTATTTCAACAAATGTCAATGGAGTGTGGCATTCTGCAATCTCCCCATCTACTATAACATTCTCCACTCCAACAATTACAGCAATTGCTGCACAGACAGGAGATTCAACTTTATTAATTTCTAGCGCTGCAGCTACATCTGTTAATATCAATGGCACTGGATTAATAAGTGGTACAACTCTTTGGATTTCTACTGCTCCACAAGGTTCAATTCTCGCGTCTGGTCTTCCTCAAGTTTTTGCGCAGAATGCTATTGTTAATGCCTTTACTGTAAATAGCAGTAGTTGGGCAACTGCAACATTTACTCCTAAAACAAATGCAACTGCTGGGTATTACTTCTATATAGGTTCAGGTTGTGTTACGGGTGGTGGTATTTCTAATTCAGATACAGCTATTTCTGTTTCTACTGTAATTGCTCAATCGCAAAATATTAGTGTAAATATTGCAAGTATGTCTATTTCTTCAATTCTACTGTCAAGTGGAACTGATGTGCGAACATCTAGCGCAGTTGCAAATACCAGAAGCTATGATTTTACAGTAAACGGATGGGGGCTAATGGTAGGTTCTACAATATCATTTGTTGCGGTAGATGGATCTTCATTTACAACTGCTGTTGCATTAGAAAATGTAGATAGTTCAAGCCGAACTGGAACACTATCAAATGTTAATTTTAGAGGGATGTCTCCTGGCAAGTTTTATACTGTAACTGCATCAACATCTTTAGGTAACCGTGCAACTTCTGAATTCATAGCAGAATCTACTGTAAATATTCGAGGTCTTGCGAGTTTATCTGGTGGGAGTGTTATTTATAGTCCAAATGCGCTCTGGGTTTCATCCATTGCCATCACTACTATAACAACCCCAATTATAACTGATATTCCTAATGGCACTTTATATAACTCTACGCATAATGTTGTTGTAGAGCTTCAGGGTAGAGGTTTTGTTCTTGGATCTTCTATCACATTCTCAATATCTCATGCGAATGGGAATATAAATTTTACTACTTTTACACATACTACTGGCAGTGAAACTGGTATTATTTCAAATCATGGACAATCAATGAGAGTTACTATCCCAGGCACCGCAACTGTAGCAGGTGTAAGTTCTGGTTTATTTGGTTCAGTTTCTACAGGGGTATTTACTGTAACTCTAACTACTACAATCGCAGATGCGGTTAGTGATGATACAAATCTTAGAACAGCAGTTGGTTCATTAACCCTTCTTGCTTCTACAGTTTCAAGTGTTTCTAATGTAGATAATACAAATTACGCTACTATGCAATTTGGTTCATTTACTATAACTGGGGTAGGTCTAATGGATGGAACCACAGCAGAACTTTATCTTGATGGTTCTGATGCTGCAAAAATTGGAAGCGCTTCCTTAACTGTTCTTAGTGTGGCTAGAACCAGCGCAACTGCTTCCTTTGATTTAAGATCTGCTACTGGAACAGGCAGCGCAGTTGCCTCCTATAGCATGGTTATTGATAGGGTTCATCCTACTGCTGCCTATAGTAATGCAAGGTTAAGATCAGTTGCAACAGGTATTTCTATTGCAAGCGTACCTGCTGTTAATTCCATAACTCCAATTACTGGAGGTAATAGTGGGGCTACAACCGTAACTCTTTATGGTAGGGGGTTAACTATTGGAACTACTGTACAAGCTAAGTTTTCTCCAACCTCTGCATCAACTGAATATGTTGCATATACAGCAGCGAGTTCAGCTACTTTTTCTGCAGCTTTAACATTAGTTGACAGCACAGGTACAACTGCAACATTTAGTTTCCCTTCTGGGAAGATGCCAGGCGCATGGGTCATTAGTGTTTCCACTACAATTGATCCTGGAACCTATACTGGAGCTAGTAAATCTGTGCTTGGCCGTACATTATTCTCAACAAATACTTTAGCGCAATTTACTGTAAGCGAATCTTCAGCGCCCAATGTGCCAACAGGGCTAACGGTTCTATCAGCTGGAATAAAAACGGTTACTTTACAATGGATAGCTCCAGGAGATGATGGAACAACTGGCAGTTTAACAGCTGGCGCAGGATTTATTGTGTATTACTCTTCTGGATCTAGTGATAGAGGCCAGGGGTGTGCTCCTTGTTATCCAGTTCAAGCTCTACAGGGATTAAGTGGCACAGCTTTAACAGGATATGCAACAAATTATAATTTTGCAAATACCTGGGCACAATTTTTACCCTATGGTCATAGAAATAGCGCGCTTTCAACAGATACTATAAAAAATTCAGCGCCATTTAATTTCTCAACTAGCAGTACAAGAGGATTAGTTGTTTCAACACAAACCTTAACTATTGGGACAGATTCATTGATTGTAAATGGAACTGCTGGTACTGGATCAATAGCTCCAGGAGCTACTGTTCAGAGAACTCTTACAATACCTGAATCTGGATCATTCTCTAGTGATGGCGACTTCTGGTTTATAGTTAGAGCCTTTGATGAATCTGGAAATATTTCTGATAACACAGCTGCTTACTCTACTGCTGCTGCAACTATCAAGGCTTCTGTAAGCGCTACTGTAACAGCCGGAGATCCAACCATTGATCCTAACAAGGACAACACTGTAACTTATACAATCACTGAAGTTTCTGTGGCTGGTGTAACAGTAAAAGAACTTACTCTTAATGTTTCTGCAGGTTCTCTAGACGGTTCTGATAAGTTCACAACACCAGTTGTGGTTACAGATCCCCCAGCTGATACACCTGGTGTTACAGGTGTGGGCGCTGCCTTGGATCTTAAGTTAGATAGTGGTAAAACAGAATTTAAGAAAGCTATTGAAATTATTATGCAAGTTAATGAGGGTGAATTAATAAATAAACTTGCTGGTAAATCAATTAAGACGGTTAAGCTTGCATATTACAATGGTTCTAGATGGGTTATTATAAAAGACTCATCCCTAACAGCAGGTGGAAATGTAAAGGGTAAAACAACTCACCTTACTCAGTTTAGAGTAGTGATTGCAGCTCCTGCATCGAACCTAGCTGGAACAGTTGTTTATCCAAATCCATTCAGGCCAACGGTTGCAGCTCAACTAGTCCAAGGCATTACTTTTGATCTAATGCCTGTGGATTCAACTATCCAGATATATACACTTGCTGGAGATTTAGTAAAACAATTAAAGGCTGATGCAACTGGTATAGTGAACTGGAATGCAAAGAATGAGGATGGAAAAGATGTGGCAAGCGGGGTCTATTTCGCCTTAATTAAGGGCGGAGGAGACAAAAAGACCCTCAAGATTGCGGTTCAAAGGTAAGGGGGGTGATAGCGATGAATAATACATTTAAATTAAATATAAGGATAATGAAAATGGAAAATCTAACTAAAAAAACCAACATGATTGGAAAAATAATGGTAAGATTCGTTGCTGCACTCCTGGCTGTTGTGCTTTGCACCCCGCTTATGTTCGCAGCCTTTAGCGATAAAGATGCTGGCACACGCACTGGGCAGTTTTTAAAACTTCCTGTGGGCGCAAGAGCTATAGGCATGGGTGAAGCATACACTGCTATAGCTGATGATGCGAATTCTATCTATTATAACGTAGCTGGTCTTGCTCGTTTAGAGAAAAAAGGCGCAGAGTACATGTTCTCTAAATATGTGGAAGAAACTAGCTACCATTGGGTAGCTTTCGCAATGCCTATATCTGAAACCATTGGTTCTGCTGGTATTGGTTTCCAATATTTTACAGCAGGCAGCATAGATGAAACAGATATAAAAGCATCCAAGGTGGGTACATTTACCCCCAGCGATCTTGCTGTAAACCTTTCCTATGCGAAAGTATTAATGGAAATTCCTTTAGGATTAAACCTAAAAATCATAAACTCTAAGATTAAAGAGTCTGCTACTACTGTAGCAGTGGACTTAGGCGCGCAATATAATAAACTAATGGATGGTAAACTACTTCTTGGTTTTACCGCGCAAAATCTTGGAGGAAGCCTTAAGTTTGAAACTGATAGCTCTAAGCTGCCAATCTTGATTAAACTTGGCAGCGGATACAAGGTTTCTGATAGCTGGGTAGCTGCAGCGGACATTGTTTTCCCAGAAGACAATTCCCCAACCCTTGCTTTGGGAACAGATTATAAATACCAAATTCAAGAAGGGATGAATCTTTCTGGAAGACTAGGATACAATTCTAGAGGTAGAAAGGTGGATGGTTTTAATGGAGTAACCGTTGGAGTAGGTTTTGGATTCCAAATGGCTACATTAGACTATGCCTGGATGCCTTTAGGAGATCTTGGATCTACTCACAGAATCTCTGTTGGCGTAAAGTTCTAAAGTTAAATAATATAAGTTTTAGCAAAACGCCCTATCTTCTTTCAAGATAGGGCGTTTTGTTTTGTGCGTGCGCTCTTCAGAACAAATTTGTTTGTTAGGAGTTAAAAGTCCTCCGCAATTTCAATTGAAGCTGATACTTTTATTTTTGGAACTCATCTACCACTGACGCCTTAAAAATAAATTGGTATCCGAAGAACTCTGGAGAAATCGAATAAAAAAATTTAAGGAATTTTTGTCCGAAGATTGGAATACGGTTCAAAAGCCCATTAAATTTTGGAATCCCGTTGTCCCAGTCAAATCCCCAGTTATCAATTTTTAAACCGGAATCCTGCAGGAATTTTCTTGCAGTTTTAAGTGTGAAAAATTTTAAATGCGAATCATCTAGAATCCCAGTTTTTGTATAATCGAAACGGCCTAAGAGCAGATTTAATCGTACTGACCAATGTGCCACATTTGGCAGGGCGATAATAAAGAAACCTTTTTTACTTAAAGAGTGTTTCAATCGTAAAATTGTTCCCAAAGGGTCGGTTAAATGTTCAAGCACATTGGAGCAAAGAATGACATCAAATTTTTCATGGATACCCTTAAAAAAATTATCTGACTGAACGTCACCAACAAAAATATTTTCATAAAAGGGCCGGGCCATCTCCGCGGCATGCTGCTCCAGTTCAACAGCCCACAAGACACAATTGCGTTTTTCTTTGAGAAATTTTCCGATATATCCCGTCGCACAGCCAATTTCCAGAACTTTTTTTCCGTTGCCGATAAATTCGACCATTTGGCGGTCAGCCCAGTGAGGATCAATCTGATCGAGCTTATAATCTTTGCGGTCGTATTTTAGTTCCATCGCGGCGCGGGCTGGGGAGGGCTGGGCGGACTTAAACGGTATGGTTTACGAGTGGGTCCCAAATGTTTTACAGACAAAAATTCTTTTAAAAAATATAAGAAACAATTTTATTCATAAAAAAAAGATCTATTATTCATGTTCTTTTATTTCTATAAAAGTATTTTTCAGTTGAAATTTAAATAAAGGGTGGATTTTTTTGGTAATGTCTGGTTTAATTTTTAAGTCTTTAATCATTAAATATTTATAAATTAATCTTTGCTAAACCACCAGTGTTTTTTCTTCTGTTCTTTAACTCTGTTTTTAAGAATTTTTTCTTGCTCTTCAATGGAAAGTTTTCTTTCTTCATCAGTTAAGAGATCAGCTTCACCACCAATTATTTCCTGACCAGACCCTTTGATTGCTGGAATTTTCTTTGGTTTTTTTGGCGGCTTCCAATTTTCAAAACTTTTCACAAGTTCAACTATATCTTTTTTTAAGTTTTGTGAATAAACCTGCATATTATAATTTTTATTGTAAAAAGGGTCGGATCCTTTGCCAGGAGGAAGATTCCATAGATAGCATGGATTTTTCCAATTTGAATACATAGGTTCATAAATATTAATAGTATATCTAAACCATGAACGATCCTTTTTAACCCCAATTAAAGCATCTATCCTTAATGGAGTGCCTCCGGAATTGATTTGATTCATTAATTCTTCATAATTTTCTGGCTTATCACAGTTGCCTTTATTGAGGCTAAAAGCCCATGGTTTTTCCACGCTTCTTGCAACAATGACATATTCATTTTTATTTTCATCATCTTCTACCACAAAGGTTTGCCAGAATGTTTTCCATTCAGGGCTTCTTGCATGGAATGCTTTTTGCACGGTATCTATAATAATTTGGGGCGGCATTCTTGTGCGGATGGATTTCCCAAATTGTTTTCTCTCTTTTATTTGAGTATCTATTGCAGCATGGATTGAAGGAATAAAGTAAAGAGTTGTAAAAAGGAAAATGATAAGTAGGTTCTTAGATATTAGAACTGACAGGTTTTGAGACCTTCTTTTTAGGGTTTTGAACTTAAAATTTAGAAAAGAAATTTTCATAATAAACTTTATTATATAAAAAATTTTTCAATGTTTAAAGTGCCTAATGCCGGTAAAAATCATGGAGATATTATTTTCATTGGCTGCGTCAATAGATTCCTGATCTCGAATGCTTCCTCCTGGTTGAATAATAGCGCTTACCCCGACCTTAGCAGCTTCTTCTATGCAATCTTTAAATGGAAAAAATCCGTCTGAAGCCATCACTAGCGGCAGCGCTAAGTTGGCAGGGTTAAGTTTTGAATCGCGCAGGGCAAAAGTTTTTTCAACTAAAAGTCCTGCTTTTTGAATGGCAATTTTAAGAGAGTCAATTCTTGAGGTTTGTCCTATGCCAATCCCAAGGGTTAAAGCTCCGCGAGCAAGAAGAATGGCATTAGATTTAACATGTTGGCATACCTTCCAGGCAAATTCTAAGGAGTAGAGTTCTTCTGGCGTGGGTTGCCGTTTAGTGACAACCTTACGCGTTTCCTGATCTTTGGCAGAGATAAGGTCAGAAATAGGGTCAATTTCCTGCATGAGATAACCGCCTGAAATTTTTTTAATGTCATATTCGTAAGGAAGCGTTAAAGTAATTTTTTGTCTTAAAATTCTTAAATTTGTTTTTTTCTTGAAAATTTCAAGGGCTCCAGGGCTATAGTCTGGAGCAATGATACATTCAAAAAAAGTTTTTACTATTTCATTCGCGGTATCTTCCTCTACGGTAGAAGAAAAACCAATCACTCCTCCAAAAGCGCTTAAAGGGTCTGCTGCAAAAGCCTGTTTAAAAGCCTCTAAGAGACTTTGCGCAATGGCAACTCCGCAAGGGTTAGTATGTTTAATAATCACGCAGGAAGCATTAGATTTGCTGTAAGGCACATTAGCGCCTTCACTGCCAAACATTAAGGAATTTACAATTTGCCATGCGTTTTCAAGGTCTAAATAGTTGTTAAAAGAGAGCTCTTTGCCTTGTAAAACTTCCGCATTCACCACTCCCCAATCCCTGCCTCCAGATTCTTTGTAGAGAGCTGCTTTTTGTTGAGGGTTTTCTCCATACCTTAAATCTTTTACTTTTCTAAGGCCAATGGTGAGCTCTTCTTTAAACAAGGATTCCTCTTCATCTTTAGCTGGAAGCGAGGGTTGAGAGACTTTAAATTCAGAAATAGAGATTTCTCTAAAATATTTTGTAATCATGCTGTCATAATGAGCAGTATGGGCAAAAGCTTTTTCTGCCAAGGTTTTTCTAGTTGTTACAGAAACATTTCCTTTTTCTTTTAGCTCTTGAATCACTTTTGGATAATCTTTGCTATCGCAGAGCACTATCACATTCTCAAAATTTTTAGCAGCTGCTCTTAAAAGCGAAACGCCGCCTATATCTATGAATTCAAGCATTTCTGATTTTGGGATTTTATTTTCTAAATGGATTTTTTCAAAGGGATAGAGGTTAACTACCACGCAATCAATGGGTTGTAACCCTTGTTTATCCATATCAGTTTGGTGGCGCGGATCCCCTCTAGTATAAAGAATGCCTCCAAAAATTTTAGGGTGAAGGGTTTTTACCCGGCCTTCTAATATTTCCGGGAATCCTGTAAAATCTTTTACTTCTTTTGTGGAGATTTCTGCCTGGCTTAGAGTTTTTGACGTGCCGCCTGTAGAAATAATCTCAAAACCTATATTGGAAAGTTCATGGGCAAATTCTACAACTCCAGACTTATCAGATACTGAGATCAGGGCTAATTTCCGTGGTTGGGGTTTGGTCATGTGCTCCTCCTTCTTTTTGATGTCTGCTTAAAACTTTTTCTATTGTTTCAAATGAAAAACCTTTTCTTGCAAGATACTCGTAGAGACGACGATAAAGGGTTCTTGAATCAGATCTTTTTATTTGGTTTGCCCGCTTAAGGAGCGCTTGATATGCCCGTTCTTCTTCACCGAAGAGGTTTTTATCGTCTCTTAAAACTTCCTGAATAATTTTATGCGCCTCTTTTTCTTCAATCCCTTTTTCCATGAGTTCAGTTATAATTTTTTCTTGCCCAAGGAGCTGATTTTTCATTTTTGATTCCGCAAACTCTTTTCCAAATTGAAGGTCATTGATTATTTTTTTTTCTTTTAGTTCTTTGGTCACAGAATGCAGGGCTTCTGAGGAGAATTTTTTTCTTTTTAGCCTTTCTTGCAATTCTATTTCACTATGAGATCTTGCGGCAAGTAAAAGATAGGCGTATTCCATTGCTTCTTTTTTTTCTTCGATTGCCCTTAATTCGTTTAATTTTTCATCAGTAATTTCCATGCCTTCTTTTATGGAGTAAGTAAGCATTAATTCATTGTGCAGCCTTAAAAAACTATTATCTTCAAATAAAATATGGAAATAATTTTTTTTATATTTTTGTTGAACTATTTTGACTATTTTCATGGTTTTTTCTTATAAAACCAAAGTACAACCATTTCCTCGCTGAAGCTCGGTCATTTATAAATTATATAAAAAATATCATTGGAATAAGAGAGGGCGTTGGAATAAATAGGAGAAAAGAGTTAAAATTTAAAAAATAAACCTGAATCAGTAGTCAAAAAGTCCCGGAAGTGAACCTACGCTTAAAAGTTAAAGATATTTTATAACAAGGAGGGTGTTTTTTTTATGAAAACAAAAGAACTAGATGCGGAAGAATTAAAGGAAGGGGATGCTGCTCCAGATTTTGAGTTAAAAGATCAGGATGGAAAATCAGTGAAACTTTCTGATTTTAAGGAAAAAAAAGTTGTTCTATATTTTTATCCCAAAGATGATACTCCGGGCTGCACTAAAGAAGCCTGTAGTTTTAGAGATCATGTCGGCGCGTTTAATGACCAAGATGCGGTGATCTTAGGGGTTAGTTTAGATAAAGCGGATTCTCATAAAAAATTCATAAGTAAATTTCAGCTTAACTTTCCTTTGCTTTGCGATGAAGAGGCAAAAGTTTCCAAACTTTTTGGAGTTTACAAAAAGAAAAATCTCTATGCCAGGCTTTTCTGGGGCATTGAGCGCACAACATTTGTGATTGATGAACAGGGAAAACTAAAAAAAGTTTTTCGTAAAGTTAAAGTGGATGGGCATACTGAAGAAGTTTTAGCGGCTTTAAAAGGATGAAAGCTCTTTGTCTGGCAAACCACGGCGGTCCAGAACAATTAAAGTTTGGGGATTTGGAAACTCCAAATATAGAAGAAGGTCAGGTTTTAATTCGGGTTCGGGCATGTGCTTTGAACCATTTAGATATTTTGGTTAGAAATGGCATTCCTGCTTATCCAGTAAAGTTTCCACACATCTTAGGTTCAGATATTAGTGGTGAAATTAAAGAGATTCACCCTCAAGCTAAGAAACAGTTAGAATCGCTTAATTTAAAGATAGGTTCTCAGGTAGTGATTGCGCCCGGCTTATCTTGCGGGAGTTGTATTGAATGCGCTAAAGGGCATGATAATCAATGTGATTCTGCAAAAATTATAGGCGCAGCCACAAAAGGAGGTTATGCTGAATTTTGCGTTGTGCCAGCCAAAAATGTATTTCCTAAACCATCTCATCTATCATTTGAGGAGGCAGCCTCTTTTCCTTTAACATTTTTAACAGCATGGCATATGTTGGTAACGCGCGCTCAACTAAAACAGGGCGAAAAGGTTTTAGTAGTTGGCGCAGGCTCTGGGGTAGGGAGCGCAGCTATTCAAATTGTAAAAATTTTTCACGGGATTGTTATTGCCGCATCTTCTTCTTTAGAAAAACTAGAGTTAGCTAGAGGATTAGGAGCGGATTTTACGATTCATATAGAAAAAGAAGATGTTTTTAAAAAGGTTAGAGAAATAACTGATCATCAGGGTGTTAATATTGTATTTGAACATGTTGGGCCAGCTACCTGGGAACAATCTTTTAAATCTTTAGCGCGTTGCGGAAGAATTGTAACTTGCGGCAGCACTACAGGACCTACAGTTCCGCTAGATTTAAGAGCTCTTTTTTCTAGAGATATTAGTATTCTAGGCTCTAAATTAGGGACTTTAGAAGAATTTAATAAAATTTTGCAGCTTATGGAAGAGAAGAAATTAAAACCAGTGATCAGTAAGATATTTCCTTTGTCAGAAGGGCGTTTAGCTCATGAATTTCTGGAGAAAAGAGAACAATTTGGCAAGGTAGTGCTAAAGATTTAAGGGCTAGAAAACAGATCTTTTAAGGTTTTTAAATTTTCCACATCTTCTTTTAGTTCCGGCCCTTTCGGGGTTTCTAAACACATGGGTTTCCCCGAGAATCTTTGATCATTCAAAAGAAGATTAAATGGTTCTTTCCCTAAAAATCCTTTTCCAATATGTTCATGCCTATCTACCTTAGAACCTAGTTCTTTTTTAGAATCATTCAAATGAAAAGCTGCTAGTTTTTCTAACCCAATTTTTTCATCGAACTCCTTAAATGTCCTTTCATAGCCATCTGGAGTGCGTATGTCATAGCCTGCGGCAAATGCATGTTCTGTGTCAAAACAGACTTGAACTCTATCTGAGAGTTTAGTTTCTTGGATGATGGCTCCGATCTGCTCAAAAGAGTATCCAAGATTCGTTCCCTGACCCGCAGTAATTTCTAAAGTGATTTGCGCATTAAATCCTTTGGTTGCGTCATGGACTTCATTTAGAGACTTGGCAATTAGTTTAATCCCTTCCTTTTCCCCAGCTCCTGTATGCGAACCAGGGTGAGCTATCAAATAAGGTATTTCTAAAGTTTCACAACGCTCCATTTCATCTATCATAGCTTGAACAGATCTGGATCTTAAAAAATCATTAGGAGAGCCTAAATTTAAAAGATAGGAATCATGGGCAATCACTATTTTTATAGAGCTTTTACTTTTATAAGATTTAAAATTGGAAATTTCTTCTTTGCTGAAGGGGCTGGCCTTCCACTGACGGGAACTTTTTGTAAAGATTTGAATTGCTTCGCAGCCAATGGAATCGCCGGCAAGAATAGCCTTATCTACCCCTCCAGCAATTGACATGTGCGCTCCTAAAAGCGGTTTTGAGAGGTTTGACAACTTTTTGGTCATATGTGATAATAAATTAAATATTTGATTAGAAAATTAGCTTAGCTTTTAACAATCATACTATAAAAATATTCTGCTTCCCAAAAGTATATTTAGGTAAAATTTTAAAAAAAATTAGGCTTGAATGGCATCATAAATTAACTATTTAGATGAAATTATTATGGAAACTCAAATAAAATCAGCAGTTCAAAAACCTAAATCTAAACTCATTGCAAAAATCAGCCCGGATCTTTGTTCTGGCTGCGAAGCTTGTCTTTCTGTGATGCCTCATCCAGACTGTATTGTTAAAGTTGACTCCCCTTCTACGACCCCTTTTGCCATGGTAGTTGTGGATGTGCAGAATGAAAAATGCACTGGCTGCACTCTTTGCATGAGGATCTGTCCATGGGAAGCGATTTCCATGGTTCCCCGCCCTGCTTAATTTACACTATTTTTGTTTACTAGTTTAAGAAATTCTTCTTCTTTTATCACCATAATTCCCAGTTCTTTTGCTTTTTTTAGCTTTGAACCTGGGTTTTCTCCACAAACAATCAAATCTGTATTTTTAGTGACTGAAGAACTGGGTGTTCCTCCGCATTGAATGAGAAGTTCCTCTGCTTGGGAGCGCGAAAGAGAGGAGAGTTCCCCTGTGAAAACCACTATTTTTTTTGTTAGCTGAGTTTTTTGATAAGAGATTTTTGGCTCTGTAAAATTAACCCCATAAACCTCAAGTTTTTCAATCAGTTTTTTTGTTTGGCTGGATTTAAAGAAATTTAAGATCGAACGCGCAATAATAGGGCCGCACTCTTCTATTTGCAGTAATTCTTCCTCAGTCGCTTTCATTAAGTTTTTTAAGTGTGTAAAATGTTCAGCTAGAATTTTGCTAAGTTTTTCCCCCACATGCCGAATGCCTAAGGCAAATAATAATTTGGAAAAGGGACGGGACTTACTCTCTTTAATTTGTTTTAAGAGATTCTCAGATTTTTTTTCTTTAAATAGCGCGCACTTCAATAAATCTTCTTTTTTTAATTTATAGAGTTCAGAAAAATCTTGAACAAGTTTTTTTTGAAGCAGTTCATGGACAATCGCCTCACCCAATCCTTCTATGTTCAAAGCGTCTCTGGAAGCATAATGAAGCAGCCCTCTTTCTAACTGCTCCGGACAAGAAGGGTTTAAACATCGCAGAGCTACTTCGCCTTCTTCATTAAAAATAGTTTCAGAACAGGAAGGGCATTCTCTAGGCGTAATGATTTTTTTACTGTTTTTGTCATGTTCTAAAACTCGGATGATCTTTGGAATAACGTCCCCAGCTCTTTCAATCAGCACAGTGTCTCTTATCTGGACTTCCAGCCTTTCTATTTCATCGAAATTGTGCAGGGAGATAGAGGAGATGACTACACCTGCGCATTCAACAGGTTCTACTTTGGCAACAGGCGTCACGGTTCCTGTGCGGCCAACGGAAAATTCTACAGACAAAATTTTAGTTTTAGCTTGATGCGCTTTAAATTTAAAAGCAACAGCCCAGCGAGGGCTTTTAGCGGTTTCTCCTAGCAGCTTTTGGCCATGAAGGGGATTGCATTTAATCACTAAACCATCAATTTCATAGGGAAGGGAAGCTCTTAAATTAAACCATTCCTCATAGATTTCACATACTTCTTGCGCGTTTTTAACAATTTTTAAACCATTGCCAAGGGTTGGCAGGTGATAGGCTTTACAGGTCTCTATGAATTGACTATGGCTAGAGATTTTTAATTCTAAACTTAGAGCCCCTAGGGAATGAACACAAAATTGGAGATTTCTGCCTAATGTCATAGAAACATCTTTTTGTCTTAAAGAGCCAGAAGCCGCGTTTCTAGGGTTAGCAAAAGGTTTTAAATTTTTTTGTATCAATTTGTGGTTTGTCAGCTCAAAATCTTTTTTTAAAAAATAAACCTCACCTCTGGCTTCAAACTGTTTTGGAAAAAAAGAAGTTTCTGAATAGAGTTTTAAAGGGATGCTGCGGATAGTCCTGGCATTGGCTGTTACATCTTCACCGATCATGCCGTCTCCGCGAGTGGCAGCTCTAACTAAAATTCCATTTTCGTAAGTAAGACTAAGGCTGACCCCGTCCATTTTGGGTTCAACCGCAACTTCTATTTTTTCATCCTTGCCTAAATTTTTTTCTAACCTATTCCACCATCCTTTAAATTCTTCTTTGGAATAAACATTTTCTAATGAGAGCATGGGGATAGAATGAGCGACTGGTTTAAAACTAGACTCTTGCTTTCCTCCTACTCTTTGGGTAGGTGAGTCTGGAGTAATGAGTTCAGGATGCTGAGATTCGAGTTCTTTTAGTTGGCCGATGAGATCATCAAATTCTTTATCTGTGATCTTAGGTTCATTTAAGACATAATAAGCATAGTTATAATTTTCAATTTTATCTTTAAGTTCTTTAATTCTATTCCGAACATCCATGGTCTTTTAAAAGTCGCTTAACCCAAAATATTCATTTGCTGCTGAGATATCCCCCCTTGACTTCGCTGGGGGAGAGGCGAGATGAAAAAATGGACTTTCTTTTTGTCAAAATCCACAATTTTACTATTTTCATAACTCAGTGCTTTTTTTAGGCTAGTAGAAAATTTAGATTTTTCTTTCTCCCTTAATCTTGTCTAAGATTCCATTTACGAATTTACTGGAGTCTTCAGTAGAATAATTTTTTGAGATCTCAATCGCTTCATCAATGATCACTGAAATCGGGGTTTCTAAATCAGTAAGAATTTCAAAAGTGGAGATGCGCAGGATATTCCTATCAATTGCCGCCATTCTGCGAATGTCCCAATTTTCCGTATAGCGCCTAATCAGAGTGTCTATTTCTTCCTGACGATCCAAAACTCCAGAGAGCAAATGTTTAGAAAAAATGGATAAGGGCCCTGGTAGGAGTTCAAAGCCTATTGCATTGAAAGCTGCTTCTTTGCTAAATCCGCACATGTCATGCAGGTATAAAGCTTGTAAGGCTAATTCCCTTGCCTGCCTTCTTAGTCCCATTGAATTTCAGCCATTAAAATTGCGGCTTCTGCGGCTTCTACGCCTTTATTGCTGGAACCTTTTCCTGAGCGCTCTTGGGCTTGCTTAAGATTGTCTGGGGTTAGGATTCCAAAGGTTATAGGAATTTTAGAAGAAATAGAGATTTGCATGATTCCATTAGCCACTGCTTGAGAAATGTATTCATTATGAGCAGTTTCCCCTTTTAAGATGCAGCCTAAACAGATTATGGCATTAAATTTTTTTTTCTCTGCAAGGCAGGAGGCTAAATAAGGAATTTCAAATGCTCCGGGAACCCAATAGACTGAGATATTTTTTTGTTGAATTTTCTGTTTTTTAAAGGCGGAGAGGGCTCCTTGCAATAATTTTTGCGTAATACTTTGATTAAATCTGGAGACAATGATTGCAAATTTCATAAAACTTTAAGGTAATGTCCTAATTTTTCTTTTTTGGTTCTTAAGTAATGGATATTTGAAGGATTGGATTTAATTTCTAACGGGACCCTTGCTGTCACTTTCAGGTGATAACCTTCCAAACCCACAATTTTTCTGGGGTTATTGGTCATTAAACGGATGGTTGAGAGCCCTAAGTCAACTAAAATTTGAGCTCCAATCCCATATTCTCTTAGGTCCGGAGCAAAGCCAAGTTCTTTATTAGCTTCAACTGTGTCTAGTCCTTTATCCTGTAAGGCATAAGAATGAAGTTTATTTTTTAAACCTATTCCCCTTCCTTCCTGGTGCATATATAAAACAACTCCCTGGCCGATTTTTTCTATTTTTTTCAAAGCTGCTTCTAGTTGTTCTCCGCAATCACAGCGCAGAGAATGCAGCACATCCCCGGTAAAGCAGGAGGAGTGAACCCGAACCAAAACATTTTTTTTGCCTCTAGGCTCCCCTTTCACTAAAGCCACATGATATTCATGCAGCACAGCGTCTTCATAAAGATGAAGGAGGAATTTTCCAGATTTAGTTGGCAGCTCAGTAGAAACAACCCGGCGCACAAGTTTTTCTGTTTTCCTTCGGTATTCAATTAAATCTTGAATGGAAATAATTTTTAGTTTGTGTTTTTTAGAAAAATGAATCAGTTCCGGCATTCTAGCCATGGTGCCATTGTCATTCATAATTTCACAAATGACTCCAGCAGGGTAAAGTCCAGCCAGTTTTGCGCAGTCCACAGCTGCTTCTGTGTGGCCTGCGCGCACTAAAACCCCGCCTTCTTGATAGCGCAATGGAAAAACATGGCCAGGCCTTGCAAGATCTTCACCCTTAGTTTTTGGATTGATCAGGGTTTTAATGGTAGTTGCCCGGTCATGCGCTGAGATTCCGGTGGTCACCTCTTTTTTAGCGTCCACAGAAACTGTAAAGGCAGCCTCTTTGGTTTTGTCTGGTCTCTCAACCATGGGATGAATATTTAAAGTGTCTAGTCTTTCTCCCACAATCGCAACACAAATAAGGCCGCGCCCATGGGTAGCCATAAAGTTAATATTTTGAGGGGTTACTTTTTGAGCGGGGATATACAGATCTCCCTCATTTTCTCTCCCTGGGTCATCTACGATGATCACCATTTTTCCATTTTGGATTTCCTCAATTGCTTTTGGGATTGGAGTTAAAATCATATTTTTTCCTTTTTTATAAGCATGAACTATTTAATTTTTAAGATTGGGGCTTGCGCAAAAAATATTTTTATAATTCTTTGTTAATATTTTTAAATTTTAAAATGTTTTGCGTTTGTTTTAAAATTATTTTTGATAAAATATCTGCTTCCAAATTTACCGATTCACCAACCTGTTTTTTTCCTAAATTGGTATTTTTTTCCGTATAGGGAATAATCGAAACTGAAAAATTTTTATTTTTTGAATCCACAATTGTTAAAGAAATTCCATTCACTGCAATTGAACCTTTTGGAATGATACATGGTTCTAAGAAATCAGGATAACTAAATCTATAGATTTTCGAGTTTCCCTGTTTTTTTATATCGTTTAAGATACCGGTAGAGTCAATATGACCTTGCACAAAATGGCCTCCAACTCTTGATCCAATTTGAAGGGAACGTTCCAAGTTTACCAGAGATCCTGCTTTTGCACATTTAAGTGTTGTTTTCTTTAATGTTTCTTCCGAAGCATCTACTTTAAATAGAGTTCCTAATGGAACTTTTTTTCTCTCAACCACAGTTAAGCAAACCCCATCTATGGAGATGCTTTCTCCAACTGCCAGAGATTTAAATTGAGATTGAATAAAGAAACAAAGTCCTTTATCTTTTTTCCTAATCTCCTTTATTTTTCCCAGACCTTCAATAATGCCTGAAAACATCGCTTAGTTCTTAACCCAAAACATTCTATTGGCTTGTGGAGTTCTTAAAACCAACTGAATTTTTTGGTTTAATCCTGGCGCTTATCATTAAATCACAGCCGATTTTTTTAGTTTCCATTTTTTTAAGTCGCAAAGATTCTTTTATTCTTTGAAATCCTTTGCCGTCAAAAACAGTGATCGCATCTTTTCCCCCAATGAGAATGGGAGCGATAAAAAAAAGAATTTCATCCACCTCGTTTTCCTCTAAAGCAATAGTTGAAGTGATCCCTCCGCCTTCAATCAAGAGTTTAGAAATCTCTCTTTTGGCGCATTCTTTTAAAAATTCATGGAAAGTAATATTACCATTTTGAGATTTTAGATAAATCCACTCAATGTTTTTTTCTACAATTTTTTTTCTTTTAGCCAAGGATGGCGATGAGTGAAATATCCATGTGGGAGCGCTGGAATTAAAAATTTTAAGATCTTTTGGCAGCTCCCCTGTTTTAGTCAAGACCATGCGCACAGGATTTCTGCCTTTGCCGTGGGAGGTGAGAGATGGGTTATCTTGACGAACCGTGTTTGCTCCTACAAGAATCCCATCCATTTCTGTGCGGAGAGTGTGGCTAAAATTTCTTGAAGCCTTTGAACTAATCCACTGGGAATTTTTAAGAGAGGTGGCGATTTTTCCGTCCAGAGACATTGCGGATTTTAAGATCACATAAGGTTTTTTTTGCGTCATATATTTTATGAAATACCTATTTAAGTCTTTAGCTTCGGGCTGGAAAAGACCGGTTTCAACTTGAATGCCGGCAAGTTTCAATTCCTTAAATCCTTTATTTCTAACCAAAGGGTTAGGGTCAGGTAGGCTGGATATTACCTTGCGAATGCCTGCTTGAATAATGGCTCTGGTACAGGGCGGGGTTTTTCCCCAATGGCAGCAGGGTTCTAGATTGGTGTAAAGCGCGCCGCCTTTAGCATTTTCTCCTGATTTTTTAAGAGCAACTATTTCTGCGTGAGGTCCGCCAAAGTTGGCATGAGTTCCCTGGCCAACAACTCTATTATTTTTGACAATTACACAACCTACTAACGGGTTTGGGCTTGCTCCGCTAATCCCTTTTTTTGCTAAGTCAAAGGTAAGTTGAATCCATTTTTCATCTTCATTCATTTAGTTTTCTGTGGCGGGTTAGAAGCTGCTTTTTGAGTTATTGAAGAAGCTATTTCTCTTGGAACCAAGGCGATTTCTATGCGCCGATTTTTACTGCGCCCTTCAGCAGTTGCATTGTCCGCTACTGGATGATATGGACCGTAACCAGCGGCATAGAGGTATTCTGGGTTCACTCCGCCTGCATCTTGAAGATAGCGGGCAACAGTAGTGGCTCTGGCTGTGGAAAGCTCCCAGTTAGAAGGAAATTTTTCTTTTAAAGAACCGCCAATTGGGATATTATCTGTATGGCCTTCAATTCGGATCTGTTTATCTTTAACTTTTTTTAAAATATTAGCCACCTTTTTTAATACCTGTTTTCCACCGTCATTAATTTCTGCTTCGCCAGAATTAAAAACAATTCTATCCACTAAAGAAACAGAAAGCTTATTTTGTAATTGGGTAATTTGAATGGAACCCTGCTGGATCTCTTTTTTCATGTCTGTAACCAGGCTGTCATAGGTGCCTTTTAATTTTTCCACTTCCAGGGCTTTTTCTTTTTCCACATCCTGTTTTTCTTTTACAAGGTCTGCTACTCTTTTTTGCAGTTCTCCCTTGCTAGATTCAAGATCTTTTAAAAGCTGTCCATTCGTTGTTTCAAGAGTGGCAACTTTGGCTTGGAGTTCTGTTTGGGTTTCATCCAATTTTTTTTGCAAGGACACTAGATTTTGATCGCACTCTTCACTTGTTTTTTTTGTTTGTTCCAGTTCACTTACTTTTTTTTCATATTCTTTTTTTGGGATCCTTCCCATGGCATAGGATAGAGACGAAATTCCAAGCATTGAGATAGAGACCATTAAGATTAGACTTTGCTTCATATTGTTCCTCCTTAAAAGATAACTACATCTTCCTATAATTTTTCTTGCTTTTATCGTCCATAGCTTAAGCGCTCAATTAAAAAAAGAGGCAGGCTCGCTTGTTTCATTTTATCCTGCACAGCATGGATGTCATAACTGGAGCGCAAGCATTTAATTTCAAATTTTTCAGAGTCATAAATCACGCAGGCTGCGCGCGGATCTCCGTCCCTTGGCTGGCCAACAGAGCCCACATTTACAATGGTTTTAGCTTGTGAGTCGCACTTGAAAATTTCTCCATCACCTAAAGGTTTATGTTGGATCATTCCTAAAGAGTCTGAATAAAAAATTGAAGGCACATGCGTATGCCCTATAAAACAGATAGGGGTTCTAAAATATTCAAGGTTATCTAAGTATTGTCTGGGGGTGAGAAGATATTCATCAATCGGGTCTCTGGGGCTTCCATGGGTTAGGGTAAATTGAGATCCGTCAATTAATCGTGGCAGCCGCATTAAAAAATTTTTATTTTCTTCTTTTAAGTGTCTTTTAGTCCAAATAATAGAGCGAGCCGCAAAATCATTAAACCATGTCAGTTCTTTTAAACCAGACACTGCGTAATCATGATTCCCGGCTGTAATTTGGATTTTTTTAAGGCCAATGATTCTTTGAACAACTTCATTTGGGTTTGGCCCATAGCCAACAATATCTCCCAGACACACAAAGGATTGAATTCTTTCTTTTTTAAAACAGGCAAGAACCGCTTCCAGAGCCTCCAGATTTGAATGAACATCTGAAAAAATGCCATAACGCATATGACGATTTTATGAAATATCTTCGGACTTTTCAAACTACGCGGGAGTCAATTCTGCTTTTGTTTGGGAAGGTTGCTTTTGTAATTTTACAGAAAGGATTTTGGAAATGCCGGATTCTTCCATGGTCACGCCGTATAGGATGTCCGCAGCTTCCATGGTTTTAGGGTTGTGTGTCACTGCCATGAATTGGGTCTTATCTGAGAAATGATTAACTAAATTAAGATAACGGGTTACATTTGCCGGGTCTAAGGGCGCGTCCACCTCATCTAAGATGCAGATGGGAGAAGGTTTAACCATGAAGAAAGCAAAAAGCAAGGCGATAGCGGTCAGGGTTTTTTCTCCTCCAGACAAAAGAGCGATATTTTGCAATTTTTTTCCTGCGGGTTGAGCCACAATCTCCACCCCTGATTCTAAAATATTGGATTCATCTGTTAAAAGTAGATCCGCAACTCCGCCCACAAAAAGTTGAGAATAAACCTCCTGAAAGTTTTCACGAACTTTTAAATAGGTCTGTTTAAACTGATCTTTGGTGGTTCGGTTAATCTCAAAAATCGCTCCTCGAAGATCTTCTTTGGCTTTTAAGAGATCCTGAATTTGGGTATTTAAGAATGAAAAACGGTCTTGAAGATTTTTATATTGTTCCGGAGCTTCCAAATTCACTGAATTGGAAAGAGACTCCACTTTTTTCTTTAAACGATCTACTTCTTCAACGCTGATTGTTTCTTGCAATGAAAAATTTTCTTTTGCCTGTTCAAAGTTTAAGGCATAGGTTTCTTGCAAACGGTTTAAATGATTATTTTTTTCCGCTTCAAGAGTTCTTAAATTCAGTTCTATCTGATGCAGGAGTTCGCTTAAGGTTTTATGGGTTTCTCTTAAAGCATGCAGGGATTCTTGAATCTTAAGGTTAGATTCCTCCATTTCCCTTTTTTTATTTAGCAGGTTTTCTGCGCCGGAAGAAATTTTTTCTTTTTCAGCTTCAAGTTCTATAACTTTTTGGCTGGATTCTTTTTGCCTGAGCTGACAATTTTTTAGCTGGGACTGGCCCTCTTTAATTTCAAGTTTTGCTGTTTCAATATTTTTTTGATACTCCTCAAAATGCGCTCGCCATCCTTGAAAGACCTCTTTTTTTTTGGTTAAGTTCTCAAGAAAATTTTCCAGCCTGATTTCCGCTTCTTTGCTTTTAAGTTGGAAAGAATGTTCTTCTTCCTTTTTGGCTTCAATGGAACAGTCTAGTTCCATTCTTTTCTGTTCATGATCTTTTAAAACAAGATTTCCTTTATTAATTTTTTCTTCAATAACATTAATTTTTTCTTTGGTTTCATGCGCGGCGTTTTGGTTAGATTGGATTTGTTCTTTTAGCCATTCTAGCTCTCGCGAGAGAAGTTTCCACTGCTCATTTTTAGAATCAAAAATTTCCTGGAAATGTTTTTTTTCTAATCTGCTTTTTTCTAAAGCTAGACCTTTTTGATTTAAATCTTCTCTGCTTTTCTTTAAGCTACCCTCTAATTCCTGACATCTTTTTCCTGATGTCTCTATTTCCAATTTCAACTGGACACTTTCCTGATTTAAGTCTTCTTTTAACTTAAACTGATTTTGTGAAAGGGATGAAGAATGAGAGGGAATGGATTCTTGGCTCTCGGCTTCACTGAGGATGGAATCGCTTCCCCCGTCAATTAGAGCCCGGTCATAAAGGGTATTGCCTCTAAGGAAGGCTGAGCCTAAAAGATAATTTTTCAATGGATTTAATTCAGGATCGCACTGCACAAATTGCAGCAGAGAGTTTGCGTTTGGCAGGGACTGTAGATGCGGAAGGTTAATGGTTGGGATTTTTTCTAAGATAAAGCAGCAGGCTCTTCCCATGCGATTTTCTTTTATCCAGTTGAGAGCAGCTTCCGCATCTTCTAATCTTTCAAACACCAAAAAATTTAATTTGTTTCCTAAGAGCGCTTCAATCCATTGAGCGGAATTTTTTGAAACTTTTAAAAGGAGCCCGACAACCCCTTTTAAGCCCGGGAATCCTTTTTTTAAGATCGCTTCCGTGCCTTTTTTATAAGGGTGGTTTAAAAAAGTTTCAGTAAGGATTTTAGACTGAGCTTCTAGTTGAATTATTTTTTTCTCCAGAGTTTGGTAAAGCTCCTGTTCTTTTTCCTGTTCGGTTTGAAGGAGGTTGAAATTTTTTTCTAAGGAAGCTTGTTCTTGGAAAAGCTCTTCTTCTTTAGAAGTCAGAATCTTTACCGCATTCTCCGCCTCTTTTAGCTCCGAAGAAAGTTTGGTTTCTTCTGTAGAGCATTTGTCCAATTCTTTTTGATTGGAAAGAACTTCAAGTTCTTTGTGGCTGCTTAAAGAACTTAGTTTGTTGAGTTCATTTTTTAACTCCGTAGTTTCCATATTTAGTTGGAACAGCATCTCTAGTATCTCTTTTTTTGAACTTTCCAGTTTTTTCCTCTCATCTTCTTTAGATTGCCATTGATTTTTTTCAATCAGAAAGCTCTCTTTTAATAAAGATTCTTTGCTTTCAAATTCATTCAACTCAGTTTCAGATGTTTTTAATTTTTCTTGAACGTGGGAGAGTTCATTTTGATTCTGTTGGATTTGTTCTTCTAATTTTTTTTCTTTTTGCAGGAGTTCTTGTTCCCTTTCAAGCGAATTTTTTAATTGTTGATCCGCGCTGTACATTTCTTTATCTAATTTCAGGATTGTAGAATTGTTATCGTACAGCTCTTTTTCAATTCCATCCTGTATTAAGCGATTTTGAGTCCACTCTGCTTCTGCTAGGTCAGAGTTTGTAGTGGTTTGCTCAATTTCTTTTCTGAATTCATCGCTTTTATTTTGTTTGCTCAAAATTTCTTGTTCTAAGGTTTGACATTGGTTCAGGATAAAAGAGACTTCTTTATTTTTAAGCTCCTCTTTAATTTTTTGAAAATTTTGCGCTTTTTTTGCCGCAGCTTCCAAAGAATCCATTTGCTCTTTAATCAAAAAAAGAATGTCATTTAAACGGCTTAAATCCAGCTCTACTTTTTCTAATTTTCTTAAAGCTTCTTCCCTGCGAACTTTGTATTTGGAAATTCCAGCAGCTTCTTCAAAAAGTTCGCGTCTTTCTTCTGCCTTGGCGTTAATCACAAAATCTACTTCGCCTTGAGCTAAGATGGAGTAGCCTTCCCCAATGCCTGTATCTAAGAAAAGGTCTCGGATGTCTTTTAAGCGGCATTGAGTTTGATTAAGGAAATATTCAGATTCTCCGCTGCGAAAGAGCTTGCGGGTTACTTCTACTTCTGTAAAGTCAATTGGCAAAAGATGGTGGGTATTGTCAAAGGTCAGAGTTACTTCTGCTAAATTCATAGGGGCTTTTCCAGTAGATCCGGCAAAGACTACATCCAGCATCTGTTTAGAACGCAGGGATTTAGCGGACATTTCTCCTAAACACCAGCGGAAAGCATCCACAATATTGGATTTGCCGCAACCATTTGGCCCTACAACAGCTGTGATCCCTTCTTTAAAGTCGATCACAGTCTTATTTGCGAACGATTTAAAGCCGACCATTTCTATTGTTTTTAATTGCATCTTTTACCTTCCTTTTATGAATAGTGGCATTCTTTTACCATTGAGTAAAACATACCGAAAAAGTGCGCTTTTGTCAAGGGGGGTGAGAGAGAATTTTTTTAAAGCTTTGGTTAAACCGAGATTATGCATTAGGAAATGGAATTCTACGAAAAATATGGGTCATCTTTCGTCACAAAAAAGTTCGACCGTACCCATAAGTACGCTCTCACTTTTTTGCGCCGAAATCTGACCCATCTTTTTCGTCTCGGTTCTCATTTCCTAATGCATAAGCTCGGTTAAACCCGTATTTTGCAATAGGACGTTGGATTCGACGACACGCAAGATTGCAAAATACAGGTTAAGAGTTTTTTCCCGCATAAATAGACCAAATAAGACGCTTCCCATGATCTTTTATTGTCATAGAATAGGTTTTGGGGGACATATGTCAATCACTGAAAGAAAAGTTTTTCTTTTCCTTTTTCTCTTTTTATGTTTAGGAATTGGTCTTAAAGTTTATAGAAGCCATTTAGAAGAGCCAAAACTTAAGGTTCTTCATAATAAAGAATTTGAAGATTTAATTAAAGGATTTGAAGATAAGAGAGAACAGGCGGTTGAGCTGGATTTAAATTTAGCCTTTCAAAAAGATCTTGAATCCCTTCCTGGAATCGGTCCGAGTTTAGCTAAAGAGATCATTCAATATCGTGTTAAGAATGGAAAATTCACAAAACCAGAGGAGCTGCTTAAAGTTAAAGGCATGGGACTTATTCGTTATGAAGCGCTCAGGTCTTATTTTAAAGTCAACAACAAAAAAGGCAAGCTTTTGAAAAAAATTAAAAAGTCAGTTAAATACAAATAGCCATAATCACATATCAGGGCAGCGTTCCATCAAAGGTCATGTCATTGGTATCCATGATAAAAATGTTTTTTACGCGTTAGGGATTGGACTTTGAATCATCCCCCTTTTATTTTTGTTCTTCTACTATCTTTTGGCGTTGCTTTGGCGCATGTCTTAAAAGTTGGATTTGCATTTTTAATATTTCTTAATTTTATCCTTTTTCTTTTAGCCTTTTTATTCTCAAGATTTTTAAGACTTTATTATTTGTTTATTGGATTGTCTTTAATATTATTGGGAATGAACTGCACTTTTGAAAAATCAGAAAGATTAAAGGAAAGTTTAAATTTAGATTCCACTTATTTTATTGGAAGAATTTCTTCTTTTCCTTCAGAAATCCTCTCTCCTTATGGAACAAGAGTCCGTTTTAAATTTAAATGCGATAAAAAAATAGGGAGACAGTTCTGGTTTAAGTTCAATCAGACCCTTTTAGTTTCTCTGCCTAAACCGGATTTTGATTTGCAATATGGGGATGAGCTGCTTATAAAAGGAGAGCTTAAAAAGCCTCAAGAAGCAAGGAATCCTGGAAGTTTTAATACAGAAGCTTATTTTGAAAGAGAAGGGATTTTTGCATTAGTTCGTCTTAAGGAAAAAAGAGATTTGCTGCTCCTTTCCAGAGGGAAAGGAAATTTTATCTTAAGCTTTATCGGAAAATTGCGCCAGGATTTGATCAAGATGATTAACAAAAATATTCCTCCTCCTCAAAATTCAGTGGTCAGCGCTTTGCTTTTAGGGGATCAGAAAAATATCCCTTTTGAAATTAAAGATGATTTTGTGAAAAGCGGGAGCGCTCATTTGTTGGCCATTTCTGGAGGGAATATCGCGCTTCTCTCCACACTTTTACTTTTGTTTCTAAAATGGTTTTCATTGCCTAAAAGGCTTTCCTATTTCGTTACACTGCTTGCTTTGATTTTTTATTGTCTTTTAACTGGCTGGAGCTCAAGCATTTTACGAGCAACATTCATGGCAGTCGCCTATCTTTTGGGTCTTATTTTAAAACAAGGAGGAGAAGCCATGGTCTCTTTTTCCTGGTCAGCTATTTTTATTTTAATTTTTGATCCTTTTCAACTTTTTGATCCGGGTTTTCAGTTTTCTTATATTACGGTTTTTGCTTTATTGACTCTTATTCCTCCCCAAGGAAAAAATCTTTCCGATAAACCTTTAAGAACCATTTTAGGGAAAATATTCTTTTCTTTAAAACAGATATTCTTAACCTCTTTTGTAGCATGGATTGGAGTCATGCCATTAATTGCCTATTATTTCTATCTATGGAACCCAGTAACTATTTTAGCCAACATCCTTACAGTGCCCTATTTTTCCCTTGTGATTACAGGGGGTTTTTTTTGGATTATTTTCGGCTCTTTAAATGATTTTTTCGCGGACATTTTAGGACTTTCTCTGGGGTTTTTAACTAGGACTTTAATTTGGCTATGTAAAGTTTTTGCTAGTTTCCCGTATGCCTATATCCATGTGAAGCCGCCTCCTATTTTAGCCATTTTGTTATTTTATGCGCTGATTTTTATTTATATTTTTAGAGATTTTTTAAAAATATCCATTTTAAGATTTTTCATTTTAATTCTTTTTTTAGCCAATTTTTTATTTTGGAAAGAGTTGCTAAATTTTGACCCACAAAAACTTAAAATAACGTTCTTAGATGTTGGCCATGGAGATTCAATTTTTTTTGAATTCCCCAATAAAGCGAATCTTCTTGTAGATTGCGGCTCTGGCGGGATTTTAGACCAGGGAAGGATTACGATTGCTCCATTTTTAAGATCAAAAGGGATTAACACTCTAGATGCAATTTTGATTACTCACCCTCATCTAGACCATTATGGAGGGTTAAATATTCTTTTAAAAGAATTTAAAGTAAAGCGTTTGTTTGATAATGGAGATAGAACCTCCCATGATTATGAAACACTTTTCAAAAATCGAACGCTGGACCGTCAGATTTTAAAAGCAGGTGATCAAATCTTAGGGTTTGGCGAGGCGAGCATGGAAATCTTTTATCCTTATAAAAGCATGCTAGACGATCCAACTATTGGACCTAATGACCAATCCATTGTTTTTAAACTTGAACTTGGACAATTTTCTCTGCTCATGGCAGGGGATATAGAAGAAAAGGCTTTGAGCCAATTAAAATATTTAAAAGAGAAATTAAAAAGTAAAATTTTAAAAATTCCTCATCATGGAAGTTATGAAAATAAGTCTGAAGAAGAATTCATAATCTATGCCGAGCCTGAAGCAGCCATTATCAGTGAATCAGAGAATAACACCTATCATCTTCCCTCGCCTCTAACTCTGAATTTTTTAAAGAATTTTGGAGTTGACATATATCAGACAGGGCTTTGCGGTGCCATTGAATGTGCTACTGATGGAAAATTATATGAAATCAAGACAATGATCGTCTCTAACTAATGCAAAGGGATTTGTTGGTTTCTTCGCTTAGGCGACTAAACCAATAAATCTCTTTACTTCCTTATGTTTCAATTATATTAGGATGGGATAATGTTAGAAACGACTGGGACGACCAGCAACGATTCCTTCAACTGAAAGATCTTCATCAATTTCTGGCCAATGGATGCTAGCTCCCATCCCAAATATTTCGTATTTTTCTCTTTGGCGTTTAGTTGCTTTTTTTAATCTAGGATAGAATTCCAGAGGAACCCTAATTTCCCTTCCATCTGTAAGTTCAAGACAGAGAAAATCATTAGTAAAATCAATCTTCTTTGCAACAGGTTCATATTCAACTTTTTTTGCTAAAGTATTCATCCCATCTCCTTCGGATTAACCCTTCATGTTTTGTGACCAATTGCGATGCTTTCCGTAATTCTGAAACGTTCATTCCCAAATTTCTTGCGAGCCCTACGGGTTGAATCCAAAATTTTGATAAGGCTGATTGATACTGCACATGAACGTGAGGAGGTTCCATTCTTTCATTGGAATGAAAAAACAATCTAAATCCTTTCTCACGGCATATTGTTGGCATTTACTGCTGGTATTATATCAAAGAAACAGGGCTTAATTTCTGTAAAGCTAGTAATCACTTCAAACTTACTATCGTGCTCTTACCTATCTATGTTCATTGATTCGCTGATGTGCGCGGAACGATTTTTGACCCTTTGACTTTTGAAAGAATGCGCGAAAAAATCCTAACCTCTTACGCATTCAATATTAATAGAAGTTTAACAGGAAATTAGTAAATGTCAAGGTCGGGAAAAAAGTGTTATAGTTTCGTTACAAAGAGTTTTGAAAAAGTTTAAAACTGGGAGTAAGTTTATAAAAATGGGCTTATGCATTACATTAATTTGATCTTGTTTAGAACCAATGGTAAAATTCAGTAGATTTTGAGAAGCATTCAACATGTAGTTCCGCTTGAATATTGATAGCGCAAATATTCGGTTAAAAAGGAAGATAAATTTTTGTTAAATGGCAGGAAAAAGCGTGATCAGAAAAAAGGCATTGGTGGTGCTTTCAGGGGGCATAGATTCATCTGTAGTTTTGTGGTGGGCAAGATCTAGAGGTTGGAATTTGGCAACTCTTTCCTTTTATTTTAAAGGCAGAAGAAAAAAAGAGATAGAAGCTACTCAAAAACTGCGTAAACTAATTGGCTGTAAAGAAAATTTTGATCTAAATTTATCGTTTTTAGATTCCCCAAAAAGTGAAGAGTCCTGCTATATTCCTAAAAGAAATTTAATGTATTATGGGATTGCAGCCTCTCTTGCAGAAAAAATTCAGGCAAAGTGTATCTTAGGAGGCCATTGCAAACACGATGGCAAGGTTTTTTTTGATGCAAGGGAAAATTATTTTCAATCCTTGAATCATTTAATTCAATCCGGATCAAAAAATAAGAGAGGACCTTCCTTGCTTTTTCCCTTGATTCGTTCCAGTAAAGATGAGATTATTAAGTTAGGAGAAAAACTAAAAGTGCCATTTCAGGTTACTTGGAGCTGTTCGTTGGATGGGGCAGCGCATTGTTGGAACTGTAAGTCTTGTAAGGAGCGCGAAGATGGGTTTAAACTTGCAGGAGTAAAGGATCCGCTTTATGCAATTAAAAAATAGAGTTGCTCTTGTCACTGGCAGCGCAAAACGAGTTGGCAAAACAATTGCCCTTGCTCTTGCCAAAAGAGGCGCAAATCTCATTATTCACTATAAAAATTCTAAAAAAGAGGCTGAAAAAACTGTTCTTGAAATTAAAAAGATTGGAAGGAAAGCCTGCGCGCTTAAAGCAGACCTGGCATCCAGCCAAGACTGCTTGCAAATGGTAAAAGAAGCTTTGGCAATTTTTGGACGCATTGATATCTTGGTGAACTCAGCCTCAGTTTATGAAGAAGCTAGATTTGGGGAGATCAGAGAAGAGCTTTGGGATCAGCATTTAAACACAAATTTAAAAGCCCCTTTTTTCCTTTCTCAGGCAGTCTCTAAAGGGATGTTAAAAAATAAATCTGGTAAAATTATTAATATTATTGATTCAGATATTCATAAGCCTTACAAACATTATTTGCCTTATTTAGTTTCAAAATCTGGGATGGCAGGGTTAACCTATTGCCTGGCCAAAGAACTTGCGCCTTATGTCCAAGTGAATGGAATCTCTCCTGGACCTGTGCTTTTACAAAAAGATTGGGGTCCAAAAATAAAAGCAGCCATTTTAAAGGTGACCCCTTTAAAAAAAATTGGCTCTCCAGAAGATATTGCCAATGCGGTTTTATTCTGCATTGAAGGTACGGATTTTATGACAGGAGCCATTATTCCAATAGATGGAGGACAGCATATTGAATAAGGTTCTTCCAGAAGAAAAGATTTCAAAATATGATGGAATTTTAGCGCATTTTTATGATTTAGATCACAACTGGCGGGATTATAATAAACAAATAGATCTGATTAAATCTTTATTCTCCAGCCAAGAGCTTAAGAAAAAAATAAAAATTTTAGAACTTTGCTGTGGTTCTGGAACTCACACGCTTTTCTTAAGCCAAGCAGGATTTGAGGTTTTAGGAGTAGATCATTCTCTTGAGTTAATTCGGCAAGCCAAAATAAAAAGTGAAAAAGAAAAAGTTTTTCCTTTATTTAAGCAAGGCGATATTTTTAGTTTGCAAGATGATCCCAATTTTTATCATCATTTTGATTGCGTGCTTTTATTAGGTTGGACACTTTCCATTCAATCTTTATATGAAAGATTCACTAAAATTTTAGAGCTTGCGAACTTTGTTTTAAAAGAAAAAGGTTTTTTTATTTTTGATATTATCTTAGATAAAAATTTTAATCCAAATTCTACTCAACCATTAGTTTATGAAACTCAAGATGGAATGAGAGGAACTTTACAAATCCGATCCAAGGAAAATACGGCTAAAAGGACCATGGATTTTGAGTATCAATGGAAGATTGACAAAGGAGATGGATCTGGCGAACAATTTTTTTCAGTGAATGAAGCTCTAGCAATTGTAGAGAGAGAAGATGTTCTTTTAAAAGTCAGCTCTTTTAAAGATCAATTTGAGATCCTGCATGAGTTAAGCGGTTATTCGCTTAACACTATTCACAAAAAGGGAGATAAAAATTTAGTGATGGTTTTAAGGAAAACTTTATCTTCTGACGTTTTATCAGAGACTGCGTGAAAAATTTTGGGAGAAGTCCTTTTGAATGATAGGAGGAATTAGTATGTTTTCAGTGACGAAAATTATTTCTTTTTGTTATGGACATCGTTTATTAAATTATTCAGGCAAATGTAAATATCTTCATGGGCACAATGGCAAGGCAGAAATTTTTTTGCAAAGCGAAAAATTAGACCCAAGAGGAATGGTTATTGATTTTTCTGATATTAAAGAATTAATTGGTTCTTTTATTGAGCAGAAGTTAGATCATAAAGTGCTGCTTTCCAAGGATGATCTTTTGATCCCATTTTTAGAAAAACTAAATGAGCCGTTTTTTTTAATGGATGAAAATCCTACAGCGGAAAACATCGCAAAACTCATTTTTAATTTTGCTAGATCTAAAAACCTGCCTGTAGTTTCAGTAAAGCTCTGGGAAACCGAAACCTCTTTTGCGGTTTACAGAAAGGATTAATTTATCAGAAATATTCGTTTATGAATTATTCTGGTAGAATTTTTTCTAATCTAATCTTAAGTTTGGCCATTGGCATAACCATAACCTTATTTTTTCAGGTTTTGAAAGTTCCTTGGCCACCCTTAAAGGAATTATTTGCTGTTTGGAGTAGCGGAAATTATTGGTCATTGATAGCAACTTCTTTCAATGATTTTCTTTTTTTTAAGGGAGCCTACCTACAATATTTATGGGGAGTTCTTGTCTATTTTTCAATGACTGCTCTTATTTTAAGAATAGGCAAGGTTTGGCTTGGTAAATTAGACTTAAGGATTCAGGGATGGACGAGTTCCTTATCTCTCTTGGTTCAATGGACTTTGGGAACTGCTACGATGAGTTTAATCTGGTTTTTCCTTTGTTTATTTGGGACACTCTCATCCAAATGCGCACTCCTTTTATTTTTTTGTGGTCTGATCTTTGGTTGCATATATACATATGAATTTTTTAAGAAATCAAAATGGAGTTTATCATGGATTGCTCAATATTCTACTCTTGAAAGGACGATGTTATTTATTATCTTGGGCATGCTTTTTGTTTATTTATTTCCTGCTTTTGTTCCTGAATCATGGTTTGATGCCTTAGTTTATCATTTAGGATTGCCTTCCTATTATATTGCGAATAAGGAATTTGTTCCCAGCCCCTATAATATTTTTTCATACCTGAATCAAAATAGTGAAATGCTTTTTCTTTGGTCTTTATTGATGAAGTCAGAAGTTGCTTTAAAGCTTTTAAATTGGACCTTTTTAGTTATGACCTTAGTTGCAGTCTATACTTTTGTTAAGATATTTTCAGATATCTATTGCGGGTTAGTGGCAGTTTTATTCGTATTAATGATGCCCATAGTTACGTTTCAAGCTCAGGTGGCTGGCAATGATTTACAGATGGCTCTTCAACTACTCACAGGCTGGATATTATCGCTTGTACCTTTTTTATTTTTAAAATTTAGTGATGGAGAAGATCATCCTAAAGAATTATTTAGGGTACTGTTTTTAAGCGGATGTTCCTATGGAGCTAGCTTTGGCACAAAATATAATGCTCTAGTTACAGTTTTTTGTTGTTTTATGGGATCTTTTATTTTAGTCCTTAGGAATTTTGGATTTCGAAAATTAGTTAAATGGTTTTTACCTTGTTTAATAGGTTTTTCAATTTTTAGCGCGCCTTGGATGCTAAGAAATTTTTTTTACACCGGTAACCCAGTTTATCCTTTTGTTCAAAAAGTTTTTAACAAATCTTATGTAAAACCATGGCATAGTTCAGAGAATACCATAGGAACAGGAGAAAAATCCAAAGGAACCGGAGTCCTTTTAGATTTAAAACAGTTTTTTCGAGAGACTATTGGAATGGTGCAAGGAACTCCCACCTATCAGGTTGGATGGATTTTTGGTATGTTTTTAGTGACATTCATTTCATTTTTTTATAAAGAGAGGTTTATAGTTCAGATGACCTTTCTGATCTCATTAGCTAGTTTTGTGATTCTATCTTTTCAAGTTCTTACTCCAAGGTATCTTTTAATTTCTTATTTGTTAATTACAATGTGCATGGCGACTAATCTTATAAATTTTTCAAGCTCATCTATCTTAAGAGGGTTAATTTTTATTTTTATTTTTTCCAATGTTTTTTTTCATGGTTTTATAGAAATTTTTTTAGTCAAGAATATGCATAGTTTCACCCTTTTAACTTTAGGAGCAACACCGGAACGTTTTGAACTCCCCACCTCGGATATTGTGATGATCAATCACTGGATGAAGAAAAACAGCACAGACCAAACGAGAGTTTTAATGATGGGGATCGCGATGCCCTACCCTTTTGAGAAACCATTTCTTTACAGTTCCCCTCTAGATGTGCAGTATATAGATGAAGCTTTAGATCGCTGTAGTTCTCCTTTAGAGTTAAAACAATTTCTTGAAGATTCTGGATTTCATTATATCCTTTACAGTGATTTATGGAGCGCTTATATTAACTCCACTCATTCTAAGATGACACAGGAAAAAATTGATGTTTTAAAAGCTTTTTTTAAGGAATATTTAACTTTGCTCAACTCTCAAAATAAGCTCAAGTTATTCAAAATAATATGAGCCAGCCGAATCAAAAAAATCAGACTTTTTCAAAATTCGCTTTTTTTGGCGCTCTCATTTGCCTCCTTTTTTTTATTCTCTATTGGTCATGGATTTTAATCTTTCATCTTTCTGAGCGAGCGCTGAATAGAGCGGATAATCTTGTTTATGCGCAAAATGCAGCACAGTCAGCACAGTTTCTTTTAAGTGGTTTTTGGATACAGTGGATGGGCAGTTTTATGCAGGATAATGCGGCAAAACCAATAACAAACGCATTGATCTCTTTAGCTTTTTTCCTATTTAAAGGAGGGTTAAGCACCTATTATCTTGGCATGAGTTGTTTAATCATATTATTTTTTTTAATTTCCACAATGGTTCTAAAGCGTCATTTTGGAGCCACAGTTGCCTTATTTTATTCTGTTTTTTTACTGAGCTCTAATTTGATCCTTGAATATAGTTTAGATGGTGGTCATAACTGGGTAGGTCAGTTTTTTCTTTGGATCGCATTCCTATTCGTTCCTTTTACAGGCGGCTGGAAATGGTTTAGAACTTTTTTTATTGGTTTTTTTATTTCCATGTCTCTTATGGCCAGCATTCACCTTTTGCCTTTTACTCTCTGGTTTTTAATTTGTTCTATTTTTTATCAGTGGAAAAGTTCTGATGGGAAAAATAGTGTTTCAACTAGAACCTTTCACAGACCGCTTATTTTTCTTTTTTTGGGGCTATTAACCCTCCCCTCTATTTTAGTGGCTTTAACGCACTCTATCGCGCAAAAATCATATCTTGAAATTTTGATATATCAAATAAATAATTCTTCATCAAGCGCAAAGAGTTTTTATAGTGATCCTTATTATTTTTTTAATTTTCTGACCAAGGGAGAATCCTACACTTTTTTATTAGTTTGCTTCATAGGATTTTTATTTGGATCTATTTCGATTTTGAGGAGAATAAAAGAGCACAAGGTTAAATTTTTAGAAGTTATGTTTGTTACTACTTTTTTATTTTTTCTGCTTTTTATGGAGTTTTCAGGAGCTTTGAAATTAGGCAGAATTTATTTGCCAGCTCTGCCATTTTTCTTTGCAGCTTCTGCGATTGGGATGAGTGAATTAATCCATAAAATAAGTTCGTTGAAATTAAAAATTTGCATAGTCTCTCTCTTATTGGGGAGCACAACTATTTTTGGGTTCATAAGACAAAAAAAGACAAAAGATGCTTTTTTTGCTGGAAAGCATTTAATGCCGTTTTTAATTCAAAATAGGATTTCCCCTCAAGATTTGATAGTGGTTGGGGTTCATTATCCTTATTCCTATCTAGGAGGAGAAGAAAAGTTCGTTCCTTATCTTCGTTCTGGGCTTAAAAGAGAGATTAAAACTGGAGAGGAATTAGTTTTCTTAAGTTATTTTTCAACCTGGCTTTGGCAGGATTTTTTAGAAGAAGAAAATAAGTTGGGTATCTCAAGACCAGAAGATGTTGTGCCAGTTAAAAAGATTTTTAATTCAAGGGAGCCCTATCAAGAAGTAGGCGGGGTGGAAAATATTGATTTCCAGATATTTTCAAATGAAGCGATTTATGACTTGGTTATGAAAAAAAGAAATTTTAACTTAACAAAAAATCGTCTCTATAAAGCCAAAGATATTTTAAAATATCTCTAAACTATTTATGATCTTTTACTTTTTTGATTTCTTGGATAATTAAAGGAATGAGCTCATAAAGATCCCCCTCTACAGAGAGGGTGGCTAGTTTAAACATGGGGCATTCAGGATCTTTGTTAATGGCAATAATATTTTCAGCTGAAGACATGCCTGCTAAATGTTGGATCTGGCCTGAAATTCCGCAGGCAATATAAAGTTTTGGCCTAACAGTACGGCCAGTAAGACCTACTTGATGACGGTATGGTATCCAGCCTGCATCCACTGTGGGACGGGATGCTCCTACAGCTCCTCCCACTACCTTTGCGAATTCTTCAATCAGTTTAAAGCCTTCTGGTTTGCCTAAACCTCTGCCGCCTGATACAATTTTTTCCGCGCCGGTAATGTCTATGGTTTCATCTTTTTCCGGCACATATTTAATAAATTTGGTGCGGATATTCCATTTGGATGGATCTACTGGAACATTTATTATTTCCCCTTTTCTGCCAGGTACTTTTAGAGCTCTGGGAAAAGACATGGGACGAACCGTCGCCATTTCCGGCCTATGTTTTTCACAAAGAATGGTTGCCATTAAATTTCCGCCAAAAGAAGGGCGCGTGGCATGGAGCATTCTAGTTTTAGGATTAATTGAAAGTTCAGTTGAGTCCGCTGTAATGCCGGTTTGCGCAGCTATAGCCACACGGCTGGAAAAAGATCTGCCAATAATGGAGGCAGGCATGAGCAGTTTATTTGGTTTTTCTTTTTTAATCAGTTCTGTTAGAGCGACTGTGTAAACTTCATCTACAAAGTGTTCAAAAACAGGATGATCTAAAACATAAACTTTATCCGCTCCATGTTCAATTAGATCTTGAGCGTGAGAAGTTACTTTATGACCGATGATCACCGCAGACAAGTCTTCGTTTAAATCTAAAGAAAGTTTTTTTGCAACATGCAGAAGTTCATAAATGGTTGGCATAAGATGGCTGTGCCTTTGTTCCGCAAAACACCAGACCCCTTTGTAGGAGGCAGTGTCAATTTGAACATTGACTACTTCTTTTTTCATGACAATGGCATGGAAAAAGTCCGGATTCGGCATTTTTATTTTAGTTTTTTCAAAAAGTTTGTCGCAGTCCTCCACGCAGGCGTTGCAGAATACGCATTTATTGACGTCAATCACCGCTAATTTTTTCCAGCGCACGTTTTCTTCTTTTGGCCTGTCTGCCATGGAAATACAGTTCACTGGGCAAACTTTCACGCAGGAACCACAACCCGTGCAACGTTCTTTTAAAATAAAAATTTCATTAGCCATGGTTTTATAATAATTTCATTTCTAAAAGTTTTGCAACTAAATTTTTCGCTTTTTCTTCAGGGGTTGTTCCCTCAATTTTAACGCCTCCGGTTCTAGGAGGAGGGTTAAAACTGGAAGCCACAATGGTTGGTGAGCCTCCCAAACCAATTTTAGTTTTATCTGCTTCAATATCTTGAGCTGTCCAGCGGGGAATCACTGCTTTTTTAGCCGCCATTTTTCCTCTTAAAGAGGGGACCCTTGGCTCATTAATTTCTTTGACCACAGCGATGAGAGCAGGGAGAGGCATTTCAATAATATCCGTGCCATCTTCCATCATCCTCCAGACTCGGATAGAGCTTTCTGAAACCTCTTCTACTTTTTTCACATAGGCCACATTGGGAAAATCCAGCCAAGCTGCGACTCCAGGCCCTACATGGCCTGTGTCTCCATCGTTAGTTTGTTTACCACAAATGACCAAACTAATTTTTTTTCCAGTTTCTTTTTCAATTTTGCGTATTCCCATTTGCAAAGCATAAGAAGTGGCGTAGGTGTCTGCTCCAGCAAAGGCTCTATCGCATAGATGAAACCCAAGGTCAGCGCCTCGGGAAATCGCATCCCTTAAAGCTTCTTCTGCTTGCGGAGGTCCCATGGTAATGACCGACACTGTTGTATTCGGAACCCTTTCTTTGATGCGTACCCCTTCTTCAATCGCGTACTCATCAAAGGGATTGATGGCTGCTGCCATTCCCTCTCTTTTTAACGTTCCGGTTTTGGGGTCTATCTGTACGTTAGAAGTTGCTGGAGTTTGTTTGATACAAATAACAATATGCATAAAGATTATTTTTGGGAGAGCTCTTTAATCAAAGCATAACCAATCTCATTTCTTTGAATTTGGTTAGTGCCTTCATAAATTTGCGTAATTTTAGCATCCCTCATAAATTTTTCCACAGGAAAATCTCGCATGTACCCAATCCCGCCGCAAAGCTGCACCGCGTCTGTAGTCACTTTCATCGCTACATCTGAACAGTAGAGTTTAACCATGGCAGAATATTTTGTCCAACGCCGGGAGGCTATCTGTTTTAATTCATCATAGACAGCTTTTCCGGATTTTTCGCTGGTCTCTACAGCTTGCAAGAGTTCATGATCCATGGCTTTGGTTACAGTATAAAGCAAGGCTCTGGCTGCTTCAATCTGGGTAGCCATGTCTGCTGCCATATGCTGGGAAGATTGGAACGATAAAACGGATTGTCCAAACTGTTTTCTCATTTTAGCGTAAGCCAAGGTTTCATCCAGCGCGCCTTGAGCAATCCCTAAGGCTTGAGCTGCAACTCCGGGTCTTGAAATGTCAAAAGTCCCTTGAGCAACGCTTAAACCATGTCCTTCTCCGCCTAAAAGGTTATCCTTGGAAATTTTACAATTATCAAAATTAAGTTCATAAGTGGGACTGGCGCGGATCCCCATTTTTACCTCTTTTTTGCCCATGCTAAATCCAGCAGTTCCTTTTTCTACTATAAAGGCAGAAATTCCTCTTGCGCCCCGTTTTGGATTAGTAGAAGCAAATAAGGTATAAATTTCAGCTGCATTGCCATTGGAACAGAAATTTTTTGTTCCATTCAGGATATAGAAATTCCCGTCTTTTTTAGCAGTGCAGCGCGTAGCTGTAGCGTCTGAACCGGCTTCTGGCTCTGTAATAGTAAATGCGCCTAATTTTTTTCCAGAGGCAAGATCTGGCAAGTATCTCTTTTTTTGTTCCGGAGTTCCAAAAAGGATAATAGGGAAAGCGCACAGAGCCGTGCAAGCAATGCTAAGAGCAATTCCGCCGCAAGCTTTGGAGATCTCTTCCATCACTAAACAGAGTTCCATTCCTCCGCCGCCTAATCCTCCATAATTGGGATGAAAATAGACTCCAAATAGATCCGCTTTTCTTAATTCTTCCACAATCGGCCAAGGGTATTCTTCAGTTACGTCATAATGTTCTCGAACCGGTTTAATCTTTTTTTGAGCGATCTCCCGGGAAATATCTACGATCGCTTGTTGTTCTTCAGTTAAAAAATAGTTCACAATTTTGTTCCCTCCTTAAAATTTTTTTAGTTTTAATGCGCTCCTCCGTTTTTTATTTTTTTTAAAGCAGTATGCGCTGCAGATTGTTCCGCTTCTTTTTTAGATCTGCCTTGGCCCACCCCAAGTTTTTTCTTTTTGATGCGCACTTCAATGTGAAATTTTTTTTCATGGTCAGGTCCAGTTTCTTTTAAAAGAGAATAAGTGGGCGGTATTTTATGTTTTTTTTGGATAATTTCTTGCAGCTTACTTTTATAGTCTGTTTGTATAATTCTTTTTCTTTCAGCTAACTTTTCTAGAATCAGAGAGCTTGCTTTTTCAAATCCTTGGTCTAAGTAAATCGCGCCAATCAGCGCTTCTAAGGCATCCGCCATGGTGGATTCTCTTTCTCTCCCTCCGGAAAGCTCTTCGTTTTCTGAGAGTCTTAAATAATGGCTGATTTCAAAATCTTTAGCCCAGCGAAAGAGCGAAGGTTTTGACACAAGCAGAGATTTATATTTAGAAAGTTTTCCCTCATCTTGATTTGGGAATCTTTTATAAAGAAAATCTGTCACAGCAGCGTTTAAAATACTGTCCCCTAAAAATTCAAGTCTTTCGTTAAACCCCACACCCGGATGAGCCATGCCGTATGATTTATGAGTTAAAGCTTGTTCTAATATTTTTTTGTTTTTGAACTTTATTTTTATTTTTTTTTCTAAAGATTCCAAATCGCAGTTACTTTCCATTATACGCTTTTACAACTAAAACAGCGTTATGACCTCCAAACCCAAAAGAATTTGATACAGCGCAGGTTACTTTTAATTCCCTGGCCGTGTTAGGCACATAATCTAGATCGCAGTCTGGGTCTGGGGTTTCATAGTTAATAGTTGGGTGAACCACTCCATTCAGGATAGAAGAGACACAGGCAATGAGCTCTACTCCACCGGCAGCTCCTAAAAGATGACCAGTCATGGATTTGGTAGAGGAGATTGGAATTTTTTTAGCTCTTTCTCCAAAAACTGATTTTATGATTATAGTTTCTATTTTGTCGTTCAGCTGGGTTGAGGTTCCATGAGCATTAATATAGTTTACATCCTCTAGCGCCACATGAGCGTCCTTAAGGGCATTTTGCACGGCTTTAGTTTGAGATTTTCCTTCAGGCGAGGGAGAAGTGATATGGTAGGCATCGTCCGTAAGTCCATAGCCTGCCAGCTCCGCAAGGATCCTTGCCCCTCTTTTTTTTGCATGAGATTCTGTTTCTAAGATCACAATCCCTGCTCCTTCTCCCATCACAAAACCTTCCCGATTTTTTTCAAAAGGTCTGCTCGCTTTTTCCGGATTTTCATTAAAAGATTCCGCTAAAGCGCCTGCCTGAGAAAATCCGGAAAGTCCAAGTTGGGTGATTGCGGCTTCAGTTCCACCAGAGACCATGATTTCCGCATCTCCATAGCGTAAATGCCTTAAGGCTTCTCCTATGGCGTTATTTGCGGTAGCGCAGGCTGAGGAAACAGCATAATTAGGCCCAGAAAATCCATAGGCGATTGAAATTTCACCGGCAGCCATATTGGAGATAAGTTTAGGGATTAGAAAAGGAGAGACGCGTCTTGCTCCTTTTTTTTGGAGAACGGTAAATTCCTCTTCAATGGTTTGTAATCCTCCAATGCCGCTGCCTACAATCACGCCGATCCTTTCTGGATTTTCTTGATTTAAGTTTAGGCCAGAATCAGCAAGCGCCATTTTAGCCGCTGCCATTGCGAATTGAGTGAAACGATCCATCCGTTTTATTTTTTTCTTCTCAATGAATTGATCCGGATGAAAATCTTTTATTTCACCTGCGATTCTACAGGGATATTGAGACACGTCCCAAGAACTGATCTTGGATATTCCGGGCTTACCTTCTACGCAACTCTTCCAAAACGCGTCAATTCCAATCCCTATGGGACTAACAACGCCTAAACCTGTAATAACAATTTTTTCCATTCAAAAACACAATCCTGCGCGCTTTTATTTTTTGTGCGCTTTAATATAGTCAATGGCCTGGCCAACTGTTTGTATTTTTTCAGCTTCTTCATCTGGAATTTCAATGTCAAACTCCTCTTCCAAAGCCATGACCAGCTCTACGGTATCTAAAGAATCCGCCCCTAAATCATTTACAAAGGATGCTTGAGGGTTTACGGTGCCAGCGTCAACTCCTAGATTCTCCACAATAATTTCTTTTACTTTGCCTTCGATTTCATCAGCCATGATTAACCTCCTGTTTGTTCATGCTTTTAGAGGTTTCCACTTACATGTACATTCCGCCATTTACAGAAATGACCTGTCCTGTAATGTAGGAAGAATCCTCTGATGCTAAAAATAATACGCTTTTTGCAACATCTTCAGGTTCACCGAGACGAGTGAGAGGGATAAGGGAAGAGAGTTTTTGCTTCTGTTCTTCTGAAAGTACCTCTGTCATTCGGGTTTTAATAAAACCTGGGGCAACTGCATTGACTAGAACGTTTCTGGATGCAAATTCTCTGGCGCAGCTCTTTGTCATTGCAATCAGGCCGCCTTTAGATGCGGAATAATTTGCTTGGCCGGCATTGCCCATTAACCCAACAATGGAGCAGATGTTTATAATGCGCCCAGATCTTTGTTTCATCATGGGACGGGCTGCTGCTTTTATGCAATTGAACGCGCCTTTTAAGTTTACAGCAAGGACTGCGTCCCACTCTATTTCTGACATGCGAATCACTAAATTATCTTTTGTGATTCCAGCATTGTTCACTAATATATCAATTCGTTGAAATTTGTCAAGAGTTTTGGCAACCATTTCTTCACAATCCAGACTCTTAGTGACATCTACTTTTATGCCAAGAGCCTGGACTTTAAATTGGTTTGCCAGTTCTTCTGTTTTATTTTTTAGCAATTCCTCAACCACATCACAAAGAACAAGATGCGCGCCTTCTGCCGCTAAGATTTTAGAGATGGAATACCCAATTCCCTGGGCTCCGCCAGTCACAATCGCTACTTTATCTTTTAGTTTCATTTTTCCCCCAAAATTATGCGCATTGTTTTTCTAATAGATTTTTTAAACTAAGAGGATCTTCCACATTTAAAACAGATTTTTTTCTATCTATTTTTCTCAAGAGGCCTGTTAGAACTTTACCCGGACCAATTTCAATGAAAAGTTCTACCCCTTCCTCAATCATTTTTTCTATTGTATCCTGCCATAAAACCGGATGGTTTATTTGTTGAGCTAGTTTTTCTTTTACTTCTTTTCCTATCATGGTCGCCAAAGCATCACAATTTGTTATTACAGGCACTTTAATATCTTGAATTTGACTTTTGAACAAAACCTCTTTCATTTTAAAAGCAGCTTCATTCATTAAACTGGAATGAAAAGCCCCGGAGACATTTAACCCTATTCCTTTTGCGTTCGGAAACTTTTTTACTTTTTCCAGCAGGCTTTGAATCGCATTTTTGCCGCCTGCAACTACAATTTGTCCGGGAGCGTTAAAATTAACCATCTCGCATGGGTTGTGCGCATCCCCACACTCCTCGCACAATTTTTGCAAATCAGATTTTTCTATGCCAAGGATCGCTGCCATGGTTCCGGAAAATTTTTCACAGGACTCCTGCATAAATAAACTTCGATATTCTACTAATTTTAAAGCTGTTTGAAAATCAAATGCTCCGGCTGCATGGAGAGCTGAATACTCTCCAAGGCTATGTCCTGCCAGATAACAACATTGTTTAATCAAAGATGGATGAAGCATGGAAATAAGTTTAAAAATCGCAGAGCTCACAATAAATATCGCAGGTTGAGTTACTTTGGTTTCTTTTAATTCAGTTTCAGTTCCATAAAATATTTTATTTTTAATGTCAAACCCTAAAATTTGGTTCGCTTCTTCAAAGTGTTCTTTAATTTGAGGGTAGGTCTCATATAAAGATTTTCCCATTCCCGGAACTTGAGAACCTTGACCTGGAAAGAGGAATGCGATTTTCATATTCTCTTCTACCACTGAATCACAGCCGCGCCCCAGGTAAGGCCAGCGCCAAAAGCCACAAGTTCGAGTAGTTCCCCCTGTTTAATTCTTCCTTCTTTTTGCGCTTCATCCAAAGCCACAATGGTAGTTGCCGCGGACATGTTTCCATATTTTTGAACATTGACAAATACAACATCTTCTTTTAACTCAAGCCTTTTCGCCACAGATTCAATAATGCGTAAATTAGCCTGGTGCGGTATAATCAATTTTAAATCTGTCGGCTTTTTATCTGCTAATCTTAAGGCAGCTTTGGCAGCTTCCACCATTTTTGTTACAGCAAGTTTATAGACCTCAGGTCCATCCATCTTAATGGTGTTTAATTTTTCGTTTAGCGCATTTTGGTCAATGGGCATGCGAGAGCCTCCGGCTGGAACTTTTAAAATTTCTGTATTGCTGCCATCTGCTCCAAGAAATACGGAAAGAATGCCAGATTCTCCTGTTTCACTGGAAAGCACGCACGCTCCAGCGCCATCCCCAAATAAAATACAAGTCGAACGATCTTGCCAGTTAGTAATTTTAGAAAGAGTATCCACTCCAATCAGCAAAATTTTTTGCGCGGCTCCAGATTCTATAAAACTTTTAGCGGTGGCCATGCCATAAATAAAACCAGAACAGGCTGCGGATAGATCCATGGCCCAGGCTTTTTTTGCTCCCAGAGCTGCTTGCAGGATGCAGCCTACAGAAGGAAAAAACATGTCAGGAGTGCAGGTGCATACAAGTATAGCGTCTAGTTCTTCAGCTTTTGTATGCGCGTTTTCTAGCGCATCTTTTGCCGCTTGAATGGCAAGGTCCGATGTGGACTCTTTTGCGGTTGTTATTCTTCTTTCTTTTATTCCAGTTCTGCTTTTGATCCATTCATCCGTTGTATTCACCATTTTTTCTAAATCTTGGTTAGTTAAAACAGTTTTAGGCATGCACTTGCCGGTTCCTATGATTCGAGCTCGTTTTTTGGGTAACATATTTTTTATTGAATGGTTAATGATAGTGAAGAATTTTAGTTGCTTTTTGCAGAGAAGGTAGGGTCGCTATGGTTATTCTCATTTTCGAATTTGGCCACATTTTGATTTCCTTCTGGTTGAAAACACGAGTGAAGGTTTGCTTCCTGAATTTTTTGAGTGATTTCAAGGTTCACTTTTTTTGAAGCGAATAAAGACGCTTCTCTAACCGCATTTTTAATCGCTTTAGCGCTGGATTTGCCATGGGCTATAATGCAAATCCCTTTTACTCCTAAAAGAGGCGCTCCTCCATATTCCGCGTAATCCACTTTCTTTCTAAATTTTTTAAATGCGGGACTAATAAAAAAATAGCCTATTTTTGCCAAAAGACTTGCCCCAATTTCCGCTTTTATCATTTTTCCCATTACATCCCCGGTGCCTTCCATTATTTTTAATATCACATTGCCTACAAAACCATCGCAAACCACAACATCCGCTTTTCCTCTTGGGATATCTCGTCCTTCCACATTGCCTATAAATTGGAAATTTTTAAAAGATTCTAGCAATGGATAAGTATGTTTAGTTAGGTGATTGCCTTTTTCTTTTTCTTCTCCAATGGAAAGAAGTCCTACTTTAGGATTCTCGATTGATAATATTTTTTCAGCTACGATTTTTGCCATGATCGCAAATTGAAAAAGATATTCAGGCTTACAGTCAGAGTTGGCTCCTGCATCCGCCACCACGCAATGCCCTTTTTGAGTAGGAATTAAGGTCGCGATCGCTGGCCTGTAAATTCCATGCAATCTTCCCAAATATCTTAAGGCAGAGGTCATCACAGCCCCTGAATTACCCGCAGAAACAAGCCCATCCACCTTTCCTTCTGCAAGGAGTTTAGTAGCCACAACAATGCTTGCATCTTGTTTGGAACGGCTGGCTTTGCTTGGGGATTCATGCATCCCAATCACTTGGGAAGCGTGTTGAATAGAAAGCGGCAGTCCCTCTGTATGATATTTTTTTAGTTCTTCAGAAATTTTTTCCCTGTCCCCAACTAAAACAATGGGAATTTTTAGTTCTTTTGCGGCCCAGACAGCGCCTTCCACAATTTTTTGAGGCGCGTAATCTCCCCCCATTGCGTCAATTGCAATTTTCATTGTCTGGCAGTTTTTTTAAGATCCGCCCTCTCCCTCTTTTTTCTTTTCTTTTACTTTTCTTGGCAGGATTAATTCACCATTGTAAAAGCCGCATTCAGCGCAAAGTTGGTGCGAAATGTTTGCAGCGCCGCAGTGAGAACATTTCGAAAGATGCAGATGTTCTATTTTCCAATTAGAACCCCGGCGCATGTCCCTCCTCATCCTGGTATGTTTTTTCTTAGGATTTGCCATTAGTTTACTCCTTCAATAGAATGTACCAAATTAGGGTACTTTTGTTTGGCTCGGTTCATTTAAACCTAATGCACAATCTCGGTTTAAGCAGAGTTCTGATTCATGAAACATGATTTTAATTTCTCTTTCCGCAGAAATAGAGGAATCAGAACCATGCACAAGATTTTTTCTATTATCTGTTCCGTAGAGATTTCTTAAAGATCCAATTTCTGCTTCTTTGGAGTTGGTTGCGCCTATGATTTGGCGGGAACGAAGAATAATATCTTCCCCCTCCCAAACAGTGGCGACAATAGGACCTGAAAGCATGAAATTTAAAAAATGGTCATAGAAAGTTTTGCCTTTATGTTCCGAGTAAAAATTTTCTAACTTTTCCTGATTTGCTGGAACCATTTTTATGCCCAGCAGTTGAAATCCCTGGTCTTCAAATCTAGTTAAAATTTGACCTATAACTTTTTTTTCTATGCCGTCTGGTTTAATTAAAATGCAGGTGCGTTGTTTCATTTTTTAATAATATTTAATAAAGAAAGATTATTAGCCGCCGGTTTTTGAATTTTCTGTGGAAGGAAGTTCTGTGGGTTGAAAAGAGGGAATTTCAGTTTCCATTTGAGTCCCCTCTGATACCCCTAGATTAGTCTGCATTGAGTTATTTCCATAATAAAGAGCTGTGAGGTGTCCTATTTCAGAAATAAAGCTTTTGGCTCTTCTGATTCTTCGAATGTCTTGTGTAAGCACACAAACAATGTAAGTGCTGCTTGGGGCAAATACAATGCCCACATCGTGGCAGCACTCTCGCATGAGTCCTGTTTTATGGCCCACAGGCCAATAAGAAGGGATGGAAACAGGGAGCCGGTCATTGATTTTTTGATCTTTTAAAATTTCCAGCATCTCCTCGCTATTCTTTAATTTTTTGTTATAGATCATTTCCAGAATTAAGCCCATGTCTTTGGGCGTGGTGTAGTTCTCAATTCCCTGATCTCTTTTATTTAAATCCATAATCTTTCTGGAAAAATTTGTGTTTTTAAGTCCAAGCTGGGAGAAAGAAGAATTGTAATAGGAGAGCCCTAAAAGATCCGTAAGCATGTTGGTTGCGGTATTATCTGAAAGAGTGATCATTTTATTAATCAGAGCCCTTAAGGTATAACGGGTTCCAATTCTTTTAAATTTTAAAGAGCCTGACCCAGAGGTTTTAAATTTTTTTTTCAGAGCAAGGGTATCCTCTAAAGAAATTAAACCTTGATCCTCTGCCTGAAAAAGAGTAGCCATGATTGGGATTTTTACCAGACTTGCGCTTGGAAAAAGTTTTTCAGCTTGAACTTCTATGGTCCAGCCCCGGTTGAGATCTTTAATATAGATACCTACAACTCCCGGGAAATGATCAATTTGATATCTGATTTTTCTTTTTAACTCCTCCCAGTGAGGATCTGTAGTTGGAGATTGAGAAAAGGTTAAAGAATTTTTGCCAGTTTCTCCTAAGGCTATAATAAGGAAGAAAATAGTAAAGAATCTTTTTAAAGTTTGTCGCGAAATGATCATTTTTATAAAGTTAGCATAATAGAATTGGAATCTATCATCTGTTTTTTTAATTTTTTTATTTGCTAAGAGCGCTAACTTTGCTTAGGTTCTTCATGGCTTTAATAATAGCTTCCCCCATCTCTTTAGTGCCAACCGCGCTAGGGTCATTGGGAAAAGGTTTCATGTCATAAGTTACAGAGTCTCCTTTTCTAAAGACTTCTTTAATCGCATCATCTAAATTTTTCGCAGCTTCTGTTTCTTTAAGATATTCCAGCATTAGTTTTGCGGAAAGGATGCAAGCTGAAGGGTTCACCTTATTCATTCCTTTATATTTTGGGGCAGAGCCATGGATCGCCTCAAAAACAGCGATGGTATCCCCAAAATTCGCTCCCGGGGCCACGCCTAATCCGCCGACTAAACCAGCGCAGAGATCAGAAATAATATCTCCATAAAGGTTAGGCAATACTAAAACATCATAGAGTTCTGGTTTTTGCACCAGCTGCATGCACATGTTGTCAATTAACCTTTCTTCATATTCAATTTTTCCCTCATAATTTTTAGCAATCTCTCGGGCCACTTCAAAGAAAAGACCATCCGTGCATTTCATGATATTGGCTTTTGTGACAGCAGTTACTTTTTTTCTATGATTTTTTACAGCATAATCAAAAGCGAATTTTACAATCCGGCTGGTTCCGGTTCTTGAGATTGGTTTTATGGAAATGGCTGAATCTTCCCGGATTTTATTTTTGGAAAGTTTAATCACTTCTTTTGCCTCTGGGGTATGCATGCTCCATTCTATGCCTGCGTAAAGATCTTCTGTGTTTTCCCGTACAATCACCAAATCAATATTTTGGTATCTGGAACGAACCCCCGGGTAAGAGATGCAGGGCCTTAAACAAACATAAAGATCCAATTCTTTTCTTAAGGCTACATTTACAGAACGGAAACCTGTTCCAATGGGAGTGGTAATTGGCCCTTTAATAGCCACTTTATTTTTTCGAATAGATTCAAGCACGCTCTCTGGCAGGGGTGTGCCAACTTTAGCCATAATATCACAACCAGCTTCCTCAACTTCCCATTCAATTTGAACGCCTGTGGCGTCCACCACTTTCCTTACAGTTTCCATTATTTCTGGTCCTGTTCCATCTCCTGGAATTAAAGTCACTTTATGAATCACTTTTTTTCTCCTTCAACCCGCAACCGTGTTAGAAAATATATTCGGATTCAATGCAAATTTATTGAATAGAAAATCGTACAATTTTTGATTTCATTTTTCAACTTGACTAAAATGTTTTTGTGGGTATATTTCAGTACGCGTACTATAATTTTAAAAGTGGGGTCAAAAATGTTACAAAAATGTTGCAGTTTGTTTAAGAATAGTTTTATGAGACTTGTTATACTCATGCTTGTGTATGTTAAATTTTAATGAAATTTTGGAGGTGATTTAAATGATTCAGTTTTGGGTTGGACAAAAAAATAGGAGCTGGTTGAAATTCACTGGAGGTTTGGTGGCGACCAGTTTTTTCTTTACCACAGTCAGCGCGCCATTTGCTTCCGCAAATTTATGGAATGAACGGCGCAAAGCAGTAGAAGACTTAAAAAAAGAGCCTATGGAAGTTGCTTCTGCTACAGGTCTCCCTTCTTATGAAACAATGGTTGGAAACAGCATCGCCCTGCCTTCTCCTGAAACTTTGGTAAGTCATGGAGCGATGCAAGAGCTATTAAATAAGGTAAGAGGCGGGAAAATTCAGCATCAACCTAAGATTCATTTAGATCTTCCTCAAGAATTTGTGAGCCATGTTGAGACTTATGGAGAAGTTGAGCGGCTCTATCTTGCTAATTCTCAAACTTTAAAGTTTTCCAATTTTCTGAACTCATCTATTCTGCAACTTACGAATCCCCATTCAACGACCCCTAACTCTAATTCTTTAGTTATCCTTATTCAGGATGCTCATGGAATTTATGGAGTGCAAAAGAATATATCAGAGCTGATAAAAGGGTTTAACAATTTTGGAGTAAGGTTGGTAGGTGTAGAGGGCGCTTCCGGAGAGATGACTGGGATTTATCAATGGAGAAATTATCCGGATAAAGCGAGTTTAATGAAGGTGGCAAACTATTTATTGGAAAAAGGGCTGTTAAGTGGTGTGGAAGTTGCAGGTTTAGACGGTTCTCCAATCCCCTCAAATCGTCTGAAGGATGGCAAATTGTGTGAAAATAAAATTCATGACAGATGCCTTAAGAATCATCTTGTATCTGGCGGCGTAGAATTTTATGGAGTGGAAGAGAAAGAGAACTATTTGGAACAGGTCAAAAGTTTTACAGATACAATCTCTGGGAACAGAGAGGTGACTAGCTGGCTTGAGAAGACTAAAACCGCGATTGAGGTTTCTAAAGAGAAAATCTATAGTCCTGAACTTAAAGAGTTAGATAAGAGCAGGGATTTATATGAAAAAGGGGAGTTAAAACTTGGAGAATGGGTTCAAGGCTTATCTAAGAGAGATTCAAAGATTTTAACTTTTAATTTAAGCAAATATGCAAAGGCTTATGAATTAGAAAGAACAATTAATTTTAAGGAAGTTAGCGCTGAGCAAAAGAAAATATTGGAGCAGCTCTCACAAAAATTAACTCGGAATCAGTTAGTAGAATTGCTTGAGGAAAGTTTAGCTTATCGTTTAGGAAAAATCAGCTATGTTGAATTTTATGCTGCGCTTAAAGATCGTTGTGAGAAAGCAAAACTTAAGTTCACTCCAGAATTAGATAAATATATGAAATATGTGGTGATTGTAGATGGAATTGATCGGGAGAAACTTTTTGAGGAAGTAAAAAGATTAGAAAATCGAGCAGTACAGGAACTGTTAAAAGGAGCTTCTGCCAATATTAAATCTTTGGTTCAGATGGATCAGGATTATAGGCTCTTAACTAAAGCGCTTGATTTTAAATTAAGTCCTGAGGAGTGGAGAGAGTTTAATCAAAGAAAAGAGGAAATAGAGAAAATTGGGATTCAAGTTTTGAATCCTCAAACTCAGCCGGTTCAGGAAGCATTAAAGAATGTCACTCGATTCAATGAATTGTCCCATGAGAGAAATCATATCTTTGTTGAAAAATTAATTTCTAAATTGGAGGTTAGAAATCTAAATTCTAATAGAGAAGATTTGAATACAGGGTCACGCATTTCAGTGTTAGTTGCTGGAGGTTATCACACCCGTGGGTTAGAAGAACTATTAAGGAAAAAGGAGATTTCCTACATTGTGATTCGTCCCAATATGGAAAGCTCTGACCTTAAAGAGGATTATCATCCTTTAAATGCATTTAAAAGAGATGCGCTTCCTTTAGAGAAAATGTTTTATCCAGAGAAGCTCACCATTAATCCCCCCCAAGCCTTAGAGGGAGCAGTTAAACTTAACCGAGATGATAAACTTGCCAGCATTGTTGGTAGAACTTTTAAGATACTCGCACCAGCTGAAAGCTTATTCAATGGAATTAAAGAAAAAATTGCAGAAGCTGCGAATGTTCAGATCAAGGAAGAAGAGTCAGAACAAGGTGTTACTATTGTTAATGTCCGAGATGGCGAAAGGAGCTATCGTATTTATAAGACATTGGCTAAGAACAATGAGGTGCTCCAGGAAATATTGAGGAAAGATAAAAATAAAATTAAAGAGACAGAATCAGTTGATTTTAAAGATGGTTCAAAAAGAGTCCTTGCGCTTGAAAAACCGAGCTTTTTAGCGCAGGTGAAACCTTTTTCTATTCCACCTAAAATTAAGAGTAAAGTACGAAAGGGATTGATGGTTGTTTATACGCTTCTTGCCACTGCCTGCGGCAATGCTTTTAATATCAATATGAATGCGCCGTTGGTAGATGTTAAAGCAGAGGCGAATGTAAAGATAGAGAATAATGTGGATATTAATATTAACAATGGTGTTCTCAAAGGAAAAAATGAGTGGGAAATTAAAAGTTCAGATGGAAGGTTTACTGCCAGATTTGTGAAAGATATATCTAGCCGATTAATGTATGGACAAGGTGAACTGATAATAACAGATCATGTAACTGGCAGAAAAAAGAAAACAACAATTAGAGGGAGCATAGAAAATCCTCAGTTTGTTGGCAGGAGACTAGTACTTTTAGTAAAGGATGAACCTTTTGAAAAAGATAAGAATGATGGATTTGGCCCTAGCGTATTTATTAAAACCTATGCTGCTATGGAAGGTGACGAAGAATATATTATTACTTATGAGAAAAAGAGATATAAAAATATTAAAAATTATGAATTTAGTTCTGATCAAGAATATGTTGTGATTCATGAGGATGATCAAGGGAGATCATCCTTACATGTACGCAGGCTTAGAGATGGTATGTATATGGGTGGTTCCAACATCTTTTTTAACAATCAGCCCTTATTAAATGCAATGCCCATGGTATTAGAAAAAAAAGAGGATGGAGATTATGTCATTATTCGCAATCAGCAGGGGCAAAGCACAATCTATAAATTGAATAAAAATGGCGGTTACATATTAGTAACTAACGTAGAAACACTTTCTCAGCTTCAAGCAGGAGAGATAGATATTGTGACTGGCAAAGCTCTAAGTGCAATAGAAACAAATACTATATCTTTACCGTTGGTTGGAAGAGATAATATGGGAATTACTGCCACAAAAAGACGCGGGGTAGCGATTTTTTATGATAAAGACGAAAAGGGGAATCCCATTACTATTGTCAAATATTCGCCTGAAACACATGTAGAGCGTGAGTTTATTGCAAGCGGGGTATGGCACAGGGTTGGCGGGGAGAAAGGCATTATAATCAATAAGCCATACTATTTTTCAGTAGATGGGGATAAAGACCAGGAGATTATTTTGGAAATTAAGGATGATAAACTTAGGGGTCATGGATTCTCTCTTAGAAAATTAGAAAAGGGTAAATGGAGAACAGGAATTCTCTCCCCAGATTTACGCCTAGCTGACACTACTTTAGGTCAGATGAGGGTTAGAGAAATCAACATTTATGCTAATAATCCTCAAGCTGAAGGCACATTCCGTGTGCGCGGTTTTGGCGATTATTCCAAACTTTTTACTGATCCAACCAACATGTTTACTGAAAATGCTAACCATACGCTTTCCTTAAGCGACCGTGTGATCACTGGAGCGCGTGATTTCTTTCTTGGGTTTGTAGGGATTCCTACAGAAGCTAAAGAGAAAGGGGCTCCTGTATATGTAAAGCAATCTCCAAGGCCAAGAGCAGATTATTCTGTGACTGGGGATAGGTATATATCTGAAATGATGCGAGGAGAAGTAGTAGTCATGGGAAAGCAGAAAATTGATCCAGACGTTTTCCCTAGAACTAGAGATAATTCATTATTATTTTTCTTAATTCTTTTGTCGCCTGCAATAATACTAATAATATTAGCTTATATGAGGCATAAAGATATTGAAGCTAGAAGTGAAGATTCTCCCGCAGCTATTCTTTCTAAAAAAATTGCAAAATACCAATTTGATAAACTTATCGCTGCTCCATGGATAGAATCTGCTTTATTTCAATTTATTCCTCTAACGATTGCAGTTATATTTTTTGGATTAGAGTTTGGAACCATTGGTTTTTCGATTGTAGCGTCGATGGGAGTTGCTGTTAACGCTACGTTTTTTTCGATTCACAATGGGATTCCTCGTCACATTAGTATGCTTATAGAAGGTATCTTGGTACTTCCCATTAGAGGAGCCATTTTTGTTTTTTCATTTGCTCTTGCTCTGCCAATGGTTTCTTCTCTTTATTCCGCACCCTTTTCTTTATTCATGTCTCTCACATTCGCTTATCTTATAGAGGCATTCAGTATTTCAGTCTATAATCTACTTGTTTTATCTTTATCGGATCAGTCTATAGGTAGAGAACTAACTAAAAGTGATTCTGGCAAAAGTCATGATTTGCATGATAATCCGGAAACAAAGGATGAATCTGGTCAGGCGAAAGTGGAGTTTGGAGTAATCCTTGCTGGCATTGCTTTAGGCTTAGTGCTCTTGTTGACAATGTGTGCTCTTCCTATGCATGCTCAGGCAGCAGTTTTACTTTCACCAGATGCAACATCATCTCTAGCTACCTCTAAATTGAATGTAACTGGGATGATCGTGACTGGGATACTATTGATGGTAGGTCTGTGGGGTGTAAGTAAATTAAGTAAAAATCAATCCACATTTAGTTTTGAGGATGATTGGAATGGTTGGAATGATGTGCTAGCAAGGGCAGATGCAGTAAAAAAAGACGAACAGCCTGCATCCAATCCTTTAATAGATATTTTAAAAGATGAAGGTGGACAAGCGAAAGTGGATTTTGGAGTAATCCTTGGTGTCATGGCTTTATGCGCAGTGATCTTTTTGTCAATGTGTTCCCCTTCTTATGGGGCTGTTTTACTTTCACCAAATGCAACAGCCTCTGTAACAACTTCTGCAGCTACCTCTTCCTCTATATTGGATGGTTCTATATTAGGATGGATCGCCCATGGAATAAATTCTGGAGGTCTTGGATCTATTGTGATTATAGGGTTTGTAGCTGCACTGGCACTCTTTTTAGCTTGGAAGTATGACAGTTTGCCATTTGAAGGTAGAAATATTTCTGATGATTGGAAAGTGCCAGGAGGAAGACTCTTCTCCTTTTATGCTCCTTTGGCTGGGGTTGTACTTTTGTTCAACACAGCCTGCGCCGCGATCGGGTTGCCAAATTTAATTCCTGCTACAACGCCAACTCCTGCTGTAACTGCAAGCGCTGTGGTATCACCTACTCCTGCGACGACTCCTCAACCTACAGAGACACCAGCTGCTGTTATAACAACTCCTCAACCATCGCAAACTCCTCAAAACATCGCTACTGATTCTATAGTGGTAGAGTATGCCGGTAATTATCCTCACAAGTATCCTCTTTTTGAGCAGAATCCAAATAATCCTGTTACTCATGTTAGACAGAATTTATTAGCCAGCGCAGAGAATGAGCATTTAAGAGCTGATGCCATAGGTTTTAGTTATTATGGCCCACATATATCAGGTGGACCTGGTTTTAAACTTATTTTAACAGAGCCTGGGACTATGAAATATAAACATTCTTTTTGGGTTGATTACACAAGGGGATATCCTTTAAAAGTTCATATAAGTCCAAATGGCAAAACTGTTGGTGTGCAGTTTAATACATATAATCGGATCAAGGGTGTAGAGACTCACTATTACGAACTTTTTGATTTAAATGGGAATAGGATTTTACAGTTTCCTGTTCAGGATAAAAATTATCGTTATGATCGTCAGGTGAATGCTGCGATTAAAGATGTAGTAATAGATGATACTAATATTTTATTTACTTACCAGGTGGTCAGGGTAGGGATGGATAATGGATATGACAGAGGATTTAAAGTGATGGGATTGGATGAGACACTTTCTATTCCTTATCTTGGTTCACAGGAGGAGATAAAAGGGGTCATAGATGCTAAATTTGGAGATTTTGTGAAAAATGAGCAGAGTCATTATCTGTTTTCTCAAAGCAATGACCAGAAATTAGAGGTCTATGTGGATAATGACAATGTTGAAAAAAGGCATAGTTTGATTCTGAAGAATTTAGAGACTGGATTAGAAAGAGTAATTTTTACACATGGTTATGATGATTATAGAACCAGTGTTTGGGACGTAAGATTCAGTCCGAACAGCCAATATTTAGTGATGAATCGCAATGATGATTCTATGTTTAGTACTTTGATTGTTTTAGACAGGAATGGAGATGTGGTCTTTGAATATTCCGGAAGGGGTCAGGAAAAGATGATCATCCATAACTTTACTGTCAACAATGATTCGATTGTAGTGAAATATGGAGCGGTTATACCTGAGACAAATCCCAGTGGATCTACATCTTATATATATCCTTATGGAACAACTGAGCAGATAGAGACATTGCCATTAGGTTCTTCTAAGACCTCACTATTACAGTCAGCAAAAGATTTTATCGCAGGATTTACTGGCGATTTGCCAGCCATGGCAGCGGAGAATGAAGCAACCTTTTCAGCATCTCCAAAACCTGAGCCATCTCCCATGCAAAAGATCAATGAATTAATTAAGAATAATGACGGTAAAGCGATGAGTGAATATGGCTTGATTATAGCTTTAGCTGCAGCGCTTGTGATTATAAATCCTCCTATTGGTTTGACCATTTTAGGAGCTGCAGTAGCTTTGCATTTTGCGGCTCGAGTTTTTAGGACAATTCAAGATAAAAAGGCTAAAGTAAAAGTGCATGCTGCAATCTCTAAAAAGATTGATGCCGCAAAAGATGTAGAGGTAGGGAAGCTAGATGAGAAAATCATAGCAATTGCTTTAAAGGGTACAGCTAATGATCTTGATTCTGCTACCAAGGTAGAGCTAAAAAGACATATTGAGAAATCTCTTGCTGAGATTGGATCCTATGAAGATAGGGTAGAAGAAGAAAGAGTAGTGACAGAGAAGTTACAACAAACTTTATTTGCAATTTCTGCAAGTGGAGGAGATGTTGAACTTCTTAAGAGAATTTTTAAGGAACAAGAGGTGGTTCCAGCCAAAGAATTGCTTCAATATTTTGATGTTAGAGCTAAAAGAGCTCATAAGGAAGATTATGTAAAGGCGCAATGGATATTAGGTGGATTGAAATTAAATCAAGAGAATGCAAGAGCTTTTGAAGCAGCTTATAATAGAGGCGTGATTCTCTTAAGTTGGGCTAAGAAAATGGTTCAACAGGCTTCAATCTCGATTGCTAAACTTGGAAAAGGTTTTAAAGTGGTAGATGCCACTCCTCTTATGAATGGCAGTGAAGAAGAGAAGGCAAAAACATCTCTTGCTATTAAGAAGTTAGCAGAGTCAGGTGAGAAGTTTGCGCTTCAGGCAAAAGGGTATGACCGCGCAACCATTGAGCAGAACTTACATCAAACTAAAGAATTAGAAGGAGTAGATATTACTAACATCCTTTATCTCCAAGCGCAACAGGGAGAAAAGATGAGTTTAGATGAGCTATTTAAGGAGTTGGATGGAATGAAGCTCGCTGGTTTAGGAGTGAAGGTCATCACCACAAATCTTGACAACTGGGATTGGGAGACGAATGAGAATAAGAGTATTGAGATCTACTATCTTTTGGAAGCTGCGTTTCTAAAACCAGTGCTTAAACTCAAAGAACTCTCAGACGAACTCGCTCACGAGAGATTCCTAAAGATCAACGCATAATTTTTGACTGCAACACTCTTTTTAGTTCAAGTTAACCCGAATAAATCCTACTAGATTATTCGGGTTAACTTTTGGTATAGTTCTTTCTATCAAATTCGGTAGATTTCTCGCCGATGTCCTACCTTTACTATTTCTATGGTTTGGTGGGTATCGTTTATTGAATAAACGATACGCCAATCCCCTTGCCGAATGCGGTATTTTTCTTCTCCGGAAAGTTTTTCACACCCATGGGGTCTTGGCTCTATAGAAAGTGATTGAACTTTACTAACAATTCTTGTTAAGTCTATCTTTGGAACCAGTCTTAATTCCTTTTCAGCGCTCCTTTTAATGAGAACCTTATAGGATGCCATCTCGTTTAAGCTCTTTGAGTACGGTTTCGAAAGGTCTAACGGGTTCCTTGCTCCTTTTGTGGAAGGCATCTAAATCTGCCTTATCTTCACGGAGCGAAAAAGTTAAAGCATCGTTTACAATGTTCGAGAGACTTTTTTCCGTAAGAGCAGACTTAACTTTAGCAGCTCTGTAAAGCTTAGGGTTTAGATAAATGGTTGTTCTAGTGAATGACATAATCCCACCTCCTGATAGCATTATAACATTAAAACGTTAAAATGTCAAAAATGTTATGAAAATCCTACTGGGTTATTCGGGTTAACTTTTGGTATAGTTCTTCCTGCTTTATGACCATGTTATAGATATCAAAAGAGTCATCAATGGTTTGAGAGGCATTTTTTTTAAGAGATTGAAGGAGAGATTGGTCTTGTAAAATTTGAACAATTTTTTCTGCCATCTCATTAACTTGGCTAGGCGGGATGAGGAAGCCATTTTGATTATTTTTAATGATTTCCTTTAAGCCATCCACTGCAAAAGCAATTACCGGATTTCCCACAATCAGAGCTTCTACAGCTGCGCGCGGCAATCCTTCCCAAAGAGAAGTAAGCACAAACAGGTCTGAAATCTGAAGGATTTGAGGTATATCCCTGCGCCATCCTAAAAGCTGAATGTTTTTTTCAATGTCCTGTTTTTTGATTTCTTTTTCAATATTAGTTCGTAGTTCTCCATCCCCTACCATAAGAAATTGAACTTGAGGAATGTTTTGTAAAACTAACCCTGCCATCTTAATAAAAGTAACAGGATCTTTTTGAATTTTGAATGGCGCTACATTTAAGATAATTTTGGATTGAGGTGATATTCCCAATTCTTTGCGCAAAAGTTCAGGGTTAGAATTTTCAGCTTCTTTTTTTATCTTCTTAATATCCACCCCGCTGCGAATTAGAGTATATTGTTCAGCTTTTCCAATCCCAAGGCTTAATCCCTCTTGAATATTTTCTTTAGTTACCGCGATTAGTCTCTCAGTGAATTTTCCAATCCATTTTTCCAAAAATATGAAGAGTTTTCTGGTCCAAATTTTTTGAAAGGGATTAAAACCAAATCCATGAATGGAATGGATGATACAGGGCACGCCTAGAAGCCATGCGGCAATTCTGCCAACAATGCCTGCTTTGGAAGAATGCGTATGCACAATTTGAGGACCCTCTTTTTTTAAGATTTTATAGATTTTAATTAAGGCGATAAAATCATTGAGAGGGTGGATGGGCCGCACCAGTTCATTGACAAAATAAACTTTAAGTTGAGGGATTTTTTTTGCTTCTTCATCTAAATATCCGCCTAACCCACAAATTAAGCCGACTTCAAATTTGTCTCGATTTAGATGCGACACTGTAAAAAGAGTGTTCTGCTGCGCTCCCCCCAGCTCCAGAAGAGTTACCACATGAAATACTTTTATTTTTTCCACAAATTTATCATATCAAATTTATTAATCAGATTACCCTTAAAGATTCTACTTTTTAGGTAATTTTTGTATGAATTTAATTGAAAAATAAGGTGAGAAGGGATAAAATTAAAATTCACAATGATCCTTTTTATTGCTAGTCAAGAAACTGATTATCTCCAGGATTTAACTTATTCTGGCTTAGCGCAAATTTTAGGAAAAGAATCTATTGTGGATTTTCCCTTTCATTGGCAGTATCATCAAGAAAAAAGGTTTATCTGGTCTTCGAAAAATTGCTATCCAAAAAATTTAGGATTTGTACCTGAAAAAGAATTTAAATCATCCTGCAATCGCTCTAAAGGGTTTGTACAGATCAAAGAGCTCTTAAGAAAAAATCATTTTAGGTTAGTTATTCTTGGCGCAGCTAAACCAGATGCATTGCGTACATTCCATGAGCTTTCAGATCTAGTGCGAGCGCCTTGGATATTTATTGATGGCGGGGATTGGCAGGAAGTAGGCGGTGACTTTAAAAGAACTGGCGGAGAAGAGAGTTTTAATTGTTTTCTTTCTCTTTGTAATAAAATTCCACCAGCAGCTATCTTTAAAAGAGAAGTTCCTATTAATAAAAATTTAGAGAAGCTCTTTCCTCTACCTTTTTCAGTATCATCTCAAGTTCCTATTTTAAAAAGCGTTTCCAAAAAGATTTGGAATGTAGTTTTTTGGGCTGTGGAATCTTCATCAACTAGGAAAAAAGTTTTTGAACTTCTTAAGGATAGGTATGACTGTAAAATGAATGGCTCAATTTCAGGACAGAAATTTAAAGATTATAATTTTAAAGGGAACCATTATTTTAAAGCTCTAAATGAAGCAAAAATTGCTTTGAGTTTTAGAGGAGGGGGTTTTGATACTCTTAGGTATTGGGAAATTCCTGCTTGCGGCTCACTTCTAATTTCTGAAAAACCTTTCATTCAAATCCCCAATAATTTTATTCATGGCGAGCACGCGCTTTTTTGTAAAAATGATCTTTCTGATTTAACTCATTTGATTGACACCTATCTTTTAAATGAAAAAGATTCTCAAGCTATATCAGAAGAAGGCCAAAAGCATCTTTTAAAATATCATACAGACAAACACCGCGCTCAATATCTTTTAGAACTTTTAAATTCCAAATTGAATTTAAATTTTAAGTTTTGAGTATGCTCAAACTCCAGAGTTAAGAGGGAGGTTTTTTAGATAAATTTAAGATTTTCTCTGCGGTTTTCTTCCCATCCAGGATCGCTTCTTCCATGAATGAATATTTCCATTCCCCATACCTTCCAATGCTGAATATTTGATTTGCATTTAAAAAATCAAATATTTTTTGAGTTACTTTTTTTCTGTCTTTTGTGTAAAGCACATAAGCATAACGAATGGGTATGAAGTTTGCAACTAAAATTTTATCCGACTTTTGCAAAATTCCGCATTTTTCAAGATCGGTTTTCACCTTTTTAAGGAATTCCGGGTCTTGAAAGTTAATTTTTTTTTCAGGCCGGTGAGAAACTTCTATGTACATGGAAGAACAGCCTTTTGGAACCACATGGGGAGTAAAATTCATGGGAAACCCTACTCTATAAAAAATAAATTTTTTTTCAGGGAAATAAATCCAGGTTTTATCTGAAATATTCGGCCTATTAATTCCAAGGTTAATATTTAAAACAGAAGTCCATTTTAAAGAAGGCAGTAGGTTTTGAATATTTATTGGAAGATCATTCATTCTTTTAATTAGTTCTACAAGCGGCAGGGACGATACTAAAAAATCGTACGGAACCCATTCTTTGCCTTCAAATTTCACAAGTTTTTCTTTCCAATTTATTTTCTCCACACTGGTGTTTAATTTTACAGGAATTCGAGACCCAAGTTTTTCCGATAAAACCTGAATGCCTCCCTTTTTAGGATAGAGAAAGGTCACATTATATCCAAATGATTTATCGAAACTTTTTTTCGATCCATGGATCACATCCTCAAGTTTTGGTTGAGGAACAAACATTCCGCACCATTCCGCTGTCATGTCTTTTAAAGGAATTCCCCATAATTTTTCGTTATAACTCTTCATAAAATGTTTATGGATTCCTGAGCCAAAAGTTCTTAAACTCCATAGATTAAAAGGCAGGGATGTGGATCTTTTTTCATCTTTGGAATAATTGTTAACAGCTTTTTTAAAACCAACCACGCATTCCTGAATAATTTTTTTAGGAAGACCATAGGTGTTGACTTGGAATGGGTATGGGGTTAAGACTCCATGAGAATAAATTGCAGCTTTTCTTTCGCAGAAATAAAGATTATTTTTAAGAAGTTTTTGAATTAAATTTTTTGTATAGAGGTGATGAAGGTGCAAAAGGTGGCCGGTAATGTCAAAGGTAAATCCATTAATTTGAAAGCTTCTGGCTGTTCCACCTAAGCAATTGCTTCTTTCAATGATAGTTATTCTTGCTTTATTTTGAAGATGATAGGCAGTGGAAAGACCTGCAAGGCCTGCTCCTAAAACAACAATTTTTTTTTCAGTCAATTTTTACTTTAGAAAGCCAATAGCTTATAGAAATTGCTAGGATCAGAATTACGGCATAAATAGTTACTGCCCACCAAAACCAGATGATAGTGGTTAGCCATGCGCAGGTGCTTAAAAAAAGAGTTGTATAGATGGCAAGAGAAACAATGTAAGCCCTGTCCAGTCCCATTTTTTCAAGACGCAAGGCAAAATGATCTTTGCTGCCTAAAAAGGGAGACATTCCTTTTTTATAGCGTAAGTACATGACAAAAAATGTATCGTAAATAGGCACGCCTAAAATTAAGATAGGAGCAAGCACTCCCGCGTTATGAAAGGTAGTATAAGATGTCCCTAAGGAAAGCGAGCCTAAAATAAAGCCAATAAAAAGGCTGCCGGTATCTCCCATGAACATTTTTTGATTTTTTGAGAAGTTATAGGGAAGAAATCCAAAACAGGCTCCTGCTAGGGCGCCAGCTGTTAAATTAACATAGAACTGTTCTGTGGGTAAGGATATAAATAAAAATGCCAAGGCAGCGATCAGGGCTGTTCCGGCGGCAAGCCCATCCATAATATCAATAATATTCACAGCATTCATAACCCCGGTAATCCATATAACGGTTAGAATAAATGCTAGCCAGCGCGGTTGAGCAAACTGAATGTGAATTCCATAAAAAAGCAATACTGAGCTTGCTGCAATTTGAATCAGGAATTTTTTTTTGTAAGACAATCCCCCCAGCACAATATCATCTACTAAGCCAAGTAAAAACACTAAGAAGCCTCCGAAAAATATCCCTTGAATTGGACGTAATAGACCAGGAGGATAATCGGATAAATAACGGCTAATCGTTAGACTTAATATAAAAGCTAATGCGATCGCGCAACCACCTAAATATGGAGTGGATTGTTGGTGAGTTTTAATATTCGAACTTGGATGATCTAAAATATTATAGCGAAGAGCGATCCATCTAAAAACCGGTGCAAGTAAAAAGGAAAAAGTCGTGGCTAATAGAAACGCAATAAAAAAAAGAGAAAATTGGTTGGTGATTATGCTGGAGGTATCTGCGAGAAGAGGCATATTTTAATTTTAAACCATTTTGCCAGGATATATAAAAGAAGGGTCCAAAGGGTTTCTAACCCGTAACGCACGCTTTTACAGAAATTAATGCTAGAAGCATCCTTAAAATATTTAGCTGGGACAGGGACATCCCCTATTCGTAAATTTAAGAAAGCTGATTGTATCAAAAATTGTTGATCAAAGACAAATTCATTAGAATTTATTCTCCAAGGGACTTCTTTTATAACTTTTCTTTTGTAAGCTCTTAGTCCTGAGTGAAATTCTCCTAGATTTTGACCAAGAATACAATTTTCAAGTATTGTTAAAAAGCGGTTGGCAAAATATTTATAGAGAGGCATGCCTCCTTTTAACGCTTCTTTTCGGGATCGGATGCGGTTACCCAACATAATATCACAAATATCAAGCTCTAAGGGCAGAATCAATGAAGGTATAACCCTGGCATCATATTGGTAATCCGGGTGAATCATCACAATGATATGTGCGTCAGTTTTTAAAGCATGGTCATAGCATGTTTTTTGATTGGCTCCATATCCCCCGTTTACTTTACGCTCAAGAACTTTTAATCCCAAATTTTTTGTAATTTTCACAGTTTCATCTTTGGAAGCATCATCTACTACGAGCGTTTCAAAATCAAGTTCTTTAGGGATTGAATTAAAGGTGGCTTCAATGGTTTTAGCCGCATTATAGGCAGGCATTACAATTAAAATTTTTGTCTTATTTTTTATTTCCAAATTGTAACCTCTCTTCTTTTGATTATAAAACATAGAGAAGCAATAGAAAAGAGTACGCTAAGAACGCTTAAAACAGAGCCTAAATAGAATTCTTTAGGTTGGTAGAGCCAGAATATTTTTTCAATTGGAAATTTTTTTTGATGAAATTTAACTCCTTGAAAATATCCAAAAACTTGAAATGGGAAAAAATGGTCCCCAGATTCACTCCATACTTTCCACCCGGGGTAGAATGCCTCAGAGAGAAAAAGCCAGCAACTGGATTCTTCATTGGTTTTTAATCCAATCTTAAAACTTTTAGCAGATGTCCTTTTAAAGGAGAAACATTCGCTATTTTTTTTAGGTAAGTTTTCATAAGCATTTTCATTCAAGGAAGTATGGTATTGAAGGAGTTCACTGTTTGGATTAAAAGAGGGTGAATCAAGGGTTGAAATAAGGGAATTTAAATTTGAAAATTTATTTAATGCATAATAGATTTTAAGGCTAGGTCCATGGCTGGGATTTTCATAAATGAAAAGATTATTTTCATTATATTTTAAAGGCCAGTGTGACTGAATAGGGTAGACTGAAATTAGAAATTTCGTTCCAAAAAGAGCAAAAGAATTTTTATTAGGATAGATCAGATCAACCCCAGTTGTATAAATTGAATTGGGACCTTGGCTAAAAAAGAAATAGTTTAAAAGAGATCTTTGCAAGATTGCCTCATAACCATTGACATTGAGCAGCTGAAAAAAAATCGCTTTATTGGGGTTGGGTACACTGTAAGTAGTAAAAATTCTATTTTGATATGGGGCATTATGAATTGATTTAGCGTTTTGATTGATTAGCCATTCAAGCGCCTGCGATTTACCTAGTTTTTCTTGTGGATTTTCTGACCAAATAAAATCTTTTCCATTTGAAAATAGATCTAGGAAGATTAAACTTAAAAAAATAATTTTTACGAATGTTTTTTTATTTTTAAAGTATTTTTCCCAAAAAAAACTTGCACTCAAAATGAAAATAAAAAATAATAAAAAGTAAAATCTAGCGGGAACCCTTAAAAATCCAAAAGCCTTCCAAATCAAAGAATAACCTGGGCTGTTTTTTCCCATTGCAAGCATGAGGAAAAGAAAAGTTAAAATTGGTAAAAACATTTTTTTTCGTTTCATTAGGGACCAGATGCCTGCCAAAGCAAAGAGTAAAGGCAGTATGCCAAAATAAAGCGCATTGGTTTCAAAATATTGAGAAGGATGTTCCGGGTCTTCATAATCCATGTCCAAGGGGCTTCCGAATTTTTTTGGGATCAGTAGCGTGATCAGGTCTTTCCATCGCATGGAATAAGAGGTCGCGAATTGATAAGCGGTTTGAAGGTTGTGCGGCTTGATTGTTTGAGAGCGGCTAGAATAAAGATAGTAGTTTAAAGTAGGTAGAAATTGGATTGCTGAAATAGAAAAAAATAAAAGGATGTTTATAAGTCCTATTTTAATTAGTTTATTTTTTTCTATACTAGAAGATAAATAGAGTTTTTGAATAAAAAGAAGAAAAATTAGAAAAACAGTATGCACCCATACTTGGCTGTGCCCTGAGAAAAACTGAAGGCTCAAGCTGATTGTAAAAATAAAAACGTTCCAATTTTTTTTATCCTGGTTAGAATAAACTGTTTGAAAGAAAAATAGCATTACAAAAGGAAAAAAAGCGTATCCAGACAGGTGGATCAAATGGCCTGAAGCTAGTTTGGATAGAAAGAAAAATGAATAGGACCAAGTTAACCCGCCAAAAAGACTGGCAGTGCGCGTCCTGCCTAAATGATAGAGCAAGAGCATCATGCCTAGACCATTAATAAAAATATGTAGAATGGTAAAGAGATTAAAAGAAATGTTTAAAGGTAAAAAATAAAAAAGCATGGAGGCAGGGAAGAAAAGAGCTGATTGGGGCGAAGCAAGAAAAGGAGCCCCAGCAAAGATATAGGGGTTCCAAAGGGGAAAAGAACCTTGCTGTAAATTTATTTTAGAGAAGTTTCTATAGGGCGCTGCGTATTGATAAACATCACCAAAGTTGCCAACAATTCCATGGGTCCAGATCAATGGAAAACAAAAAACCAGAGTGAAAAAAATTAATATCTTAGTTGATGAGTTAAGCATTTTAAATGGATTCGCATAAAAAAGAGAGTCAATATTAATATCGTAAATATAAATAAAATCATTCCAATTTTCCAAGAGACCGGCTGATAAACTAAATAAAGCAGATGATCTCCATCTGTTAGATGAGATCCTGTAAAATAGTTTCTAAACATAAAAGTTGGTATTTTTTTATTTGGTTTTGAATCGCAGGTTGCGCAATAGAGCTCCCATCCAGGGTAATAAGGCATTGTAAAAATAACTAACTTAGCAGTCTCAAGAATAAATTGGCTGATAATTTTATGGTTGTAAATTTTTATAAACGAAGGTGAAGAAAATTCTAATTTTTTTTGATTTTTAGAAATTGGTAGATTTTCTTTATTTTCTAAACTGAATGCAGACCCCAATGCTTCTAGATTTCTATAAATTTTTAAATCTTTCTCCTGACCGATTAGTTTCCAATCAGATCCCAAAAAATCTTCTGTTAGAAAGTGTGTAATATTCCAAAAATTAATAAGAGGTTTAGCTTCCTCAATCGAGACTGATGAAGCAAGGGCTTGATAAAGCTCCTGAAAGGAGTTGAGGGCTAAAGGTTCTCCGGATGGATTAATGGTTTTAATCCTGTAGGGTAGGTTTGTGAGGTCAAATAGATAGGCTCTAAATCGCATCTGGGCATCTTGAGAGGACATTCCTGCCAATCTTCTCTGGGAGTTCACCTTATGAGAAAGAAGAACAGTCCCAGGACGATCCTTTAATACGGATTTTATCGCATTAAAAGTGACCTGATAGTATTCAGGAATAATAGTTGGTGTAATATTTTTAGAATAAAACCAAAGTTCTAAGGAGAGAGCAAGGGTTAAAAGTAGCAGGATAAGTTTTTTAAAATTTTTATTTAGCTTTGCTGTTTGAATCGAGTGAAAACCAACAAGCATTAGAAGCGCGATTGAAGAGGTTGTTAAGTAAAGTGCCACAGGAGGATATCGGAAAAGATGAAGGAAAGAAATTTTTGCATAAAAGAATTCAAAAAAAGGACAGTATTCCCCCATGGACCAAAGAATTCCAATAGCGCTTAAAGACACTACCAGCGCTATTAATTTTTTATATTTTGATATTAATGAGAAAAGTATAAGAAAGGATGCGGTAAAACCCCACCAAGCGCTCCAAATCCAAAAGAATTTTTCTCCTGTAAAACGATCTGAATGGTGTAAAATTCTAAAAGGGTAAATTAAACCAAACAGACTATCTAAAGGGAAGGAATAGGTTACAGCTTCTGAAAAGGAAATCCCAGGACCTCCGCGAATTGAGTTCTGCAAAAGTTCTAAAGTAGGCATCCATTGCGGGGCGCTCATAAAAATAAAGAGAATCAGAATTTTTATCCAATCCAAGATATTTTGTTTGAATCCGAATTTTCCATTATCTAATGCAATGTTGGACTTAAAGGAAGTAAAAATAAAAGAGAATAAAAATGCGAAAATTATCTGTAATACTAAAATTTGCGGGAATCCAGAAAAGAAAGAAAAGGTAAGTACCAGACTGCAAAAAAAGAGCTGGGTCAGATTTTTTTTAGAGATTTTTTGAATGCAGAATATCAAAAGCCATGGCAGCCAGATCAAACTTCCTAAAACACTTAAGAACTCATGTCGAGTCAATGAATAGCCATTGTAGGCAAAAAGAACACTTCCTGAAAAGCTGATAATTTTAGAAAACCCGCATTTTTTTGCGAAAAGAAAAAATCCTAAAGAGGCTAGGGCATAGTGAAGAAAATGAAAACATTTCAGGCCTATAACAAAATGAAAAATCCAAAAAAGGATAGTAAAAGGGTATAAAATGGCAGACTGGCAGTTCGCTAAAAATGGCATACCCCCCATTTCATAGGGGTTCCACAGGGGCATAAGACCAGACTGAATCATTTGCGCGCTTAAAGATCTCCAAGGATGGAAAAGGTAGGTGATATCTCTCATAAAAAAAGTGTGTGAAGAAGTCAGGGTTCCAGAGAGAAAAAAAATTGGCAAACAAATCAGTAAAAGAATAGAGGTTTTATCTCTTTTGTCCATTTATCTTTTCCTGATTTTTATAAAAAATATAAGGGTTTCTATCTAAAATAATTTTTTGCAGATTTTGTCTTTCTTTTAAAAGGTGCGATTTTTTTGAATTTTTATTATATTGAATTTGGAGAATATGAGAAAGAGATAAATAATGTTGAAGAGGAAGATCATCCCATTTAAGAGCGGAGCGTAAGAATTTTTCAGCGGAAGGTAAGTTCTCTTTTTGATAAGATTCTTTTGCTTTTAAAGAATAATTGAATGATACTAAAGGTTTGATGCCTAATTCCCAGCCAAAGAATAAAATAAAGGGAAAAAAAATTGAATAAAAGGTTATGATTAAATTTTTTTTTCGTTGAATAACTCTATCCTTAATGGGTTCGCTTATGGAAGCAAGAATCAGAAAAAATAGAAGAAAGAAACCGGGAACATTTAGAGAGTAATCTAAAAGGCATTGCGTAAAAACTGAAATCAGACCAATTTTTAGGATTAGATTAGAGCTATTTTTTAATTCTTTAAAAATAAAATAAAATAAAAAAGTTGTCGCAAGAGTTCCTATTTCACATATATTTTGTAAAAAAAAGTTATGTACATAAAGGGATTTTAATCCGGGTTCTAAATAGATTGGAGAAACTTTTTCAAATGATCCTGGTCCTGATCCAAAAAATGGGTATTGGATTGCAATTTCAAATGCTGCTTTCCACCACCTGACCCTATCATTAATTGAACTCATCCGCCAGTGGCTTAAAAAGAAAAGTATCCCAGCCATTAAGCATAGAGTTAAGAACAAGAATAGGATTCGTTGGTTTTTTTCATTTTTATTAATGTTTCGAGTCAAATATATCAGCCCAACAGATACCCCCAGAAGTCCTGCAAAAGATTCTGTGAAGTAGAAAGAAGCTAAGGCACAGCATAAAATAATTAAGGAAAATATTTTTATGTCATTATAGAAAGAAAGAGAGAAAAATAACCCTAGAATGGACAATGAACCGATGAAATTAGATTTAAGAAAAAATTCTTCTCTGGGATAAGGTGTTGAGGGATAGATTTCTATCAGTAAGGAAAATAATAAAAATAGAGAGGTCATAATGAGAATCGTTTTTTGTAATCTTATTTTATTAATTTCATTATATTTTTTAACTATGAAATATAAAGAAAAGGTGTTAAAGATTAAAAGTGCATTAGTCCTGGCTTCTTCTTTAAAAGGTGAGAGTATCATGGAACCTACAAAGAAAATAAGAAATAAAAGAAAACTTAGAGGTAGGTCAGGAAAAGTGTGGTTTTTTTCTAAGAGAGCTATGGAGCTTAGGAAGAAATATAGTATTAAAATCAAAAGAAAAATAAGGTGACTGGACCAAGGATCCCAGAGGAATCTATAGAATGGCAAAAAGATAACAATGATTCCTATAAGAAATGGGAATCCCTTTTTAAAGATGGAAGAAAGAGTGTTCAGAAAGAATTTAATATGGAATAATTTTAGGCGTTACAAAGACAAGCAGCTCTGCTCTGGTTTTTGAAGTGCCAGTTTTTTTGAATAGGTGTCCAAGAATCGGGATTCTGCCTAGGATGGGTATATAAGCTTTTTGATCTGATTCAAGTTCTGAGATCAATCCTCCAATCACAAAGGTTTCCCCATCTTTTACAATCACAGTGGTATCAGCTTGCTGGCTCGTAGTTTTTGGTATTCCAATGGATGTGGGCTGAGAAGAAGTAATGTCTGGCACAATTTTAAGTGTAATTCTTCCATCTGCATTGATAGTAGGCGTAACCGTAAGAGTAATGCCAGATTTAGCTGTATTCACTTTTTGAGAAGTTAGAGTTCCAGCATTCGTTAGCTGCGTTTCAGTAGTAATATAAGGTTCTGAGATTTCAGATTTGATGGAAGCGGGTTTGTTATTTAGAGTGGCCACTTTTGGATTAGATAGAAGTTTAGATTTATTTTTTTGCGCAAGAGCGCTTAATGCGGCATTCAGGCGCACTACATCTTTAACAAATCCAAAAGAAAGGCCCAATCCTTGACCTGGAGTAAAACCTGCGCCACTGGCTTCTAAATCCGAGCCACCTGATGGATTAAGAGGAGTTCTAGTCATAAGACCAATGCTTCCAGATCCTGGAGTTTCTGCATCAGCGCTGCTTGCGGCTTTGGATGCTTTTGCCGCTCCAATGGTGATCATTTGGTTGCCTGATTTATCTGTGTAAGCAGCCCCCCATGTAATCCCTAAATCTAAACTTTTACCAAGAGTCACCTGTACAATTTTTGCTTCAATCATTACTTGAGGAGTGGGTTTATCTAAATCGCCAATTAGTTTATTGACTAGTTCAATGCCTTCAGGAGTGTCTGTCACAATAATGGAATTTGTCCTGTCATCTACTAATGTTTTACCTTTACCTGAGAGCGTTGATAAGATAGAGATTAACTGGGTGTTCACGTCGCCTGCTTTCGCGTAATTGACTTGAAATATTTTAGTCACTGAGATCGCTTTAGTTTTATATTGATCGAATTCTTCCGCAGTCATTATTTGTAAAATATTTTTACCCAGAGAGATAATTTTTAAATTTTTTAAAGTTAGAATAGTGCTGACCGCGTCTTTAAAAGGAACATCTTTTAATTGGATTGAAACTGTCCCAGAAACATTACTGCCAAATACCACATTCACCCCAGCTTTATCTCCTAGAATTTTAAAAAGGTCTTTAATTTCAATATCAAAAAAATCTAATGTCACTAGTTGTCTGCCAAAAAAGGTAGTGGGATCAGATGGATCATGCAGGTTTTCCTTGAGGATAGGCTCATTATTTAGAGGTTGAATTGGAGTTGTTTGCGATGTTTCTTGCGTGGAGGTTTTGGGTAAAATTAAAGAAGGTGTTGGAGAAACAAGAGGAGTAGATAAAGGAAGTGTGGTGGAATGTTTTATTAAAGTTGTTTCTTCATTTGGAGGTAATTGAGAATTTGTAATTGTTGTGAGCATTGGTTCCACCCCTTCTTTTTCCATTTTTTTAGTGATGACCCAAATGGTCTCCCCTTCAGTTTTAGTTTCAAATTCCACAGGCGCTCTTAGTTCCATGACTACACGGGCAATTTTAACCGGTTCATTTTGGAATTGTCCTGAACGGATCCTGGTAAAAATAGGATTTTTTTCAGGGCTGATCACTTTTGTTTTCCAGTCATTTTCAGTTTGGATGAGTTCTACAACCAATCTGGGAGGAGCACCTACTTTAAAAACATTAAATGGGGCTAATTTATCTAAAGTGATTGAAACCATATTGTCTTTAAGCTGAACTTCTTTTAATATTGAAAATTTAGTTTGAGCTGACTCTGTAGCAGTCATGTCCACATTAACGCTATGGAGAGCGTGAATGTTTAAAAAAATTAGGGCAGAGACGAATAATATTAAAAAGGTAAGAAACTTTTTTACCATTTTAAAAGAGTTTATCATATTTTAAATTTCCCCCGTTATTAAATCTGATTTAATTTTATTTTCCTATGACTTATCTTTTAATAACATGTAATTCTTTAATCGTTTTATTTTTTCCATAAAGAACAACACTTGTTTCCTTTATAATACCGGTTATGTTTTGAATGGTTTGACTCCTCTTATCATACAGTTTCCCTGATTTAAGGGTAAAGGACTCCCCATCTCTGGATAATATTAATGCTATTTTACCATCTTTATCTTTTAAAATCCCCTTTAATTCTAGCTGTGAAAAATTTTCAGCGCTTCTCTGCGGGTCTCTTCTGGTTTGAGATTTTATTCCTTTGGAGCTGGAAGAATCTCCAATCAAAGCAAGAAATGGATCTCTTCCTGAACTTACGCCATAAATAAAGCGCGAGATAGGTTCCTTTTTAGCGCTTTCAAGTTGAGGGGCAATTTTTTTCTGAACAGAAATTTGTGTTTCCGGGTAGAGTATATTCAAGTTTTCTTCTTCATTTTTTTTGGAACAGGAATTTAAAGTTAAAAAGATAAATAATAAATAAAAAATTTTAATCATTTTAAAAATATTTACCCTTTAGAGGTATAAATAAGAAAAGTTAATTCACCGCTCACCTCATTTTCTCCAGTTTTTGAGTTAACGGTGGATGACAATTTAGAAAATCTACTTGAGAATATCCTTTCTAGCTGACCGATTTCAGTTAGAAAAGTAGCCAGATTGTGATAGGAAGCGGAAAAGGGAATCGTATAAGTATGTTCTATATAATAATCTTTGCTTGTTTGATTTCCCGGAGCGAGTCTTGTCCATCTAATGCTGTGAGAATCCATTTTTTTTGAAAGCAGACGTATTAAAGAAGGCACATCTTTATCTTTGGGTAATTTTTTTTCAACCTCTAAAATTTCCTGATTCAAAACAGCAATTTCTTCCTGGAGTTTTGGCAATCTTGCCGTACGACCTACGGACTCCTGATATTCTTTTTTAATCTGCTCCAGCTCGCCTTTTAAAATTTTTTTCCTTTCAGAGAGTGGGTTAAAAAGATATTTATAAAAACCGAAGTTTATGCCTATGATTAGAATCGGTATAAGGATGATTAAAAATTGCAGTTGTTTTTTATCCATTTTAATTTTGAGCCGCCGGCGGACAATAAGTAAAATTTAAAGTAAATTTAAAGTAGGATGTCCCGGGCAAAGAAGTTTCATTCACCTCTATCGCGCTGAGAGATATATTTGAAAATAGTTTTGTGTTTGATTCCATCCTTTGCAGCCAATCCGCAATAGAATCTGTAGTAAGAGAATTTGAAACCAAGATAATGCCCAAGTTTTTTTGTCCGTCTTCACTTAAAGAGAGCGCATCCAGCCAGATGTCTACGGGAAGAGTTTGATACAATGTTTCCATAAATTTTGGGTAGAGGAGACGGGCTTTTACTAATTCAACCACAGTATTTTTTTTAGCATTGAGAATATTTTTTTGAGAGTCTAATTGTTCAACTTGAGCTACTTTTGCTTTGATCCCTGCCAGCTGGGATGACCATCTTTCTTTTTTCTTAAGCTCTTTCTTATAGTCATTCAGTTGAATAAAATAAATAGAAGTACCGGCAATGATCAGGATCCCTATAATTGCATATCCTAAGATTACCCAATCTAATCCCTTATCCTTTTCTTGCAGCTCTTTGGGAAGAAGGTTAATTTTTATCATAAATTGTTTTGCTTTATAATTTAATATCTCCTGATTTTCTTAAGGCAAGTCCCAAGGCGATGCTAAGCGTGGTTTGAGCATCCTCAGGGACTGCTTGAGCGCCTGAAATCATTTTTAAGGGGTTTAGTTTTTCGACCGGCAGATTCAGTTCAGCGCTCAAATAATTTGCTAAATTTTTAATGTTGCTCGTGCCTCCTGCTATTAAAAGACGATTGATTTTTTTATCTTTCGCCTGTGTGGCATAATATTGAATGATTTTTTTTGTTTCTGAAATAAAGTCTTTCATGGTCATAAGAATCGCATCTGAGACTGTTTGGCCTTCCTTGCCCGCAGCTTCTTTTTCTTCTGTATTCAGCATAAGTCCATGGGCAAGTTTTAGTTTTTCCGCAACTTTCGAATCCACCAGTAAATTTTTCATGATTAGTTTTTCTATTGAGTTTCCAGAAATGGGACTATCTTTCACAACCACAGAAACTCCTTTTTCAATGATCACAAAATTTGTTTTTTGATGGCCGATATTAGAGACTAGCACGATTTCTTCAATTGGAGTTTTATCTTGGGTGAGCGTGTAAATCGCTTCTAAAGCAAAAGCATCTATGTCAACCACAGATGCTTTAAAGCCTGAACTTTCTAAGATTTCTATTTTTTGATTGATGAAATCTTTCTTTGCCGCCACTAAGACTGTTTCTGTAAGTTCTTTGCCATCTTCCTGGATATTTCTTAAAGGAAAATAAGTAAGATAAACCTCTTCGATATTAAAGGGAATATAAGATTCAGCTTCTTTTTTTATATTTTTTATGAATTCTTTGGGGACGATTTTTGGGAATTTAACATATCTGACAATGATAGAAGTTCCGGCTACAGCAGTGCATGCGTTTTTAGGAATTTTTTTCCCGCTGCCCCTGTAACTTTTTAAACTTTGAATTGCAAAGGCCTTTTTTTCTTCCGGGTTTAGTTCGACTTTTTCACCTTCTCCCGGCTGGGAAAGGGGTAGGATAGCCCATCGAACCAATTCTAAATTTCCTTCTTTTGCTTTTTTTAACTGAGCGATTTTAATGGAAGATGAACCCAGATCAATTCCAATCGTCTCATTGGAATGTAAGTAGGGTATCTTAAGAGGTGGGAGCTTATCTATTAGTTCTGTTAGATCTAATGCCATTTATAAATTAAAGAACTACTCCGTTCTGTAAAAATAAAGAAAAGAGTTTTGTGATTTGAATATAGCAGAAGATTATTCCTTTGTCAATCCCTAATATTCTCGATTTTGAGAGAGAAAAACTGTTCCGCTTCAATTTTAAATTGTAAGACATTTGGCGCCAGATGAAAGATGATTTTATACTCTTCAATGGCTGCTTGGTAATAAAGTTTATTTTTCGTTTTTTGCCATTCCTGAAAAAAGAAGGCAGCAGCCTTTCTATGGTACCAAACATTTCTTGGTTCTAGGTCTATGGCTATCAAGATATCTCGGGCAAGCCCTGTTTCAGACCGATACAAAGCGTTAAAAGGGTCAATTTTTAACGCGAATGTAGCTGCTTTTTTTCTTTCTTCCAAATTAGGATAGGCTTTTCTAAAGATAAAATCAGCGACTCCTGGGAGAGAAAATAATATGCCTAGAATGGACATGCCGCTTATGCAAAATAGTTTAGTACTTCTATTGTTGATTTGCACTTCTCGAGTTTTAAATATTTTTGAAATTGAAAAAATCATGATTAGTAAAAGCGGCGGATAATGTAAATTAAAATCAAAAAGAGATTGAACCCCTAATCCGATTGAGATCGCCAACCATTCTTCCTGATTTTGAAAAAGCTCTCGCGTCCCTTTAAAGGGCAACTTCAAGTTTTTTAGGATTAGAAGTAAGAGGATGAGTCCAATCATCCCTAACTCGCATAAAAAGTTTAAAAGTTCGTTATGGGCATAAGGAGCGTTTCTAAAACCCTGGATTTGCTTAAATTGTGGGTAATGATCTCGGAAAGTGCCTAGCCCAGATCCTTTTAAAGGGCAAGAGATAAGATAGTTTAAACTATCTTTCCAGATTTGAACTCTTTCTTGACTATAAGGATCAGTCATTTTTCTTTTCCAGAGAGTGCCAAATGAATTTTGTGAGATAGAGAGCAAAAGTATGAGACAAAGTCCTATTCCTAAAATATAAATTTTTTTTCGGTATAAAACGAGGAAAAGCGCAATGGTTCCGAACCCCCAAACTAGGAGCGGACCCAGAGATCCTATGAGTAAAATAGTAATGGGAATTAATATTGAGAAGATTAGGCAGAGCCATTGTTTCCAGCCTTTAGTTTTAAAAATCTGACTTGTGAGTAAAACTGCTCCAGAAGCCAGGAAAGAAGAAAATAAATTAGGGTGAGACATGAGGAAAAAATTAGATAAGGAATAGATTGAATTTAAAAAATAAAATAATGCGGCTAAAATGCTTATAAAGATGATCGCTCGTTTTAAGGAATTTTCCCATTTCAGGTTTTCATTGATAAATAAAATGAGCATGAACAATGAAAGGAATATTTTGTAAAGAGCAGTAAGAGTGGCGTGAAAATTTTGGGTCCAAAAAAAAGAACAAGCTGACCAAAGAATAAAGAGAAGGATGGGTAAAAGTTGTTTTCTTTCTGGCAACAAAATTTTATTCTTAAAGATTAAAAGAATAAGCAGAAGGATGGCGCTAATTTCAAAAATCGTCCAGCTGAAATAGTCCACAGTGTCCTTCATCCAAAAAATAGAGCTGCAAAAGATGATGGAACTAATTAAATAAAGCATATTTTTAGTTTTTTATATCAATGATTTTATTTTTTATTATTTCTATGTTAAATTCAAGCAGTCTTTTTGAATAGGGGCTAGAGGGCTTTAAGTCAGAGCTCGCTATTTGTAACGCATTTTTAAAAAATTTTAATGCAGAGTTTTTGTCCCCTTTTAAAAGATAACAATCCCCCAATCGAACATGAGCTAAAATATAGAATGGCTCAATTTGTATTGATTTTTGATAAAGGCTAAGGGCAGGTTCTATCCTCTTCATTAAAAGATAGGTTTCTGCCAGTTCTAAATAATAAAAGCAATTTTTAGGATTGAGTTTTATCGCTTTTTCATAAGATTGAATAGCTTCTAGAACATTTCCATTTACTATATATTTTCGCGCTAGTTCTACATACAGGTCATCATCTTTGGAATTAAAAAGTATCGCTTGTTTTAATAATTTTACTGAGTTGTTTTCAGCGATTGAGTCCCTTGCTTTTAGAATTTCTGAATTAAATGGATTTAAGAGGGATGCATATTTATAAACAGCTATTGTTTTTTTTCTTTCTCCTGATTTTTTATAAAAATTTCCAAGATTAAATAAGGTTTGGGAAATAAGAATGGTAAGCCCTATTGCACTCCATGGAAGAAGCAGCGCTTTTAAATAGAATTTTTTTTTAATAGAGTAAAAATTTTTTTGAATACCATCTTCTTTTGAAGATAAAAAAATAGTTGTAAAAAATATTAAAAGCAAGGCGAGGATCGGTAAGTGCAAATTAAAATCAAATAGGCTTTGGGTTAGAAGACAAAAAGATGAAATAAAAGCAGCATCTATTTTCCAATTTAGACATTCTTCTTTCTTAACCGCAATAAATCCTGATCGTAAAATAGAGAAAATCAGCCAGATATAGGATATTAATCCAATCACCCCCATTTCTACAGCAATTTGAATAAATTCATTGTGGGCAAATCTTGTGGTTTTTTCATACCGGGCTAACTCATATTCGATTGGACGTTTTGTTAGACCATATACCTGGCCAAAACTTCCCAATCCCCACCCCCAAAAAGGTTTAGAATAAAATGCATCTAGAGAACCTTGCCAAATGGTTATTCTTGAATATTCCTTTGGGTTGATAAATTTGGAAACCAGCGCCTCTGTTTTATTTTGAGTGATCAGAAGCATGGTAAAGAAGATTAAGCAGGTTAAAAAAATAGGAAAAATAAATTTTTTGAAATGACCTACAAGTAGAACTGTAAGAGAGAGAAAAAGACTTAGAAAAGCTCCTCGCGATATAAATTCAAGCTGCGCATGAAGCATGAGTAAAAGAGAAAATATCAAACCAGCTGCTTTTAGATAGGTCTTGGTGTTTTTATCTTTGAGGGAGAAAACTATTTTGCAAACAACTGAAAGAATTCCGATATTTAAAAAATAGGAAAATAGGTTTTCATTAGGTAGAAAAAAATAAGATGGAATTTTTAATAAGTTTTGAATAATGATTAAAATGCTGGAGAAGGAACAAATCCAAATAATTAAATCAAAGAATTTTTCTTGGAAATTGTCATTATTCATTTTTAATAGGAGCTGGAAATTTAGAAGATGTATGCAAAGAGTCGTAAAATAAACCAATCCGCGAGATTGAGAGAACATGGAATAGAGTGTTGAAAAAGCGCATACGCATACGAATGTAAATAAAGGAAGGTCAAGGGCGGTTTTCTTAAGTTTAAATTTTGGATTGAAACGCAAAAAAAGAAAAATCGAGCTTATATGATAAATGGCTAAACCAGTTACTTCCCTCCCCCCTTTGAATAAATAGAGGAGGATAAAAGAAATAAAGAAATAGTTTTGAGGATGATTAGATGATAAAAAGGGCACTAAAGGAACCTAAGGATAAAAAAGGTCCAAAAGGAATAGTGGAATTAGATTCTAGTTTTTTTAAAATTAGAAAAGGCAGTATAAAAAAAGTTCCTGAGGCACAGGCTAAGATCAAGGCAAGATTTGTTCCTTGCCAACCCAGCCAACATCCAACCGCACCCATCAGTTTTATATCCCCTAAACCTAAAGCTTCTTTTTTAAATATTTTTTCTCCTGACCAGCGTACAAGAGTCATGAGCATTAACCCATAAAAGCCTCCCAATAAATTTTGCCAGATCTGCGTTATTCCTCCCTGTTGAGATAAGGAGAATAAAAGTCCTCCAGCAGCTAAAATAATGATTAAATCATTGGGAATGATCCCATATTCTTTATTGTTTTGAAAATAAGTTATAAGATCAATTCCACTGATCAAAAAAAGGATAAATGAATAGATAAGATAAAGAATAACTATTTGATTAGGCTCGGTTTGAAATTTTAAACTGACAAGTAGAAATAAAATTCCACAACTTAATTCTATCAATGGATAAACAACAGAAATTTTTTGTTTGCAGAACCGGCAAAGACCTTTAAGCAATATAAAGGATAAAAGAGGAATATTATCGCACCACGGAATAGGATGACCACAGGTAGGACAGAATGATTTTGGACTCCAAAGGGATAACTGTTTTGGAGTTCTATAAAAATAGACATTGGCAAAGGAACCAAAGATTAGACCGTAGCAGAAAATAGTAAAGAAGTTCATTATTGAAAATCAAAAGAGGAGAAGACAAATTTGTCTTCTCCTCTTTTTAAACACTATGTATTGGTTATAACAATAACTGTAAGATTTAATACCTTACCAGCTTGTCATATATGCGTTTTTAGTATCAGTATGGGAGCAATTTACAAACCATGCGCCGCCATCTGCACTAGAATAAACCCAACCACCTGCATCATTTTGACCCGAAGCACGGTTAGAAGGACCTACCATTCTTATAGCGCCAGAGTCATTATGATAAGTTCCCAATTTTACTGTTGGGATTACTTCCATATACTTTGGTGTCATAATAGTAACTAAAGAACCGGAGGTATAGTCACCTGATGCACTATAGGTTTGTGGTACTAAACCTTCATTGTCTGAGATATAAATGGTCAACGCGGATCTTAAGTTTGTGAGAGAACCTTTTGTAGCCCCTTCCTTAGATTTACGCAACATATCCGCAAATTTTGGAATCGCTACAGCTGCTAATATACCAATAATGGCAACGACAATCATAAGTTCAATCAGCGTGAAACCGTGTTGAGCTTTAGATTCTGTCGACTTTATCATATAATCACCCCTTTATTTTCAAGGACCAGCATATTATTCCCAAAAAAGGGAATAAATATAAAATAACATCTATTTGCTATTTTGTCAATAGATAAGAATAAGTTTTTTGTAAACGTTTACTTATGATTAACCTACTGCGCCAGACATGTTGAACATGGGCAAAAACATGGCAACTACAATCGTACCAATCACTGCGCCCATAAATACAATGACAAGCGGTTCTATCATGCTGGTAAGTCCTTCCACAGCCGCATTCACTTCGTTTTCATAGAAATCAGCTATTTTAGCAAGCATGGTATCTAAATTTCCGGTTTCTTCTCCAATAGAAATCATGGAAACAACCATGGTGGGAAAAACTTTGCTTGCAGCTAAAGGTTTCGCGATTCTTTCTCCTTCTCTGATTGAGGTTTTAGCAGTAAGAATAGCTTCCTCAACAATGATGTTTCCTGCAGTTTGAGCCACAGTGTCTAGGGCTTGCAGGATAGGCACTCCAGCCTTAATGAGAGTGGAAAAGGTTCTGGTGAATTTTGCTACTGAGACTTTTTTTAATATCATTCCAAAGATTGGTACTTTAAGTAAGATTTGATCATATTTTTTTGCAAAATTTCTTTTTTTTAATAGGGTTTTAAAGACAAAAATCATTATAAAAGGAATAGGCACATACATATACCAATAGTGAATGAGAAATCTGGAAATCCCCAGTAGTAGTTTTGTAGGAAGAGGTAGTTCCTGTCCAAAGGAAGAAAACATCTCTTCAAATTTAGGAATAATAAAAACTAAAAGAAACCAGGTAATCCCAATGGCAATGCTTAAAACAACAATCGGGTACATCATGGCAGATTTAACTTTTGCTTTAAGCTCTTCTGCATCCTCTAAGTATCCTGAGAGGCGATCAAGAATAATATCTAAGATACCCCCAAGCTCGCCAGCTCGAATCATAGAGATATAAAGGTTGTCAAAAGCTTCAGGGTATTTTTTCATGGAGTCAGCAATCCCCATCCCTGCTTCAATATCCAAACGCAGGCTTGTGACTACTTTTTTAAAAGGTGGATTCTCAATTTGATCTTCTAGAATATTGAGACCTTGAACTAAAGGAACTCCTGCTCCTACAAGGGTGGAGAGTTGTCGGGAAAAAAGCACCAGATCTTTGGAGGTAATTTTTGGAGCAAAAAAAGATTTTATTTTATCTAGCGGGCTTTCAGTTTTTTCAGTCAGTTCTGTAATGGTTAATTTTTGCGATCTTAAAAGAGCCCGGGCAGTGTTTAGGTCTGGGGCAATAATGAAACCATCTGCCGTGCCTCCAGCTAAAGATTTACCTTTATAAATGAATTTTGGCATGGGATGATTTAAATTTTTTTATTAAAGCGAGCTCAATGAATTTTGGCACAAAATTCTTTGCGTCTCCTCCCAGTCGGACCACTTCTTTAACTAACGTGGAAGAAAGATAGGTATATTTTTCATCCGGCATTAAATAAACAGTTTCAACATGGTTTTGGTTTTTGGAGTGCTTTGCCAGGTGACGGTTCATCAGAGCCATTTGAAATTCATACTCAAAATCAGAAACAGCCCTTAAGCCCCGGATGAGCGCATTCGCTTTTTTCTGAAGAGCATAGTCAACCAAGAGGCCGCTAAAACTTTCTGCTTCCACATTTTTTAAGTTTAAAGTAGCGGTTTTAATCATTTTCACTCTTTCAGCTATGGAGAAGAGCGGTTTTTTTAGTTCAGTGGCAGCCACAGCAACGATAATTTTATCAAAAATTTTTAAAGCTCTGGCTAAAATATCCAGATGGCCATTAGTGAGCGGGTCAAAACTGCCGGGGTAAATCGCTATTTTTTCATTCATAGGCAAAAGATACAAACTTTTATTTATTTGGTCAAGAAAAATTTTTTAGGCGATGGTTGCCCATATCCATGTTTTAGAAAAAATTTTTCTTAATTCTTCTCTTAAAACCGAATGATCTTTCTTGAGAAGAGCTGGATCTTGCTCTAGGATTTCTCTGGCAGCTTTTTGAGTGGGCTCTAGGAGATCCTGATCTAATGAAAAATCAGCAATTTTAAAATTTGGGTACCCATGTTGAGAAGTTCCAAAGATTTCTCCCGGGCCTCGAATCGCTAAATCTGCCTCAGCCAGCTGAAATCCATTTTGATTTTTTAAGAAAATTTCAATTCTTTTTTTGGATTCTTCGGACTGCGGGTTTGCGATCACAATGCAAGCAGAGGCGTTCTCCCCCCTGCCAACGCGTCCTCGTAATTGATGGAGTGTGGACAGACCAAACCTCTCCGCGTTTTCAATCACCATGACTGTGGCATTAGGAACATCTATCCCTACCTCTATAATCGTGGTTGTCACCAAGATTGAAAATTTTCCAGAATAGAAATCTTTCATTACGCTTTCTTTTTGACTTCCCTTCATTTGACCGTGTAAAAGACCAAGAGGGATTCCTTTAAATGTTTCATTTTCTAATTTTTGGAATTCCTTTATGGCAGATTTTAATTCAATTTTGTCAGACTCATCTACTAAAGGATAAACAATATATGCTTGATTGTTTTTTCGTATGTGAGCTTTTACAATTTCATAAGCCTCTTGCTCTTTTTTCCATAAGGTTTCAATTTTTTGTCTTCCAGGAGGGAGTTCATTAATTAAGGAAACATCCAAATCTCCATAAAGGCATTGGGCTAAGGTGCGGGGAATCGGAGTAGCTGTCATGACTAAAACATCAGGGATTGGATTTTTTTTAGAAAGTAAAAGCCGATGTTTTACTCCAAAACGGTGTTGTTCATCAATCACTACAAGTCCGCATTTTTTGAATTGAACTTCCTTTTCAAGCAGAGCGTGAGTGCCAATCACTAGATCAAGACTGCCTTCCGCGCATTCTTTCAGCAGTTTTTCTCGTTTTGATTTTTTAGTGGAACTGGTTAAAAGTCCAAGGTTGACTGGCAAAGACTTTAAAAAATGTTTAATCGTAATATAGTGTTGCTCCGCTAAGATTTCCGTAGGCGCCATGAGCGCAGCCTGCAATTTGTTTTCACAAGCTAACAAAATTGCGGAAAGAGCAACAATGGTTTTACCGCTGCCCACATCGCCTTGCAAAAGCCGGTTCATAGGTCTGTCTGACAAAAGATCATTAAAAATTTCTCTAATTACTTTTTTTTGAGAGAGAGTAAATTCAAAACCGCATTTTTCTTTAAAAGGAGTGAGTAGATGCTTCTTTATGATATAAGAGCTGCTTTTTGAAACTTTTCTTTTTTGTTTTACTAAGCTCATGACAGTTTGAAAATAAAAAAATTCTTGGAATGCCAGACGTTTCCTTGCCTCTTCTTTATCCTCAAAATTTTTTGGAAAATGGATTTTTTTAAAAGCTGAGTCAAGAGGCATAAGATAATAAGCTCCTTGTATTATTTTTGGCGTTGGATCAGTTACCTGAACGCATAAAAGCGCTCTATAGACAATGGTTCTTAAGGATTTTGATGTGATCCCTTCAGTTGCAGGGTAAAGAGGAACAATTCTGCCAATGTGGATTAAATTTTCTTCAGGCTGGGTAAGGACTTCATATTCACTGACCATCATCGTGCAACCCGCAAAATCTTTTATAATTTTTCCATTGACAAGGATAGAATTTCCGGGCTTCAAATCTTTTTTAAAGGAATAAAAAACATCATATCGGTAAGAAAGTTTTCTAATCCATTTGCAAAGGAGTCCGCCTGTTCCATCTTCAATGACTGCGCTTACAATTCCAATTTTAGTTTTAGTTTCTTGGAAATAGACAGACCGGATCGTTCCTTTAAAAGTCATTACCAGTTCTGGCTGGAGCTCGCTTATAGAATGTAATTGTCTTCTATCTTCCCAAGCTCGTGGATAATAATGTAATAAGTCCTCAATCGTAACGATCCCTAAACCTTTTAATTTTTCTGAGAGTTTTGGCCCTACCCCTTTAAGATATTGAACTGGAGTGGAAAGTTTATAAGAAGTTTGACTTTTTCTTCTTAGGATCATATAATTATTTTTATGTCATTTCGATGCGATGTTTGCGATAAAGGCCCGTCAGCTGGAAAAACCGTTAGCCATTCTCATAGAGCAACTAACCGTAGGTTTCTGCCTAATTTACAGAAAGTAAAAGTTAATCTTTCTGGAACTGTTCGCCGCATTTATGTTTGCACTTCCTGTTTAAAGTCAGGTAAAGTAAAAAAAGCTTCCTAAATTAAGGAACTTCTCTTAAAAATTTTCTTATTTTTGATTTTGCTCTTGGGGTTTTAACCAGCTCCAGCCAGTCCTTGTGCGGCTTTTGTCCTTTTCTTGTGATAATTTCACACCTGTCCCCGGATTTTAAAATCGTATCTAATCTAACCATCTTATTATTCACTTTTGCTCCTATGCATTGGTGCCCAAGTTCAGTGTGAACGCAATAGGCAAAATCAATTGGGGTTGAACCTTGAGGAAGTTTTTTAACCTCTCCTTTTGGGGTAAAGACAAACACCTGATCAAAATTAAGATCTAATTTTAACCAATCTAAAAATTCTTTGGGATTTTTCGCATCCTGCTGCCATTCCAAAATCTGCTTGATCCAGTCGAGTTTATCCTCACCCACATCAGGTTTTTCACCTGCTGAGAGCGTTTGAGCAGCGGCCCCTTGTTTATATCTCCAATGAGCAGCTATTCCGTATTCACAGACCTGGTTCATCTGTTCAGTGCGAATTTGGATCTCAACAATTTCATCTTTGTTAAAGGCAATGGTTGTGTGTAAAGATTGATACATGTTGTTCTTGGGGACTGAAATATAATCTGTAAAGGAGTCTGGAACTGGAGCAAAATGAGTATGGATAGCGCCTAAGAGAGCGTAGCAGTGTTCCACTGAATCTGTAACCAGGCGAATCCCTACAAGATCCTGGATTTCTTCAAAAGGTTTGTTTTGCTTTAACATTTTTCTGTAGATTGAATAGAGGTTTTTGGGCCTGGAGGAAATTCTGTAAGGAAATGGGTGAAGAGACAACACTGATTTAATTTTTTCAACGCATTTTTTTATCCATTCTTCCCTTTGAATTTCTCTTTGGTCAACTTTTTGTTTAAGAATTAGATATTTTTCTGAATCTAAATATTTTAAGCAGAGATCTTCCATGTCTGATTTTAGTTTATACATTCCTAACCTTTGAGCTAAAGGAGCGTAAAGGGTCAGAGTTTCCTCCGCAATTTTTGTTTGTTTATCGGATTTTAAGAATTCTAATGTCTCCATATTATGTTTGCGATCCGCTAATTTTAAAAGGATCACCCGAATATCTTTTGCTGTGGCGATGATCATCTTGCGCCAATATTCCGCTTGTTTTAAAAGCTCAGGATTAGAGGTGAAAAAAGGCAGGTTCTCAGGATTAGATGAAAGATGTTCTAATGAATCTATTTTTGTGACGCCTTCTACAAGAGTTGTAATCTCTTCGCCAAACTCATTTTTTAAGAGGGAGTTTGAGACTTGGGTATCTTCCAAAACATCGTGCAACAGACCCGCGCATAAAGTAGCAATATCTAGCTGCAGTTCGCTTAAGATTTTTGTTACTGCTAAAGGATGGGTAATATACGGATCCCCGCCTGCTCGGGCTTGATCTCTATGAGCTTTTAAGGAAAATTGATAAGCTTTTTCTAAAATTTCAAGATTTTGATCCGGGAGATAAGAATGAACTTTTTCTAGGATAGAGTCAAAACTAGTTTTAATCTTATCCATCAAATTTTTGTTTGTTCTGGCGTCTAAACTGGAGGGCTTGAGGCAGAGGCGAGATCGCGTTTTGCCATTCTGCCGCTTAAATACGCGATCCTGCCGGCTTCTACGCCCATTTTCATGGCTTGTGCCATTAAGACAGGATTTTTTGCTTCAGCAATTGCTGTATTCATTAAAATACCATCTGCGCCTAATTCCATGGCTTCTGCCGCATCTGAAGCTGTTCCAACCCCAGCATCTACAATCACAGGAACACTTTTAACGCGTTCAATAATCCAGCGAATATTATTTGGGTTTAAGAGTCCCTGCCCGCTGCCAATAGGAGAGGCAAGAGGCATGACAGCTTCGGCTCCAGCTTCTTCTAGTTTTTTAGCAAGAATAGGGTCATCATTGGTGTAGGGTAAAACTTTAAATCCTTCTTTCACTAAAATTTTTGTCGCTTCCAGAAGGCCGATGGTGTCAGGAAGCAGTGTTTGGGGATCACCAATAATTTCAAGTTTAAGCAGGGGATGATCGGTCTCAAGAATTTCTTTTGCTAGATGCGCAACTTTTATCGCATCTTCAACATTATAACAGCCTGCGGTATTTGGCAGAATTGTCATCCCTTTAGGGATCGCTTCATAAAAAGATTGCGGCGATTTATCTTTTAAGTTTACTCTTCTTAAAGCTACAGTGACGATTTCCGCTCCAGAGCGGATTAAAGCCTCTTTCATAATAGAGAGAGTTGGATATTTACCGCTTCCTAAAATTAGACGGGAACAATATTCTTTTCCAGCAAGGGTAAAGGGTTTATCTTTAAAATTTTTTATTTTTGTTTCTGTCATTTTTGTTTCTCCATTTTATTTGGGCACATCAAACTTATTTTTTAGCCTCCTCCAATCATCTGAAGAATTTCAATATGGTCGCCTTCAGATATTGTGAACTGATTAAATTCGGATCGTTTTATAATCTTTAAATTAACTTCACAAGCAACCATCTCAGGCTTAATTTGCATTTTTTTAAGGAGCTCTTGTATGGTTAGAGATTTCTCCAAATCAGTCTCTTTTCCATTTAGGAACATTTTCATTTTAAAAAGGGAATCCCCCCACCGCTATTCCAAATACAAAGGAACCTAAACAATAAATATCTTTCACTTTGTGTAAACGAGGCAATATGTCTGCCGCGCCAATATAGAAAAAAGTGCCGGCAATAAAACCTAACCACCAGCCCATTGCCTGATCAGAGAAAAATGATGAAAAAGGATTAAAGAAGAGAGTTCCTAGCGGCGTGGCACAAGCCACTAAAATAACAACTAGGAGAGATTTTTTGTTTGAATAATTTGCTTTAAGTAACAAGCCGGTTAAGGTTAAACCATCTGTTATTTTATGAATTAAAATAGCCGAAGCCACAACCAACCCCAACTCAATATTTTTTTGAAAAGCAATGGAAATAGCCAAGCCGTCAAAAATAGAATGCAGGGCTAAAGAAACAAAAGCAACCCAGCTAACATAGTGAATTTCGCAGGGTTCGGTATATTCCAGACAACTATGCATCATGGTAAAACCTTCCAGGGCAAAAATGAGTAAAAAAGAAAAGATCGCTCCCAGACCCGCATATTGTGGAGAGAGGGAATTGGCCTCAGGAAGAATTTTAATAAAAGCGCTTCCCAATAGGATTCCGGAAACAAAAGCTAAAATTCTCCAGATATGGATTTTGGTCCATTCTCTTTTAATAAAAAGAATTCCTGCTCCAAGCAGAGTAGAACAGAAAGCAAAAAAAGACCAACAATAAGCAGGAGACATAGTTAATATGAATAATGCATTATTTTAGGCTTAACCCCAAAATCAATATCATCTTACACAATCCGATTTTAGATATGTGGCTTTAAGAAGAATATTGTGTTTCATAGAGTTTTTTATATAAACCATTTTTTTCTAGCAGAGTTTCATGCCTACCCTCTTCTATGATTTCTCCATTTTCTAAAACAATAATTCTGTCCGCTTTGCGAATGGTGGATAAGCGATGAGCCACGACTAAAACCGTGCGATGTTTCATTAATCTTTCTAAAGCTTCCTGCACTAGTTTTTCAGATTCGCTGTCCAATGAGGATGTGGCTTCATCCAGAATCAGGATTGGGGGGTTTTTAAGTATGGCTCTGGCAATCGCTAAGCGCTGTCTTTGTCCGCCGGAAAGACGCACCCCTTTTTCACCGATTTGAGTGTCATATCCTTGAGGGAGATCTTGAATAAATGGATGCGCGTTCGCGATTGAAGCCGCCTCTTCTAATTGAGCTAGATTTATAGAGCCAAGATTTCCATCCTCATTGCTTCCATAAGCAAGGTTATATCGTACAGTTTCATTGAATAGAATGGTATCTTGAGTGACCATGCCTATTTGACCCCTTAAAGATTTAAAAGTCACATTTTTTATATCCGTTCCATCAATTAAAATTGAACCTTGAGTTGGATCAAAGAGTCTGGGAAGTAATTGGATTAAAGTTGTTTTTCCAGCTCCGGAAGGTCCTACAATCGCTACGATTTCTCCTGGACGGACATCTAACGCAATATTTTTAAGAATTGCGCGGCCATTTGTTTCATAAGAAAAATTTACATTTTTATATTGAATCAGCTGGTTAAATGGAGGAAGATTAAAGCAGTCCTTTTTTTCTATTATGGTTGGTTTTTGATCCAAGAGCTCAAAGATTCTTTCTAAAGCAGCGAGTCCTTGCTGAATCCTTGCATTTACTCCAGTAAATTCTTTAATAGGTTTATAGGCTGAGATAGAAGCCCCTAAAAAAGAAAAGAAGCTTCCTGTGCTCCATGCTCCGTTAATCACATCTTTTCCCCCAACCCATAAGAGAAATACTGCGGCAAAGGATCCAACAAATTCCATGATTGGAGCTCCTAACACATCTGCCCTGACCCAGCGCATAAGGCTTGCATAATAGTCTTGATTCTCTTTATTAAATCTTTCAATTTCATTTTTTTCTTTGGAAAAAACTTTTGTAACGCAATTCCCAGTAATTCCTTCTTGGATCAGCATAAAAATGTCAGCCATGCGTTTCTGGATAAGCCTGCCTGTTTTTCTCATTTTAGAGCCAAGCACAGCGACTGGAATCATTGCGATTGGTAAAAGGAATAATGTAATTAAAGCGAATTTCCAGTTAAGATAAAGTATGGTGAAAAGCAAACACAAGACCGTAAGCCCATCTCGAATAACTTGAACTGGAACATAAGCGATAGAACTTTGCAAAGTAGTGGTATCGTGAGTCAGACGGCTCATCAGCTGGCCTGTGGAATTTTGATGAAAAAAATCAAGAGAACAATTTTGCAGATGGGAATATAGTTCGGATCGCATATCCCGAATCACTGAATGGCTGATATAGTTCATCAAATAGTTTTGAATATAAGAAAATATTCCTTTAGCTAGATAAATGAGAGGAATAATGGCTGCTACAAAAAAGAGTTTGTTTAAATTTTTAGCGATTAAAACCTGGTCCACCACGGTTCGGATCAGCCAAATAGTGGCTGTTGTTAAAAGAGCCACTGCCATCATGGCTAAACCTGCTTGTATAAAGCGCGGCAGATAGGGTTTTAAATATTGGGAGAAACGTTTATAAAGATTCATGAGGTCGCCTTGTAGATGATTTGGGCTGCTCGTTTATATGCCCCAGGAGGCCCTAAACTTAATCTTAATTGTATCAGTTCCTTACGCGTAGCTGCAAGAATCTTAGGATTTGCAAGTAAATTTTCAGCTGCTTGAACAATTGCTTCTGGATTCGCAGAATTTTGAATGAGTTCAGGCACAACCATTTTTTTCATTAGGATATTAGGCATAGAGATAAATGGAACTTGAATGATTTTTTTAGCAATCCAATAGGTTAAAATAGAGGTTTGGTATAGGACAACCATGGGGATGCCAAGAAGCGCATTTTCTAATGTGGCTGTTCCAGAAGCTGTAAGAGCCAAGGTAAGACTGGAACGAATTTTATAATCTGTTTCTCTCACCCTATTCAACTCTTGCAAACCTTCCTTACCTGCCTTCTGGATGAGGTTTTCATAAACCTGATTAGGAATTGAATCAACCTCAAAAAGAGTAGCCTCGATTTGAGGATATTTTGATTTTAGTTTTTTATAGGTTTCAATCAGCAATGGAATGTGACGTACAATCTCCCTTTCTCTTGACCCAGGCAAAAGTCCTAAGTGAATCTTTCCATCTATTTTTAGAGCATTCGGCTCTTGAGGTAAAAGATCAATTAATGGGTGACCAACAAACTCTACAGGAACGTTATTTTTTTTATAGAGTTCTTCTTCAAAAGGAAAAATAACAAGCATTTTCGTGACATTTTTTTTTAATTTTTGAATCCTCCATTTGCGGCTTGCCCAAACCTGAGGGCTCACAAAATAAAAAACAGGGATATTTTCTTTTGTTGCTTTTTCAGCCACATGGATATTGAATCCATAATAATCTATTAAAATAACCGCATCAATTTTATTTTTATCAATTTGGGGAAAAACAATTTTTTGAAGGATATTCTTTAAATTAAAAAATTGTTTAAGGGGTTGGGAAAAGCCGGAAACATCTAGTTCTACTAGATCCTTTAAAAATAGATTGGAAACGCTTTTTAATTTAATCCCTCCTAAAGCTATTACAAAAAGAGATGGGTCACATTTCTTGAGTTCTTGAATAAGAAATTGGCCATGCAGATCAGCCGAATAGTCCCCTGTAGAGATAAGGATCCTACTCATTCATGCAGGTGAAGTTGCTCTAAAATTTCTAGTCCCAGTTCCAAAGCATCTCTTCCGTGTTCTCCTGAAACAAGGGGTTTTTTGCCTTCTTGGATACATTCCAGGAAATGCTCCAGTTCTAATTTTAGAGGTTCTTCTTTTGTAAGGGAGGGTTTTAATATCTCAATGTCGTTAAAGTTTTTTACAATTGGAGTTTTTTTTCTATAGACTTTTAAATCCTTGTGGGCATAATCAATGGAGATATAGGAGTCTGGTTGAAAGATTCTTATTTTTCTATATTGTTCCAGAGAAATTCTGGATGCGGATAAATCCACAATGCAGCCATTTTCAAATCTTAAGCGGCATTTTACAATATCCTCATGTTCTGTTAAAACTTTTGCTCCAAAAGCCTCCAGATTTTTTACTTCCGACTTAACCAGTGAAAGAACAAGATCTAAGTCATGGATCATCAGATCTAAGACGACCCCAATGTGCGAAACCCTTGGATCATAAGGTCCTAGGCGATTGACTTCTATAAATTTGGGCGTATGTATGAATTTTTGAGCTGCTAAGACCGCTGGATTAAATCTCTCCACATGGCCAACCTGCAGGACTAAATTTTTTTGAACTGCAATTTTAATCAATTTTTCAGCTTCTTCCACATTCTGGCAGAGAGGTTTTTCTAATAAACAATGGATCCCATTCTCCAGACATTTTTTACCAAGCTCGTAATGCAGGGGTGTGGGAACAGAAATCACAGCAGCTTTAATTGTATTTAAGATAGGATCAATTTCTCTATAAGCCTGGGTTTGAACGGACTTTGCAATTTTTTGAGCTCTTTTTTCATCAATATCCACTACGCCTAAAAGAGCGCTGTTTTTAATTTGAGATAGGAGCCTTGCGTGATGTTGGCCGAGATGACCTACGCCGATAACTGCAATTGGAAGCATTTAAGGGTTTTCCCATCCATAGATAGAACAATTTTGTTCTTCTGCCATGGCGATACATTTTTCTTTTTCTAAGATGAGCGTTTTACCAGCTTGGATCGCGAGCACTTTTGATTTTACCTCTTTTAGGAGCTGGATTGTAGAGATTCCAATGATGGGCACATCAAAGCGCATATCCTGATTAGGTTTTGCGCTTTTAACCACAATAATGTTTTCACCGCCCCAAAGCGCTGCTCTTTTAATACATTCATCCGTTCCCTCAATCGCTTCTACAGCTAAAACCGTTCTTCTTTTTACAACTACGGTCTGGCCAATATCTAGGGCTGTAAGCCCTTTGGCCATTTGGATTCCAAATTCCACATTTTTCATTTCTGAATCATTCAGTTTTCTTTTGGTTAAAGTTCCAGCCTCAGCAAGCAAATGGCTTAAAAAAGTTGTGGAAGGCAAAAGAGCGATTCCCTCTTTTTTCAGTTCACAAGCCACAGCATTTAGAATGCTGTCAGCTCTGCGATCTTTTATTTTTAATAAAAGTTGCGCTGTTCTAAAATCCGGTATCAGTTCTGAAAAAAGTTTGGTATGTTCAACGCGTCCTGCCATCACTGCTTCTTTGACCCCTTCTTTTTGCAATGTCCGTATAATGGTGTTCAGTTTAGCCACAGAAATTGAGTGAATCGTCTTTGCATAGGGAGAAAGATCTTCATTCATTTCCTCTTTTAAAGCAATGACAATTAGTTCTTTTTGATTTTTTTTTGCTTCTTGAGCAAAGAGTAGCGGGAACTTACCTTTGCCTGCAATCAGACCAACTGGAGGGTTCACTTTTTACCAGGTTTGAGAAGCGCTGCTTTCAGCTTTTAATCTGGGACGGCATACGCCGCGAGCTGAATTTACCACGAAATTTAGAAATTCTTTAATGACAGGAGATTCAATTTTTTCTTTTTGTAACTGAAGAAGAGTTAACTTTAATGGTTTTTTAGAAAAGAAAATCGAGCGATAAATCTTTTTGATCGCTTCAATTTCAGTTTTAGAAAAATGGCGTCTTTTTAAGCCCTCTAAATTTAATCCTACAATTTTTGCTCGATCTCCCCATACCGTGCAAAATGGAGGAACATCTAAGGGCACCATGGCGCCCGCGCCTATCATGGCAAGTCTTCCGATTTTTACAAACTGATGAACTCCGCTTAAACCACCGATAATAGTTCCCATCCCAAGCTGCACATGTCCTGCAATCGCAACCCCATTGGCTAGAATCACCTCATCTTCAATTACACAGTCATGGGCTACATGGGAATAGGCCATAAAAAGACAATGTTTGCCAATTTTCGTTTCACCCGACTGCGCTGTGCCCCGGTTTAAAGTAGCGCATTCTCTTACAATGGTGCCGTCGCCAATGGTAATTCTAGTTTTTTCTCCCCTGTATTTTAAATCTTGGGGCGCAGTGCCAATAAACGCATGCGCATGGATTTGACAACTAGATCCTATTTCCGCAAATTCAATCACTGCATGGGGTCCGACATGGGTTTGGGATCCGATCTTTACATCTTCACCAATCACAGCATAGGGACCTATTTCCACAGATTCTCCAATCTGGGCATGAGGATGGATCACTGCCGTAGGATGGATTTTATATTTTTCCGGTTCTTCCGGAAGGTTTTGATGGAGTGTGAGCTCAGTCATTTTTTAGCGGTCCACCAGAGCAAAGGTAAATTCACTCTCAGCCGCAAGCTCCTGCTCTACTCTAGCTTCCCCTCTAATTTTTCCAGCCCTGCTCCCTATTTTTAAAACATCAATATTTAATTCTAATCTATCTCCGGGAACAACAGCTCTTCTAAATTTTGTGGCGTCAATTCCCATAAAGAATGCCAGCTTATTAGAAAATTCAGGCTTGGATAAAAATAGAGCGCACGCGGTTTGAGCTAAAGCTTCTACAATTAAAACACCGGGCATAATCGGTTTTCCAGGAAAGTGTCCTTGAAAATACCATTCATTCATGGAAACAAGTTTAATTCCAACCGCTTTTTTAGATTCCTCCATTACCTTAACTTTATCTATAAGAAGGAACGGATATCGGTGCGGAATCGCTTTTTGAATGTCATTAATATCTAGAATTCTTACCGGTTTTTTTTCCAGATTCGTGCTTTTAATTTCATTATTTTCCATGGGCTAATTCTCCTACTTTTGTAAGTTCCTTAACAAAATTAATGTTATGACCATGCCCTACTTTTATGGCGTCAATTTTTCCTAAAACAGTTTTACCTAAAAGAAAAAAATCTCCCATAAAATCTAGTATTTTATGCCTTACAAATTCATCCTCAAAACGAAGTTTTTTTTCTTTATTGTAAATTCTATCTAGCCCAACCACCACCGCGTTATCTAAGCTCCCTCCGCGGGCAAGCCCTTTTCTTTTTAGCGCTTCCACCTCATAGTCAAAACAAAAAGTTCTGGCAGGCGCAATTTCTCGTATATAAGTTTCTGTGTCAATTTGGAAAAATTTTTCTTGTTTCCCTATCAAAGGATGATTAAAAATAAGCTGGCAATGAATGGAAAAGTTTCTAGCAGGCTCTATGCGAATTTCAGTTTCATTTGCCTTATAAATAACAGGCTCTATGAGTTCTAATATTTTTTTTGGCTGATCCTGTTCTAAAAGACCGCTAGAAAGCAAGACTTCTACAAAAGGTTTGGCAGAGCCATCTGCTACTGGAGGCTCATTAGCATCCACTTCAATCAAAAGGTTATCAATGCCTAAGCCTAAGAGAGCGGAACAGATATGCTCTACCGTATGAATTTGAGCCCCGTTTATTCCTAAGGTTGTGCCTCGCACCACTCCAACGACATGATCAATGGTCGCTGGAATATTGGGTTTGCCGGGCAAATCTTTGCGAATAAAAATTACACCAGTATTGACTGGAGCTGGAATAAATTTTAGAGAAGAGCTATTTCCTGTATGCAGTCCAATCCCTGCAAAACTCGCCTCTTTTTTAATGGTTTTTTGATTAGGATGCTGAATCATTTTTATTTGGGTTTAATATTCTTTTTATTTTTTTAAATTCATCGTAAATTTGAGGCAATTTTCCAATAATGACTTGAATACGTCTTTCCTTTAGGATGGGCCTTGCGGGTGTTCCAAAAACAATGGATCCATTGGGAACATCATTAGGAATTCCGGACTGGGCGGCAACAATTGCTCCGTCTCCAATATTGACATGATCTCCCACACCCACCTGGCCTGCAAGCGTGACAAATTTCCCTAGTTTGGAAGAGCCGGCAATGCCTGCCTGCGCTACTATGATACAACCCTGTCCGATTTGGACATTATGCGCGATTTGAACCAGGTTATCAATTTTAGAGCCCTGTCCGATTTTTGTTTTTCCCATGGTAGCCCTATCAATCGTCACATTTGAGCCTATTTCAACGTCATCTTCAATCTCTACAGTTCCTATTTGAGGAATTTTATGGTGAGCCCCATCCAAGGTCACATAGCCAAAACCATCTGAACCAATCACAGTTCCAGAATGGATAATGACCCGATCATGTAAAAGCACCTCTTCTCTCAGCGTTACATGAGGGTAAATTTTACAATCTTTACCCAGAATAGCTTTTTGACCCACATAAGAGAAGGCATTAATTTCCGTTCCATCTCCTATGCGCGCGCCAGCTTCTATCACGCAATAATGGCCAATGGAAACTTCATTGCCAATCTCTGCTCCTTTGCCAATAAAGGCTGTGGGGTGGATTCCTTTTTCAGAATGGATTTTTTTTTCTTTAGCAAAGATTTCTAAAATTTTTAAAAAAGCGATCTGGGGTTGTTCTACTAAAATGGCTGTTCGGTTCTCTACAGGAGTTCCTTTTGGCGCCAAGAGGATCCCTGCCTTAGAAGATGAGAGATTTTTTAAATATTCATTTTGGTTGACGAACGAAAGATCATTGAATGTGGCTTCTTCAAATGGAGCTACTTGCGTAATGGCGCATTCTGAATTTCCAATCAGTTCCCCACCAACCCTTTCAGATATCTCTTTAGCGGTTAATTTCATTTTGGTTTTATTTTTTTTAAGAGCCTAATTTGTCCAGCACTTTTTGAGTAATATCCGCGACCTTTTCACCATACACTGTATGCTCTTTATCAATCACAATAGAATAACCATATTTAAGCGCAATTTCTTGTATGGTTTTATATATTTTTGCTAAAAGAACCATGGATTTACCTTCTTCCATATCCCGGATTTCTTGCTCTGCCAAACCAATAAAAGTTTCAAGTTCTCCTTCTTTACGAATTAAGAGAGCTTCTTTTTCCTGAATGAATAATTCAGAAATTTTTGCTGTTGTTGAAATTTGAACCACAGGAGTTGAAAGACTTAAGGTCTGGAAATTGGCAGTTAAACTATCTGTAGATTTTTTAAGCGTTTCATCGCTTTTTATCAAAGGAGGTGTTGAGCTTTGCACAGAAACCGTAGAAGTTTGCATAAAAATTTGTTTTTTTAAAGACTCGATTTCCCCTTTTAATTTTGTAACCTCCTCTTTTTTTTCTGTGATCAAATTTCTCTTTTCTTCAATCGCTTTATAGAGTTCGATCCTGGCTTTTTCTGTTTCAGAGAAGGTTTCAAAAATCTTGTGCATGTTCACAGTAGCAACCTTAGTTTTGCCGTCAAGGCCATCCAAAGGGATTTCAATTGCATGGAGTTTAAGCGCGAGGAGGAAGCAAATAGATGCAAGGAAAAAGCTAAACTTTTCCATTCTCATCCATAATCCAATTTTGGTTCTAGGGATTTTGTTTTTCATGTTAAAAGAGATTTCCTAAAGTAAAATGAATTTGGCTTACCTCTTCTCCAGCTCTGTGGTTTAAACCATAACCCCAATCCAGCCGAATTGGGAATACTGGAGTAGTAATTCTTAGGCCAAAACCAATAGAGGATTTTAAGAATCTTCCATTTTCACTTTCAACTGGGCTTGCGCCAACATCCAGATACATCTCTTGTGAACTTTTCCAAGCTCCTCCCATATCAGCAAAAAGCACTAATTGCAGTATCCTTCTTTTGTTTTCCACATAGAGCGGAATTTTATATTCTGCGTTCATTAAAGTATAAACTCTGCCTCCTTCAATTGGGCCAATTTCTCCCCGGGCTTGGTAGCCTCGTATTGAATCTGACCCGCCTACAAAAAAACGTTCGAATATCGGGACTGTATCAGAAGGTTGAAATTCTTGAACCGCTCCAAAACGGCCATTTACAGAAAATACAAAGGGATAATTCCCTAATTTAAAAGTAGTCCAAAACCAGCTTGTGTTGAATAGTGATTTAAGAAAATGAACATCTCCTTGAAAAACAGGGCTTCCAGCTATTTGGCCTGCAATTGAGTTTCTGCTCCCCCGAGTAGCGTCAAAAAAGTAGTCGCGCGTATCTCGGCTCAATTCAGTTAAAAAAGAGGAGGTGGTATTGGTTTCTTCCTTGATTTGGCTCTTAAACTCCTCTTTTATTCTATTAATTCCAACGCTGGTAAAAGAATAGGAAAATAAAAGAGTATAAACATCAGAGAATCTTGGTCCAACGCGAACTCCTGCTCCCCGCCTAGTTTCCGTATAGTCAGCGCTAGAGTCAGAGTTAAATAGTCGTTCCCGGATGGTATTATATAGATCTACGCCAAAAGAAACTGGTTTATTGAATATCCAGGGTTCAGTCCAATTGATTTCATAGTTTTGCTTTCTGGAACCAAATTCCCACATGAGATTTAAGCGTTGAGCCAATCCAAGAAGATTAGAATGAGAGAGCTGCACTTGTCCAACCAAACCATCTGTAGAAGAGAATCCTGCGCCTGCTGAAAGACTGCCTGGTTTACCCTCCACGATTTCCATGATCAGGTCTGCTTTATCTGGATCTCTAGCAGGCTGGATGTCGGGTTTTACGTCGTCAATAAAACCCAGATTAAAAATTTTTTCTTGACTGCGTCTTAATTTAGAAGAAGAAAAAGGATCTCCGGGTTTCAGCAAGACTTCCCTGCGAATAACTTTATCTTTTGTTTTTTTAATTCCTTCAATAAAGATTCTATCTATATAGATGATGCTGGCTTCTTCAATCTGCATTTGATAATTGATTTTATTATCTTCTATAACCTCTTGCGGAATAATTTGAGAGTAAAGATATCCTTTTTCCAGATAAAGTTCTCTTAAATTTTGCAGCGTCTCTTCAAATTTTTCTTGATGATACAGTTTACCGGTTTTAAGCTCTATGGCTTTTTCTAATTGTTTGGAGGTATAGACCGTGTTTCCTGTAAATTCAAAATTTCCCACTAGATAACGCATTCCTTCTTCTATGGGAATATCTAAGGTTATTTTCGTTCTTTCCGGGTTATAAGCGACTTGCGGCTTGTTAGTTTTAACTTTTGCATAACCATTATTCTTATAGAATTTTTCAATTTCCTCTAAATCTTTTTTTAGTTTTTCTGAATCATAAACTTTACGCCGCTTTGTTTTAATTAATCGTCTTAATTTTTTTTGTGAGAAACTAGCGGCCCCTTGAAACTCAATTTTTTCTATTAATATTCTGTTACCCTCTTTAATTACAAAATGAACAGAGACATGGTTTAAAGATTCATTAAAAGTGGTAAAAGGCTCTACTTTCGCGTCCGGATATCCTTTTTCCCCATAAAGAGATAGGATTTTTTTTACGTCATTGGAAATTTTTATGGAATCATAACCTTCTTTTATTTTTAGAGAAATCTCCTCTTTTAACTTGCCTTTACCTATTTTTTTGTTGCCTGTAAAATCAATTCTTTTTATCAATGGTTTTTCTTTTATTTTAAAGATGACTCTAATTTTTCCATCCAAATCGCTGGTTTCCACTTGCGCGTCTTCGTAATTTCCAGATGCCAATATGGATTGCACGTCTTCTCGTAAATTGGTTTCAGAATAGAGATCCTTTGGACGGGTTTTTATCAGCTCACGCACCGCTCTTTCTTTGAAGTTTTTAGTCCCTGTTATTTTTATTTCTTTTATCACTTTTACCTTTAAAGGCGGCGTCAAAGCAAAAGAAAAGTCCAAAACCTGAGAGATTAAAATACTTATTCCGATGGATAGAAGTACCTTATACTTACGCAAGTTAAATATTTTACCAAAATATGCGGTTGAAAGCACAATTTTAACCTTAATCCGAAACAGGACTGTTAATTACTTTCTATTATCTTTTTGCAGGAGAACTTTTTTTAAACCAATTGGAAGGATCGAATTTAAATTCTGTCTGGATGCCCCCTTTTCTTTCTGGATCTCTGCCCAGGTTTTCCTTTGAATCTAATTCAGTAGTTCCATAAAACCAGATGCCTTTATAAAAAGGGTAACGGAGCTGGAGCTGGTGAATTAAGTCCGCTTTATCTTTAATTCTATCCAAAGTTGCTTTATAGCCAAGGCCTAATTTAGTCCCAAAAGTTTTTTCTAAAAGAATGGATTGACCAATTAAAGGGTCTAAGCTCGATGGAAGTTCTCCTCTTAACTCTTGGCTGCGCAGGGAGCTTACATCCTGGCTAATTTCAACTTTGTCTATTAGTTTGGTTCTTTGGATTAAAGCCCGGGCAAGAGGAGAGGCTAATTTTGCATCCAGCAACCGCGCCACTCCTTGTCGGATCTGTAAATCTTTTTCCTCGGGTTTTAAACCCTCCAAATTGATCCCTAACCCTGCGCGCATGGCAGCCCGTTCAGAATTTAGAGTTGGATCTTGAGCAGAACGGAAAAAGAGCTTTTTAGAATCAAAGTCTTTAGTTAAAGCTGTTCGCTCCAAAGATAAAGTAATGGTATCTGGAATATTTTGTCCTCCTTGCTGGGAGGGAACAAAGCTATTTTGTTCCGCTTTTAAAGAAAGATAAACCATATTTTTAGTTTCTCCAACAGTCAATTTTCCCTTTTCAACAGTTAAGCTTGGGGGTTGTAAAATTTCCAGCTCTGCTTCTTTTAAATTAAACTTTGCGCCATAGAGGCTAATCGTGCCTTCAGTTGAATTCATTTTTCCAGTAACAGAGAAATTTTCTTTGCCGCCTAAAAGATGAAATGCGCCTTTAATTTTTGCATAGGCAACTTCATTTTGAAAGAGTGTTTGATCGCTGCTTTTTATTTTAAAGTCCCACTCTACATTCTCCAGCCAGGGGAGCTCTCCTTTAAATTTTTTTGAAGGCGCGTAAGAAAATAGGGTCTCTTTAAGTTCAATCCATCCTGAGATGCGTGGTTTTTCTTTTTTTCCTAATACGCGAACAGAAAAGAGAGGAGCTCCTCTGGAAGGAATAGAGGGGATGCCTAATTTTTCTTCTACAAGAGGAATTTCAGGAACCTGTATATTTAAGCCATGTTTGCCAATGGTTTCAAAAGTAAGGTCAAAATCATCCCAGAGGATTTCATCTTCAAGTGTGGTTTTTAATTTTCCTTTAGCTTTTAGCTGTCCCTGTCCTATGGAACACTCTGCTGTTTCAATGAGGCATTGATTCTTTTGGATTTGAATATTCAGATTTACATCCCTAGCCTTTTTTTGAAGGTAGGAAGAGTTAAATTCTCCATCCGATAGTTTAAAATTTCCATTAATTTCTGGATTTTGCGCAACTCCGGAAAAAGAAAGGTCGCTACTTAAAGAACCCTTCGCGTTTTTAATTAGTTCTGTTTTTAAAAAATTAAGAATAGATAGATCGGAATCCCGAATTTTAATTTTTAAATTTATTTTTTGGTTAGAGTTAACGTCATTATTTGTTTTTATGGGTAAGGAGCCTTGAGCTTCAAGTTCAAATAATTTTTTAGTTTTTGCTTTGAATGCGGTTAAAGAGAGCTGATCTCCGGTAGAACTAAACTCCGTATATAAGGACTCCAATGGAAACTCTTCCAACGTTCCATTCTGAATGGAAAGATTTCCTTGGTAGGATGGTTTTTGTAGCGCGTGCGAACCCGTTATTTTAAAATTACTTTTTCCAGACAGGAGAATTGGGCTTTTAAAAATACCGGAAAGAAAAGCCGCGTCAATTTGATCCCCTTCCATGGTAAAGGCTGGTTTCTTAAGGTCAACTTCTCCGTTTAAATAAAATATTTTTTTATTGGCTTCAAAAATTTCAAACTGATTAAAAGCAACAGCGGGCCATTTAGCAAATGAAATCTCACCTCTCAAATCTGCTTTTTTTTGATTTTCGCTGATAGGGTTTGGGTTGAATTTAAGTTTATTTTTTTTAAATTCTAAATTTAATTGAAAAGGTTCTAATTCATATTGATTGGCAATGCATTGATTCATTTTGACCATGGTCATAAAAACCGGAGTTTCAGAATCCAAATCCTTTTTCCATGAACCCTCTAAAACCCCATCCCCGACAAAAAAAACAGGTCCTAAGGGAATATTCGCAAAATCAGCGGCTAAACGATATTCTCCCAACCCTTTCTCAGGGCTTAAGCGCACCCAGCTATCCTCTAAAACGCTAAACCTCCAGGATCCTTTTCTGCCATAAAAATTTAAACGGGAAAGCAATAGCTCTTTTTCCTTAAAAACTCCTGCAATTTCCCAAGAATCTAGGGAGATAGAACCTAAGATTCCCAATCCTCCGCGCAATTCGCCTTTGATGGTAGGGGAATTCCAATTTCCCGTTATCTTAAGAGCGCCGTCAGATTTACCATCCATCACATTCCAGTTAAATGCTCTAAAAAAAAGATCCGCATTGATTTGCGAAAAGGAGCTGTCTAAATTTAGAGATTCTGATTTTAAGTCAAGGCTGCCGGCTACTTTAAGTTTTCCCCCTTGATTTGAATTCAGTCTTAATGAGAGTGAGTTCAGTTCACCTTCAGAAAAAAGCGCTGTTCCATTTCCATTGAAAATTTCTAATTCTTTTTTAGGCTCTTTAATTTGAACTGAACTAGTTTGAAGATTAGAAAATTTTGCAATTAGAAAAAAAATCATTTTTTTTAAATTGCCCGTAAGGTGACCAGAGAGATTTAGATCCCCTTGAAAAGGAAAGTTTTCTAAATGAGTCACTTTAAACCATTCTCTAAGCTGACTCATGCTTGATTGCCATTCCCCTTTTATTTTAGGAGACTCATAGTTTGGCTGGTTAAATAAAATTTGGCAAGTTCCATTTATAAAATTTCCCCACTTGACCTTTTCTAGTTCTAAAATATTTCTGGAAAAATTTAAAGAAATTTCCAAGAACCCAGCCTCTAGACGATTAAAGGTAAAATTTTTTGATTTTAATATGCCATGAAGAGATTGGCCATTTTCAATTAAATAATTTCCAATAAATTCAAAATTTCCAGCAAGATGAGTGTCGGCAATTTTAAAATTTTGCAGGATCGCCTGAACGGTTAAAGGGTTTATTTTAGAGTTTTGCATTGTTTCAGCTTTTAAATTAAAGGATCCTTCTTTTTGTTTAATTTCAAACTCTTTAACTTTTAGTCCCTGAGAATCAAAAAGAACATTAATTTTTAGGTTTTCAAAAGGGGTTTTTGACCAATTGCCGTTTTCAATTATGAAATTCCCTCCCCCCTCCCAAGCCATTTCTTGTTCTTCCAATTTTGGTTCCTTGATTTTTGTGAGAGAAAGCTTTCCGCTCATTTTGCCTGAGAGTTCTGTAGAGATGTTCATAAGATTAAGAAGAATGTTTGGATCGCCCTCATATGCCAGAACCTCAACCTTTATTTTTGTTTTGGGCTTTTTCCAATATTGGAACGAACCCTTAAAAGTTTTTCCAATAATAATATCTAAAAGCTGGAATGATTCTTTATCCCAAACTAGTTTTGAGTTAAAATTTCCAATTTCAGAATTTCCTTTTTCCTTTATTTTGGAAGAGAGTTTTCGCGCTTTAAGGCTGCCTTCACATTTAAAATTAGAAAGGGATCCTGTTAGTTTACTGTCCAGATAAAGACTTCCATCTAGTAAAGACAAGGACTTAATTTGGTTTCTAAACATGGAGAAAGGCAGGGCAGATGCTTTAACTTTCCCAACTATTTCTCTGGAATTCAGATCAATTTCTAAATCAGAATTTAATTTTTCTCCGCCCTTTAAGGCGATAGTAAACTTTTGAAGTTTTAATTTTTTTTCAATTATTTGACCTGCGATTCCAATCTGATTTTTTAAATTGGAGGAATTAAGATTGAACCTAAACTTGTTTTTATTTAAATGGATCTTGCCGGAAAGATTTCCAATTTTTTTTGAAAAAATAGAGAGATTTTTTAAAGCGCATGTTCCATTTAAAGATGGGTGTTCCATGGTCCCAAACCCAATGAGCTTGCCTGAAAGTCTCCCTGAGATTTTATTTGCTCCAGATGCAAAAAACTTTTCCAAAGGAAGATGATGAACTCCTATGTCCCAGAGAACTTTATTTTTGGAAAAAGTTCCTTTACCTTTGATCCAGCTTTCTTCTGAATGCATCTTAAATGCATCAATTTGAAGGGTGTTCGAAAGATAGGAAATTTTAGCCTCACTGCTAAAAGGCAAAGAACCAATCAAACCATCTTTAATGCTCACTGAACCACTGAGATCAGGATTCTCTAGATTTCCAGAGAGGTCACAAGTTAGTTCTAGCTTTCCTTGATGCAGGGCGTTATATTTAAAGATTCCATCTAATTCCCTCAACTCACATTGGGCTAAAATTTTGGATTGGATTTGAGGACTCTTGTTCCAGGAAGAGATCACGCCTGAAAGATTAATCTGGGAGGAGCTTCCGCGAAGTTCACAAGATTCAATTTCAATTTTGTCCTGAGTTATGGAAATGGATGTTTTTAAAGAAATAGGAATAGTTTTTTGGAAAGAAGTAAAAGAGAGAGTTCTGGAATCTTTTAGTTTAGCTTGGGCAGTAAAATCTCCTTTTTTGTTTTTTATCCAGGATGGAAAATCTTTTAAATTGGCCAGAAGTTCTATATCCAAACCTCCTTTTAGTTGAATTTTAGGATTATTCAGAATAGGATTTTTAAAATTTTCCAATTGTATATTTTTGCCGTTTAAACTTATTTTACAGGCTGTGGGTGACTCCAACTCTCCTTTTAGTTCAAAGCTTTCGTTTAGCTTAGTTTCTCCGGAAATTTGAAATAAAGGAGAGGCATTAAGATTGGTATGAAGAAAGCCGGATAACTTTTCCAACTTTAAATGTTTTATTTTTTCCGAATCCCCTTCAAATTTTAGCTTACCCTCAGTTACGAAAATTTTTAAAAAAGGGAGGATTCCTTTTCTTTGCTTAATTTTTGGAATATTCCAGGATTGATTTTTATAGGAGAGCTGAATTTCTGGTTTTATGATTTGAATCGTTGCAATGTCATTTTTTTCTTTAGATTGGCCAGAGGCAGCTAATCTGCGGCGAAGCCATTGCAAGAGGTTTGTTTTTAGTTTGATCTTTTCAGCTTGAAAAAAAATTCCATGATCAAAGCCAGCAGGGTTTGAAATTTTTAAAGAGTGCAGGGAAATGGAATTGAAGAAATTTGTTGAGACTCTTTCTAGCGCGACCTCATGGCTGGGGAGGTTATTTTTTATCTGTTTTTCAATTTGATTCCTTAGTGTCTCCATGCCTCGTTGAATTATAAGGAATAAAGAGAGGGCTAAGACTAATGAACTTCCAAAAAATAAAAAGGATTTATTCTTCATCCGAAGAATAAGGGAGTGATTAGCTTTTTATGGATTTTGGCAGGGGCGCTGAGGAAAATGTGATTTTTTTAAGTTCCGTATCAAAGGAGATCTGTATTAAAGTAGGGTGTTCAGAGGAACCAGTATGAATTTTTTTAGCCAGGATTTCTTCAGCCAAAGGATCTTCAATGAAGCGCTGAATGGTTCTGGCTAAGGGTCTTGCGCCATTTTTTGGATCAAAACCATTTTCTAAAATAAAAGTCTTGCAAGCTTGGGAAAAATCAGCCTTATACCCTTGGGATTCTAGTTTTGCATTTACTCTGGAGAGCATGAGATCTAAAATTTTAGTTATATCCTCTTTATTTAAAGGATGAAACACAATAATTTCATCCAAGCGATTGATAAACTCAGGATTAAAGGCTTTTTTAACCTCTTCCATCACTGTATCTTTCATGGCAGAGTAGTCTTTCGCAGTAGTCTCCTCTTGTATAAGGAATCCTAAAGATTTTCCTTGAGATATCATCCGAGCTCCCACATTGGAAGTCATGATAATAACTGTATTTTTAAAGTTAACTTTGTGACCTAAATTGTCGCTTAAAATGCCGTCATCCATCATTTGCAATAATATATTGAATACATCTGGATGCGCTTTTTCAATTTCATCTAAAAGAACTACGGAATATGGTTTTCTTCGAACCGCTTCTGTCAGCTGTCCCCCTTCTTCAAATCCAACATAGCCTGGAGGCGCTCCAATGAGACGGGAAACTGAAAATTTTTCCATGTACTCAGACATGTCAATTCGGATCAAGGCTTCTTCATCGCCAAACATGAATTCTGCCAAGGCTCTGGCTAATTCTGTTTTTCCCACTCCGGAAGGCCCTAGAAAAATAAAAGATCCAATTGGTTTTTTTGGATTTTTAAGCCCGGTTCTTGAACGCCGAATCGCTTGAGAAACAATTGAGACTGCCTCATTCTGGCCAATGATCCTTTTATGGACTTCATCTTCCATATGAATCAGTTTTTCCGATTCTTTTTCTGTTAGGCGATTCACTGGAATTCCAGTCCATTTGGAAACAACAGTGGCGATATCTTCTTCTGTAATGGAAGGCACTTGCGTCTCTCTTTTTTCTCTCCATTTTTTCTTTGCTTCTTCCAGAGCTTTGCGCAGCTCTTTTTCCTTGTCTCTTTGTCTAGCTGCTTTTTCATATTCCTGAGACGCGATGGCTTGATCCTTATCTTTGGAAATAGTTTCAATTAAAGTTTCTTTTTCTTTTAATTCTTGCGGGAGTTGGGTGGATTGCATTCTGGCTCGGGATCCAGCCTCGTCAATTAAATCAATCGCTTTATCCGGCAAATAACGATCTGTAATGTAACGCTCCGCAAGCTCTGCGGCTGCTTCTAAAGCATTATCAGCGTATTTCACTTTGTGGTGCGTCTCATATCTTTCTTTTAATCCATGCAGGATTTGAACCGTTTCTTCAATGGATGGCGGATCTACATGAATGGGCTGGAATCTTCTCTCTAAAGCAGCGTCGTGTTCAATATATTTTCTATATTCATCTAATGTGGTGGCTCCAATACATTGTAATTCGCCTCTAGCCAACGCGGGTTTAAGCATATTGGAAGCATCAATGGCCCCTTCTGCTGCTCCAGCTCCAATCACGGTATGAAGTTCATCTACAAAAAGAATAATGGAATTTTTAGCTCTGCGGATCTCTTCCATAATATTTTTAAGTCTTTGTTCAAATTCACCGCGATATTTTGTTCCAGCCACAACTGCGGCTAAATCCAGAGTCATCACCCGTTTGCCTGCCAGAATTTCTGGAACATCATTGGAAGAGATTTTTTGAGCTAGACCTTCTACAATCGCGGTTTTTCCTACTCCAGGATCTCCAATTAAAACAGGATTATTTTTAGTTCTTCTGGAAAGAATTTGGATGAGACGTTCAATCTCATCTCCTCTGCCAATCACAGGGTCTAGTTTTGTTTCTCTAGCCAGCTGGGTCAAATCCCTGCCAAATTCATCCAAAGTGGGAGTTTTTGATTTAGCGGGAGTTCGGGTTTGTGTGGGATGGGGTCTGGGTGTTTCACCTAAAAGAGAGATGACTTCTTCTCTCACTACATCCAGCCTGCAGCCTAAATTTTCTAGGACCCGGGCAGCTACGCCCTCTTCTTCTCTAATCAGTCCTAATAAAAGATGTTCCGTGCCAACATAGTTGTGTGCCATGCTTTGAGCTTCTTCTACTGCAAGTTCTAAAACTTTTTTAGCTCTGGGCGTAAAAGGGATTTCTCCCAAAAGCATTACATTGTCGCCAGTACCTACGATTTTTTCAATTTCAGAGCGGACTCTTCTTAGATCTACTCCTAAATTAGAAAGAACCTGCGCAGCCACACCTTCTCCTAAAGCAATAAGACCAAGAAGAATATGTTCTGTTCCTACATAGTCATGGTTCAGACGTTTAGCTTCTTCTTGTGCTATGAGGATGACTCTTTGGGCGCGTTCGGTAAAACGATTAGACATTTTTTTTCACCGAAATTAGTATAGCATGAAAAACTATTTCTGTAAACCTCATGGCAACATTTTTAAATGGCTAGATTTTCTGTCGAATTCTGACCGAGCTTCAGCGACTGGAGGTGACGAAGTCACACTCTCGTCCTTTAGGAGGGAATGTCTTATCCTTGTTGTTACAGGAGGGTCGCCTTGGCGACCACTCTCGTCCTTTAGGATAAGAAAGAGACCATTTTCTAATGCAAGTTTCGGGTTTAATAAATAGGTGTACCGGAATTATGAGTTAGAATTTTGAATTCTTGAATTAGTTTTTGAGTTATTTTTCCAGGATGACCTTCCCCAATGATGCGATTGTCCACTTTAGTGACTGGGATAACTTCTGCCGCAGTACCGGTAAGAAAAACTTCATCCGCAGTGTAAATATTGTAAGGGGTGAACAGTTCTTCTTTGGTTGGGATTTTTAGTTTATTTTTTGCTAATTCAATCACAGTGGCGCGGGTAATTCCATCTAAAGCTCCTGCCCAGCAGGGAGGCGTAATCAGGGACTGATTCATCACAATAAAAATATTGTCCCCTGTGCATTCCGCCACATAACCATCCTTATTTAACATAATTGCTTCCGGAGCATTAGCTCTATTAGCTTCGATTTTAGCCATGATATTGTTCAGATAATTTAAGGATTTTATGCAGGGATTTAATGCCTCTGAAATATTTCTTTTTGTGGCTACAGTCACCAGATCCAATCCTTTTTTATATAATTTTTCTGGATAAAGGGTGATTTTATCCGCGATAATAAGTACGGAAGATTTTGGACATTTACGAGGATCTAATCCTAAATCCCCCTCGCCCCGCGTGATCACTAAACGTATATAAGCGTCTTTTAAACCATTTATTTTTAAAGTTTCCAGGATTGTTTTTTCAAGCTCATCTATTTTTAAGGGGATATTTAAAGTGATAGCCCGAGCAGAATGGTAAAGGCGCTTTAGATGTTCTTTAAGTTTAAAAACTTTGCCATTGTATGCTCGAATGCCTTCAAAGACCCCATCTCCATATAAGAGGCCATGATCAAAAACTGATATTTTTGCCTGATCTTTTGCATAAAATTTTCCATTGAGATATATTTTCATTTTAAACTCCTCTAGGGAACTTTGCGATTCGTTTCATTCTGAATATTTTTCATTTTTGTTTTCAGCCATGCTTTTGACCATGCCATCGCTGATTTGAATGATCCTATCCGCGCTTTTAGCAATTTCCGGATTATGAGTCGCGACTAAAACGGTTGTGTGGTGGGAGCGGGCAACTCTCCAAATAAGATCTTTTATTTCCTCACCCCTTTCAATATCTAAATTTCCAGTAGGTTCATCGCAGATTAAAAGAGCTGGACCATTGACCATGGCTCTGGCAAGGGCCGCTCTTTGTTGTTCTCCTCCGGATATTTGGGATGGAAAGTGGGAGATTCTTTCTTTAAGACCCACAGCATTTAAAAGATTTTCAGCTTTATCATTAGCTTCACTCCAACTGATCCCTGAAATTTGAAGAGGCATCATTACATTTTCCAGAACGGTAAATTCCGACAGCAGGTAATGAAACTGAAACAAAAATCCAATATATTTATTTCTTAACGCATCTTTTTCTTCTTCTTTGAGCTCATCCGTATTCCAGCCTAGGATCATTAAATTTCCAGAGGAAGCTTCATCCATTAGGCCTAGAATATGTAGGAGCGTGGATTTTCCGGCTCCGGAAGGACCTACAATCGCTAGAATTTCCCCATTTTTAACCATCAAATCCATTCCCTTTAAAACTTGTAATTTTTTTTCACCTTCAAAATAATTTTTTTCTATTCCTTTTGCTTCGATTGCAAATTCAGGCATTTGGTTTTTGGATTCTATGATCCTGCCTCCATTCCGGCTATTGGAACCATTTTTCATGTTTAGAAGAGAAACCATTTTTTTTACCCGTATCTAATCGCGTCCACTGGATTTACTTTTGCAGCTTGGGCGGCTGGATAGATGCTGGAAAATATGGTGATTAAAAATGAAGCTGCCATTACGAGCGATATGTCTAAGAATGAGAGTTGAATCGGTAAACGGTCAATATAATAAACATCCTGAGGCAGCTTAATCCATTTTGTTTTTTCTAGGATGGTTGCAATCAGTACTCCTAAAAATGTTCCCAATGAAATTCCTGTGAACCCTAAGGTCATGCCAGCATAGAGAAATATTTTTCTAATTGTTTTACGCGTGGCTCCCAGGGCTTTTAAAATTCCTATGTCTCTTAATTTTTCTATTGAAATTAAAATAAGAATTGAAATAATCGTAAAAGAAGCTACCAGAATAATCATTGTAAGGATGATAGCCATAACGATTTTTTCTAATTTTAGGGCTTGAAAAAGATTGCGGTTCATGGACTGCCAGGACCTTACCCAATAACGGGAACCCGCTTTTTCTGCGAACTTTTGGGCAATCAGTTCAGCTTTTTCCAGATTTTTAGTTTTTATTCCTAATCCTGTAACCCCGGGTATCCCAAATAATTTTTGAGTCTGGTCTAAAGAGGTAAAGGCCATGTTAGCGTCAAATTCATACATTCCAGACTGGAAGATTCCAGTAACGCTAAATTGCGCGATTTTTGGGATATTCCCCATGGCTCCCAAAGCAGCGCTTTCTTCAGGGGATATGATTAAGAGACGATCCCCCACTGAAACCCCTAAATTTCTGGCCAGCTCATTTCCTAAAATTAGGCAAGGTTTTTTTTCAAAAAGAGCGTTCCAACTTCCTAAAACTAATGTTTTTTGAAGTTCCGTAACATTAAATTCTTTTTCCGGCAGGATCCCTTTTAAAACAATTCCTTGGGTGGTGCGGTTGGACTTTAACAGGGCTTGTCCTAAGATAAAAGGAGAGACTGAATTAATATCTTGAATAAGTTTGGTTTTATCTATCAGAGCATCTAACATGATGCCAGAGTCTTTTTCAGTTCCAAAGAGCACAATATGAGGCTGAATGCCTAATGTTTTTTTTTGAATATCAGACCTGAAGCCATTCATCACAGATAAAGTTACAATCAAAGATGCCACTCCTAAAGTCACGCCGCTGATAGCGATCAATGTTGTAATAAAAGCGAATAGACCGTGCCGCCTTGCTTTTAAATATCTTAGGGCAATGGCAAGTTCAAAAGAATGGAGTAGGGGTTTATTTTTCAAGGTTTTAAGATTTAAGGGTTGGGAAAAGAAGCACGTTTCGAATAGAATTTTGTCCTGTAAGGAACATGACTAATCGGTCCACTCCAATGCCTAATCCTCCAGCAGGAGGCATGCCAATTTCCAAAGATTCTATAAAAGAAGTGTCCAGAACAACTCCCTCATCCGTTTGGGCAGAGTTTTCTTTTTTTGTCTTATTTTGAGACAGCTTTAGTTCCCTATATTTTTCTATTCTTAGTTTTTGTTCCATAGGATCATTTAATTCAGAATACGCGTTAGCCAGCTCTTCCCCTTGAATATAAAGTTCAAAACGGTCTGCCAGCTGAGTGGAACCTTCCACACATTTGGCAAGCGGAGAAAAGTCCGCAGGGAATTCTGTCACAAAGGTTGGATTCACTAGATGCGGAGCAATTTTTTCTGAGAAAAGGCGATCGAATATCTTATAGTCTTCTATCTCTTTAAATTCATTAGAATATTTTTCGCTGAATTTTTTCCAGTTCTGTTCTTTGACCCAAATTGCTTCTTCACTGCCCACATGTTTTTGAAAAAGTTCTCCTAGGGTATAAGATTCAAAGGGAGTTTTAAGCAGATTTAGGTTAGGGGAAGAGACATTTTTAGCAGTTTCTACAATTAATCTTTGAGTGAGCTCCATCATGCTTTCCATATTGCCATAAGCTTCATAGGCTTCCAGGATTGTAAATTCCGGATTGTGCAGAGTATCAATCCCTTCATTTCTAAAAACCCTGCCTAATTCAAAGACTTTTTCAAAACCTCCTACCAAACATCTTTTTAAATAAAGTTCCGGAGCGATCCTTAAATAGAATTTTTGGTTTAAAGCATGATGAAAAGTTTCAAATGGCCTGGCTACAGCCCCGCCGGCAAGAGCTTGAATCATGGGAGTTTCCACTTCCAAATAGCCTTCTTTATAGAGCAAGGAGCGTAAAGATTGAATGATCTTTGCTCTCATTTCAAAAAGCGTTCTTGATTCTGGATTAGAAATTAAATCCAGCTCTCTATAGCGGTAACAGAGTTCAATATTTTTTAACCCATGCCATTTTTCCGGCAAGGGACGCAAGGATTTAGCCAGTAAAACAATTTTTTTTGTTTTAAGAGAAAGTTCCCCTGTTTTAGTGCGGAACATTTTACCTTCCACACTGAGGATATCCCCCAAATCAAAATTTTTAGAAAACATTTCATATTCTGGCTCTCCCACTAGATCTTGGCGCACATAGATTTGAAGCTGGCCATAAAAATCTTGGATATGGGCAAAAGAAGCTTTACCCATGTCTCGACGTCTTATCATTCTGCCGCAAAGATGCACGTTCTCTTCTGATTCCTCTTTTTCAATAGTTTTAAATTGTTCTTTTATTTGCAGAGTGGAAACTCTTTTTTGCAGTATGGAATCTTTTGCAGGGAATGGATTAATCTGAAGAGATTTTATTTTAAGAAGTTTTTCTTTTTTATTTTGGATTAAAGTTGGATCAAGATTTTGATCCCACGGTTCATTTTGCGAAGAAATTTGGGGAGGGTTCATCAAAGGATTTTTAAAATAGGTGTTTAGAAGAGGGTTAGTTATTCGATCCTTAATTCAATTGAAATTATTTATTTGAAGCAAGAATTTCTCTAATTTTATCTCTCAAACCCCGTGGATCAAATGGTTTTTCCATAAAAGCAACCACGTTACTTCCTAATTCAAATAGATCCTTCATCTGTCCCTTTGCCGTAAGGATAATGACAGGGATGGTTCTAGTTTCATCTTTTTCTTGCAAACGGGTATTGACTGTGTAGCCGTCCATTTCAGGCATCATGATATCTAAAATAATTAATTCCGGCATTGTAGCCTCTACTTTATCCAGAGCTTCCTGGCCATTTGAGGCAGTGACCACTTGGTGGCCATCTTTTTCCAACATGAATTTAATGAGCTCAACCACATCATTTTCATCATCCACAACCATCACTTTTGCCATTATAATCTACCTCCAGTTCTACCTGTTTAACCCGAATATTGCATTTATAAAACCATTGCGCAATATTCAGGTTAAATTTGAGGTCATTAGAGGGAAAATCATATCACTTTTCCATTCTGCAAGCAAGTAAACCCCTAGAACCCGAACGCTGCTTTTGGTTTGTTTTATTTGCTAAAAGATGATTTTTTTCGTATCTTTTAAACCTTATGGAAAAATTCGATCTTACTATTTTGGGCGGAGGGATTCTGGGCACTTGTCTTTCTTATTGGAGTTCCCTGCTTTACGAAGGAAAAATCGCAGTTTTAGAAAAGGAAAAGGATGTGGCTCTCCATACCAGCGGCAGAAACACAGGAGTTGTTCACAGACCTTTTTATCTAAATCCAGAAAAAAAGAAAGTTTTTGCAAGGTCTGCTCAAATTTCATATCACTTATGGAAAAAGTACGCGTTATTAAGGAATCTTCCTTGGAAAGAGATCGGCACCATTGAGGTGGCAGTTGAAAAAGAGGAAGTTAATAGTTTAGAGAAATATATGTCATGGGCTTTACAAAATGGAATGGATGAGTCGGAAGTGGAATATTTATCTGGAGAGCAAGTTAGAGCAAAAGAGCCTTATGTTCATTGTTTAGGAGCAGTATTCTCAAAAACAGACACTTCTGTGGACTATAAGAGTTTTACTTCTTCTATTAAAGAAGAAGCAAGAGACCAAGGAGTAGATTTTTTATTTAATTTTGAGGTTGGAAAAATTTTCGTGGAAAATGAACTTTTAAAGATCGTTAACTCTAGGGATGGTTCAATAATAGAGACGAAATTTTTAATTAATTGTTTGGGAGGCCAGGCCATTGATTGCGCTCACAAGATGAGGGTTGGAATGGAATATACGGATCTTCATTTTAGGGGTGAATATTGGCAAATCCATCCAGATCAGGCAAAATGTATTGAGAGAAATATTTACTCTGTGCCTCGCCATAAAGAGCTTCCTTTTTTAGATCCTCATTGGATCGTGAGGTCTGACGGAAGAAGGGAGATTGGACCCAACGCGGTTTTGGTTTCCGGAGCAGAAACTTATTCTGGTTTTTTTAATAGCGCAGGGGAGCTATTAAAGAAGATTTTTGAAAGGCCCATGACCAATAAATTTAAACTGTTTACAAATCCAGAATTTTTAAAACTTGCAAAAGAAGAATGGATGAGTTCAATCTCTAAAAAAAATATGTTAAAAAGGGTGCAAAGATTTATTCCGCATTTAAAATCTAATTTTCTCATTCAAAAGGGATCTGCTGGGGTGAGAAGTTCAGTCATTGACCCCAATGGCTGCTTTGCGAAAGAAGTGGTAGAGTTAGAGAGTCCCACTTCATATCATATTTTAAATTATAATTCTCCCGGAGCCACAGGCGCTCCTGCTTACACCGCGTTTCTTATAGATAAGTTGGAAAAGAAAGGGCTCTTAAAGGGTTTAAAAAAGAGAAAAATAGGTTTAAAAAGTTTTTGGGATTATGAAGAGATAATGGAGAATTTTAATTTTTAAAAAATTTTCTAATTTTTTCAATTATAAAATCAAGTTGAGTTTTTTTTAAGTTTTGATGAATCGGCAGACTTAAAATGGTTTCAGATTGTTTTTCCACGTTTGGAAAATCCCCTTTTTTATAACCCAACTCTTTGGCGCATTTTTGCAGATGGATAGGAATAGGGTAATGAATTTTTGTTTCAATCCCATTTTGTTCCAGATAGTTTTGCAAAGCGTTTCTTTCTTCTGTTTGGATCACAAAAAGATGGTAGGAACAAACTTCTTTTTCTCCTTCTTTTGGACATTGCACCACTTCTGAAAGGTGTTGCTGATAATAGCTGGCATTTTCTCTTCTTTTTTTAATCCAATCATTGAGATGTTTAAATTTAACGTTGACGATGGCTGCCTGAAGAGTGTCCAGCCTGGAGTTATACCCCCAAAGATCTGATTCGCTTCGGTTTTTAAGCCCTATATTTCTAAATTGGATGAGAGTTTCATAGATAGAACGATCATTAGTGGTCATCATCCCCCCATCCCCAAACGCATTTAAAGTTTTCAAGGGATGCAGGCTAAAACAATTCACAATGCCAAAAGATCCTGTTTTTTTTCCATGATATTCAGTTCCTATGCTTTGAGCCGCATCTTCAATAATATGGAGCTTATATTTTTTTGCAATTTGTTGTAAAGGAAACATGTCCGCAGGTTTACCTGTGAGGTGCACAGGCATGATCGCTTTGGTTTTTTTGGTAATTTTAGATTCCACGCGATTGGGATCTATGTTCATATCTTCCTTTACATCTACAAAAACCGGTTTTGAGCCAGAGGCAATAATGCTTGTGGCTGTGGCTAAAAATGAATTGGGGACTGTTATCACCTCATCTCCCTGGCCAATATTCAAACTTTTTAAGGCAAGGAACAGGGCATCTGTGCCGGAATTCACCCCCACCGCGTATTTTACACCGCAATATTTTTCAAAATTTTCTTCCAGGGATTTTACTTCTTTACCCAAAATAAAATCCCCATCTTTAAAGATTTTTTCAATTTTGGCTAAAATTTCTTTTTTTAAAAGAGAGGCTTGTTCTTTAAGGTTGACGTAGGGTACTTTCATTTAAGAAAGGAGAGGCTGTTTTTCTAAAATAAATTTCATTTTTTTAACATTGTAAAAGTTTATGTTATTCCAATCCAAAAGACCTTTTTCATAAGCATTTTTTATATCTAACACAGCGTCTTTAATTGTTTTATTGGGCTTTAAGCCTAATTCTTTTTCGATTTTGCTAGAGGAGATATGATAGGAACGATTGTCATTGGTTGGGGTGACTTCAATCTCAACATTTTTACCTACAATTTCTTGAACCATTTGAGCAATATTGAGGACTGTAAAATTTTCGTATCCCGCGTTAAAAGTTTTCCCTGCAATTTTTTCTTCAGGCATTTCAAGCAACTGAACATAATAATCCGTAATGTCTTCAATATGAATATTGGGTCTTTTTTGGTTGCCGCCAAAGACCGTGATTTTTCCTTTGTTTAGAGCATGCATGGTTAGAATATTGACTGTAAGATCTAACCTCATTTTTGGCGAGTAACCGCAAACCGTTGCCGGTCGAATATTGACCGTTACAAAATCAGGGCTATTTGCTTTTAAAACAAATGGTTCTGCATCCGCTTTGGTTTTAGAATAGATTGTAAGAGGTTCAAGTGGAAGATCTTCCGTGACATTAGGGGCTTCTTTAATCCCATACACACTGCTGGTAGAAGCATTGATAAATCTTTGAACCCCGCTTTCTTTAGCGATCTTAATAAGATTGAGAGTTGCATCAAAATTAACCTCAATGGTCAACTGAGGATCTAAATCAGAAGATGGATCATTGGAAATTGAGGCTAAATGGATGACTGCATCCACTCCTTTTAAAGAGTTTTTTAAGGTTTGAGGATTGCGAATATCCCCCTCAATGATTTGAAGTTGGGGATTGGATTTTATCTTTTCTAAACCAATGTCTGTAAAGAAAAGCGTGTCTAGCACGATCACTCTAAAATTTTTTTTAAGCAATTTCGGCGCTAGAATGCTGCCTACATAACCTGCGCCGCCTGTAATGAGAACTGTTTTCATGAGTTTTCTCCTAAAATATTTATGGTTTTATTTTTTATAGAATTTTTTGACCTGCTGAATAGTGTAGAGAATCTGTTTTTTGGATAGGTGTTGATGTACCGGCAAGGTGATAATATTTTTTGCTTGTCTCTCTGCGATTGGAAAATCCCCTGGTTTATAGCCTAAAGATTTAGAGCACTCCTGTAAATGTAGGGGAATCGGATAATGCACTTTTGCTTCAATCCCCTGACTGTTTAAAAAAGAAAGCAGTTGATCCCTATTTTTTACTTGAATAATATAGAGATGAAAAACATATTTAGCGTTTTTTCTTCTGGGAGGAACAGTTATAAATTCTTTGAGTTCTGAAAACGCCCGATCGTACAAAGACGCGTTTTCAATTCTTTTGTCCGTAATTTTCTTAAGGTCTTTAATCAAACTAAGGCCTACCGCAGCCTGGACACTGTCCAAGCGGGAATTATATCCAAAAATAGAATATTCATCCCTATTTTTCATTCCATGATTGCGCAGGAGAAGAAGTTTTTCATAGGTTTCTTTAGAATTAGTAGTGATGATTCCTCCATCAGACCAAACATTGATATTTTTTAAAGGGTGCAGGCTGAATCCCCCTGTAATTCCAAAAGATCCTGTAACTTTTCCATCAATAGCAGCGCTAATCGCCTGACAGGCATCTTCTACCACATAAAGGTTATGACGTTTTGCAATTTTTAAAATTTTAATCATGTCCACAGGGTGGCCTGCGTAATGCACAGGCATGATCGCTTTGGTTTTAGAAGTAATGGCTGTTTCAATTTTATCAATGTCAATCAGATATTCATTGTCACAATCTACAAAAACAGGTTTTGCCCCAGAAGCCACAATCGCGCCTACTGTGGCAATAAAGGTATTGGGCATAGTAATGACCTCATCTCCTGGAGCAATCCCTAAACTTTTAAGACTTAAAAAAAGAGCATCTGTTCCTGAGTTAACTCCAACCGCATAAGAGGTTCCACAGGCTTTTGCAAATTGAGATTCCAGCGCCTTTACTTCTGGTCCAAGAGTAAAATTCCCTGTTTTTACTACTTTTTTTATTTTTTTGAGGATTGGATCAGGATTTGAAAACTGTTCTGATAAATAAGAAAATTTAACTTTCATTTGAAGAAAAAAACCTCCTTAAATTTTTGAAGAATAACTTTAGGATTTAATCCTAATTATTCGGGTTCATTAGTTCATGCTGATAAAGTGCTTCCGTAGCGCAGAAATAACTTTATCAGCATGAACTAATCAATTTCCGATCAATGATCAGATCGCAAAAAGCATGGCATAAGGTGAGATGCGCGATTTCCACAAATCCATAAGCGCCTGTTGGGGCTGGAACATAAAAGTTTAAATCTCCTAAAGATCGCAAAGGATTATCATTTTTAAAGCCAGACATGGTGATTAAGAAGCAATTTTTAGCTTTAGCCATTTTTGCCCCATTTAAAATATTATCTGATTTACCAGAGCTGGAAATGGCGATCACTAAATCATTCGGATCAGCAAACATTTCAATTGGTTTTTCAAAAACATAAGGATATCCATAATCATTGCCTATACAGGTTAACAGGCTAGTATCGTTAAATGCAATGGCTCGCATCTTTCCATTTTTCCAATAGTCAACAGATTGATGGCTTGCGATCGCAGCGCTTCCCCCATTTCCTATAAATATAATTTTATTTTTTTTGTTGTTAGTATGTTTTACGATTTTTGCAATCGCTTCTTCCATGCCATCTTCTAGTTTTATTTTTTCACCTTTTAAATTAGTCACCTCAATTTTAAGAAGTAATTCTCCAAAACCTTTAAAATAATTGAGCGTGTTTGAGTCGTTCATTTTGTTTCCCCTTTTACTTTAGAAGTGCTGTTACAAATTTAAATAAAGGAATTGGCTCCACAGGGGTTCTATTGCCTACAATCTTAACTGCCAATGCTCCAACTGTATTGCCAATAAATCCGATTAAATCAGGCGGAACTCCTTTAGCCACACAAGGAGCGGTAATCGCTAAAAACGCGTCTCCAGCCCCTACCCGATCCACAATCTCTTTGGAAAAAATAGGGGTTTCAAAAAAACCATATTTTTTTGAATAGCTTAAAGATCCAAGATGGCCTCTGGTTACTGTAATATATTGAGACTGGAGCGTTTTGGCGGTTTTAAGAATTAAATCTTCCAATTTGCCAAACTTGCTTTGATGCGCTAATCTCATTTCCGGCTCATCAATGCAGACATAATCTGCCTTAGGATATTTTAAGATTGTATTGTAGCCGGTATTCGCGCTATTGGTTTGGGTATTGACTGCAAGAAATTTTGATTTTTTAGCTAAACAGTTAATAATTGCCGGACTTAAAAAACCATGTCCATAATCCGCTACTAAAACAAGGTCGTACTCCTTAATTTTTTTATTTAACATTGTCAAAATCTCAGTTTCTACTTTAGAAGGTAAAGGACGATCATCTAGGAAAACGACTTCAAATAATTTTACCAAGAAAGGATCCCAGACGTAACGTCTTTTTACAACGGTAGGGGCGTCCTCCCTAAAAAAGAAGAATGGCTTTACATGAGGTTTAAGATGTTCAAGGATAAAATCTTCCCTGGAATTAGTTTTGCCTAAGCAAGTGAGCAAGTCAACATGATTAGAAAACCCTGCCAAGTGATTGGCGCAGGCTAAAATGCCGCCAGTAAAAGCCTCCTCACTTAAATAACGGGAAGCCACAATGCTTTCTTTTGGAGATTTTCCCATTGGATGGCAAAAATGATATTCATCAATAATCGTGTCTCCAACCACTAATACTTTTAAATCTCCTAAATCTTTTAAGGTTTGGATCACTCTGTCAACACTATATTTTTTTCTGAATTTTTCTAGGTAAGATTGAGCTTGGTCTGGATAGACCATATAATGACGGTTTAGAATTTCTGTGGAACTAAATGAAATTTCATGAGTAAAATAAATCCTTCCTCCAACGTTACGGATCGCCTCTTCTTCCTCACTGATTTTTCCAGTAAGGTCATCCTCTGTTTTTTCATAGTCGCTTCCCTTTACATAAACATGGGGTTTTAATTTTTTGATCGCTTCTGTTGCATGGGGCCATTCATTGATGGCAACATAATCCACACAACCTAAAGAGGCAATCGCCTCAGCTCTTAATCTTTGATTAAAAACAGGTCTTCCAGGGCCTTTTCCCACATATTCATCTTTAGTTAAGGTAACAATCAGGATATCTCCCTGTTGTTTGGCTGCTTCAAAGTGAAGAATATGTCCGGGATGCAAAAGATCAAATACCCCATGACATTGCACAATGGTCTTGCCTTTTTTCTTTAAGGTATGAATAATTTTTTCTAGTACTGGAAGAGCTACTATTTTAGATTGAGATGCAGGGTTATCATTATTTTTGAGCATAATTTTTAAGCTTTAACTGAAAGATACTGAAACCATTCCTTTGTAGCTTCTTGAATTGTTTCTTTTGTCCAAACAGGCGCTTCTTTCCAATCCAAAATATTTTTTAAAAGAATAGGTACTCCTTGTTCAAAAGAGACTTTTGGTTTCCAGTTTAGAATATTTTTTATTTTTGAGATATCTGCCTGAGTGCAATCAGGCTCACCGGGTCTTTTAGGAATATAAATGACCGGCCCTCCTAGTAATTCGACTAGATGGTTTACGCTTACTGCTCTTCCAGAGCCCACATTAAAAATTTCTTGCTGAAGTTTGGATTGAGCGGCAACAATACAAGCATCCACTACATCACTCACAAATGTAAAATCTCTGGTTTGTGTGCCATCTCCAACCACTGTAAAAGGTTGTCCGCTTAATTTTTGAGCTAGAAAAACTCCAAAAACAGCGCCATAAGTCCCTGTGGTTCTAGACCTTGGCCCAAATACATTAAAAAATCTTAAAGAGATGACTGGAAGTTTATAGACATTCCCCCAATGCATTAGAATTTGTTCTCCCAGATTTTTTGTTAATGCATAAGGGTATTGAGGTTGAATGGGAGATGTTTCCGGAGTAGGATAGACCGTAGGGATTCCATAGCAGGATGAAGATGCAGCATAGATTATTTTTTTAATTTCATATTTTCTTGCGGCCTCTAATACTGAGACTGTGCCACCCACATTCGATTTATGATAATTGAGAGGGGTTTGTATGGAAGGAACAATATCCGCTAAAGCGGCAATATGAAAAACCCATTCAATTCCTTTAAAAAATTTCTCAATTTTTTCAAAAGAAGAGATATCGGCATTATGAATTTGTAAATTTGGATTATCTTTATGATGATCCAAATTTTTTATTCTACCAGTAGAGAAATTGTCTAAGACCGTTACGGAATGTCCTTCAGATATTAAACGATCTATTAAATGGCTCCCAATAAAGCCCGCTCCGCCTGTTACTAATGTTTTCATAAAGTTTTTATTTAATTTTTTTATTTTATCGTTTGATAAACTTCTTCAAATATTTTTTCAGGGTGGATCCCTATTTTTTTCATTTTTTTTGCTCGTATCCAATATTCGACAAAAGATAGGGCTCTGTTATTCACAATTTTCCACTGTTTTAGTCGTATAAGATCTAAACCTAAATGAAAAATCATGCCAAACCAAAAAAGAGAGAGTTCTTTAGAATGAGTTAAGAAACTGATGAAAAAAAATATTAAAAGAAATTCCATTGTATGAAAAGCTTCCAGAGCTAGAATATTGGGTTTATATTTCCAATCAGACATAGTTCCGTGAAATATAAACATTTTTTTTATGCTCCAATTTTTAAAACGACCATAGTAGAGAAAATCAATATAGTGGTCCAAATCAATTAAAATGGAGCCTAAAAAAAAGAAGAGAGATTTATTTCCAAAGGCAGGAATTAAGGCAAAAGAAGCAGAGCCGCCGTAGAGTAGATGTTCACTTACTTTCATTTTAAATCTATTTTTTTAGTGATTACAGGCTTTGAGTAACAGGGATTCGAACTGTTATTTTTTTAGAAGATTTATTGATCGAATTTGTAGAGTCAACGGTTTTATTGCTAGGAGTATCATAGAAATTTTTGCCCGGAGAACGTTTCTTAATTTCATTTTTCCACGCTCGCAACGCTATGCGCCAAAAACTTTTTACACCCAAATTTAATGGATATATCTTAAACATCAATAAGTAGCCTTTTGCTATAAAATAGAGTGAATGATAAATATATTTATGTACCCAAACCCATTTAGCTTTCATGAGATATTTTATCACCCATGGGGTTAACCATGGCAGTGCTAGACAGACAGTCCCAAGGTTGGAAAGATTTAACTGCTGGATTTTTTCTTCTGATGTAAAACAATTTAGAGGACTCCAGCTCTGGTAGGAATGATGCAATTTGTCAAAATTTTTGGTGTTAAACCATTTGTTTTCTTCAACATAGTCGCTAAAATCACAACCTGCATAAGGGTAGATGATCGTAAATTCTCCAAATGTGACTTTTGCTTCCACATTAATCAGCACTGACTCAATGTCAAAGGAAATGGCAGTTTTTTGTTGTTGTTTTAAAATTTCTGGCCTTACTGGAATCCCTAAGATCGTATTAGCAAAAGTTTTAACTCCATATTTGTCGCATAGATGAAAGGCTCGTATGATATCTTCGCGAGACATGTGGCGTTTTATTATTTCGTTTCTAACATAGTCATTCCCAGCTTCAATGGACATGGTCAAAGAATGCAATCCCGCTGGTTTTAAAAGTTTTAGATGATCTTCTGTTAGAATATTGCAACGTGTTAGAAGGAAGAAGGGTAATTTGATGTATTTACTATAGAGCTTGGCGAATTCTGTTAGCCATGGTTCCATATCTAAATGCTTATGAATCCAAAAAATATCATCGTAGAATTTGATAAACTGGGTTGGGTAACGTTCAATCGTATATCTTAATTCTTCTATGACCCGTTCAGGACTATAGCGTTGGTAGGCATTTCCTTTGCCACGGTACATCTCATTATATTTTGGTTCAAAACAGTAAGTGCATTGATAAGGACAACCGCGGGAAGTCATAAAAGAACGCATTGGGAATTTCGCAATATGAGGAATCCGGGTATAAACAATTTCTCTGTCTAGATAGGGTAGTTTGTCTAGATCTACCAGCCGGTCAGCCATATGCTGCCAACGTTCTATTTGATTGGCTTTTTTAAACTTAAGATCCCAATTGTTTTTAGTAAAAATATTATGAATGTTATCAATGCTTTTGCCTGCCATAATATTTTGTAGAAGCTCAGGCCATGCATCATCTCCTTCCCCAGCAACTAATACATCTACATCTTCATACTCAATCAGGCTCTGATCAAAAGTGCAATGGGGACCTCCTACAACTACAATGGTGTTGGGGTTATTTTGTTTAGCCCAACGCGCATACTTGAGAGTAATAGTGTATCCGCCGGTTTTAGCGGAAAGGGCAACAATATGGGGTTGGATGCGTTTAAGGTCAGCAGGGACATCATGCTCTTGTTCTACAGAGAAAAATGTGGTGCAATTCGCTCGTTCTCGGGCCAATGCGGAAAGCAGCTCAATCTGCATGGGATCAATAAATTCCACGATCATTTCAATAAACATAACACGCAGCCCGCGTAGTCCAATTTTATCTTCGGTTATAATCATATTTTTTTTTATAAATACAATATATCAATAGCTTCCTTTATTGTCAAGGTTAAGTAAGAATAGACATTATCTAAAATCTTTTTTAATATTTAATTTATAAAAAAGATGAAGGATGGATTTAGAGACTCTAATGATATTTTTTAAAAGCAAAGCTTTGGATTTTCCAGAATTCCGATCTTTAAGGAACATTCCTATTTCTAAATAACTGTGTCCGGATTTAATCATTTTTAGAAGTAATTCTGTCTGATAAGCAAAACCATTGGTTTGGATAGGAATGGTCTGAATTAACTCTCGTTTATGAATCACAGGCCCATTAAAATATTTAAGATTTGTGCTAAAAAGTAAATTAATTAACCATGTATATGTTTTTGACAATAATCTTCTTGAAAATAGTCGTATTTCTACATTGACTGTGTAAGGGATGATTATTTCTTTTTCTCCAAGTTTTTTAAACATGGTTTCAAGCGAGTCTGTGGTGATTTCATTGTCACCTGGAATCATAATAATATAATCTTTTGTGGCAATTTCCACCCCTCTTTTATAGTTGTAACCCAATCCCATAGTCCTGGGATTATGAATCACCTTGATATTTTTGTTTTTGGATGCAAGTTTTTCAGCCAGAGTTCCTGTTTCATCACTACTGCAATCATTAAAAATAAGCACTTCATAATCTTTGAAGAATTTATCTAATAAAGGAACAATGCCATCAATGGTGCTCTCAATATTCCCCTGTTCATTTAAGGCTGGTACAATAGCGGTAAGGGTGGTCACGAGAATAATGGTTTAGAAAGGACCTGAAAAATCCCGTTCTGATTTAGCCGCAATAAATTCTTTGGCATCATCCTTTGGTTTTCCAGAAAAGAGAGAGCGGGCAGCCTTAACGATATTCATAGAGGTGGGGTAATAAACTGTTTCTAGAACAGAACTGCAAGGTGTGGGAGTATCTTGCAGAGTAATCCTTAGTATAGGAGCTTTTAAATATGGAAAACATTTTTCAGCAGCTAAAGCGCTTATCTCAGAGCTCATACCGCACATTTTCCAGGCAGCATCCGCTATAATGAGACGTCCTGTTTTTTTAATTGAAGAAAGAATTAAATCTTCATCTAAAGGTCTTAAAGATCTTGGGTCAATAATTTCAATATCAATATTTTCTTTTGAGCATTCTTCAGCAGCTGTTTTTGCTTCTAGTGTCATATGTGAAATAGCAACCAGGGTTATATCCTTACCTTTGCGTAAGATCGTTCCTTTGCCAAAAGGGATAGAGTAGGGCTCTTCTGGAACAGGTCCGGATTTTTCATATAACCAACGGTGTTCAATGCAGATTGTGGTTTTATCGCTTTCCATGCTGCTTAAAATTAATCCTTTTGCATCATATGGGCTGGAAGGCATGATGACCTGTAAGCCAGGGATATGAGCGAATAGCGCTTGCAGGCTTTGAGAGTGTTGCGCAGCTTGTCCCCAACCCCTGCCAATAATGGCGCGAATTAAAAAAGGGATAGGGAGTTTTCCTCCTGCCATATAGTTCCATTTTGCAGCATGATTTACAATTTGATCCATGGTAAGAAGAAGAAAATCGTTCCTTGCATGAATAAGGATAGGTCTTAAACCACACATGGCAGACCCTATACCGATGCCAGTAAGGGTATTTTCTGAGAGTGGAGTATCAAAAACTCTCTCTTTCCCAAAACATTTACTTGCAGCAATCGTAGTCCCAAAAATTCCTGTGGGATCAGCTACTCCTACTCCCATCATATAGATGTTAGGATTTTTTAACATTGCCTGAACATGAGCTTCGCTAATCGCTTCTTTATATTTTAGTTCTCTCATAAATTTTATAGATCCATAAAGATTTCTTCAGCTTGAGGAAATGGGCTTTCTTTTGCAAAATTTACTGACTCTTCAATTTCTTTTGTGACCAAATCAGAAATTTCCAATAAAATCTCTTTGGAAAGGATATTTTCATTTTTTATTTTTTCTTCCAAACATTTTATAGGACATTTTTCAATCGCTTTTTCCACATCTTCTTTACTGCGGAATCCTAATTGATAATCAAAATTTGGGCCTACATGTTCTCTCCAACGATAACATTGTGCTTCTATCAGGGTAGGGCCTTCTCCTTTTTTTGCTCTCTCCACTGCAGTCGCAGCAGCTTGATAGACCTCATGCACGTTTGTTCCATCCACTTGGTTTCCCGGGATCATATAACTTTCCGCTCTTTTATAAATATCTGAAAAAGGCTGTCTGGAAGAAATAGGAGTACAGGTTGCTAACCCATTATTTTCACAAATAAAAAGAACAGGTAATTTTTTTAAGGAAGCGAAATTTAAACCTTCATGGAATGTGCCTTGCTCAATAGCCCCATCCCCGAAAAAAGCTACTGACACCTGATTTTTAGATTTCATTTTTAAAGCTAATGCCGCGCCTATGGCGAGTGGAATGGTGCCTCCTACAATGGCGGAAGCTCCCATGGCGCCTATCTCTGGCTGAAGAAAATGCATCGAACCTCCTTTTCCTTTAGAGCATCCTGTTTTTTTTCCGTAAAGTTCTGCCATCAAAAATTTTAAGTCCGCGCCTTTAGCTATGGTGTGGCTATGGCATCGGTGAGTGCTAAATATTAAATCTTCTTTTTCTAAAGCGCTGCAAACCCCAGCTGCAACCCCTTCTTGGCCTAGAGATAAATGGGTTGGACAGCGTATTTCCTGTTGTGGATAAAGCTCAACTATTTTTTCTTCGAATTTTCTGCAGCGGAGTAGGGAAAGATAGAGTTTTTGCGCAAGTTCTGGAGAGAGCTGCGAGTTAGATTTATTCATAGAAATAACAATAATATCATTTTTTTTCTTTTAGGGAAAGATAGGCATGGATAAATAGATCAATCTCTCCATCCATCACCTTTTGAACCTGGCCTGTTTCTACCCCAGTTCTTAAATCTTTTACTAACTGGTAAGGCATGAAGACATAAGACCTGATCTGATTCCCCCATGCGATATCTCCTTTATCATCATAATGTTTTTCCAAAGCAGCTCTTCTTTTTTCCTGTTCCAGCTCATAGAGTTTAGCGCGTAAAAGTTTCATGGCCATTAATTTATTTTTTAATTGACTTCTTTCTATTTGACAGGCAACCGCAAGCCCAGAAGGCAAGTGAGTAATTCGTACAGCTGAATCAGTTTTATTCACATGTTGTCCGCCATGACCAGAGGCTCTGTAGGTATCTATTTTTAGATCAGATTCATTGATTTCCACTTTAATTTCGTCTTGGATTTCTGGAATAACATCACAGGAAGCGAAGGAGGTATGCCTTCTTTTATTGGCGTCAAAAGGAGATATGCGCACAAGACGATGCACTCCAATTTCAGATTTTAAATAACCATAAGCATAACGGCCTTGAATTAAAAAAGTAATGCTTTTGATTCCGGCTTCTTCACCTGGCAATATGTCAATAATTTCAGTGCTAAAACCTTTAGATTCAGCCCACCGCTTGTACATTCTTAATAACATTTCCGTCCAGTCACAGGCTTCTGTTCCTCCAGCTCCGGAATGAAGAGAAATAATGGCATTGGAGGAATCATTTTCCCCGCTTAGCTTAGATTCTAGATTTAAGGAATGAAATTTAGAAATTAAGTTTTTTAGATTTTGTTGAATTTCCTCTAATTCCTGGTCTGTCTGAAAAGTGTGATCACTCTTAAGAGCATTGGGATTTTTTTGAGCTTCCTCAAGAAGTTCAATATGAGCAAAACAATCTTCCTGGTTTTTTTTAAGTCCTTTCCATCGCTCTACTATCTCTTTATTAAGCGCAAGTTTCGACATCGCTTTTTTGGCATTAAGGTTTAGTTCCCAAAATTTTGGATGGCTGGCTTCTTTTTCTAGTTCAAAGATTTTTTTTTCTTTTGTTTCAATTTCAAAGAAACCTCCCTAATTCTTCGATTTTATTTTTTATCTCCATTAGTTCAGTGGAAAGTTCCTTTATGGTTTTCATAGGATGGGCTCCTTGTTAAGATTGTTTAACTATTTTATGAATTTAAATCAAAATCAGTCAATGAGTTGAACAGCGATTCTTTTTATAAATAAATATTGTGAGGAGACTAGCAAAATTGCACAACCATGCAAAAAGGTCTCCAACCCTAGTATAAAATGTAATTTGAGAACTCAAATCTACAACGTCCTCCAGAATCTCTTGTTTGTTAGGTTCGCTCTTTTTGGAAATAACCCCGCTTGGTTTAATCACGCCTGATATTCCTGTGTTCGCGCAGCGGATGAGAGTACGGCGATTTTCAATAGCTCTAAAAATATTCATGGAAAAGTGTTGAGGAAGAGCAGCAGTTCTTAAGTACCAGCCGTCATTAGTGATATTGATTAGAACCTCTGCCCCTTTTAAAGTTTGTTGTCTAATTAGATTTGGAAAAATCGCTTCATAACAAATGCTTATGCCAAGAGGGAACTCCCCTAGTTTTAATAGATTGGTTTCTTTGCCTGTATCAAAACCTCCTAATTGGTTTAAGACTTTTATCCATTTTTCTAAAAAATCATGCATGGGAACAAATTCTCCAAATGGCACCAAGTGTGATTTATCAACTCTGGCTAGAATTTCACCCTTTGGATTAAATAAGAAAGCAGAGTTATAATTTTTATTTTGATTTGTGACCGCGCCGATAAGATGAAAAGTTTTTGTGGGACTAATAATTTGTTTTAGCCGCTCCATTAACCATGCATCATTGGGAATCCATCCCGGAGCAGAGGTTTCTGGCCAAATCATAAGTTGCGAATTTTGCGAAGCAGATTCCGTCAAATTTTTATAGGTGTTTAAGATCTCATTTATAAACGCAGAGTCCCATTTTTTATATTGGTCAATGTTTCCTTGTAGGAGAACAACAGAAAAATGTTTTGTGTTTTTTGGAATTGAATTTTTTTTCAAGGAGAGTATAAAAAAATTAGTGGAAAATAAAGATAAAAAAAAGAGAGCCGAGAAGTACCCTATCCTTTTGTTTTTTATCCAAAGAAAAATAAGAGCATTGAAAAAAACAATGAGAAAAGAAACCCCGTAAACTCCTGTAAATTCCGCAATTTGAATAAAAGATGGCTTTTGCCATTGAGAGTATCCTAGCAGTCCCCAAGGGAAACCAGTTAAACAATAGTTGCGAATTTGTTCTAAGCTTATCCAAAGAGTTGAACAAAATAGGAGTGATCTGAATTCTGAAAGATTTTTTAAAAAGTGTCCTGTTAGAGCAAAATAAAAAGCGTAATATAATCCAATATAGCTTGCTAAGAGAGATAAGGTCAATAGGCCAAAAATAGGGTTCAAACCAGCTGCTTTAAAAGTAGGCACTATCCAGTAAAGGATGGCTATAAAGCTAAGGGTTCCTGAACTCCAGCCAACAAAAAATGATTTTTTAAATGGCAGATTATGAGTCGCAAGAAAAATTGGAACTAAACAGATCCATGCTAAGAAATCGAAATTCCAATTGGGAAAAGAAAGAAAAGTTAAAACGCTTCCAGCTAAAATTAAAATTAGAACTTGCACTATAAAAAGGTAGTTTCAACCTAATCTTGGTCTAAAGAGTTTTAATGCAAGTTTTGATTTCAACTATTTTCCGCAACATTTTTTGTATTTTTTTCCGCTCCCACAAAAACAAGGATCATTGCGGCCAATTTTTTTAGGAACTTCAAAACTGGATGGTTTTTGAAGAAAAGAGGATTTTTGTAATGGACTTTGGGGTGAGGATGGAGCGCTGACTAAATCCACCTGTTTGTCAGAAATTGGTTCAGCGTTTTTAACGCTTGAAATAGAAAATTCATCTTTTTTTGTCTGGGTTTTGTTCACAGTTCCTCTTTGAACCAGAGGGACCACATTTAGTTTAAAGATATATTCCAGAGAACTTTCTCTGATCCTAGACATCATCTGTTCAAATAGATAAAACGATTCTTTTTGATATTCAATCTTAGGATCTTTTTGGCCGTAAGCTCTTAAGTTAATGCCTTTTTTTAAGTGGTCGAGATCATAGAGATGTTCTTTCCATGCTGTATCCATCATTTGCAGTAAAATCATTCTCTCCATTTCCCGTAAGAGATCATTGCCTAACTGTTCTTCCCTGGTTTTATAAGCTTGTAGAATCTCTTTTTCAATCAAATTTTTAAGGCTTTCTCTTGAAGCTTCTTTGGAGAGTTCTTCCCGACTTTTATGAATAGAAAAAGAACGTTCCAACCAAAGAAAAAGGCTTTCTAAATCCCATTCTTCCGGATAAATTTTTTCTGAACACCATAGATCCAATTTTTCGAGAATTGATTCTTCAATCATGTCCTCTATTTGTTGAGAGAATTCCGTTCCGTCTAAGATATCATTGCGCAAATCATAAATCGCTTCTCTTTGTTTATTCATCACATTGTCAAATTCTAAAAGTTGTTTGCGGATGTCAAAATTCATGGCCTCTACTCTTCTTTGCGCGGTTTCAATTTGTCTGGAGAGGAGTTTGCTTTCAATAGCCTCGCCTTCATTCCAGCTTCCTCCCAAGGTTTGCAAAAATTTTGAATCCATAAATTGAGAAAGTTTTTCTCCTCCAAAGAGCCGCAAGAGTTCATCTTCTAAAGAAAGATAAAATCTGGAAGAGCCTGGATCTCCTTGGCGCCCTGTACGACCTCTTAATTGGTTATCTATTCTTCTGGCTTCATGTCTTTCCGTGCCTAAGACATGCAATCCCCCTTCTTTTATAATATCTTGGGACTCCTCTAATTTTGGAGGATTTCCACCCAATACAATATCTGTTCCACGTCCAGCCATGTTGGTTGCAATGGTCACCATTCCTTTTTTTCCAGCCTGAGAGATGATCATCGCTTCCTGTTCATGAAATTTTGCGTTCAAAACCTGATGAGGGATCCCTTTACGTCTTAACATTGAGGCGCATTTTTCAGATTTTTCAATGGAGCGCGTGCCAACCAGTACTGGTCTTCCTTGTTTCCAAAGAGTTTCTATCTCCAGAAGGATCGCTTCAAATTTTTCCCGTTCTCCGCGATAAATCACATCAGGGTAATCCACCCGAATCATGGGTTTATGAGTTGGAATCTCAATCACATCCAATTTATAAATTTCCCAAAATTCTTCAGCTTCTGTAAGGGCTGTGCCTGTCATCCCGGCTAGTTTTTCATACATTCTAAAATAGTTTTGAAAGGTAATGGTCGCTAAGGTTTGATTTTCTTCGGCAATGCGCATGTTTTCTTTGGCTTCTACCGCTTGATGTAACCCTTCCGACCACCTCCTCCCGGGCATGAGCCGTCCAGTGAATTCATCCACAATCATGACCTCTCCATCTTTGATCACATAATCCACATCTTTTTTGTATAAATGGTGAGCCCTTAAGGCCTGTGTAATGTGGTGCACCCATTCGCCGGAAAGATCATCATAGAGATTTTTTAAGCCAAGCAGTTTTTCGCATTTTGAGGCTCCCTGCTCTGTCAAGGTAACGGTATGAGCTTTTTCATCAATAATAAAGTCAAACCCAACTTCCAATTTTTCACCGCTATATTTAGCTTCCACCTCTTCTTTTTCTGTAATAAATCTCCCCAAAAGCCGAGGCACGATCCTATTGATCACATAATATTTTTGCGTGCTTTCCTCTGCGGGACCTGAAATAATTAAAGGGGTTCTAGCTTCATCAATTAAGATGGAGTCAACCTCATCCACAATGGCATAAGAAAGAGGTCTTAAAACTCTATCTTCTTTTCTAATCACCATATTGTCCCGAAGATAATCAAATCCAATTTCATTGTTAGTCACATAGGTAATGTCTGAAGCATAAGCTTTTTTTCTATCCTCATTAGACATATCATGCTGCACAAAACCAACCGTCAGCCCTAAAAATTCATACACGGGTCCCATCCAAAAGCGATCCCGTTTTGCCAAATAATCATTGACAGTGACGATATGAACCCCAAGAGACGTAAGAGAGTTAAGATAAGCAGCGGAAGTTGCCACTAGAGTTTTTCCCTCTCCTGTTTTCATCTCTGCTATTTTGCCTTGATGGAGAACAATGCCTCCCATCATTTGAGTGTCAAAGTGCCTAAGTCCAATGGCTCTTTTAGAGGCTTCTCTTACCACAGCAAAAGCCTCTGGCAGGAGATCGTCCAGAGTTTCCCCTTGGCTTAGTCTTTCTTTAAATTCAGTTGTTTTTTTCTGGAGTTCTTGGTCTTTAAGGCTGGAAATTTCAGGCTCAAAATCATTAATTTCTTGAATCAGAGGAGAGAATTTTTTAAGAAATCTTTCGTTGCTTGATCCAAAAATTTTTTGCAGAATTAGCTTAATCATTTAGAATTTATATTCGGGTTCAAATTTATTTTATCAGAATGGTTATAAAAAGAAAACCCCCTTTTATACGGGGGTCTCTTTAAAAGAACCATCTCACCTTCTCTAAAGAAAGAGTGGCTCTTAGAATTTTTTATTTTGCTGGATTTACTTTTACAACGTTAGCTGCTTTTGGTCCCTTATCAGAGTCCACAATGTCGAATTCAACAGCTTCTCCCTCAGAGAGGGATTTATAACCATCGCCTGCTATGGAAGAAAAATGCACGAATACATCTCCTGAACCATCATCTTTAGCTATGAAGCCGAATCCTTTTTGATCGCTGAACCATTTGACTTTGCCTTTCACTCTTTATGTCACCTGCCTTTATCAAGTCATCTCACACGAAATGTCCCTTCGCGCTTATGGCGTGTATTCTATTATTAATTTTAGTTTAATGTCAAACTTTTATGGCTTTCCTAAAAGCTCAAATTCTTTAGATAACAACTCCTTTTTTTTACGGTTCCCTCCTATTCCTGAATAGCCTCCTAACGAGCCATTGGAGCAGATCACTCTATGGCAGGGAACTAAAGGCGCAAATGGATTTTTGGCAAGAGCCTGCCCAACTGCCCGGGCTGCGTTTGGACTGCCAATTCTTTTTGCAATCCAGCCATAGGTTCGGGTTTGACCCATGGGAATTTTTAGACATTCCAGCCAAACCTTTTGATAAAAAATAGGATATTTTTTTATTTTGTTTTTAATCTTAATTGGGATTCGCAATTTAAGGCAGGTAGGGCATATCTGTAAATACAAGTTTCCCATTTCCATCTTCAAAGGAATAGAGATTAATTCCTTTATAAGTTTTGTAGTAAAGCAAAACATTTTTTACATACCCTTGAGTTTCCTTATAAGGAGGGATGTCCCCATATTTTTTAACAGCTCCAGGGCCAGCATTATAAGCAGCCAGCGCTTTGTTTAAATCTCCATTAAAAGTTTCCAGCATGATCCTTAAATACCGGGTTCCACCTTGAATATTTTCCCACGGGTCAAATGAATTTTTAACCCCTAGTTTTTTAGCTGTGTCTGGCATGAGCTGCATGAGCCCTTCTGCTCCTTTTTGAGAAACATCTTTAAAATTAAAGTTCGATTCCTGCTTAATCACAGCTTTTATTAGTTCTGGATCTAACTGCTGTTTGGCTGATGCAATTCGGATATAAGGCTCGTAGAGAATTGGAGAAGAGGAAGCATCCCCTTCATCTGGAACCTGTTTTTTTGTTTGGCGATTGGAAAAGAGCTCTCCTGGATCATATTCGATGTTATAAATTTTTGATTTGGGGATTGTAAGAGAACCGAAATCTAATTTAATCAGCAGAATTTCTTTTCCAGATTCATCTTTCCAGAGATCAATATCTCCTTTAATCCATTCTTCAGGGCTAAAAAATATCTTCCCGGGTTTTGCGTGTAAGTTGTGACTTTGGAAAAGGAGCAGGATGGAGAAACATAATGAAATAAATAGCGATTTTTTTAGTTTCATATAGAACAATTAAAGTCTAACAGACATTTCCAATAAAATCAATAGAAAATTTTGGTTTGTAAAAATTTATGAGCTATTTAAGAGAAATTTTTTTAAAACGTTGACGATGAAAGGTGATAGCAAAGCGGTGGGCTTCATCCCTAATCCATTGTAAAATATGAAGGGCAGTTGAGTCTAACGGCAGTTGAATAGGTTGAGGACGGTTGGGCAGAAAGATTTCCTCATTTTTTTTAGCCAGAGAAACCACTGGCACTTTTTGTAAGCGCTTATCGTGGATGTTGTTTATGGCTTCCAAGCCGCTAGAAAGTTGGCCTTTTCCCCCATCAATTAAAATTAGATCTGGAAGGTTTTTCCCCTCTTTAAGTACTCGCTTGTAACGCCGTTCCACTACTTCCCGTATCATGGCAAAATCATTTGGACCTTTTACAGTTTTGATTTTAAATTTTCGATAATCTGATTTTAAAGGTTTCCCTTTTTCAAAAACCACTAAGGAAGCCACGGGTTCCTGGCCCTGAATATTTGAGATGTCAAAGGCTTCAATGCGGATTGGCGGGATTTTAAGCCCAAGAGATTTTTGCAGTTCTCTTAAAGAGCGGGTGATTTTTATTTCTTTTGAGATATTCTCCTGATCTATTTTTTTAACAGTTACTTTTTGAAAGATATAATGAATGGCATGAATCTGATCCCTTAGTTTTGCCGCTTCTTCAAAATGGAGCAACTGACTTAATTTTTTCATATTTTTTTCTAGTTTTTCTTTTAAAAAAATCAGCCTTCCTTCAAAAAAAAGTTTTACTTTTTCCGCAATCTTTCCATAATTTTTTTTTGAGATCCTGCCAACGCAGGGCGCTGGGCATTCTCCTGTATGGAGGTAAATGCAAGATTGAACTTTTTTATAGAGGTTTGGATTACTGTTTTGAAGCCCACCTTTTTTTAAAATCTCATCTTCCACAAAATCAAAGTTGCAGGGCCTTAAAGGAAACATTTTTTTTCTCCATAAAGAATGGATCAGTTTTTTAATCAGATTGACCTGGGGGTAGGGTCCAAAATATTTTGCTCCATCTTTTTTTTTGCTTCTTGTAAAGAATAAACGGGGATAGTCTTCATTCAGAGTGAGTTTAAGGTAAGGATAAGACTTGTCATCCCGCCAGAGCGTGTTGTAAAAAGGCTGGTTTTGACGGATCAGTTTTTGTTCCAATAAAAGGGATTCTTGCTCAGAATTGGTTGGGATATAATCAATCCGCATTATTAATGGAACTAGGAGCTTAATTTTTGGAGAAAGCTGATTTTTTTGAAAATAGGAGGAAACTCTTTTTTGAAGATTTTTAGCTTTGCCAATGTAAAGGATTTTTGCCTTGGCATCCTTCATTAAATAGACCCCTGGAGTTTGGGGTAAAAAGGAGAGATTTTTATTCGTCAAGATCCGATGGGTTGGCTTGCTGCCCTATCATGATTGAGATTAATTTTTGTTCTTCCATCTTTAAAGATTTTGCGCAAATTAAATAGAGTAAAGAACCTCCGGCAACTCCCAAGACCACCAGACCTCCTATTCCAATCCAAGGTTCCAAGAAATAAATCAGATAAAGATAAATTAACATGATTCCTGAACAAACAAAAGTTTTTAAAAGAGTATCGCTTAGCTTTCTTGACCCGGAGTTTTCCAGAACTTCCCCAACTTTTTTTAAACGCGCTTGCAGCAAAAGATATAGCCAGATGACGTTTACCCAGGAAGAGATAGAGGTTGCTAACGCAAGCCCGCCAACGCCTAAGGGTTCCATTAAGATAATGTTAAGGCAAATATTTAAGGTGACACAGGAGATCGCAATTTTAACTGGGATTTTAGGCTCCTGGAAAGCGTAAAAGGTATTGGCTAAAATTTTTATAGCAGAGTAAGCCACTAACCCTAAGGCATAACCTTGCAGCGCCTGCACAGTTAAAGAAGTAGAAAGAGCTGTAAATTTTCCATGCTCAAAAAGAAGAGAAACAATAGGACGGGCTAAAACAGCTAAACCCAAGGAAGCAGGCAGGACAACAAATATCACTGTCCTTAAGGATTCATTCACAGTGGCGCTCAATTTTTTGTAATTATTTTCAGCGGTATGATCTGAAAGCATGGGCAAAGATACGCTTGCAATAGCCACTCCAAAAAGAGCTAGGGGCAGTTGCATTAAACGATTAGAGTTATAAAGAGCGGTCACTGAGCCTTCAACCAAAAGCGTTGCGCAGATAGAATTAACAAAAGCGCTTAACTTATCCGCTGAAAGACCGATGAGAGAAGGGAGCATCAGTTTTCTTACCCTCATCACATCAGGATGCTTTAAGTGAAAATTGAATTTTAAAGAAAAATTTTCTTTATAAAGAAGAGGGAGTTGAATAAGAAAATGGCCTACTCCTCCTAAAACCACGGCTATGGATAAGCCAATGATTTGCGACTCAAGACTTAAATGAGGTAAATAATAAATAGTTAATGGGAGGATGAGGATAAGATAACTGATTTCCGCTACCGAGAGCATGGACGGCGCAAGCGCAGGCAAAAAGAAATGTTTTAAGGTATTTAAAATAGCGCTGACCAATGCTGCCAATGAAATAAAAAGAAAAAAAGGAAACGTCCATCGGGTGAGGGAAACCGTCATATTAAATTTTGAGGGAAAAGAGACGAACCCAGGAGCGATCCATTGGGTAATGATTGGGGCAAAATAGATTCCTAAACTGGTCAGTAGAACTAAGAGTATAAAAAGATGGGTAAATAGAGCGTTCAAAAATTTTTGAACCTCTTCTTTTGATTTTTCTTTTAAAGATTTGGAAAAGACGGGTATAAAAGAAGAGGAGAGAGCCCCTTCTCCTAAGACAGTGCGAAAGAAATTGGATATTCTAAACGCAGTATAGAAACTGTCTGTGATTTGACCTCCCCCAAAATAATAGGCTACGGAAGCGTCCCGAACATAACCTAAGATTCTGGAAAAAAGAGTTGCAAGGGAAAATTTTCTAATCCGTTTTGCAAAGTTATAGGAAGATTGACTTATCTCTAATTTTCTCATATAATTATTTTTTATGGCAAAGCTTAAAACCGGACGTCATACATCAGCAATTAAAGAATTCCGCAAGGCAGTAAGAAGGACATCTGCCAACCGCGCGTTAAAAAAGAAAATTCGCAATCTGGCAAAGAATGTGGAAATTGCAATCACAAATAAAAACAGCGATGAGGCGAAAAAAATATTGCCAGAATGTTTTTCAGCATGGGATAAGGCTGCAAAGGTTGGTTTGATTCATAAAAACGCAGCCTCTAGGAAAAAGGCTCAACTCTCCTATAAAATAAGCCAGGTTGCTTCTAAAGCAGCTTAAAAAACACAATCTCAAAGTCAATTCTTTTTTTAAAAGGTTCATAAGAGAAAAATTTTCTTATAGAAAATTTTTTATTATATTAATTCTTTGCAAGAGAGCAGCAGCTGCTCAAAAATACCAGATTCTATTTCTTCCCCTGTTTTTAGTTTAAGATCTGTTTGTTTTATTTTTCTTAAGAAGCGCAGAGATTTTCTTAAATTTGTTTTCTTAAGATGAGCTCTCGCCCCTTGTGCTATTTGGTGGAGGATTCTGATGGGCTCTTCTTTTTGATCCAAACATTGTTCCAATAGCCATCCTGCTTTTTTAAGTTCTCCTTTTTCCAGCAAATTTTTAAGTTCCCAGATCATCTCATTTTTCTTAAAGCTTAAAGTTTTTTTTATATCTTCAACTTCGATCTTATTTTTATCAAAAGAGTAAAGAGCGGCTTTTTCAATTTCTGATTTTAGTTCTAAAAGAGATTCCCCTCCCTTTTCAGAAAGTAATTGAGAGGCTTCAAGAGAGATTTGCATCCCAAGTTTCTCAGTTTCTTGTTTTATCCATTCTTGCCTTTTATTTTTAAAAAGTTTCCAGCATGTAACTACCATTCCATTTACAGAGATTCCTTCTATCCATTCACAATTTAGAATTTGAGAATTCAGCTTAGATTGGTGCAAGAGGGTTAAACAGGTGTTAGGGTTAGGGGATTTGGAATACTCTTTGACAGCGTTTTTTGTTGATTGGGAAGATTTTTCAAAATGGCTCACCAGTACCAGTTTTTTTTTGGAGTGAAGAGGGAGGGTGCTGCAGGAGTCAAACATTTTTTGTCCATCATCTTTTCCCCCATCTAATTTTTCAAAATTAAATTCAAGACTTTCATTGCCATTAGAGCTAAAGAATTTTTTTTCCGTAGCTTTCATGCATTCTTCAATCAAGGTCTCTTCTTCACCTATAAAGAGTAAAATGGAAGGAAGGTCTGGTAAATTTTTTAATGTTTTGAAGAATTGAGAAGAATCTATGGATGGCATGCCGGGCTTTAAAATTATGGTTTTATCTCTTTTTTGCCCGCAGGTCCAGATACAGGCGCTTTACGACCCAGTTCTCCTGTCACAGAGCCAAAACCTTCTATGGTGCGTTTATAAATATCTCTGGAAAGTTTATCCCAGACAATTTCCCTGGCCTGTTCTTCTGTAATCCCAGAAGCGCTAGTTTCTACAAAATAGCGGTGAATGGCTTGCAAATTAGGTTCTGACCAGATGATTTTATCTTCAACTTTATCCCAAAAATAGATATTGACCAAAACCCAAAGCTTTCTTTCTTGCGCCACCAAATTCTCATCGTAGGAGACCGGTTGATTAATATAACGGTTAATCACAGCGATTAAAATTCCATCCGCATCCTCTTCTTTTACTAAAGGATACGTTCCCCCTCTGGTAAATTCTTCTTGTAATCTTAAAGTTAATTTATCTTCCAAACCAAAGAATGCAGTGTCATTTTTTATTGGCCTTAAGCCAATTTTTTTAATATGTTGAGGCAAGAGAATCGTGGATGGAGTGTAGGCATAAGGGCAGCCAGTTAAGACGACTAAACTAAAAAAACCGGAACAAAATAAAAGCAAATAGAATAGGTTTATTTTTTTCATTTTTTTACCTCAACTTTTTTCTTTTCTTCACTGATAAAATTGATGATTTTTCCAGGCACAAATTTATAATTTTTAAAAAAAGCGCTTTCCATTTTCGGTAAGTTTTGAATTTTATTTTCCAAAGCAGGTATGGCCAAAGCTAAAACTTTTTCAACTTTTAATCCATCTTCTGCGGGTAAAGCAATTTTTGTTCGAATTTTTCCATTGAGCTGGATCACAATTTCTGTGGTTTTATCTTCTACTAAAGAATCGCTATATTTTGGATAGAGTTGTAGAGAAAGCGCTTCTTCATTTGGAAATAAATTTTCCCAAATCTCAGAGCTTAAATGGGGAGAGAAAGGGAAAAGAAGTAAAAGCAGAGTTTTAAAAGCAGCGATGGAAGATGGATCTCCTAAATTAGGAACACTAGACAAACTATTTAAAAGTTCCATAAGAGCTGCAATGGCTGTATTAAATTGAAAGTCCCTCTCAATATCATCTTCTACCTTTTTTATGGTCTGGTGCGTTTTTCTTTCCAGTTGGTTGGTTTGATCTGGGAGTTGGGCTGTCTCTCTACCTTCTATTTTTTCCAGTGAAGCAGGAGGGAATTCTTTTTTTAAAGAGGACTCTTTATTTTTCATCTCCTCACTGATTTTTCCAGCTAACCTCCAGATTCTATTTAAGAACCTAAAGGCTCCCTGCACCCCTTCCTCTGACCATTCTAATTGATTTTTAGGAGGAGAAGCGAATAGAATAAAAAGTCGGGCTGTATCAGCTCCGAATGCTTGCACCATTTCCTCCACTGCAACAATGTTCCCTTTAGATTTAGACATGGCAGAGCCCCCAAGCGTGACCATGCCTTGGGTCAAAAGTTTCTCAAAGGGCTCTTCATTTTCAACCAAACCTAAATCTTTTAACACTTTGTAAAAGAAGCGAGAATAGACCAAGTGCATGCAGGCATGTTCTATGCCGCCAATATATTGATCAATCGGCGCCCATGCTTTTACTTTATTTTTATCAAAAGCGTTTTTTTCATTTTGAGGATCGCAATAACGTAAATAGTACCAAGAAGAGTCTATAAAAGTATCCATGGTATCTGTTTCTCTTTTTGCCTCTTTTTTACATTTTGGACATTGGGTTTTAAAAAAACTTTCCACTTGAGCTAAAGGAGATCCTCCTCCGAATTCTGTAACAGGGGTGGTCTTATCTTTCCATTGAAATTGTTCAGGAAGAGATACGGGTAAATCTTTTTCTTCTACAGGGACGATTCCGCAGTCTGGGCAGAGTATCATGGGTATGGGGGTTCCCCAGTAGCGCTGCCGGCTGATCAACCAATCTCTTAATCTGTAAAGTACAGCTTTTTTTCCGAAATTTTTCTTTTCCAGCCATTCAGTTATTTTTTCTCTGCCTTCCGATGAATTCATTCCATTAAAAATTCCAGAATGGATCATCTCCCCATCTCCTTCATAAACAGCTTGCAAAGAACTTTGTTTAGGCTCTGGATTTTTAATAACTTCCACAATTTTTAAACCAAATTTTTTGGCAAATTCAAAATCTCTTTGGTCATGGGCAGGAACTGACATGATCGCTCCTGTGCCATAATCCGCTAAAACATAATCCGCAATCCAGATAGGGAGTTTAGATTCATTTACTGGATTAATTGCAAAAAAGCCAGTATGGATTCCTGTTTTTTCCCTGTTTTGAGATGTCCTTTCAATTTTGGATCTCATTTTAGCTTGCTCACAATATGCTTTAAGCGCTTGAGAAGTTTTCTCATCCCCTTTTTCTTTTAATATTTTTTGAAAGTTTTCAACCAGCTTATGTTCTGGACTTAAGACTAGGAAAGTTGAGCCATAAAGAGTATCTGGACGGGTTGTAAAAATTTTTATTGAACTTAAAAATTGATGGTCTAGCTCCATCTTAAACTCTACTTCTGCTCCAACTGATTTTCCTATCCAATTTTTTTGCATCAAAATCACTTCATCCGGCCATTTGCCTTCCAAGAGTTTTAGATCTGCCAGTAATTTTTCCGCGTAATCTGTAATTTTTAAGTACCACTGCTCCAGCTCTTTTTGATTTACAGGGGTGTGGCACCTCCAGCAAGCTCCTTCATGCACCTGTTCATTGGCTAAGACTGTTTGACATTTTAAGCACCAGTTGACAAAGGATTTTTTTCTTAAAACAAGCCCTTTTTTAAACATTTCAATAAAAAACCACTGGTTCCAGCGATAGTATTCCGGATCACAAGTGGCAAATTCCCTGGTCCAATCATAAGAGATTCCTAAAGATTGGATATCTTGTTTCATGTCTTTAATATTGTTTTTAGTCCATTCTTTTGGCGCGATTCCATGCTCAATCGCCGCGTTTTCCGCTGGCAAGCCAAAAGCATCCCAGCCTAAGGGGTGAAGCACATTGAACCCTTTCATTTTTTTATAGCGCGCAATCACGTCTCCTATGCAATAGTTGCGCGCATGGCCCATATGGATTTTTCCAGAAGGATAAGGAAACATGACCAGACAATAAAATTTTTTTTGCAGCAGGTTAGAGGATGGTTCTTTGGTTAAGAATGTTCCATTTTCTTGCCAAATTTTTTGCCACTTTTTTTCAATATTTTTGAAGTCATAGCTCTTAGTTTGCATAAGTTTTTTTATTCTATCACAAGGAAATCTTGAAGTCAAAATCCCTATTTGCTAAGATAAAATTTCTTATGACTGAGCTTCAGCGAAGGAATGGTTGTACCTTGGTGTTTTAGGAAATAACCATGAATAAAGTTTTAATTATAGGTTCTGGCTGCGCAGGATATACAGCAGCCATTTATACCGCGCGCGCAAATTTAGAGCCTCTTATGATTTCAGGGGTTGAGACTGGTGGCCAGTTGATGCTGACCAGCGATGTGGAAAATTATCCAGGGTTTCCAGAAGGGATTCTTGGGCCGGAATTAATGGATAAGATGAAAGCTCAAGCTGAACGTTTTGGAACTAAAATTTTACACGACTTTGTGGAGAAGGTTTCTTTAAAAGAAAAACTTTTCCAAGTCGTGACCAGCAATGGAGAAACATTTCAAAGCCAGACCATGATCATTGCCACAGGAGCTACCGCGCAATGGCTGGGCATTGAATCAGAAAAGAGGTTTTTAGGGAAAGGGGTTTCAGCCTGCGCAGTGTGCGATGCAGCGTTTTACAGAGGAAAAGAGGTCTGTGTTGTTGGCGGCGGGGATACGGCCATGGAAGAAGCTCTGTTTTTAACTAAATTCGCCAGTAAAGTCTCTTTGATCCATCGCCGCGATGAGTTTAGAGCTTCTAAAATTATGCAGGAACGGGCTAAAAAGAATGAAAAAATTAATTTTGTTTTAAGTTCAACCGTAGAAGAAGTTTTTGGCAATGAAATTGTAGAAGGCGTAAAGGTAAAAAATTTAAAAAATGGTTCAATCTTTAAGATTTTTTGCAAAGGTTTTTTTGTAGCGATTGGCCATAAACCTAATACAGATGTTTTTAAAGGACAGATTCAATTAGATGAAAAAGGTTATATTATTACAGATGGCAGAACCCGCACAAATGTGCCTGGTGTTTTTGCCTGTGGAGATGTGATGGATTTACGGTATCGTCAGGCAGTGACCGCAGCAGGAACTGGCTGCATGGCAGCTTTAGAAGCAGAGCGTTTTTTAGAATCCCACGAGTAGTTTCTTTTAACCCAAATCTTATTTTATAAGGCCTGAACGGATCAGGATTTTAGGTTCAACCACAATGTCTATGGTGCGGTCTCCATACGCAGAAGATTTTGTGATTTGTTGGTAGTTCCATTTAATCAGCTCTTCTTTAAATGCTTTGCCTGATGTAACATTTGCAAATGCGGAAATTTTAGCGATTTTACCTTCATCAGAAATAATATAGGTATCATATTGTTCATAGGGAATATCTGCTGTGTTGGATGAATTAGGGTAATAAGTGATTAAACGCTGATGAATTTTGTCGCTAAAAGTAGGTGAATCCGGATTAGACGCGTCTGGAAAGTAGGAGTCAAACGCGTAATGGCCATTTAAATATTTGAAACTTCCATCCCCAATATTTTGGTCCGTATAAAGGGTAAGAGTTTTTCCTCTGGAGGATACTGTGCCATCTGAGGTTAAAGTCGCGGTTTGATCTAAAGAAGCGATATTGGTAACACCGGTTTTAGGAGTATAGGTTTGGAACCAAGGCTGTGTAAGCGTGCCAGAAGGGATATTGTCAAGGGTTAAAGAGGCAAGGTCTTTGGAAGGGCCAAGGAGATGCGCGTAACGGTTAAATACAGTTCTCCAAAGGGTTTCCCCTTTTTTAAGCAGTTTAAATGTATCGTTAGCAGAATCATATACCCCATCTAGAGAAGCGCCTTCCTGTTTATAAATATCTGCAATTGGATCATAGACTTTACCACTGACTAGACCATTAGAGTTTGGAGTTATGGTAGTATTACTGTCTCCCGCTGCAATGTTTCCTGCTGTGCCATCTGAATTGACTGTATGTGGAATAAGAGTAAAACTTCCATCCGCATTATATCGTACCTCTACCAAATGCCCTCCATCTGCCATGTCCTTAATTGCATCTGTAAAATTAGATTGAGTCATTTCATAGGATCTTAAGTAGTATTCTGGTTCACTGCCAATATGTCTTCCAGTTACATTTCTTAAAGCTACTGAGAGATCTTCTGGCAACTTTTTATTAAAAATACCTTTGTAGGTAAAAAAATCAATTCTGGTTTCTCTTAAGTTTAAGACCACAAATTTAAAAGCTTTTTCCCGGTCAGTTTCAGTTACATCTTTAGGTTTTCTTAAAATATATTCTTCAATCCGAACCCTAAGACCATTGACATCTATCATTGATTTTCCTTCTTGGTACTCTGCCAGTTTCATCTCTTCTGCCACAGCAGCCTGAAATTCTTCGCGAGTCATGTCTAACCCAACCTCTTTTCTAGCGAGTTGTTTAATGCTGGACTCATCTCCAGATGGCTCTATGGGTTGGGGAGAGCCAAGCGGCGTTGGATTTTCTGTAAAGATCAGAGATTCGCCTTCTCTCACATCTTTATCTTCACCAGTAGCTATTTTTAATCCATTGACCACCCCTTCAAATACATCTAATTGAGTGGTTCCGTTCTCTCCAATCCCTACTGAAAAATCTGTGCCTCTAACTGAACAGACCGCAGTTTGAGTTTGCATCATAAATCCTTTACCTGTTTTTTTTACTTTGTTGCGAGTCGTGCCAGATTCTTGCGAAAGTTGGATAGGCGTTATTAACTGGCTTAATAAGAGAACCGTATCTGCAGAAAGCATGGTTTTTGAACCATCGTCAAAGATCAGGGTTGCTTTTGAATTTTTTCCAGTGCGAATTTTTTCTCCCTGCTTTAAAACCTGTTTTTTATTTGCTTTTTTCCAAAGAGCTGAGGATTGATCTTGAATTTCTACATTGCCTGATGAATTAATGAGTATAGCTTGGCGCGCAAGCGCATCTGAAACATGCCCAAAATAAAGGCAAATTATAGAGCTAATAATAAATTTTTTAAATAGCAACATATTTTTAAAACTCCAGTCTAACTGAATATCTGAAAGTGTTTCCTAAATTGCCAAATGGCATCCAGGCAAAATCAAAAGAAAAGAATTTATAAGTTATTCCTGTGCCTGCGCTTACCCCAATCCCAGTGCCTTCAATTTGACGATTCCTTCCGGTTTGGTAACCTGCTCGAATGGAGGTAGAGAGATCCTCTCTTAACCAGGTTTTGGTAAATTCTGATCCAAGTCTTAAAGAAGGATCATTGTCCCTTGGAAAATTTCCATCCATGGAAAGCAAAAGTCCTTTCTTTTCTATTCCTTCTCCATTTTGACCGCTGATTTTCCAATTTTTCCCTAGGCGATAGCTGGTGCCTAATTTTATTGTGAGGGGCAGAGAATCCGACTCATCTTTAAATTTTACTTTGGATCCTAAATTCTGTACTGAAAATCCTATTGCTAGAGGCAGCTCGCTAAATTGATAGAGTGAACCTAAGTCTAACCCATAGGAATTTGCAGCATCATCTGCAAGAACTTGCCGAATATATTTGAATCCTCCGCCAAAAGAAAGAGAATCATCCCATTTTTTTGCATAGGCAAGGGTATAGGCAGAATCATTAGAGGAAAAGGTAGAATCTGGATTATCGGTATCAGCAGTTCTTCGTTCTATGTCAGAGATAAGAAGGTTATTTAAAGCAAAAGCAAAGGTTCCATAAGATTTTGTAGGATGAGCATATGCAAAAAAGTGATATTGCAAATCCTGGAAAAGTTGGGCTCTCATAGCCACAAATTCATTTTTTTTGAGAGTGGCGAGCCCTGCGGCATTGGTATGAATCGCATTTGCATCATCTGCAACAGCAGTGTAAGCTTCTCCCAAAGCTTGGGGCCTGGCCCCAGCTCCTATCTTTAAAAATGCTGCGCCGCTCGTGCCAGCAGATTTTGCGCTAAAAGCAGCAAACAGATTTGATGAGAAGAATATAAGTATGAGCGCCCCCAAGAAAAACAATCTTTGCTCTTTCCTATTATTTATAGTTATTATTTTCATTTTATTACAGCCATTTTTAAGAATTTGGTTCTAGTGGAGCCTTCAATTTTTAATCTTCCTATATAAACACCGCTCGCTACGGTCTGGCCATCTTCATTTTTTCCGTCCCAATCATCATAATGATATTTGCCTGTAGCTTGTTTTCCAAAGTTTAGCGTTCTTACTAAATCTCCAGAAACATCATAGACATAAAGAGTGACTTCAACTGAATTATCTCCTAAATTTTTAGGCAGAGCATAACGAAAAGCTGTGGCCCCGGTTACTCTTAATGTTTGCTGGCCATTAGTTTTTGTTCCCGTAAAATTAAAACCTCTTACCGTAGGATTAAAAGGATTAGGGAAATTAAAGATTTCGATTTCTGATCCATTGAACGCTGTTGTGTCTGGAGTTGCGCTTGTGCTTGAAGATAATGCAACCACAGAGGAAGCCCCTAGAACCGTTGAAGTAGCATTCACCACCACATAGACTGTAAAGTGGTTCACATCTACAGTAATTGTTTTGTTAGTTAAGTCAACAGACTTATTAGAACTTTCTAACCCATAAGATCCAGGAGGCACTGATTCTCCACTTGTGGTTGTAACTGTGGAGCTTGTGTCATTATAAAAATAGACATTAATTGAATCTGCGCTTGTAACGCCGGAACTATAGGAAAGTTTTAAAGTCGCATTCTTAGCTAAATTTCTGCGTATGCCAGAAGGCAGGAAGAAATCATAAAAAGATCCCAGTACATTATTTGCCACTTCGGATGCGTTTGAGGCAGATCCCATTGGAGCGCCTTTTAAATTATTTGAGTTTGAGCTTTGAGATTTTTTAGCTGCCATCTCAGCCTGTATCTGTTTCATGGCCTGTATAGCTTTGAAGAGATGATCTGGCAGATTGCTTTCTTCTGAAGGAGTTCCATTTGCAAGGGATGGAGACCCTCTTAAGGATGGCGCTCCGCTTTTCACAGAAGTTGTGGCTGTATTGACATCATTCGCTTTTTGCATACCTACGCTTACATTGGAAGATACCTCTAAATCAGTGCCATTTAATTTTTTAAGAGCGCCTCCTGGAATAACTACTTGCGAGAGATCTCCTCTAATTTCCGCTCTTACCCCGCGCATATGGTTATATCTTGCGAATTCCTGACCTTCTAGACCTAAAGGAAATTCAAAGAAAGAATCTACTGTAAAATTTGATGTTGTTCCTGGCTGTAGTCCGGAGGTTGGGGATGTGAATTCAAATGTGACTCGTTTTGTATCAGCTGCAGGAAGATATAAAATATTTAGTTTTTTTCTATTTGGGCTGATAGGATTAGAATCTTCTGGATCTTGAGAAATGGTTCCATTTTCGCCTACGCTTGAGAAAATGGAAACAACGCTTTTCCAATAGTCATCTGCTTTTTCCTGTAAAGTGCTGTTTCTAAGCGCTTGAGTGCATTCAAATTCAAATTTATATTGATCAATTCCGCCTACCTTAGTTCCTGTTTTTGTTCCTTTTAAGAAAACTTCTGGTTTAGTTTGGGTATAGGTTAAATTAAAATTTGCAACATCTGTGGTTACAGATACGCCATCTCCACCGGTTGGATATCGTTCAGAAGGAATAAAGGTTTCATCTTCAGGAGTAAAAATAATAAGGTTATAGGTTGTTCCTGATTTTAATCCAGCCAGGGTATAGCCATCCACAGTGCTGGTTTGATCATTGCTCTGCATGGATGCGATGGTTAGTTCTGAAAAATCATCATTGGCTGCTGCCAGAACATCCAGTTCATTGGTATTGGGTTTAGAACCATCGGGCTTTAAAATTTTTCCTGAAAGAGAGAGTCCAGCTGCAAGCGTGATATTACCCACATTTACTTGTGAATTAGTTACAGCCTGAGAAATTTTCTTTACTCCATAGCCTGAGCTAAAAGCATAAATATCATAGGTTCCAGCAGCTAAACGGTCCATAGTAAAGGTGCCATCTAGATTGGTTGGAATTTCAATGTCTCCTATGGGGTTTTTAGTTGGGATATTTCCCTGCTTGTTTGCCACAATTACCGCTATTGGGAATCCAACCCCTTTGCCCCCCTCTCCAAACGGATTTTGTAGAGCCTTGCCATCGGATGTAACCACCTTTCCTATAATAGATGCTGGACCTAGATCAAGCGTAATGTTTAATGGCACAGAAGATTTTCTTACATCCACGCTTCTTTTTACTAATTCAGCGTAGCGAGTTTCAAAATTGCCTGGATTAAATAGGAACGCGTCAGAGCGGTCCCGTTCCGCAAAAGTAACATTGTAATAGCGTAAATCATAGCTTAATCCGGAAAGGGTATAAGATCCGCGTTCATCAGTGAATGCTCTGACCTCAGCGTCACGGGAATCTTTGGTTCCAACTCCTGCTGGACGCGCCACAATTCTAACATTGGCAATGGGCTGGGAAGAGGAATCAACCACTGATCCTATCATGGAAATACCTACTAAAAGTTCTACTGTTCCAATATCAAATGTTTGTCCTGGTGGGACCGAGATTCCAGATTTTTCTTCAGCAACTAAATTTAGTTTTCCCTGTCCCAGCAAACTTTCAGCTGAAGTTGCCATGGAGAACTGGTCTTGTTTAAATGAAACAGTATATTCTGTATCTGGAATAAGGTTAGAAATTTTGAAAGTTCCCTTAGTTGAATCAATATTAATAAAACTGCTGCCGCCGCCAAAGCCTCCTTGACCTGCGCCTCCTGCTCCATCCGCTGAACTGCCTGATCCTGCTCCAGGAGCAAAAGCGCTAATTCTAAAATTGCTAGGTAAGAGGGAGTTATTGTTAGATGTAATTAATTCGGTTGTTTTTGTTCCATCTGTTGAAACGCGAACCACAGCTATTTTACCTTCAATTGCAGCTGGTTTAAACAACTGGAAATTTTGGTTGGTTACATTGGATCCGGAAATTGTAACTCTTAAAGGTTTGCTTACGAATTTTCTTTCTATTTTTCCAGTGAGGAAATTATAGCTCATCATCTCCTCCAATATAAGCGTATAGATGCCGTTAGAGAGATTCGTGAGCGTGTAATTAGCCGTGGTTCCATTTAGATAAACTGGCTGCCAATTGACAATCTCATTCCTGTCATTTAAAACTTTAAGAAAGAGAAAAACTGTATCTGCAGAGGCTCCTTGAGGCACATCTATTTTTCCGCTGATGGAGGATCCTGCGGAATAGGTAAATTCTAAGTTGCCGTTAGCAGGGCTAATGACTTGTACGGTTCCGTTTTCAGAAAGGAGTATGACTTTTTCTTCATTGGCAACATCGCCAATATTTGGTTCATAACCTTGATTAAAACTAGTGTTATTATAATATTGCGCGGAAGGGTCTAAATTTACAGGATGTCTTAAAATATAAACTCCTGCAGGCAGATTAATGGCCCAAGTTCCGCTGGAAGTTATAGCCGCGCTTAGCACTTGTCCAAAACCAGATTTTTTTCCTCTATCTTGACCAAAACTCCCTCCTCCGCCAAGACCAGAATCTATTTCCGCAAAATTTCTTAATCCTTCTTCAAAGTTTGTACCATCCTTAGGATAGGCTTCAATTCTGGCAATAGGAAAACTACCACTACCTGTACCAATATTGATATTTTCATATCCTAGTTTGTTAACCAGGTCATTGACTGTATTAATTTCTACTCCTCCGGAATTGGAAGAGGTTTGTCCAAATTTAAAAGGTTGAACCTTGACTGTTCCTTTAACAGTAAAAGTTGTGGCTGCAAGGTTAAAAGTAACAGTAGAGGTTTGTCCATTGATCACATTCACCATTTGACTCTTAAATTGATTAGTAGTTTTGTAGTTAACTTCTACTCTATAAAAACCAGTTCCAATATTTGGGCTGGTAACTGTGGATTGAGATATACTTGCGCTGGTGCTGGAGACACCAGGCCCCTCTATTGTTAAGGAAACATTTTCATAGTCTTGGTTTGGAATAGTTATAACTGAGGCAATTTTTCCTCCATAACGTTTAAGTTTTAGGTCCCGAGAGCCCACCCCATTTGTAACAGTGACAGTTTTTGGGCCTGGAGGGTCTGACTCAAACCCTTGTAAATAAGTATGTACATTGTAAATTCCATCTTCAACACCTTTAATACTGTAGTTACCGCTTGTTATTGAACTATCTCCTGCTTTTCCAAGAAGCTGGAATTGAGTTGAATTATAGGAGTAATTAATTGGGCTAAATGCATTAATATAAAGTGTAAAGGAACTATTGACCATGCCTTGGATTTTTGAAGTGTCTCCTTCCACGCTAATGGTGCCGCTGATCCCTTGTGCAACAGTTGTGCTGAATGCTAAGGTCAATCCATTCTGGATCACTGCATCTCCTCGGAAAAGATCGCCGGAAATTAATGATCCTAATCCATTCGCTCCCACAGGGACTGAGGCTGAAGAAACTGTTCCAACCCCAAAAGCGCGCGCTCTAATCGTATAGGTTCCAGTATCTAAATCCAATACAAAAGCTCCTGTTGTGGATGCTTCTCTAAAACTATCCACACCTTGAATGAATGCGCCACCCCAAGAGGTTGGGAATTTATCTCCGGATTTAGTTCCTTCAACTGAAACCCATGTGCCAAACTGTTGGGTGGATGGGAGAACAACATAACCAAAAACTCTTGGTTTTTTAGTAAAGGTAAAATTAATATCTGTGGTGCCGCTTCCACCTGCTGTCACAATGGTTTCTGTGGAGCTAAAGCCTCTAAGTTCAGCGCGTACTTTATAAGTTCCGTTAGGAGGAACAGTGATCGCTGTCCAAGTGCTAACTCCAGTGAAAGAATAACCGCTGTCAGATTCTTGAGAACCTGCTGAAAATCTAAGGGATCCAAAACCAGATGGGAATCCATTGGAGTTATTCACCACATTTACAAATCCCCAGTTGTCATAATTTGTTTCCACAGCAGTTTGTGGAATAGTTCCGTGTACCCGAATTTGAATTGGCGGGCTAAACGTAATGGTACTTGCAGAAGTTGGAGGATTTCCTGCTGTTTGATTCGCAAGATTGCCATCAAAATTTTTATAAGTGGTTGGATCAAAATAATTTGCTGTAAGACTATAAGCAGCGCCAGATTTTAAGCCCCAAACCCTAGCTTTGCCATCGCTTCCAGTTTTTTGTGATCTATAGACAAAACCTTTTCCGCTCTGACCATTAGCTGATACAATAGCTCCGCTAAGACCAAGAGGAACACAACTGCCGCAGCCAGAGTTTCCTGTAGTTACAAATACATCCAAATAACTGGATTGTACTCCGATCGTTCTTGTAGAAATGTTTCCTCCAGAGGCATCTTCTAACCGGACTACATAAGTACTATTTATATCTGAACTAGTTGAACTTTGCACAATGCTGCCTGCATAGTCATTGCCATACCAGCTTAATCCTTGAGGCTGTCCAAAATTCCAGAACTCAAACATAGGGGTAATACTGGAGATTGTGATAGGAATTTGAGATAGTTGAGAGAGGATAGGGTCTGTTCCAATTCGAACTCTCCAATAAGTTTCATTATTTGAAGGAGTAAATAAAATAGAGGCAAAGTCATCAATTCCATCCCCATCAGGGGTAATGGTGGCAGGAACTACTTGAAAATTATTAAATCCAAATGAATCAGCGCGAATTTTTACGGATAAATTAGTTGAAAGGGTTGATACGCCTGCGGCAAAATCATCATTCCATTCCAGCCAGAGCATAGCATCTCCTACCGCATTTGTTTTATAATAAATATTTTTTCCACTTGAATCCTTAGGAATGATCAGGGCATAATAAGTTGCGAATTTGACGTTTGCCAGACTTTTATAATTATTAGGATTTTGAATCGCTTTAAAAGAATCTGTGGAGATAGTTGAAGATGCCAAGATCGTCGCAAAATTGTCTTCCGAGATCTGTCCGCTATTGTCATACTGAACTATAGAAGTGGTTGTATCCCTACTTAGGGTAAATATTCGAATTTGGAGATCTTTGTGCGCTGTGGTTGGTTGGTAGGACGCATCCCTGGATTCTAAGAATAGCGGTGGGGAAGATTGGCCGCTGCTTAAAACTATAGTTATGTTGGATGAAGCAAAAGGAAATCCAACATTTGTAGCATTGCCTGCTGTGATATTTATAGAAGGTTGAACTAAAATAGAGGTCAGTACTCCATTGTTAGAGGCTTGGGATTTAATTGCAAATTGAACTCCAGAATTTGTGGATGGAGCAGTGATACCTTTATATTTAAAATTTAAGACATGCCCAGAATTAAATTTTCCATTTGTAGTTACGCTGGCAATGATTACTCGATTATCATTTGGATCTAGACTTAAAGATATGTTTTTTAGTTGCGCAGTTGGGGTAATGGTGCTAGCATTTACAAAACCGTTGTTCCCTTGATTGGTCAACTGCGGTTGAGACCAAAAATCCGGAATACGAAAAGAGATTTTACCACCATCGGTGATGGAAGAGGCTCCTACTGTAAAATGAAAATTTATAGTTGTAAGTGAACTAATTGGAACACTGGTTAGCTGGGTAAGATCGCTGACATCAAAAATTTGAACCGTGCCTTGTCCATCCCCTGGTTGAGCAGTGAATGGTTTCGCGGATGTAAACGGACTTTTAGAAGGATCTCCAAGATTTCCAGCATCATCTTGAGCTCTTACCGAGAACCAATAAGTCACCCCGGCAGTTAGATTTTTAATCTGATAAGATCTTGTGGCTCCGACCGTTGCAGGGGAAGGAGGAACCTGTTTTACTGGGTTAGCTTCTATATCCAGCACAATTCCTGATGAGCTTAACGCGTTAGACCAGTTTGAGGTTGTGATCCCAGTGGTGGATGAGTATCTTATATGGTATTTAGTGATTGAGCCGCTTAGAGCATCACTCCCATCGTCTGCAGGCTCTGTCCATGTTAGATTAACGGATCCTATTGGATCAGATGCTCCTCCGGGGGTAGCAGTTAGATCATTGATTTGAGAAGGTTTTGCGCTGTCAGGATCGCTAAGTTGAAATCTTAATGTGCCTTTGGCATTGTTTGCTCCAAGGATTTGAAAAAAGTAAGTTGTGCCAGCAGATAATGGAACAAATACTTTGGATTGCAAGATTGAACTGCTTGCATCATCATTACAATCAATTGGTTGTCCAACTACAATGGGCTCACTTCCTCTCCAAACTTGCAGGATCGTATCAAAACTTGAATTAAAGGTGTTGACTGTGACATTTCTCGTTGCCGTAGAAAGTAACCGATACCAAACATCATTGGAAGTAGGTAAAGTGGTAAATTTGGTTGTATTGCATGTGGGGGTTTTTTGAGCGCCATTACTGATTTCTGTAGTGATGATCTCATGAGAAAAAGGGATGGCAGTAATAGTTGTTGCATTTACAGAATTATCATTGGAAGAGTTTAAAGCTGAACCAGGAACAAATATAGTTGCGCCATTAGATAAAGCGCTTAGATTGAAAACATCATCCATTGTTTTCATTGCAAACCAAACAGTGGTATTTTGAGTAAGATTTTTAATTAATTGTGTTTGGACCGTATATGCGACTTGCGGAACTGTTAGAGAATCATTGGGCGGTGTTCCAACTAATGTTGGAGAATTTGTGATTCTTACAGCGGTGCTAAAATTTAAATCGTTATTAACAGGTTCAGTTGTAGAGAAACGGATATCATAGGATGCGGCGGTGCCGTCTCTGGCGTCATCTCCCGGGGATGTCCATGTAAGTTTTACTGCACCATATTCAATATCCGCAGCCGCAGTTAAATTTGTTACAGGATCTGGAGCAGAGTTGTCGCCAGACAGTTCTTTAAATTGAAATCGCAGAATTCCTCCGGAACCATAATCAGACATGACTTGAACATAATAGGTTGCTCCATTTTCTATGCTAAACTTTACTGTGGCATTCGTGTTATACGGGTGATCGCAACCAATTTCTGTTGCATTTGCTCCTGGGACTGGGTCAGTTCCACCCGTGCTTTTCCAAACAGTAAGAATCGTATTGAAATCAGAATCGTTGGTGTTCGCTTCTACCCCTTTTGTAGTTGTGGAAACATGGCGAAACCAGACATCCCTATTTCCAGCTCCATATTCACAAGAAGGAGTTTTTTGAATCGCAAAGTTTGCTGCTGTGGTAGTGGATTGGCTGGTAAAATTTAAAGAATCAATTACAGTTACATTGCCATTAGAATAATCGTCATTGGATACGTTTGGCGCAAAAAATGTAAATGAGCTAAGGTTCACTATAGAACTATTGTTAGAAGAGTCAATCGCAGTTGCTCGAATATAGTAGGTGGTTCCATTGACCCATTGAGGTAAAGTGGTGTAATCCCAAAGTGTGGAGCTTGAACCATAATTTTTTAGAAAGCTATTGACAGAAACCGTAGAACCCCAGGTTGAGCCGCTCCAATAACTGCTGCCTGCTCCTTGGCCATTTGTTCCGCCGCTGGAGATGGTTAGTTCTACAGAATTGACACCAGCATTATCTGTGGAGGTGCCTGAAATTACAAGCAGACTAGATAAAGTAGGAAAAGTCCCTGCGGATGGCTGCGTAATCGTTACAGTCGGGACTGTTTCATCCACACTTCTAGGACTGAATGTGCTGCTAAAAATAGTGGTTCCGGCAGCTCCGCTATTTCCTTTAGATGTGATTTGGAAATAGTAGGTAACGCCTTTTGCAAGGTTAAATTGAATTTGTGAGCGATTATTAGTAGCCACAAAATCGTCATTGCAGGTATCTTGAGTAAGTCTTGTTATATCATTGTATGGGCTGCCTGCTTTATAAGATTGTAAGACCGTATCAAAACTTGAATCAAAGGTATCAGCTGTAGCTGACATGGCAGCTGTTGATAAGTATTTGTACCAGATACTTTTAAAATTTCCGGAAGCGCCGTAATCGCAAGATGGGGTAGGTTCAGAGGTAGTAGTTTCTGTGGATGCGTCTAGTGTAGCAGTTGAGTGGGTAAAATTATATTTTAACCCCCCAGCAGTTGTGGTGCTGGTATGAGTCATGGTGGAAGCATTGACAAAATTGTCATTTTCAGGGGCTGAGAGCGCTGGATTTGGTTGGGAAATAAAAAAAATAAAAGCTATAAAAAATAAACTGATTAGCTTTATATTATAAAAAGCAATAGATTCTTTTTTTAAAAAAAGTTTGTTCATTTAGATTGAATGTTTTAAAAATTTTTTAATGCTACTCAGATTCAAGATATAGATGTCGTTTATTATAATTATAAAGCAATAGCAGAAATTGTCAAGCGATTTTTCATGTGACTTTTGTCACAAGATAGAGCCACTCTTCCTCATTTCCTTTTAACCCTAAGACTGGACAGGGAAAATGCTCTTTTATTTCAAAACCCAAAGTTTTAGAATGCTGCACAATTTTTTCAATAATCTCTTGCCGGATGTTTTGGTCTTTTAAGATTCCTTTTCTAATCCATTTTCTTTCACTTTCAAATTGCGGTTTAATAAGAACCAAAAGATCAATAGTCAGTTGAGATAAATTAAAATTTTTCCAATTTGGATGAGTTATTTCATGAATTTTTTTTAGGATTTTAGTTAAAGAAATAAAAGAAAGATCTACTACTATTAAGGAAGGGAGCTCTTTTATATTGTTCCAAGGAGGGATCCATTTTAGGATATGGCATTTTTCATATAGGGAAATCCGCGAATCTTCTCTTAATTTATAATGGAATTGGCCATGGCCTACATCCACAGCAATAATTTTTTTAGCTCCTTTTTGCAAAAGGCAGTCTGTAAAGCCTCCGGTAGAGCAGCCTACATCTAAACAAATCCGATCTTGCGGCTCTATTTTCCAGTAGTTTAGAGCAGCCTCTAATTTTTCGCCGCCGCGGGAAACATATCTTGGCAGGGAGAGTAGTTCAATCTCTGAATTTTCTTTAACCAGAGTGGCTGTTTTTAAAAGAATGGGAAGATCTTTTACTTTAATTTGGCCGGCTAAAATGAGTCTTTGCGCTTGGTCGTTTGATTCTGCAAATCCTTTTTCTACAAGAAGGCAATCCAATCGTTTTTTAACGATTTTTTGTTTCATCCTTAATGAATCTCGGCTGCGATAGCTAAATAGATGGGATGAGGATCATTAGCCCGACCTATTTTAGACTATACTCTGAAGGGATTCTTGGTTTTCCATGGTTCTAATTTTTTCAGCTATTTTTTCCGCGGAAAGCCCTTCCTTGTCCCTTAAGATATTTTGAGTTCCATGTTCTACAAAGTGGTCTCCAATGCCGATTCTAGTAATCGTCACAGGTTGTCCTTCCATACTCTCCATTATAGCGCTGCCAAAACCTCCTGCTAAAACATTCTCCTCTACTGTGATCCATTTTCGGTTTCCTTTTTCAAGGAGTTTGATCAATAAGTTTTTATCAATTGGTTTTACAAAGCGCATGTTAACTACAGTGACAGGAATCCCTTCCTTTTGCAGAAGTTTAGCTGCTTCTAAACAAGGAACAACTGTGCTGCCAATGGCTAAAAGAGAGATGTTTGAATCAGGAGATTCTTTTACTATTTCTCCTTGGCCAATAGGTATTAATTTAAATTCTTTATCTAAAGGAACCCCATATCCTGGACCTCTGGGGTAGCGTAGAGCAATAGGAGCTTTATCATACTTTAAAGCAGTATAGAGCATGTGTTGAAGCTCATTTTCATCTTTTGGCGCCATGATAATAAAATTAGGCAACATTCGAATATAAGAATAGTCAAAAACTCCATGATGCGTTGGTCCATCATCTCCTACAATTCCACCGCGGTCTAAGATAAAGACCACAGGCAGATTTTGTAAAGAGATGTCATGTTCCATTTGATCAAAAGCTCTTTGTAAGAATGTGGAGTAGATGGCAACTACTGGGCGTAACCCTTCAGCAGCCATGCCGCCTGCAAAAGTAACAGCATGTTGCTCAGCTAAACCCACATCATAAAATCTTTCTGGAAATTGATCCCGCATCAGGTCTGTGCCGGTACCTTCTGGCATGGCAGCAGTCACTGCCACAATTCTTTGATCTTCTTTTGCAAGCCTAACTAATGTATCTCCAAATATTTTTGTGTAAGGCGTAGGGCTTCCTCCGGATTTTTGTATCTCTCCAGTTGCCACATCAAATTTTCCTGGAGCATGCCAGCCAAAAACATCTTTTTCCGAATGTTCATAACCTTTTCCTTTTTTAGTAATAATATGCAGCAGGGAGGGGCCTTTAGTTTTTTTAATAGCTTCCAAAACTTCCATAAGCCGGAAAATATCATGGCCGTCCACCGGACCAAAATAAGAAAATCCCATTTCTTCAAAAAGAATCCCTGGAAAAAGAAGCACTTTTAATCTTTTGCCTAAACGCACTAAAGCTGATCCCCAGAAATGGACCCTTGCCAGAAATTTTTCCAATCTTTTTTCCCATTTAGTAACAATGCCTAAAGTTAATAGCTTTGCAAGAAAAGTACCCATGGCTCCGACTCTATGGGATATGAACATTTGGTTATCGTTTAATACCACAAGCAGATCAGCGCCAATGTTTCCCGCGTTTTGTAAACCTTCATAAGCCATTCCGCCTGTAATACAGCCGTCAGAAACTATTGCCACAACTTTAAAATCCTCTTTTTTGTGATCCCTGGCAGCGGCAATGCCAAGAGCCGCGGAAATAGCTGTGGAAGCGTGTCCTCCTCCAAAAACATCGTATTCTGATTCTTTTCTGCTTAAGAAACCGGAAATTCCTCCATATTGTCGAAGGGACTCGAACTTTTCAAAACGGCCTGTTAAGAGTTTATGTCCATAAGCCTGGTGGCCTGTATCCCAAATGATTTTATCTTTGGGAGCGTCAAATACAGTATGCAAAGCAACAGTAATTTCAGTAGCTCCTAAAGAAGCTCCCAGGTGCCCCCCTTTTTTAGACACCACCTCTAAAATTTTTTCTCTTATTTCTTTGCAGAGTTGAGGCAGAAGTTCTTTTTTAACTGCTTTTAGATCTGCAGGTTTTTTGATAATGGGTAAAATATTCATTAAAGGCTCCTTCTTTAATAAGTTCTTTCTACAATATAATCCGCTAGATCTTTTAATATCTGAGCTTTTTTTCCAAAAACTTTTAGTTCCTCTTTGGCTTCTTGAATGAGTTGGGCTGCTTTTGTCTTAGATTTTTCTATTCCAAAAATTGCCGGGAAGGTCAATTTTTTATTTTCTAAATCAGAGCCTTTTTTTCCTAGTAATTTTTTATCTCCAATCAGGTCAAGAATGTCATCCGCTATTTGAAACGCAAGCCCAATTTTTTTTCCATAGGATAAAAGTTTTTTAATTTTATCTTGGCCAGCATCTGCTAGGTAAGCTCCGGAAACTAAACTTGCCTCAATGAGACTTGCGGTTTTAGATTCGTGAACTTTCTTTAAAATTTCAATTTGCTTTTTTGGTTTTTGTTTTAACCAACGGCCTTTATCCATCCTTAAGTCAAGGGCTTGTCCGCCTACCATGCCTTTAAAACCAGCGCCTTGGGCAATGCTTTCTACCACAAAAGCTAGGGGACAATTTTGGCCTAACATTTTACCATTTTTTGCGATCAAGTCGAAAGCATAGGTCAAAAGAGCATCCCCAGCTAAAATAGCGATGCCTTCTCCAAAGACTTTGTGATTGGTGGGCCGACCCCTACGCAGGTCGTCATCATCCATGGCTGGAAGATCATCATGGATAAGGGAATAAGTATGGATCATCTCTAGGGCGCAAGCTGTAGGCAGCGCTTTTTTCCCATCTAAATTACAGATTTGGGCTCCAGCAATGACTAAAATGGGTCTTAGTCTTTTCCCTCCGGCAAAAACCGAATATCTCATTGCTTTTAAAATTGTATTGGAAGAAGATGGAGGCAGATAAGTGTTGAGACCTTGGTCCACAATTTTTTTCCACTTTTGAAAATATTCTTTTAGTTGGTTTGTCATAGTTGAAAACGCATTTTTTTAAAAAGGTATTTCCTTGTCTTCTAAAACCTCTTCTTCTTCAGCCAGACCATATTTTTCTTTTTGAAAAGGTTCTGGCTCTAGAGCGCCTTCTGGACCCTTTTTACTCAGGATTTCTATTTTTTTCTTAGCCTCTTCCAGCTTGGCAGAACAGTGTCGAAAAAGAGAGATTCCCTCTTCATAAAGGGCTAAAGAATCCTCTAAAGGAACATCGCCTCCTTCTAATTTTTCCACAATTTTTTCTAATTTTTTAAGCGCGTCTTCAAATTTAATGTTCATTGAACCTGATGAGATTTCTTTTTTTGTCATGAGCTGTTTTCTCCTAATTTGTTTTTTCCACAGTAGCTTTTATTTCACCCTGATGCAATTGTATGCGAATAGATTCTTTGACAGCGACCTGGTAGCTAGATTTTATAATTTTATTATTCGTTTGTGAGTACGCAATCGCATAACCTCGTGAGAGCACGGCTAAGGGAGATAATGCCTCTAATTTTCCCGCTAAATTTTGCAGGGATTCTTTTAAATGTTCAATTTTTTTCTGAACCGCGTTTTCTAAATTTTGAACTTCGTAAGAAATAAGATTCATTTTTTCTTCTAGCTTTAAGGAAGGAGAGAGCAGAAAAAGTTTTGATTTTTCAATCTGAAGGCGGTTTTCTAGATGAATCATGGATTGGCTCAAGCGGCCAGTAACCTTTGCAAAAAGATCATCCAAATTTTGCAAACGGTTTTCAAACAGGATTTGAGGGCGGACAAAAAACGAGGTTTTAGCTAATCCTTTAATTTGTTCAAAGGCAAATTCTAAGCAAGAAAGAATGTTTTGTTTTAATCTGGCATGGAGGTTTATTAACTGGTTTTGAAGTTCAATTTTATTTTTTACTACCAGCTCTGCAGCCGCAGAGGGTGTTGGAGCCCTTAAGTCTGCCACAAAATCAGCAATGGTAAAATCAATTTCATGTCCCACGCACGAGATAATTGGAATTTTTGACCCGGCAATGGCTCTGGCCACACATTCTTCATTAAAAGCCCAGAGATCTTCAATAGAGCCACCTCCGCGTCCCACTAGAAGAACATCCAGTTCTTTATGATTTTCATTTAAAGCGCGGATCGCTTCCTCAATTTCTTCTTTTGCCCCAACTCCTTGCACTTTAACAGGGTAAATCAGAATCTCCACATTGGCAAACCTGCGGTTAATGATGGTGAGTATATCTCTTAAAGCAGCGCCTGTGGGAGACGTGACAATCCCAATTTTTTGTGGCAAAGAAGGGATCGCTTTTTTTCTTGTAAGGTCAAAGAGACCCTCATCCTCCAGCTTTTTTTTGAGCTGCTCAAAGGCTAATGCCAGGGCGCCTGTGCCTTTGGGCTCAAGCAAGTTAGCGATCATCTGAAACCTGCCTCTTTGAGTATAGAGGGAAATTCTACCCTGAACTAGAACCTTTAAACCATCCTCTAAACGAAATTTTAAAGAATTCATGACGCTTTTAAATGCGACAAGTTCTATTTGGCTTTTTTCATCTTTTAAGGAAAAGTAACAATGGCCGGAACTTGCGATTCCCCGAAAGTTAGAAATTTCCCCCTCTAGCCAAACGTTCAAGAAATTTTCCTCCAGGAATTTTTGGGCTAACCCATTTAATTCGCTGACTGTATAAATTTTTGGATTTTTATTTGCCATGGGAGATTCGATAGACATTTTTTTCTGTTATGACTAATTCCATAGGAATATCATTTTTTTCATGCGGTAAAGAGGGGACAAAAGTTTTTTCAAAGGTCAGTCCAATTGTTAAGGAGGAGGCGCATTTTTTTAAGAAGCGGTCATAAAACCCAATGCCAGAGCCTAAACGAAAGCCTTGGCTGTCAAAAACAATTCCTGGAACCAGGATCAGTTCTAATTTTTCTTTACTCACATGGGGACAATGATCTTTTGGCTCTAAGAGGCGATAGATTCCTTCTTTACAATCTTTTGTCAAATTTTTAATTTGGAAAAATTCCATGCGCCCTTTTTTATTTAAATTTATTTTGGGAGCGGCAATCTTTTTTTTAAGCGCAAGCGATTTTTTTAAAATTAAAAAAGTGCTGACCTCATTGTTTTTGCTTAAATAGATTCCTAATCCCTTTGATTTTTTAAATTCTTTTATTTTAAAAAGCTGTTTTGCTATTTTTAGGCTTAAAATTTTCTGTTCTGGTTTAGGGATTTGGGATCTAATTTTTTTATACTTTTTTCTAATTTGTGATTTAATACTTTCAAGTTTCTGATCCATGCGCTCTCCAAGATTTTAAACGTTCCTTAATTTCTTTTTCTTTTCCCTGGTCTTGGGGTTCATAAAAACTCTTTGGTTCAGGCATATATTCCTGTTTCACCCAGTGATTGGGAAAATTGTGTGGGTAAAGATATCCTTTGCCATGGCCTCTTGTTTCTTTATCTAAATTTGAATCTTTAAGATGGGTTGGCACTTGCCGAGTTTTTCCATTTTTTACTTCTGCTAGAGCTTTTTCAATGGCAAGGGTAGAGGCATTTGATTTAGGAGCTGAGGCCACATAGGTGACTGCTTGCGCCAGAGGGATTCTAGCCTCTGGCATTCCTAAAAATTCCAGGGCTTGGAAAGCGCTTAAAGCTAAAGTTAGAGCAAGAGGGTCTGCATTGCCCACATCTTCTGAAGCGCAAATTAAGATCCTCCTGGCAATAAATCTGGGATCTTCGCCTCCTTCTAACATTTTTGCCATCCAGTATAGGCTGGCATCCGGGTCCCCTCCTCGCATTGCTTTTATAAAAGCTGAAATAGTATCGTAATGCTCATCCCCTTTTTTATCATAGGTCAGCCCCCTAGTTTGCAGGGATTCTTCAGCTATTTTTAAGGTGAGGGAGAGGATTCCATCTTGTTCAAAAGGCGCGGACTTTGCGCCAATTTCTAAAGCGTTTAGGAGAATCCTTGCATCTCCAGAAGAGCGTTCTAAAAGAAGGGTTCTGGCTTGATCCTCGATTTCTATCTTTTTTTTTAAAATAGTTTCCATTTTATTTAGGCCGCGATCTAAAATTTTTTCTAAATCTTTTTCTTTTAAGGGAAAAAATTCAAAACAGCGGGATCTAGAACGAAGGGCAGAGTTTACATAAAAATTAGGGTTTTCAGTGGTAATTCCAATTAAGGTAATGGTCCCTCGCTCTACATCCGGCAAAAGAGCATCCTGTTGCGAGCGGTTAAAATGGTGGATTTCATCTATGAGCAGGATCGTTTTTTGAGATTGAGTTTGTAAACGTATTTTTGCAGATTCTATTGCTTTTTTTAGTTCTCCAACCCCCACGGTCACCGCGTTCATCTCTATAAAGAAGCTTTGAGTTTTGAGCGCAATCAGTCTGGCTAGAGCGCTTTTGCCTGTGCCTGGAGGGCCAAAAAAGATGCTAGAAAAAATGCGGTCTAATTCAATGATTCGTCGCAAGAGTTTCCCTGAACCCAAGAGCTGTTCTTGCCCAAAGAATTCATCTAAAGTTGTGGGCGAACAGAGGTAGCTAAGAGGGTGAAACTCTATTTTTGGTTTTTCTTTTGATGAAAATAGATCTAAAGGCTCCATTAAATTTCATTTTCTAAAGCAACATTCGAGTTTAAGGTTTGCTCTAAGAGTTTAATTAGATCTTCTTGTTTTTTTTCTTGAGAGTTACTCGAACTGGATTTGTTTTCCCGTTCTTGGAATAGCTCGTCTGCAATGTTTAAAGCCGCTAAAACCGCTATTTTTTGGGTAGAGACAATATGGGTCATCTGCTGGATCTCTTTCATTTTTTCTTCAATATACCTAGCCAGGGAATTGTAGTAAAGCGCGTCTGAAGGGTTGCCTAAGATTTCATAGGTTTGGCCAAGAATTATAACTGGAATTTTTTCTTCAATCATTTTACAGTTTCATTTTGTGATAGCGTTGGACAAGTTTTTCTAATTTTTGCTTGATCAGAGCCCGCTCCTCTTTTAGATTGGAGAGCTCTAGCGCAATTTTTCTGACATCTTTATTTTCTGTTTGCAGGAATTCATTTTCTTTAATAAGTTTATTAATATTTTCTTTAATTTTAACATTTTCTTCCCGGAGCTTTTCAATAAGTTTAACAGCTGTTTTTACTTTCTCTTCTATAATTTCTATTTTATGCAAAGAAAGTTCCTTTTTATTTTTCCCTTAAACCAGCTCCAAATTTTAGTTTAAGCCGTTCAACTATTTTTTCTCTTAAAATATTGGCAGTTTCATCTTTGAGGGTTTCTTGGGGGTGCCTAAAAGTTAAACTAAAACTAATGCTTTTTTGGTCAGGGAATTTGGGATCCGTGTAAATATCAAAAGGAATGAGTGTTTCCAGCAGCTCTCCGCCTGAATTTTTAATCTCTTCTTTAATCTCCTCCCACAATATTTTTTCATTGATCCAGATTGAGCAATCTCTTTTAATGGCCGGGGTGCGAAGAACTGGCAATATTTTTTTATCAGATTTAAATGAGCTTAAGAGCGTTTCTAAATCAATTTCAAAGAGAGCGACTTGGTTTTCAGAGCCAAGTTCTTTCAAATTTTTTGGGTGCATCATCCCAAGAATGCCAATTTTTTCAAAGGGCTTACCAAGATTTAAATTAAAAGAAGAAGATGGATGCAGGGGAAAATGAGAGAAGACAGAGGTTTCTTTATTTTCTTCTAACCTAGTTTCTTTTATCTGAATCTGTTCATTGAAAAATGCGTTTAAGTTTTCTAAAACTCCCTTGATCCAGAAAAAGTCAATGGTTTCATTGGATTTTGATTTCCACCAAGCATACTGGCTCTTGCCAGAAGCAATTGCAGCTAGATGCAGTCTTTCTTTTATCTCCCCATTAGATTTTTGAAATACCTTTCCAATTTCAAAAAATCTCAGATCTTTTTTTTGATAAGACAGGTTTAGTTTTAAATTTTTAAGAAGTTCTGCCAAGAGATTGGGACGCAGGAACATCTGTTCTTCTGCCAGCGGGTTTTCAATTTTTATAAGCTGATTTTCTTCAAAAAACTCGCAATCTTTTTTTGAGACAAAACCAATATTATAGGATTCATAAAAACCTAAAGAGGTCAATATTTTTCGCAAGTCCTTTAAAACTTCAGAAGTCTGGTTCAGTTCAGAGCTGGTTTGAGATTCAGACAAATTTAATTGGAACTTGTTGCCATGGGAAGGGACAGTAGAATATCCTTTTAACCGTATCAGCTCTTCAATAAAATCTATTTCAGAGTTAAGGTCTAAACGCCAAGTTGGACAGCGCACCTCAAGCTCTTCTTTATTTAAGGATTGAACCGGTATCGCCAATCTTTTTAAGAGTTTTTCCGCTTCGGAATTAGGAAGTTCCACTCCCAATTTTTTTTTAATTTGGCTGCTTTTCAATGTCCACGCTCTTGTTGCTTGTGGTTCTGGGCAGGTGTCATAGAAGTGAGAAATTTTGCCTTTAGCAGTTTCACTTATTTTTTGAGCTGCTTTTAAGCTCCCCATAGAACTAGACCAATGGCTGACCCCTCTTTCGAAGCGATAGGAGGATTCAGAGCCAAGCCCACATTTTTTTCTTGCTGCCCGAACCAATCGTTTTTCAAAGATTGCGCTTTCCAAAAGAATGTTTTTTGTTTGGCACGTTACCGCGCAATCTTCGCCCCCCATGATCCCGGCAATCGCCACAGCTTTTTTTTCATCCGCAATCACTAAAATTTCCGGATCCAAAGAATATTCTTTTCCATCTAAAGCTAAAATTTTTTCATTTTGTTTAGCTCTGCGAACAGTTATTTTTTCCCCTTCTAGCATATCCGCGTCAAACGCGTGCAGCGGCTGCCCGATTTCTAGCAGAATCGCATTGGTGATGTCAACAATATTATTGATTGGACGTATCCCGCAGCGAAAGAGACGCTGTTGTAATTTTAAGGGAGAAGATTGAATCTGGACTCCACATATTTTCCTTGCGATATAGCGCGGGCAATCTACCTCATTTTCAATTTTTACAGTAAAACGCGGATAGGATTCTTCTTTAAAAGAGAAAGAAGAAAAAGGAAATTCTAAATCAAGCGCCGCAGCCAGCTCGCGCGCAATTCCTGCATGGGAAAGGCAGTCTGGACGGTTAGGAGTTATTTCTAGATCTAGAATAGTGTCTTTAAAAACGATTAGTTTTTCTGCTTGGGTTCCACTTTTTTCTTCGCCTTCCAGATAAGTTAGCCCTGAATGATCTTCCCCAATTCCTAATTCTTTTAAAGAAAGGAGCATCCCTGGAGATGGTACCCCGCGGATCACTGACTCTTTGATTTTTTCTCCATTGAAGAGCTGCGCCCCTACTTTTGCCCAAAATACTTTTTTGCCTTTAATTAGATTAGGAGCTCCGCAAACCACATTTTGAACTTCTTTGTCGTCTCTTACCTCCACGATTTTTAGGCGATCCGCATTAGGATGGGGCAGGATATTTAGAATTTCAGCTATGACAATGCCTGTACAAGGAGAATACTCTTCAGAATTGGAAACCTCAAAACCAAGCTCTAGCAAAAGATTCTTAAGGTCTCTTAAGGAAAGATTAATTTTTTGATTGAGTATTTCTTCCAGCCAGTTTAAAGATATTTTCATTTTCTAATGTAAGTTTCGGGTTAAAGGACAAAGGTTTGTCATTTAAAATTGTGAGAGAAAAGCGATATGATTTTCATAGAAAAGACGCATGTCGCTAATCCCATATTTTAACATTGCGATTCTTTCAATCCCAATACCAAAGGCAAAGCCGGTATATTGATTTGGGTCAATGTTTACAGCTTTAAACACATTGGGATGAACCATGCCTGCTCCCAGCATTTCAATCCAACCCGTTCCTTTGCATACCGGACAATTTGATTTTTGGGATTTACAGATAGTGCAGGAAATGTCTATTTCCGCGCCAGGCTCTACAAAAGGAAAATAAGAGGGTCTAAAACGGCTCTTAATTTCTTTGCCAAAAAGTTTTTTATTGAAGAATTCTAAAGTGCCTTTAAGATCAGCAAAAGAGATGTTTTCATCCACAGCTAAACCTTCCACCTGATGGAAAACCGCAGAATGTGTGGCATCAATTGCCTCATGCCTAAAAACTCTTCCCGGAGCAACAATGCGAATGGGAGGGGATTGTTTTTTCATGACGCGGATTTGAACAGGGGAGGTGTGGGTTCGTAAAAGTAAGTTTTCTCCTGCGATGTAAAAGGTATCGTGCATGTCTCTTGCCGGGTGTTCTTCTGGAATATTCAGAGCTCCAAAATTATTTTCATCTGTTTCAATTTCTGGTCCATGGACAGAAGAAAATCCAATTTCTGAAAAGATTTTTAAGACTTCATCCAAAACAAGAGTTAAAGGATGTGTTTTACCTAAATAAAATGGAAGAGAGGGCAATGTCCAGTCTGGTTTTTTTTGGGTTAAGGTTTGCTCAAGTTTTGTTTCTTCTAGCTTTAAGGTTTTTTCTTTAATTAGAAGATCAATTTTTTCTTTAGTTAAGTTTAATGCTTTGCCAAATTGCTGTTTTTCAAGAGGTGCTAGGTTCTTAAGATCTTCTAAGGCTTGGTTAAAGATTCCTTTTTTTCCAAAAGTTTCTTTGCGGAGTTCTTCCAAAGCTGTTAAATCATTGGTTTTTTCAAGCGTTTCAATGATTTTTTTTTCCAGATCATTTAGTCGATAGATTTTTTCCATACTTTTTTATGGATGGGAAAGTTTTAGAATTGAATGTGAGTTAAAAATCTGAATCTTGCACAACCTTTTTATAAGCGCAAAATTCGGTTAAATCTAAATTTTTTAATTTTATAGAAAAAATTTTAAAATTCGTTTTTAAATTTGAACTTTAAAGCGCTGCTTTGGCTTTTTGCGCAATTTGTTCAAAAACCGGAATATCTTTTAAAGCAAGCTCAGCCAGCATTTTACGGTTTAAGCCAATATTCGCTTTTTTCAAACCTCGCACGAATTGTGAATAAGAAAGCCCAAACATTCTTGCGGCTGCATTTAGCCTGATAATCCAAAGCGACCTAAATTCTCCTTTTCGATCTTTGCGGTCTCGATATGCATATTGCAGAGATCGTTCCACTTGTTGGAGCGCTTGTCTCCAACGGTTATTGCGGTTCGAATAATATCCTTTTGAAATTCGAAAAAGTTTCTTTTTTCTTTGTCTGGTATAAACGCCGCTTTTTACACGCATAATAAACCTTTATTAATGATAAGGGAGCATTTTTTTAATAAGACTTGTCTCTTGCTTTTGAAGATACCCGGCTTTACGCAAGAAACGGCCTCTTTTAGAAGACATCCCAGCTAAAAGATGCCTTGCTCCAGCTTTTTTATATTTTACTTTTAAATTGGCTGTAAATCTGAATCTTTTTTTAGCGCCGCTGTGATTTTTTAGTTTTGGCATAAATTTTATCTTTTGGGAGCGATCAAAACAGACATCCTATTGCCTTCAATTTGAGCCTCTTGTTCTAATGTGAATTTGGAATCTAAACTTTCTTTGAATTTATTTAGCAGCTCTATCCCAAGATTCCGATGCTCCATTTCTCTTCCTCTAAATACAACTGTAACCTTTATTTTAAATTTGTGGGTCAGGAACTCTTTGGTATGATTAATTTTTGTAAATAAATCATGCTCCGAAATCCTAGGGTGAAGCCTAATCTCTTTAACTAAACCCGCTTTTTGGTGCTTTCTTGATTCTTTAATCCGTTTTTCCCGTTCATACCGATATTTGGAAAAATCTGCAATTTTAGCAACTGGCGGGTTTGCATTTGGCGCTAGTTCTAGAAGATCTTTGCCTCGGGCTTGAGCTAAGGAAAGTGCTTCAGCCAATGATTTAATGCCCAATTGGGTGCCATCTTCATCAATCAGCCTCAATTCACGCGCGCGAATTTCTTCGTTGATGCGCGGTTCTAGACTTTTAGAGATTTTCTTTCACCTCAAATGTTTTAATTCTTTTTAGTTCCTCCTGCTTTTTAAATTCAAAAGAGTAACAATTTTATATCTTTTTACTGAAAAAAGCAATAAGCCAAAGGTTTTACTTAGAAATTTTTGTGAGATTTATTTTAGCTTATCTCTTTCTTTTATCTCTTTTTTAACACGTTCCAGGAATTGTTCTAAATTTAAAACTCCCAAATTAGTTCCATCTTGTTTGCGCAGAGATACGGTTTGATCTTTATTTTCTTTTTCCCCCACAATTAAAAGATAGGGAATTTTTTGCATGCTCGCTTCCCTGATCTTATAACTTATTTTTTCTGAACGATCATCACATTCTACTCTTAAACCTTCTTCTTTTAATTTTTTAACTATGGTTTGAGCGTAGGGGATTTGTTGTTCCGTGATGGGTAGGACTGTGCTCTGCACCGGGCTTAACCAAAGAGGGAATAGTCCGGCATAATGTTCAATTAAAATGCCAATAAAACGTTCCAGACTTCCTAAAAGAGCCCGATGTACCATGACACAAGTACTTTCTTTACCAGAGCTATCTCTGTAAGTCACATTAAATTTTTGCGGCAGGTTAAAATCCACTTGCACTGTGGAACACTGCCATTGGCGATTGAGGCAATCCCGGATTTTAAGGTCAATTTTTGGCCCATAAAAAACTCCTTCTCCGGGATCAATCTCATATGGAAGGTTTAAAGAGCCAAGCGCGTTTTTCAAAGCAAGCTCTGCTTTATCCCAATTTTCTTCTGTGCCGCTAAACTTTTCTGGCCGGGTTGAGAGTTTAATATCATAATCGTGGAAGCCAAAATTCTTTAATATTTGAAGCATGAGTTTTAAAATCTGGATACACTCTTCCTCAATTTGGGAGATGGTACAGAAAATATGCGCATCGTCTTGCGTAAATCCGCGCACGCGCAAAAGTCCGTGCATGACCCCGCTTCTTTCATAGCGATAGACAGTGCCAAATTCCGCCAAGCGGATCGGCAAATCCCTATAGGAACGGAGTTTACTTTTATAGATAAGAATATGTCCTGGACAGTTCATGGGCTTTAGAATAAAAGGCTGGTTTTCTATTTCTATGGGAGGAAACATATTTTCCCTGTAATAATCCCAATGGCCTGAAGTTTTCCATAAATCCAATCGAGCCACATGAGGAGTATAAACAAAGGAATATCCTGCTTCTTTTAAAGTTGCCTTAAGATCATTTTCAATGGTTTCTCGAATCAATGCTCCTTTAGGGTGCCAGAAGATAATGCCAGAACCAGCGGACTCATGTTGAATGGAGAAAAGATCCAAGCGTTCTCCTAATTCTCGATGGTCCCTTTTTTTCGCCTCTTCTAATCTTTTAAGATAGGAGTCCAGCTCTTCTTTAGTGGTCCAGACTGTGCCATAAATTCTTTGCAGCCTTTCCCGATGTTCATCCCCTCTCCAATAAGAGCCGGCAATTTTCAGCAGTTTAAAGTAACGGATTTTTTTTGTGGAGTCCACATGCGGCCCTTCACAAAGGTCTATAAAGGTATCGTGATGGTAATAGGAAACTTTTTCATCTTGAATCCCATCCAGAATCTCAAGCTTAAATTTTTCTCCTTGTTCTTCAAAAAATTTTTTAGCTTCTTCTTTATCATGCCAGCTGCAGGAAAAGGGATGGTCTTTGCTTACGATTTCCCGCATCTTTTTTTCAATTTTTTCTAAATCTTCCGGAACAAACCTATGAGGAGAATCAAAATCATAATAGAAGCCTTCTTCAATCGGAGGGCCAATGGTTAAATGCGTACCGGGGAATAGCGCCTGCACTGCCTGCGCCATCACATGGGCAGAGGAGTGTCTTAAGCGGTGGAGCAGCTCTTGATGTGTAAGCTCTTTAGGCAGTTGCACAGTTTCTTCTTTTTGGTTCATTGGATTTGGTCTATGATATACGATTCATCCTTTTTTTTCAAGAGAAGATCGAATCTGTTGATTTTGTTGATAGAGGCTTTTAATCCTAGAAATTTCTTTTAGTTCCTCAGCGATTTCTGGGCGTTTGGGAGAAATCAATAGAGCTTTTTTCATTAATTCTTCGGCTTTATCAAGAGAAGTTAAATCATATAAGAGGGCTGCTCTATAGAGCATGGAGCTTGCCAAATAATAGCGTACTTCATGAGGATGCTCTTTAATGTTTTTATTGGATTCTTGGAGAGCAAAATCAATTCCGATTTTTAAATCTTCTTTAAGAACTTTCTGGTTGTTAAAGTTTAGGAGAACGCTTTTAATTAGTTCGTTTCTAATTTTTGGATTTGTGAATGAAGAGCTGCTCAGAGATTGTCTATATAGCTCAAGACCTTTCCTAAAATTTGAAGAGATTGTCTTATATGCTTCTAATCCCAACATATTTTTTTGAAGAGGTAAAATATTGCAATAGTAGATTGTAGCGGATGAAAGTACGATCGTAAAAAAGAGTAAGATCGTAGCGGGGATTTTTTTAGCAATGTCTGGGATATTTTGTTTTTTGATTTGAAGGTTTAATTTTTTTTTATCGGCGCTTTCTTTTTGTTCCTCAGTAACAGTAAAGTGCGTAAGTCCCAGAGAAAAATAAAAAATTATTAAGGGAACAGGTGAATCAAATACAAATAGGTTCTGTAAAAAATAAAAAACGAACAGCGCAATTAGCGTTGCGATGGAACATCGCTTTCTTGGTTCAATCTCGTTTTTCAATTTTTTGATTAACGCATAAAATAATGCAACCCAGAATGCGATATAACTCAGAAATCCAGCAATTCCCGTTAGGGCTAAAATATCAATCAATTGATTGTGAGAGCGATCATACCAAGGCTCTCTTAGATCTGTTTTAAAAATCGGATCATAATATTTGTTGTAGATGAGATTAAAATTTTCCCACCCCCATCCTAAGAACTTCCTTTCTTTAAATCCTCTTAGTCCAATGGTCCAGAGGGCAAAACGATCATTGTTGATGGGATTATAGAGAATCCTTGTCAAAGGCAAAGGTAATGTTTTTTGCCCCCATTCCATTCCTTTTTTTGTGTCCAGCCAGATGATTGAGGCAGTAACACTGATAAAGATAAACATCAATATGGAAAGAACTATGAATTTCGATTTTTTTCCTGATAAGACTAAAAAAGAAATAAGGAAAAGCACAATGATGCTTGCAATCAATGAAAAAGCAACCCCTCTGCTCCCTGTCAATAGGACCATGGATAAAGAAAATAATATAAAAAGAGTGAGAAAAAGTGATTGGAATATATTTTTGTTCCTTAATATTAAAAATATTGATAAGAAAACATTGAGCGCTGAATAAATTCCTAAATAAATCGGGTTGCCAAGTGTAGAATATATTCTTGAGTGATCAAGCCGTTTTATATTGATTAACTCATAGATTCCTATGGCTTCTGTTGAAAGACAGATTAAGATAGAGAGCAGGAGCAATTTTTTCCAATCAACCCATTGCCTGAATCTAGCGGATAATATGGTTAACCATGCCCATAAGTGAAGAAGCGTAAAAACACCGGTCATTCTTTCTTCCGATGACCAAAATGAATTCCGAATATCAACTCCACTTATCATCGAACCCATGACCAAAGCCACAAATAAACTTAAGAGCAACATCCATGTTTCTCTAAGTTGTAATCTAGACTCTTTTAAATAGATGGTTGAGAATATCCATGCTGCAAAGCTGATTTCAACTAGAATTCTGAAAAAAATAATTTTGGGGAATGTGAATGGAAAAAAAGTAGATTTAATCAATAGCAGAGGAATAAAAAGTATCAGATAAGAACAGATTTTTATTGTTGGCGGTGCAAAGATTTTTATGGTTTTTTCCATCTTATGGATGGGTCATGTAATCAGGGTAAAAAATTGCGTAGAGTTTTAATTATAATGCTGAAGTCAAGGATAAAAGACTTATTTTTAAGATAGTATAAATCATATTGTAATTTTTTTTCAACTTGTTCGATCGTGTTTGTTGCCTGGTAACTTATTTGTGCCCAGCCCGTTAATCCCGGTTTTACGATATGTCGGATTGAATAAAATGGAATTTTATTTTTTAATTCTTTTACAAATTCCGGTCTCTCCGGTCTGGGGCCCACCATTGATAACTGGCCCTTAAGAACATTAAAAAATTGAGGCAGCTCATCCAAATGCAGTCTTCTCAATACCCTACCCGTTCGAGTCATACGGTTGTCGTTAGGAGATGCCCACTGAGGTCCTTTTAATTCTGCGTTTTGAAGCATTGTGCGAAATTTATAGATTATAAAAATTTTTCCATTTTTTCCCATACGCTTTTGCGTGTAAAAAATTGTACCAGTTGAATCTACTTTTATTATTACAGAAATAATTGGAAAGAGAATTATGCAGAGAATACATCCGACAATGGATAGACTGATATCCGTAATTCTTTTAATTAAATCAGCCAGTTTATTTCCATGGATCGGGATATTGTCTAATATCCAGAGAGCGTCAACTAAATTGAGTGATATTTTTTTAGTCAGTTGTTCATAAAAGTGATTGAAGCTGATGGGTTGTATCTGCGGAGGAATATCTTGGTAAATTTTAGATATAAGGACAGCTATTTTGATATTATTTTTATATGCGATGTCCCAAAGTTCAGGAATCGTGGCAACTAAAGGTACATTATTTTCTTTTAATGCGGTTCTAATCTTTTCATTGGCCTCGTCCTTTGAAAAGGAAGTTATTGCAGAAATTTCGTACCCATTTTGAGGCAGGTAATTATTCATTAGCTCAACTATTTCTTCACAAAGGCCAATGCAGACGATTTTATTTTTTATTTTTTTTAATACAGAGTATAAAATAAGACGGCTGGTCATTAGAAGAATGCAGAAGAATGAGATATCTAATAATAAAATTGTTTTCGGCGAGATCAACAAGCTAAAATTTAAATAAAAATAGATTATTCCTGTACTATTGGCTAAGAAAAAGAATGTTAATAAATTATGAAATAAAGAGGCGGGTTTTGGAATAGGAGGAATATCATAAAAGCCTAGTAGAAAGAGTAAAAGGAATAAAATTAAATAGATGATGGAAAAATGTAAAAAAATCATCCAGGTCTGTTCAAGAGCTAAAACAGCGAATGTTTGAGTTCGGATTAACAGACTGAAAAGCAAAGCGGAGTAAATTGACAGAAGGTCAATCATCAATAGGGTTAGTTTGATCCAGACGCTTTTTTTTTCAAACGTCATTTTTCTTGCAGAAAAACATCCCTATATAAATTTTTTGTTAAAACGTCAACGCTTCTTTGGCTGGAAATCCATCTAAAACCATTGAGCCCCATTTCAAGTCTTTTTTCTTTGGATAACTTAAGAAGTTTAATAACAGTTGCGGCATAGTCGTCTATGTTCCATTTAGCGCAATATCCTCCTTGGGATTGCTGGATCATAAGACGGAGGTCAGGGATATTGGTAGCAACGGCCGGCAATCCAACTTTAAAATATTCAAGAATTTTTACTGGTGAACATTGTTTTAATACCATGGTGTCAGGAGTTGGACATAAACCAATGTCCGCCATTTTTATATAGTAAGGCAGTTCTGTTTCGGGAACCGGCGGGTGAAAAAGAATCCAGCGGCTGAGTTTTTTTTTAGCTGAATAATCTTCCAGTATTTTTATATCCTGTTTGTTGACAGCATACCCGATAAATATCATTTTTACTTTCTCTATCTTCTGCCTGTAAATGATGCGATCCATGACATCAATTAAAAAGGTCAGTTTTCTATATTTACTCATATTCCCAATATAAATCAAAAGGTTGCAATTATCGAGACCTAAGGATTTTTTTAATTGCTGCGCTTTATTACTATAAAATTCAGGTTTTTGATTCACTTCAACTCCAGAATTCCATGTGTAAATCTTATGAATAGCGGGAGATCTAAATTTCGTAAAATAATTTTTCATCTCAGGGCTAATTACTAGAAGCCTATCAGCTTTTTTTAAGGATAGATATCTATTTATGAAAGCTGCTGTTCCCCGTAACTGGTGGGTTAGTTGTTGGCTGCCGATTAATTCTTCGGCCATGAGATGACCGATATGGACAAGAAATTGAGACCTGTATTTTTTTGAAAGTTCATAGCCGAATTTTATAAGTATGGGATGGTTGAAGGCTAGTACAAAGTCAGGGCGAAATACAAGATGCTCTTGGATCGCATTAGAAAGATTTTTTTTGGTTATAAAATATTCTCTGAAAATATCAAGAAGGTTTCGTGGTCTTATTTTTGGGATTGATATCAAATTATCACTGACCTTGCAAACTTTAGACGTTCTGCTATCGAAACAAAATGTTAAAGTGGGAAGACCGTAAGCAGGTAGAAGTTTAAGTAAAACTTCCCGGTAATGCGCAGGAAAGCGCACGGAAATATCCTCATCATATAAGCACAATAAATTCATTGCGTGTTAGATTTAAGCTCGCTTGAATTTAGGGATTTAGACGATCTATTATAAATTGCGTCAATGACTATTAGTACGGCAATCCAAAAGATAAATTGTATTCGAATCAGTTCAAAAAGAAAAAAAGAAAAGAGGATCTGCGAGAAAAAAACAGAGTAGCAAAAAATAGATACAATGCTTTTTTTATTCATTGAAACAGTATGGGCGACTGAAAGAATAAATGAGATTAGAAAAGACCCTATCCCGATTCCCATTGGACCGAAATCCACCACAAATTGTCTTAAAATTGTTCCGCTGTTGAACCTTTCATCTAGCAGCGGAATGTTAGGATAACCGAAAAGGTGTATGTTTAAGTTCTTTAGCGTAAAAAGAAAACTAAAAAGATTATAAAGGGGTTGGAGCGTATAAGCTCCATAATAGTACTCTCCCATATTTTGAAGTTGAATCTGAAGATTGAGATAATTGAAGTTAAAATAAGATAGAAATATCTCCAAGTTGTTTTTAATATCGTTGTATTCCCATCCGGTTCTGCCGATAGTCACATAGATAAATGCGATTAACATGATGAATAAGGTTGTAAATATGGATTTGGATAGATGTTTAACAAAAGCGTTTTTATCATTCCTAAAGTAGAGGACGATATGGTTAAAGATAAAATCAATTAAAACAATATTAATGATGGTGCCTCTAATGCCATGACAAAATGTGATTGTCAGCGAAAAATAGCGAATTAGCCAGACCCAGACTTTTTTTTTGTAAATATTTAGATACATCCCGGAGAGAATGTATGGAAGCCCAATGAGAAAGTACATATAATTGAAAATAGGATTGACTTCCCCAAATGTCAATTCCCAGATTCGAATTTTCCCTTTTGGCGGAAAAAAACTGTGGAATACGCTGTAAACATGATTAAAATTGACAGAAAATCCTATCAAACTAATCAGAAAGCAGCATAGGATTGTTTTTTTTGTAAATGATTCGCTCCAACATTCATTCAGAGGAAGTGTTGGAGTTGCGTTCATGTAGTTTTTGGTAGAACCTGCAAGCGCTCCAGCAATAAAAGCTAATGCGGAAAAAGTAAAGATATAAAGCCAACTTTTAAGATCTATATAAAAAATGAGTTCGGAATTGAGAAAAACAGTAAAAGAAGGCAGAATAAATCCAATAACCCAGCACAGGCAGGGATTGAAATTGGATTGAAATAATCTTCTGCCCAATAATAATAGAGTCAATGAAATAAGAGTGAGCAGTAATAGAAGAATCAGAGATTCATTCATGGGCTGACTGAGAAAATGTTTCAATATATAATTTTTCTTGCTGTTGGATCATTTTGTTAATGTCGAAAGACTCATCAATTGAAGATTGGCAATTAAGCATAAGCCGATGAATACAATTATCATCTTTTAGAATACTAATGATTTTATCCGCCATTTTAGTGTAATTATTTGGCTCTATCAGAAACCCGTTTTCACCGTTTTTTAATAGTTCACATAATCCGTTTATTGCGAATGCGACCATAGGTTTACCGGCAGCGCAAGCTTCTATAGCAACTCGAGGCAAACCTTCCCAAAGAGAAGTCATGACAATGACATCGCTGACCGCTAAAATATCAGGAATATTTTCAATCCATCCAAGGATTTTTATTTTATTTTCCAATCCTGCTATTTTAATGTTTTTTTCTGTTTCTAACCTTAAATTGCCATCCCCAACCATTAAAAATTGGGACTCCTTCACCTGTTGTTCTATATCTTTTGCGATGCGTATAAAACCAAAAGGATTTTTTTGCGTTTTAAGCGCTGCAATGCTGGTAACGACTTTTGAATTGAACGGGATTAGAAATTTTTTTTTAAGGTCAGCGACATTAGAATTTTTTAATTGGTCTCTTATGCCTTGCAAGTCAACACCGCTTCTGATGAGTCTGTATTTCTTCTTGCTTCCGATGCCTAGCGCAAGACCAACTCTCACATTATCTTCACAAACAGCAATCAGAATCTGATTGATTTTTGCAGCCCATTTTTCTAAAAGAATAAATAATTTTCTAGTGATTGGGTTTTGATAGGGGTTAAACCCAAAACCGTGAATCGTGTGAATAATGATTGGAGTGTTACTTATATATGCCGCAATCCTTCCAAGAATTCCGGCCTTAGAAGAGTGAGTATGTACAATATCTGGTTTACATTCTCGAATGATTTTAGCTAATTCAAAAAGGCATAAGACATCTTTAAAAATATGGATAGACCGAATGAGATATTTTGCACAATAAGATTTTAAATTTTTAATATTTTTAGTTTCATTTACTAAATATCCTTCCGCGCCATGCACTAAGCTGACTTCAAATCTCTCTCTATTTAGATTTGCCACGGTATGGAGCGTATTTTTTGTAGCCCCGCCAACCTCCAAAGAAGTGATGATATGCATTACTTTAATTGATCTATTTTTATTCATTTTGAAGGGGGTATGGAAATAATGTATAATTTAAAATAATTAGAAAAACTTATAATTTTATATGATACTAATACCTAATTTTTTTATCAATTTTATTTTTTTTTAGATCATTTTAAAGCGATGATAAAACAAGAAAATCAAAGAGTCCGTTACAATGCCGCATTAGCATTCTTCCAATCTCTCATAGAAAAAAAACGAACCATTTGCATTATTTTTTTAATCACAATCGCAATCGGAACAATCATTTCTGTTTTTAGGCCAAAAGTATATAGGGCAACTTCCGTGTTAAACTTAGGATATGACAAGATCCATTATTGGGGGATCGAAGATTATTTAACCATTACAAAATTATTTGAGCAAGAATACCTGTTGCGTCAGGTTGCATCAAAATTAAACCTCTCTGAAAATCCAATCTCAATCGTTAAATCAAAGTTTCGTTTTCGGAATCTTAAGAGTTCTTTAGTCGCAGTGGACGGTTTAGGGAAGACTCCAGAAGAAGCTCTGCGAATTTCAGAATTGCTTGCCTCATTGATTCTAGAAAGGCATCGGTATCTTTTATCCGCAAGGGAAGAAAATATTAAATTATTTGATCAGACAGTAGTAGTCTTGGAAGATGAGATCCAATCTTTAAGGTTAAAAATAGAAAATATGAAAGAAGTTCGCACTGAAACCCAAGCCCTGTTATTTGGTTCTTTATATAAAGCTTTGGGCAATAAGGAAAACAGGCTGCAAAATTATAGATCTGAGGTTGCAAAGGAAAAAATAGAATACAATATGCTGACCACCAGACTGGAAATCCCGGCGGTTTTACCAGTGAAACCGATCAAACCAAATTTTAAAATTAATTTTTTAATTTCTCTCATTTACGGCTTGTTTTTATCTTTTGCCTGGGTGCTTATTATAAAACGTTGAGTATTTTTTATAGTTGGATAGGGTTAAACCGCGGACTCCCTTTGCTGTGTACGAAACACTTTTTATCTAAAGTTATTTGTTTTTCACCAGGCACCAATTAAGGATCAATTCTATCTGATTTATGCAAATACCGCCCATTAGCGTTCTGATGTGCGTTTGCGATGGTGAAAAATATCTTGCCCAGGCTTTGGAAAGTATTCTAAAGCAGACCTTTAACCACTTTGAATTCCTTATTATTGAAGACGGTTCCTCAGATCGAACAAGAGAAATCTTAAATTTTTACTCTTCTAAAGATTTTAGAATCAGAGTCATTGAAAATCAAACAAAGTTGGGTTTAACTAGATCACTAAACCATGGGCTGAAAATTGCAAAGGGCAAATACATTGCACGCATGGATGCTGATGACATCTCTTTACCAGACCGTTTTAGGATGCAGTTTGAATTTATGGAGAGACACCCCGCAGTTGGAGTCTTGGGCACGGCAAATATCTTGATTGATCAAAAAGGGAAAATGGTTTGGAAGAATATCCCTCCGGTAGAGGATCATGAGATTAGAAAGAGATTAATAAAGGGAAATATTTTTTGTCATTCTTCTTTAATGATTAAAAGAGAAGTTTTTGAAAATATAGGACTTTATAATGAATCTTATAAAGTTGCGCAAGATTATGAAATTTATTTTAGGATATCGCCACATTTTCAATTATCAAATTTAAATCAAATTTTGCATGCCTGGCGCGTGCATGAAAGGGGTACTTCTGTACAAAAGCGGTGGGAGCAGATATTTGCTACTCTTAAGATTCAGATTCATTCAATTTGGATCGGTCAATATTCCTATTTAAATTTAATTTATTTGGCGCGTTCTTTTTTTGTCTTGTTAACTCCGGTATCAATAAAAAGAATAATTAAAAAAATATTGAGAGTCGTGACATTCGGAATCTGGTATAAGAATATCTTTTAAATGTAAAGCAAAATGAATCAGGATGCATTAAAAAAAGAGCAATATATTAAAATGGCTGGGAGTGCGGAGCAGAGGGTTCGACTCTATCATTCTAAGTATGCAGGCTCCGGACTGTTAAAGAAAGCGAGTAGATTATTGAAGTACCGTACACGATATATGAACTATTTGTTGTCAAGAATAAGGGGAAGGCAAAAGAATGTGAATGTGAAGACATTTTGGGGCAGAAATTATATTCTGCCATTGCCAGACTGGGATTCTCTCTTCCCTTATTATTTTGGGACCTTAGGTTTGGAAGAACAACCATTGATTAAATTTCTTATAAGAAATATTAAAAAAGATACGATTTTTTTTGATTTAGGAGCCAATTATGGTTTTTACAGCGCTTTAGTGAGTGAGTTTTTGGAAACTGGACAAGTTCATGCGTTTGAACCCAATCCCGTTACTTTTTCTTATTTAAAGATGTCTTTAAATGGAGTCGAGAAAGTTATCTTAAATCAATTGGCTATATCTAATGAGGAAAAGAGAATTTCTTTTTATGAGCCTTCAGGCAAATATCATAGTGGCGGCTGCACAACGATTTATCCACTTGCTATAAAATATTTTGAACAGTATAGAGAAATCCATGTAGATAGTGTAACGCTGGACGACTATACTAAGATTCATCCTTTGCCTTCAATCATTAAAATGGATATGGAAGGAGGAGAATTTAATGCCATCAAAGGCGGGGTAGAAACCATTAGAAAATGTCATCCAATCATTTTACTGGAAGTGTGGGCAGGTGAAAGGGGAGAAGAATTTTCAATGGATGCGGTTCAAAAATTATATGAATTAGATTACAAATCTTATAGGTTAGAAGAAGACGGATCATTGACTTTTTTTCCTAAAGTTACTGTGCGATGGGATCATACAGGCTCTGACACCCTAAATTTCGTTTTCATGTAATTTTTTATGAAGGTTCTTTATTTGCATAGTCAATCTGCATTAGGCGGAGGAGAGACTAGTTTATATGCTCTCCTTTCTCATTTAGACCGTAACCAGTTCTTTCCAGTATTGGTTTTACCGCAAGATGGACCATTAGCAGAAATGGTGAGAAAATTGAGCATCCCTGTAAATGTCCTGAACTTTCCTAGAAGGTTTCTTAATCGGTTTCCACCCGGTTTTTCAATCAAGTCTTTTTTTCAGATGTATGCTATTGTCAGGGAGCATAAAATTGATTGTATCCATGTATATGACTCCTATTTAATTTTATATGGAGGTCTTTTGTCTAAATTGCTAGGAGTCCCAGTTATATTAACGGCACATGGCTGGTGGGATTCTCATTTTTTTTATCAAGATCTGCTATATAAATTTTTCAAGGTTAAAATTTGTTCGGTTTCGAAAGTTGTGAATGATTCTATTTTAAAAAGGAACTGGATTGATCAAAAGAGAGCATCCATTATATATCTTGGTATTGATACGCAAAGATTTAAGCCATTAGAGCCATGGAAAAGGAATGATCTACGCCGAAAAATGGGGTTAGAGGATAAGGAAGTTGTCATTACTATTGTTGGCAGATTCATGTTGTTGAAAGGGTTTGAGGATTTCTTTCGTTCCGCATCTATTATTTTAGAATCATTTCAGAATGTCAGGTTTATGGTGGTTGGAGACAAGGTTTTTGATAGTCCATATGAAACAGATGAAATGAGAGAAAAAATATTAAATTTTTTTTATTGCCATAAAAAAATTAGCAATAAAACGCTTTTTACGGGTTTTCGGGAAGATGTGGAACTCTTATTGGGGATTTCAGATATTTTAGTTTCAGCGTCTTGGCATGAGAGTTTTGGAATGGCAATTGTAGAAGGAATGTCTTCAGCTCTTCCCGTGGTTTCTACGAATGTTGGAGGGCCTTCTGAAACAGTTTTGGATGGGGTGACAGGTTTTTTAGTTCCGCCAAAAAATCCGGAACTTTTATCAGATAGAATTATGATTTTGATTGCAGATATTGAAAAACGGCTTCAAATGGGAAAAGCAGCCAGAAAATTGGTCTGTGAGAAATTCTCAGCCGAGCATTATTCCGGTCAAATACAAGAGATCTACCGAACTTGTTGTAAAGCAGGAGAAGGAGTTTCTTCCCTACCAAATGAGGCAAGGATATAAAGTATATTATTCCTGAATTAACGATACCCATTCCGCAATCTTTTCAGATATAAAACGGTTCCCTTCTCTAGTCCAATGTCCGTCAAAAGTTAAATAAAGCTGTTTTCCTTTTTTGCTTTCATCTCTTAAGGGTTTAGTTAAATCTAAAAATGGGATGGAATATTTTTCGCAGATATATTTTATAGCGTTATTTGGAGCATCAAGTGCGGAAGATATTTTGAATTTTTTTTCGAGCAAGTGGGTATAAGATTGTTCTCGACTTGGAAAATAGAGGACAACAAGTTTTGCATCCATTTTTTTAACTTCTTGCTGAATTAATTTTATATCCTCGCTTACTAGACTAACAGCTTTTTTCCAATTAGGAGTTTCTATATTGTAAGTGATGACCTCATTATTTAACACAAAAGGTGTAAGGAAAATGTGAATGTTCTTATCTGCATGATAGAAAGGTTCAATTTTACAATGATTTACTTCTTCCTCCTTTTCTTTTAGCTTTTTATCATTTATTAAAATGTCTGGAGCACGGATTAATCGGTAGATAAAACTATTTTTTAGAAGCCAGATGCCATAGTATCTCATTTTGGAATTGATGTTCCAGATAGGGAGGTCTGATTCTTTAATACCATCCAATGATTGAGTAGCAAGTCTATCATTAAAATCATTTTTATAGATACAACATATCACAAAAGCTGGTTTAAAATAGGGTTTTGCTTTTAGAAGCATGACCAGGTATTGGTTGGATGTAAAACCGCCTTGTCCTAAGTTGATGATCTTTTTGTTTAGTTTTTTTTCCAATTGTTTGATCCAGATATTATCTAAGGTGACTCCAATCCCTTCTGCGAATGAATCTCCTAGAACGACTGCCCAAGGCGCAGTTGAGATAGAGTGATCGCGTATTCCAATATTTTCTTCTCCAAGAGGCACTATTTCCTGTCTGGTAGTAGAGATGATCAAACCTTTAGGTTTCATTACCCATCCAAGTCCTGGATAAAAATGCCGCGGCCTAGTTTTATGTTTTAAGGCAAATTCCGCTCTTGCTTTTCTTTCTTCTGACCAGACAGGCGTCCATTGCGGAAACAAACGCGCCCAGAGTTCCAGAAAAAAAATAAAAGTAAATAAGATAAGAGAGCCCTGCAAAATTTTTTTTAGATTCATAGTTTATTAACGCCTATATTTAATTATTAGGATATTTTAAAGGATAGGATCCAAGTCTTTAAGGAGTGTCTAGGTATAATAAATTATAAAATATATTTTTTATGACTTTATATGTTTTTGGCCTTCTTTTTAGAAGGTTTATTAAAACTATAAATTTTTCTTTTAAGCAATAGACTAATTCAAGTTTTTCAGTATTGGCTCCATGTTTTTTAGCAATTTGTATCATCATTTCAATTCCTTTTTTTTGCTCATAAAACGTTTTTGAGTTTTTCCATATTCTTGCGTTAGCAATTTTTTTGTCAAGATATAATGATTTTCCAATTTTAAATATTCTTATCCAGAGATCATAATCCATTGCATTGTGGATTTGTTCATCCAGGAAACCCACATTCTTCAGGATTCTTTTAGTAAAGAATGTAGCGGGCTGTAGTATCTGATCCCCTCTTTTTAATAATGTTTTATAATCAGTTGGTCCTTCGCGAAAAATAGTTCTTGTGTTTCTATTTTCATCAATGATTGTTCCATTTCCATAGATTAAGTGCATTTCAGGATTTTCTCTAAACACATTAACAATTCCTCTCAAGGCTTTTGGTTCGAAAAAATCATCCGAGTTTAGCCATGCCAGAATTTCCCCTTTTGCCAGTTTAAATCCTTTATTAATGGCTTCAGATTGGCCGTGATCTTTAACCGACCACCAGCGATATTCAATCCCTTCGCACTTTATTGGGTATACCCCTTTTTTTAGCAGGTCGTCATATTTTTTTATGATTTCTATGGAATTATCTGTTGAACCACCATCACTGATAATATAGTCAATGAAAAAATTTCCTTCTTGGCTCAAGACACTATTGATTGTTTGTTCAAGATATTGTCCCTGATTAAGAGATGGGGTTACAATGCTAATCACTTCATTCATATTTTTTAATTGTACTCAAATATTAGTTTAGAAATTGGCTCTCATTTTTTAATGATATTGGGTTGTAAGAGAATCTGTTTGTAAAGGTTTAGATAACCATTTACCATTAAATCTAAGGTGAATGAATCATGAATTTTTTTAATGGAGTTATTGGAAATTTTTTTTAACTTCTCTTGATTGAGACTAAAGAGGTATTCGATTCCATCAATTAAATTTTCTTTTTTATTGTAATCAGCCAAATAACCATTTTCCATATGCGCAATTAATTCATTGATCCCTCCCAGATTAAAGGAGACTATGGGAGTTCCGCAAGCCATTGCTTCTAGTATGGTTAAAGGGGAATTTTCAGCTTTAGAGGAAAGTATAAATAGGTCTGAGGCTGAATAAAATTTGGACAATCGTTTATCATCTGATATATATTTAATTTCTCTTATATTGGAATGATTGATATTTTTGTTTCCTCCAATACAGAGAAAAAAAATATTTTTATTTTTTTTATAATGAAAAATCACATTTTTTATTCTTTTCCAGTCTTTCCAAGGGTTTCTTTTCCCCCCATCAGCCAGAAACAGTATGATTTTTTTCCCAACCGGCAATTGTAATTCTTCGCGTGCTTTGGTTTGGTTATATTTTTGAAAAATTTGAGTATTCACTCCGTTATTGATTTGAGTTATGGGATGTTTAGCCAAAATGCTTTCTTCAACCTTTTTTTTTAACCAGAGTGAGGGAGTGACAATCTGGATTTTAGAATTATCATATATTCTTTTTTTTTGTCTTAGGAGATATGGTTCATCGTGCCATGAAAATTTTGGGGCAGTCTCTATTCCAGAACATGGGAAAAATCCATCTTTTGCGACTTCACTAAAAGTATGATGGCAATAAGGAGTGATTGCCCACATATCATGCAATGTCCAAATCAATGGTTTTTGCTGTGACATTTTTTGAAGTGTTTTAAGATTAAAATAATAGCCATGAAGATTGTGGCAATGAACTAAGTCAGCTTTTTTGAATTCTTCAGTTTTTAAAATGAAATCGGTTTTCCAAAAATCAATATCCGTACCCATAAATCTACAAATGATTTTTTTATAGAAGGGAGTTTTGATTACATGCACATGAGGATCATTTGAATATTTTTTGCTCACAAACATATTGCTCGTGTGGCCTAATTGCTCAAGTTTTGTCTTTAGACCATAGGAGACCCTGGCTGCCCCGCCCCGATTATCAATGGTCCCTATCTGTAAAATATTCATAAAGTCTTTGTTGAATGGTTTTAATTTTATTCTTAAGTCGCTTTGCTATGGGTTGAGGGGCATATAATAAATTATAGGTGTGAATTTCAGCATCCTGATCCCTTCTGATTTGAGAGGGATGAATGATTTCTTTAATTTCTCCCACATCCATGTTGGAACATTTTTCATTATAAGTTTTAGTATGAGTAGCATCACTTCTAAAGCCTAAGTTTTTTATAAGATTAACATTTGGGATAATGCAGTAGCCATCTTGCAACCAGATCGCATAAGTCCACTGATAATCCCATGTGTCTAGTTTATTTTTATAGGTTCCCTCTAAGTTTTGTAGAAAGTATTTTTGCAATCCCTCGTGCTCAAATATCTCTTTGATTTTATTTTCTTTTCTAAATGTTGGAAAAGTTTTGATTTGAACATCATAGCTGCGCCACGCTCTTCTCCATGAAGCCCACCCCCAAGTATGTGTAATTTTTGAAAAATAGTAGCTGGCAGAGCCTCTTTTTATCCCAAATTGAAAATTATTTCCGGAAATCATTGAGACCCTCTCTTCGCTTCTATAATAGTTTAGTAAATTTTCACAAAAGTAAAAGAAGCTTGTATCGGGCAGAGTATCGTCTTCTATTATAATTCCCTCGCTCACATTATCAAAAAACCAATTCATCGGCTTACTTTCCCCTATTTTACATCCTAGATTAGAGTTGCTGAAAAGAGTGTTGACTTCGCATTGCCAATCAATCTGGGTAAGAATATTTCTAGCTGCCTGACATTTTTCAATATCGCCCTTTTTTCCTTGTTTTGGTCCATCAGCTGCCACAAAGAGTTTTTTGGGCTTGATCAAGCGTATCTGGTTAAAAATTTTTTCGGTTAAATCAGGACGGTTATAAATAATAAATAAAATTGGGGTATCAAAACTCATTGGAAGGGTGCAATTTATTCTCGAGAATTTGTCTTATTTTTGCAAATTTAATTTTTATTAATTGCTTTTCAATTAGAATGGAAAAGAAAGGCTCCGGATATTTCAAAAATTCTCTATTTGCTTTTTTTATTTTGTTAAGCCATTGTTTTGCTTGGCTATAAAATAAATCATTATTCTTATAAATTCTATTTGTGCAAATTTTCTGATGAAGATACACCTCATCTTTACTTGGATAAATCCGTAAGTCATTTAACTGTTTTATGCGTACAAGATTGGGATATTTTTGCTGCTCATCCAAAAGATGTCTCATCAATTGTTCAGAACTGACTCTGTATTCTAAAAGGACTTCACATATATTAGTCATTGGAAAGTGTTGAGAGGATCTCACCCATAAATCATAGTCTTGTGATTTTATCAAGGATGGGTCATAGAACAGTTGTTTTTCTAACATCCATTCTCTGCGCATGATCATAGAAGGATGAGCAAAGACATTATTAAAGAAAAGTTCAGATTTGAGAATTTGTGGATTTGAGTGATATTTCCATATTTGATTATTCTCTTCCCCTAATAGCTTAATCCATGTACCAGATATTCCAATCTCTGAATGGTTGTCCATAAAGGATACTTGTTTAGCAAGCCTTGTGGGAAGACTTATATCATCCACATCCATTCTAGCAATGTAGTATCCGCGGCTTATCTTCATGCCGATATTCAGTGAAGCGCTTAATCCCAACATCTTTGGGTTGTTTATCAGCTGAATTCTAGGATCATGAAATGAGGCGATCACCTCTTGACTTTTATCCGTAGAGCCATCATCAATAATTATAAATTTAAAGTCATTAAAAGTTTGAGTCAATATGCTTTGAATCGCATTTCTTAAGTTTTTTTCGCCATTTAATACAGGCATTAAAACGCTCACTTTTTGGTTTTTCATATATTAAGCAATAGAAATTTATGTTTGTGAGATTTTTTATAGTGCTTTTGAAATCCCATGGTCAAATAAATGTAAATAGAATAAAATAAAAAATAATGGGATTCAATAGAAATTGATATTATGATAAAATTATCAAAAGTATATTTAAGGTTATTATAGAATTATTTTGTCTTTAAACTTAAGATAAACCAATATTCATGTCCAATGCTTTAATAGGTTATACAGGTTTTGTTGGAGGAAACCTGACCTGTCAAACCTCTTTTGACCATTTCTATAATTCAAAAAATATTTCAGAAATAAGTGGAATGACTTTTGATTTTCTTGTTTGTGCTGCGCCTTCAGCCGCAAAATGGAAAGCAAGGGAAAATCCTAATCAAGATTTACAAGCAGTCAAAGTGTTGATGACCTATTTAAAGGATGTTCAGGCTAATCTGGCCATTCATATTTCTACAGTTGATATATATGAATCTCCCATCAATGTTTATGAGGATTCAAAAGTTGCTCCTGAAAAATCAGAACCTTATGGAAGGCATCGTTTTCAACTGGAGGAATTCTTTAGAAGTCATTTTAAAAATTTTCTTATTGTTAGACTACCTGCTCTATTTGGGAAGGGTCTGAAAAAAAATTTTGTGTTTGACCTAATTCATAACAATTGCTTAGAACTTACACATAAAGATAGCAGGTTTCAGTTTTATTACCTCAATAACTTATGGAAAGATATTCAGATTGCCATATCTAATGGCTTAAAACTGATTAATATTACTAGTGAACCAATAAGTGCTGAAGAAATTGCCCAGGAATGTTTTAATATAAAATTTAATAATATTACATCTAAACAACCTCTCCGGTATGAGATGAAAACCAATTATTCTCATCTTTATGGAGGCAGGAATGGGTATATTTACAATAAGGAAACCATCTTTCAGGAGATGAAAGAGTTTATTAATAATTGTAGAACTTAGTCCGATTATGAAAATTGCTATCTCTAATATTGCATGGATGCCTTCGGAAGATGAAAAAATTTATCAGATGATGCAGGAGTTGGATATTCATGGATTGGAAATATCCCCTTTTAGAATTTTAAAGAATCTTAGCCACTATACTCATACTGAGTTGTCAAAATTTTGTAAAAAAATAAATCAAAAAAATATTCATGTAGTAGCAATGCAATCTCTTCTTTATAATCAGCCGCATTTGAAGATATTTGGAAGTAAAGAAGATAGATGTCAAACTTTAGAGCACCTTAAACGATGTGTATTGATAGGATCGGAATTAGGTGTTAGAGCGCTTGTTTTAGGATCTCCTAAGAATAGATTTATTGGAAAAATGGAGAGAAGTGAAGCAATAGAAATTGCATTGGATTTTTTTTGTAAATTAGGGGATTTTGCGTATAAAAATGGGGTATTTATTTGTATAGAACCTTTGCCAAGAGAATATGGAGCTGACTTTCTCTGTAATACAAAAGAAGTTATTTATTTTATTCAACAAGTAAGTAACCCTGGAATTAAATTACACATAGATTTAGGTGCAATGACAATGAATGAGGAAGACTATGAACAAACCATTGAAGAGGGACTTAAATCAGCCATTCATTTTCATATAAGCGAACCTCATCTTCAACCGGTATCATTTCAATCAAAAACAGATCACAAAAGAATTTTTAGAATACTCGATAAATTTAAATATAATAACTGGGTTTCTATTGAAATGCGCGCCTTATCGGAATTTACTAATCTTTCTTTTGTGAAAGATGCTTTGAAATTCGTGAAAGAGATTTATGGTTCTTAAAATTTTATGAGAGAGTATGAAATCCCATTTCATGAAAAACTTGAATTCAAACCAAAGAAGACTAGATATTGCGTATGTATTCCAACCATTAATGAAGGGGACCGTATTAAAAAACAATTATCAGAGATGGAAAGAAAAAATATTACTCGTAAATTCGATGTCTTATTGCTTGATGGCAAAAGCAGTGATGGTTCACTTGAACCGTCATACCTTAAGGAATTAGGAATTAGAGGGTTGTTTACCCTGAAAGAAAAAGGTAGGTTGAGCGCACAATTAAGACTCGGATATGCTTATGCATTGAATGAGGGGTATCAGGGGGTCATTACAGTTGACGGAAATAACAAAGATAATATTGAAGCGATAAATGATTTTTCAAAAGAATTGGATGATGGATATGATTTTGTTCAAGGATCAAGATATCTAAAGGGAGGTCGGGCATTGAACACTCCCTTTGGTCGGACTCTGGCAATAAAATTTATTCATATTCCAATTATTTCTTTCCTAGCTGGGTTTAAATATACGGATACAACAAATGGATTTCGCGCGTATTCTATAAAATTTTTAACTGATTTTAGGATACAACCATTTAGGAAAATATTTGACAGCTATGAGTTGTTGGCTTACTTATCGGTAAAGTCTCCAAGATGTGGATTTAAAACTAAAGAAATTCCTGTAATTAGAACATATCCTGAATTTGGTCCAATCGTTACAAAAATTAGTTTTATTAAGGGCCATTTATCCATTTTAAAGATTTTGTTGTTTCTAGCTCTACATAAATATGATCCTCCCATTTAATTTTTAAACTAATGAATTTTTTGATTAATGACTGATCATAAATTTGATTATATTATTATTGGAGCCGGCATTTTTGGAATGTATGCTGCGAAGGTTTTAGGCGATAAGGGCTATAGAGTAGCTCTTTTAGAATATGAAAAAGAGCCTTTTTTAAGGGCTTCCTACATAAATCAAGCCAGGCTGCACCGGGGTTATCATTACCCAAGAAGTCACTCTACTGTCACTAAGGTGATTGAATACTATGACAGGTTCCTTAAGGATTTTAGCTTTTCTATTCGAAAAAGGTATAAATCAATTTATGCGATTTCTAATAAGAATTCATTAGTTTCTTCAAAACAGTTCCAAGATTTCTGTAGCTATTTCAATATTCCTTTTAAAGAAATTGATCCACAATCTTATTTTAGAAAAAATAAGATTGAATCCGCGTTTAAAACTGTGGAGCATATTTTTGATGGACTAAAGATAAGGGATTATTTTATTAATTCTATAAGCGGAAAAAAAAATATTAGTATATTCTTTAATATTAGAATGGATAAAATTGAGAATAGCGGAGAAAATTATATTATAAGGGTTATTGAAGGAAGAAGATTTTCTGCGCCTGTGGTTTTGAACACTACTTATGCAAGCACAAATCAGATATTAAAAAAATTTGGATTTAAGGGATTTAAAATTAAATATGAACTATGCGAGATTATACTTTGCCATGTAAACAGGGTTATAAAAAATACAGGATTTACTATTATGGACGGTCCATTTTTTTCACTTGTCCCCTTTGGTTTGAATGACATTTATTCTCTTTCTGCTGTTAACTTTACGCCTCACCTGATTTCAGAAGGCAATCTACCAATATTTTCTTGTCAGGAAATGAATCAACAGTGTTCGCCGCAACAACTTGAAAATTGCAATTTTTGTCTAAGTAAACCACAGACTGCATGGGGTCTGATGTCAAAATTAATGAGGAATTATCTTCAGCCTTCTATACAAATCAAATATGACAAATCTCAATTTGCGATAAAGCCAATATTAATTGATTCAGAAACAGATGATTCAAGACCTACCTTAATTAAGATTTTTTCTAAAAGTCCTACTTTTATAACTATCTTGCCGGGGAAAATAAGCACAATTTATGATTTGGATGAACTATTGACTTAAACCTGAATATTCCGCAGTTGAAAATAGAATTCGAAAAAATGGAAGTTTTTTCCATTTTGGGTTTCATTTTCTAATACAATCAAGAACATATTTAAAGAATTTCAAGAGATTTTACTTAAATCGTATAAATAGACTTCTGTTCCTGTCTGAATAAATGAATCTAATTTTTTGCCTATAGTATCTAAATATAGCAAGGTAAGATATTTTTTGTTATAAACGATTGATTCAACGTGTGAGAATACAATCCAAAATCTTTTTCGTCCCTGAAATTTTTTTAAATCTTTCCCCTCCCCAGTTACATACTCGGATTTTTGAAAACCATATTGATTGGAATAGTATTGAAAGGAAAATTTTGCCGCATCCTGGAGATAAATAATATCTTCTGGACGCTTATTTTTTTTTAAGTACGCCATGATAGGTTTAATTTCTTCCTTGGTTCTTGGATACATAAGATAGCGCGTTGCGGATAAGATTGGAAAACAAAGCATCGCTGCGGTTAGAGCAACTCCTACAATAGAAGAATATTCGGAAATTTTCTCAATCCCTTTTGTTATCCACAGGAGTAAGATTGGAACGATAAATAATATGAGCCTGCCTGAGAACGGGAATAGATGCAGACCAGAAGCCAATAGGGTAAGGAAGAGCGGCAATGCTAAAAGAAGGAAATTGTCATTTTTTTCTCTAACCATTGTTATGCAGCCAATGAAAAATGGAAATACAGAAAGAGAAGGAATTAAGCCGCCCGGATGTTTAAAGATACCAAAAAAATTGGAGATAAACCATTTAAAATCTGCTGGAGATCGCGGAGGAAACGGCATATAGGCGAATGTCCAGCCCTCCAGTATAACTAAATGAGTTGAATCAAATAGAGTTCTCAAGCTAACGGAATATAGAACTAAAAAATTGATCATTTCTAAGGAGCATAGGAATAAAAACCAATGAGCGGACTTCTTGTTTTTTTTATCCTTTAATAGTCTCAAAAGAATGACAATATTTGAACCAGCTATAATAAATAAAGAAGGATGGGATAACCAAATAGCAATATTACTAATAAGTCCAAGAATTAATATTTGGGATAACCGATAGCCGCTTGATACCACATGAATTATAGTTGCATATAATAATAAAGTAATTGCAACATCAGAAGAATATTGCTTACATTCTGTTGCATAATAAAGGATGTGATATGATAAACTAAAAAAACATAAAGCAAGTGGAATCATTTTTTGCTTAATGAACCATTGCGCTACACTAAAAAATAAGATGAGAGATATAAGGCTGCACAAAAAAGGAAATAATCTTAAGATGTAGTCATGATTTCCCAGGAAGGATATAGCTAATTTTTCAATGATCAAGAAACCAATAGGAGCTCCCTGCTCATAGTCTAGAGGGAAGAAGAATTCATGGAAATTTTTATTAACTATGTTTAAGGCAAGAGTGGCTTCATCGGTCCATAGAGAGCGATTATATAGATATTGAACAGTTCTTAGGGCTGCGCCTATGATTAGTATGCTCCATGACCATTTTTTATAGGCCTGCATTTTTAAATTAAAAAAAGGATTTTATTGAAGTTTTAGTTACGTTTTTGCCAGACCTGAACTGTAATACATGATGTAAAAGGACTTTGAAATTTATCAATAATTTTTTCAAGGAAAATAAATAACGGCGCGTACATCTTTTTTATTCGATAAGGAATGCCGAATGCCATTGAATTGAATACAAAAAGATGAGCGATTGTCCCGGAATATTTTTTTTTCAGAAATTGAAATCTGGTTCTATTTTTTTTATAAAGATCAGATAGTGCTAAAGAATCTGAATTTTCTCCGCAATATTTATCGCACTTATACCAGAGTTTTCTGAAAAAATTAGGAATAGAACCTTCGTGAGGGTCAGTAAAACAGAAAAAACCTAAGGGTTTTAGAGAGTCGTAGATAATGTCAATTGCGCGATCAATTTCAGGTTGAAGATGATGCAAACCATTGGAAATAACAACACAATCAAATTTCTCATTAATTTTTAAATCAAAAATTGAAGATTCAATGGTTTCACAATCTGGAAATTTTTTTTTAAAAGATGAAATAAACTCTGAATTCAAATCAAGTCCAACCACTTGGGCGCCTTTGGAAAGTAAATATTTTGTCGTTAGTCCACTCCCGCACATTGCTTCAAGAACAACTTTGCCTGACAGGTCTATATTTTTAAACATAGGGTTATTAATAAATATATTTCGATACATTTCACTATATTTATCTGAATAATGTTTATCATATTCTTCCGAAATATTTTCGTACAAAATTTTTTGAATTTTTTCGATTCGTTTGATTTCAGACATCTTTCAGTTCCATTCTATATTTATTGAGTTACAATTTTTTACAGGTTGATCTGACTGAATGAATTAATTTTTGATAATTTTTAGATTAAATATATGGTATTAAAAATGGGCTCGGACAGGATCGAACTGTCGACCCCCTCGGTGTCAACGAGGTACTCTTCCACTGAGCTACGAGCCCAAGATTTATAGAATTATAACAAGACCATCCATACTATGCAAATAAGGATAATTGACTTTGTAATAGATGGTTAAATTAATGTAAATAGGATAAAATAAAAACTAATGGACTTCAATAGAAATTTATTAAAGAGACTCTTTCTTAGAGTGTATAAATTGGGTATAAAATTTGGGATTTATATATTACCAGCCCATTATGGCATATCATTCCCCAATATTATTGAACTTGAGAGAAGGAAGAAGTTCTGGGCAAAGAAATCTGAGTTGCCAGGGATTTTGGTCAACATGGATCAACAATTAACTAATATAAAAAATATTTGCATGCCATACCAAAATGAGTACACTGGCAATAAGTTCTATCATGAAGCTGTCTTAAATCATTTAGGACCCGGTTTTGGAGATATCGAAGCTCAAACTTTGCATGCTGTTATCAGAACCTTTAAACCTAAACAGATTATTGAGATAGGAAGCGGGATTTCTACCTATTGCATGATAAAAGCATGTGAGCTCAATGATAGAGAAACATTACAGAATACAATGTTGACTTCAATAGATCCATTTCCTTTTAGAGAAATTAGAAATATGTCAAAAATCAAGTTAATATCTCAAGAGGTTCAAACTGTGCCATTGGAGCTTTTTTTAAGATTAGATAAGGGCGATTTTCTGTTCATTGATTCTACGCATACTGTTAAAGTGGGGAGCGATGTCAATTATTTAATTTTGGAAGTTCTTCCACGTCTTAAAAGTGGAGTGATTATTCATTTTCATGATATTTTTTTTCCCTATGATTACCAGCGCGATATACTGCAAACATTCTTTTATTGGAATGAAACCTCTTTATTGCGCGCTTTTTTAATTTTTAATCAAAGAGCAAGAATTATTTTTTCTCTTAGTCAGTTACACTATGAATGTAGAGTTGCCTTAAAGGAAATTTTTAGAGACTATACCCCTCAAGAAGAATTCAATGGTTTGTTATTAAATAAATATAAGCCATTCGAACCCATTGCAGAACATTTTCCATCTTCAATCTATATTGAAATTTTATAAACTGTCACATTATTTAGTTTTATGTTTGAGTTGAGATTCAATCCAATGGTAGGTAGCAGATAAACCATCTTTTAATGGTACTTTAGGTTCCCAATTTAGTATTTTTTTTGCATTGCTTATGTCAGCATTTCTACCCCTCACACCTTGTGGAGCATTTTTTTTATAAAATTTACTAATTTTTTTTCCTGAAATATCAATAATTAAATCAGTCAGATGGTTAATGCTTGTAAGTTGATCCGAACCAATATTCATGGGTTTATGATAAGAAGATTGCATAAGCAAAAGCGTGCCTTCCACACAATCATCAATATAACAGAAGGAACGGGTTTGCTTTCCATCTCCCCAAATTTCTATTTTTCCAGGATTTGGCGCTTTAATAATTTTTCGGCAAAGAGCCGCAGGAGCTTTTTCTCTTCCGCCATCATAAGTACCATAAGGTCCATAAATGTTGTGATATCTCGCGATACGAATATCAAGTCCATAATCTTTTGCATAGGCCTCGCAGAGTTTTTCAGATAAGAGTTTCTCCCAACCATAAAAAGTATCTGGATCGGCAGGGTAGGCATCATTTTCTTTTAATCCAATATGGGATGTTTTGAGCTGAAGATTTTTTGGATAAATACAGGCAGATGACGGAAAAAAATATCTCGAAACATTGTTTTTAAGAGATGCTTTTAAGAGATTAAGATTAATAAGAAAATTATCTGACATAAGATCTGCGGCTACTTTTGAGATATAGCCCATTCCCCCCATGTCTGAGGCAAGATTAAAGACCCAATCTACTCCCTGAGTTGCTTTTAGGCAGTTCGAGAATCTTCTTAAATCCAGGGTAAATTTTTCAGAAAAATGGGGTTTTTGTAAATAATCATTCCACTTGATATCCACAGCTTTTACAGAATATCCAAGTTTATGAAGCTTCCATGAGAGATGGCTTCCTATAAAACCACCTGCTCCTGCAATAAGTATTTGTTTTTTTAAACCTTTCATAAATAAAACATTTACAATTTATTTTCTGTAGAATGGATAATAATTGATAATTCATTTAATGATTCAGACCCTTCAAATTTAAAAATATTTTTTATGCAAATGTTATCCCCTTTGCACGGCGAACTTAGATTAATATGCACACAAGGAGAACAAGGCACATTCTTATAGTAAATATTTTCTGAGAGTTCCGGGATTTTTCTAAGAAGAATTTTTGGAGAAGTTGGGCCCCAAAAAGATACAATTTTTAAACCCATTAATCTTGCATAATGATTGAGCGCTGAATCAATAGTCCAAAATTCATCCATTTCCGCCATTTTTATCAAAGTGTCCGTTAAACTATTATCGCAAAGGTTTTCAATATTTAAGTCAGGGAATTTCTGCCGTAGATCTTCTATTAATTTTTCTGTTGAACTATAAGATATTTTACCACCAAAAAAATGCAATTTCATATTATTATCTTGGGTCAGCCTTGATGCTATATATAGTTCCCATTGTTTGGATGAAAGCATACGCTCAGGCATAAAATTAGAGCATGCGTGTCCAATGCCTATTTTTCTATGGCCTACTTCAGAATTTGTTTTTTTATGTATTTTTATTTGATTTTTTTCCAAGAAGTATTTTCTTAGTTCGTTGATATCAGTAAGAGGTGCGGAATATAAACTTGGAAGCAGGTCATAAAAATTAAATGAGCCGGAGAAAGGACTAAAATAAATAAGATGAGTGTATAGTTTTTTTTTCAGGAAAAAGTTTCTAATGTAAAAGCCAATCCGATTTTTTGATATTGTTAAGCCAGTAAAAATACAGCTAAGCTGACTATGAACTTCTAAATCAATGATCGTATCAACTCTAAACGAATGAAACAAAGCCCTTATGGCTGAAAAAAGCAAAGAGTTAATATCTTTATCATCTATAGTTATAATTTGATCAAATATTTTTAAAGTTTCAGCAAATGGCTTTAGAGATGGGGTTGTTATTATAATAAATTTGGTATCAGCTAATTTTTTTCTTAAAGCATAAAGTGAGGGATACAAAATGATCAAAGTTCCGCCTCCAACCATTTTAATAAAAACTATGTTTTTAGGGTTATTTAAAAAACGATTTTGATTGAATATTTTGTCTAATATAATTACTAAAGGAGTAAAAATGATAGTCAGTATCCATCCACAATAAAGATCCAATATTTGTTTATGCTTGAAATTCATTTTTTTTATCATAGTGTGAGTTCTGAACCTTTTCAAAGAGAATACCCATTTCTCCTAAATTGAATGGAAAGGAAATATTTGGGATGGTTTTTTCACATAATATTGCTGGCAATTTTAGCCCAAATATAATTGAAATATGAGCTAATATCATCGGAATATTAATGTATTTTAAAGGAAAGAATTTTCTTATAGGTGTAAAGCCAAATTGAGAAAAAAGGCTGCAAATTCCTTTATAGGACCAATGAAAAAAGTGATCTGGAGTCTTATGAATCCAAAACTTTTGCATTATTTTTTGGGAGAGGGAGTCGGCTTGTGGAGCTACTAATAAAATTTTGGATCGTTCACTACTATTATTTTCTAGCCATTTTAAAAATTCATTAGGTTCTGTTATATGTTCAAAACTATCTTGAAATAACCATAAATCTATTTTTCTTGGAAAAGTTTGCGGTAAATCATCAAATAAATATAAGTTTTTTTTTGGGAAACCATTAAAAATAGCGTGTTTTATATTTAAATTTATAACCTCAATTCCAAAAACTAGTTCTGTACATTTATTTAAATGATTCAAGCAATGTGCGCCTCCAAAACCCACTTCACAAATCACCATACCATTTATTTTTTTAGATAAATCTGTTGCATTTAACCATTTTTTCATGGTTTTGATCTTTAATTTTCCAATAAATGTATCATTGCAATGGAATCTTTGTTTTGGGTAATTGTCAGTATAACGATAGGGTAGGGATGAGGATTGCGTGTCTAGAAATGATTCACATACACCACAAATTAATTTGTAATTACTTTTGTTTGCCAGTTTTAAAGGGTGATTGCATAAGAGATTGTTTTCTATCTGATTCATATTAATTTGGATGATTAAGAGTATGAATATAACAATAAAAGATCAAAAGGAACGGCATGGCTTGAAAAGAGAAGAAAACGGCTAATTGTTTTTTGTTATTATGTTTAAAGGAGGGGTAGGAGATGTCAAATACCGTTAAAGAGTAGAAGAAAGTTAGAATGATAATAAAGAAATGGCGCGGTAGAAAGTGAAAATGGAAAATGGTGTGCCAAGGCATGAGAAAACTCCAAGCCATAGATGAAAGTAATGTTAATCCAATAAATATACACACTTCATTTTTTGCCAGATTTGGTGTCATATAATTTTTTTTGTATTCTTGTCCAACAATCCACCACCAAAATACTAATAGTAAGGCAAGAGAGAATAAGGTTTTTTTGTAAATCCACCCATCCATTATAAAAGATTTTAAAAGATTCAAGAATATTAATAATCTGTGATTAGCTATTTGTTCATTCATCATGAGATTTTTCAATTTTGCATGGTAAATAGGGTTTAAAGTTTCATATATCCAAGGCAGGTTCATCCGACCGCCTGCAACTCCAATGAGATCTTTAACCGCATGAGTTAGGCTGTTAAAATAGAAAGCATTTTGAAATAGATGTAATAGTATGGCCCAACCAATTCCAGACACTAGCCATCCGGTATCCTTCAAGGAAAAAAGAAAAGAATCAATTTTTTTTTGTCTCTCCCCTATAGAGTAAACAAGCAGTCTCAGAGAGAATGTGCTTATTATATTAATAGGAAGAAAATCGTACCCAATCCAGCTTGAAAAAAAACCTATAAGAAATAAAAATAGACTGATGTTTTTGTTTGAAAATATTGATATTAATAAAAGTAGAAGAGAAATGGAGAGAGAGTATGAGTGCTCATGAAGCGCTCCCATCCAGTTCAATACTCCTGGACTATGATAGATTAGCAGAGTGGATGTTAAAGCTAAAAATTTGATTCTAAAAGTTAGGTTAGACATTGAATATAATGTGATTGACATTAATAATATGAGAATAGCAATCGTAAACGGGAAAAGTCTTAATATTTTTTCATTTGAGATACCCGACCTTATAAGAAATGATAAAATATATATTGAACCCATAGGGTAGTGGGTCTCGGCTAGGATAGTAGGAATCCCGTATTTTCTTTTACCTTCCACTAAAGCTTTGGCTTGCGTTGTAGCGGCTAGTTCTGACCATTCATCGGTTCGGTTTTTTCCTAGACTATTTAGTCCTTGGTAACAAATATGAAGCGCAACTAGATAAGACAATAATAAAATTAGCCAATTTTTGATGATCGGGTTAGTTTTTTTATTATCACTCATTTGACTTTAAGGCATGCAGGCTTGCTCCTCCCCAATCACTTGGCTCAATTCTCTCTAGATTGCAGTTTTTAAACCATTGGAACAATTCAAAGAGTGTGTGGCAGGATTGATGCGTAGGAGTTATGCAATCGAATGTATCAAGCAACGACCATTTTATATCTGGCAAATGGATCAATGGAAAAAAAATTTTTAAAATGTGCGCAAATATCTTGGTGGGTTGGTTAAAAAAAAGAGGTCTGATAAGATAAGTTGTTAAGTATGTATAGATGAGAGGGGGATAGTGCCCTAGGAATGGCCAACATTTTTTAAAAAAAGATCTATAGATATTTACTATAGGATCATTGTATATCCCGGTTGTATAAACCGAAGTTGCGATCCAACCTCCTTGTTTTAAAATTTTTACCATTTCCTCAAAACCTTTTTTTGGATCTGTTGTGTGGTGAAGCGTTCCGATAGAAAAAATTCCATCCGCTATTTCTGTTTTTAAAGGAGGTTTTAGAATATCCCCTTGGCAGATTAAAACATTTGGGTCTTTTTGAAAAATTCTACCTGACGCCTCAACAGAGTCACTGATATCCAATCCTATCACTCTTGCTCCCTTCATTCGTGCTATCTCTATAAATCTTCCAGAACCACAACCAAAATCAATCATTAACTTATCTGTTAGATTTATTTCTTTTACCCCAGTAATGCGCTCCCACATTTTAAGAGTATGACCCTCCATAATTTTTCCTTTGTTTTCACTTTCAAATTGGATCTTTGGCCATTTATTCCATTGATAGCTAAAACTTTTATTATCATTTTTATCTTCTTTATCTAAAAATCTTGGGATGCCTCTAACAATTGGATAAATGGAAGAAGATGAAGATAAGGTTCCTTCCAATATGTTTTCCCCATCTTTTTTTGTGATGTTAAGGTTAAGTGGCTCTTTTGTTTTTGGATCGACGAGAAATTTGAGGAAGTTGGAATACATGGATAAAATTTATTTTGGTCTTTGGTAAAGTTACTACCCAACGGTTATTACTTTATTTTTTAAATTATACAAATTTTATAGAGAGAGGTTTAAAGAATCGGTTCGGTCTTAGAATTTTTTCTAAACTCTGGATATTTTTTTAAAACAAAAGGAACTAATTTTTTATATATGATTTGCGCGACTTTTTTAGCGCCCTCATTCGTGTGGTGCATTAAATCATAGTAGTAGTTTGGATTAGACTCCAACTCATGTGCAATATCTATGACCAAGAGATTTTCTTTTTTTCCTATTTCTCTGGTAATATCATTATAAAGTTCTAATTTTTTCCATAATTCCTTTTGATTAAAGAACCCCAGACTTAATATTTTTTCAAATTCAATGTCAGGATTTTTTGATTTCCAACCGCAGTACATAGGTTGTGTGATTAGAATAGGAAGAATTTCATTTCTTTTTGCAAGGTCAACAATTTTTTTTAATCTAATTTTGTAAGCCTGTAAGAATCTGTCCCTGTTTAAGTATTTATCAATCTGTAATTGATTTACAATTTTGGATTCACTCATCAATGCTTTATCTGTGATTTTATAATTTAATAGGGCCTGGTTGTATCTAAATATATTGAAGCAGAGTGTCAAGGTTTCACTGTAATTTATCATTGGTTTTATTATTTTTTTAACTGAACGGTAAACAAAGCTTTCAGAAACCTCTTTATTTTTATCAAAAAATGATAAATTTACATCGTTTATTCCTATGAGAAGCAAAATCATTTTAGGTTTGATTTTAATAATAGAGTCCTCCATAAGAACTATATGTCCAGATGTGGAGTGGCCGTCTAACCCTGCGTTATTGATCCAACATTTATTAAATTTTTTTTCCATTTCTTTACCTAAGAGAAAGGGCCATGTTTTTTCATCTGATAAGTAAAAACACTCAGTCGTGCTTCCTCCAATAGTCATTATTGTGAGGTAGTCTGTGAAATTTTGAGGCGGATTATCCCCCCTAAAACCTAGAGAATTTCTGCTATGTTTTATTAATTTATCTAATTTTTTGTTTTTGTTGTTTTTTATTTCTATTTTTTCATTGATTGGCAGCGTTATTTTTCCTTGTTTTATTCTAATTCTAAAGTCAAAAGGATTATAAATTCTAAGAAAAAGTTCTAAGGTAATAAAGGCAACCCCTAACCCTAGAATAAGAACTAAACTATTTTTCCAGAAGTTAGATGAACGTTTCGTTTTATGGGGTAGGAACAATTGATTCAAGTTTAAAGGTTCTGTTTAAGTGGATAGGAATCAACTATTTAGTTATGAGAGTATTTTGAAGAATTAATGCATCCATGCCGCTGTTCATGAATGTATTGTAGGCATTTTGGGGAGTATTGACAATGGCTTCGCCTTTGAGGTTGAAAGAGGTGTTGAGAAGAACAGGAACTCCTGTAACTTCTCCAAATTTCTGAATCAGGCGGTGGTAACGCGGGTTGGTTTCTTTAAATACGGTTTGGAGCCGTCCTGTGCCATCCGCGTGGGTAATGGCGGGTAAGTGAGATTGCTGCTCTTTCTTCACGGGCGTGACATAAAGCATGAACCGCGCGGGGTAATGTTTTTGGGCATCTGAAATATCAAAATATTTTTCGCATTCTTCTTGGATCACACTTGGCGCAAAGGGTCTAAAAGGCTCTCGAAACTTAATTTTAATGTTTACGATATCTTTCATTTTTGGGTTTCTGGGGTCCGCTAAGATTGAACGGTTCCCTAAGCTCCTAGGTCCCCCATTCAAACGCTCCTTGATACCAACCAATCACATTCCCCTTCATGAGACGATCAATTATTCTTTCAAATAATTTTTCATCATCCTCAATTGTTTCATATTTAATTCCTTCTTTATTTAAGAATTCATGAATTGAATTTTCTCCATGTTCTTCGCCCCAGAAGGCATGCTTCATTACAAACGCGCGGGGTTTTCCTAAGATCACATGATAAAAATAAAGAGCTGCTCCTATGGCCCCGCCAGAATCTCCGGCCGCTGGCTGAATATAAATTTCTTCAAAAGGGGTTTCTTTAAGAATTCTATAATTGGCTACACTATTTAACGCTACCCCTCCAGCCATGCAAAGTTTTTTTAGACCTGTTTTTTTGTGCAGATATTTTGCCATTTTTAAGATAATTTCTTCAGTCACCTTTTGAATGCTTGCAGCTATATCCGCATAATATTGATTGATTTTTAATTCTTCTTCTGTGGGAGGATTAGGATCGTCAAAGAGGCTGGTTTTGTCAGTTACAAACCTTGCTTTTGGATTTCTAGGTTTACCAAAAAGTTTTGTGAATTTATCTGTAAAGGTTTTTTCAGAATGATAAGTGTAAGAGAAATAGGTCATGTCCAGAACAAAACTTCCATCCTCATTTATATGGATAAGTTTATAAATTTTTTCCATGTATTTGGGTTCGCCATAAGGAGACATGCCCATCATTTTATATTCCCCTTCATTCACCTCAAACCCTAAAAAGGCTGTGAAAGCAGAATAAAGCATTCCTAAAGAATGAGGAAAACGAATTTCGTTTTCTAAATCTAGGCTATTTTTTCCATGTGAACCATTCCAATAAGATTTCCCAATGCCAAGACTTGCGCTGGTCCATTCCCCTACTCCATCCACTGTGAGAATGGCTGCTTCTTCATAAGGAGAGCAAAAAAATGCGCTGGCTGCATGGGAAAGATGATGTTCAGAAAAGTAGATTTTTGATTCTGGAAGCCCTAATTTTTCTTGAAGAATATTTTTAATCCATAATTTTTTAGAGAGCCAAGTTTTCATCGCCTCTTGAAACAGTTTTAAGGAGCAGGGATAGCCGTAAAGAATAGAGAGTAATAGTCGTTCAAATTTTAAAAAAGGTTTTTCATAAAAAACACACGCGTCAATATCTTGAGGCATAATTTTTCCTTTTTTTAAACAAAAATTGATCGCATTTTTTGGAAAATCGCTATCATGCTTTATTCTGGAAAAGCGTTCTTCTTCAGCCGCGGCAATGAGCATGCCATCCTTAATTAAGGCACAGGCTGCATCATGGTAAAAACAGCTAATTCCTAAGATATTCATTTGTAGGCTAGGATTTCCGGGTTTAATGTCTGATTACAGATTTTTTTCGAATTCCACAATCCAAATGATTTAGGTTAATTTAGTATTGTTTGGAAATATTTCCAATGGATTCAATAGTGGATTTGCGCATATGCCAATGAGTCTCTTTAGCTGATTTTTTTATTTCTAATGGATCTAAAAATAATTTAAGAACTATTGCATGAGGAGTAACAATAATAAAATAAAAAATTGTCAGAATAACTCCTGACATAAATTCCCTAAATTTGAAAGCAAATTTTTTCCATTGCTCCAATAGAAATTTTAATCTGAGCTTTAGAATTATATTTTTCATCTTCTTATTTTTTAATGATTATTTTAGTTGGATTAAAATAGAGTGTAGATGAAAGGAGCTACAGCAGATCCTTGGCTAAAAATTAGAATAAAACCAATAAGGAGAAGTACTATGACCATTGGAATAAGCCACCAGAGTTTTCTTTCCCATAAGAAATTTAAAAAATCTTTTATGATTTTTGAACGGCTTTTTAAATTTTTAAAAAATTGAATCATTAGTGTTTTTCCTTGTCAGATACCGTATCGCTCTTCGTGGGTGCGGAGAATCATTCTTTCACTAAATTTTATTTTCTAATGAACTTTGAGTTGAAACAGATTTTTGTATAAGTTTTGGCAGAGCTTGAATGAGTAAGATGAGCGCTAATATAAAAAGCAAGAACGCGGTGGTTCCTACAGGGTGAAAAACCGGTCCGCGTTTTAAGATTCCTAAAAGCCAGGGTTTTATAATCAAAATAAGAGAACCTAAAGTTGTCACTAGCATAAAGAGCGTTGGCAGCGCTGTAACCCACCATTTTTTTCCACTTTTTTTAAGCCAAACTGTAATGCCAAGTAATGTAAGAGCAGCCAGAAGTTGGTTAGTTGCGCCAAATACTGGCCAGAAGATTTTCCAAAGAGGAATGATTTTGCCATTGATTCCTTTTACCTCAATCATAATTAAAATGCCAGGAAAAAATAGTGTGAAGAAAGTTGCAAGAAATGCTCCAAATTTTCCTTTTAAACCGGTAAGTTCCTGAAATATGTAACGGCCTAAACGGGTAGCTACATCCAGCGTATCGTAAATAAAGGTAGCAAACGCGAGTTTTCCAAAGGTGACTGCAGCGCCAAAACTCATGCCAAAAAGAGCCATAAAATGAGCCAGCCCTCTGGCATAAATTTCATCTGGTCCTAAAGAAAGAGTTTGATCATTGATAGGCAGTATCATGACTGTGGAAAGAGCCACAATTGCAACAAACGATTCTAAGAGCATTCCTCCATAACCCACTGCTTTAGCATCTGGCTCTTGGCGCAGCTGTTTAGAGGTTGTACCGCTTGAAACTAAGCCATGAAATCCTGAACAAGCGCCGCAGGCAATGGTTGTAAAAAGTAAAGGGAATATTGGCAGGCGCGGAGTGTCTGCAGTTTCTGGATGGATTAAAGCCGGATATTGAATCTCGAATCCTCCAAACAGAGTTCCTAAAACTCCTACAATAAAAGTAGCATAAAGAATGGTTGCTCCTAAATATCCTCTGGGCTGGAGTAAAGTCCAAAGGGGTATTACAGAAGCGATAAAACAATAGATTAGAATCAGAAAATCCCAGCTTTTTCGAGAAGAGCCTAAAATAGGAGGAAGTTCTATTGGTATTTGTTGGCCAAGAAAAATGATTAAAAAAACTAAAGGAATAAAAATAAAACTTGCTTTTTTAAGACTCCAGTTCCAGCGGTAAAGACAGAATCCCATGAGAAGAGCTAACCCTAAATAAAGGAAAGAAGAAGTTGCAACCCCTGGCCCAAAATTTTCTTCGCCTAACTCTGGACGGCTTACAAAAGCTCCTGCGGTTAAATCCGTAAAAACTACAATGACATATAAGAGGGATATCCAGATAAAAATAAGAAAAAGAAAATAGGCTTTTTGTCCAATATAGAGCTTTACGACTTCTGCTACAGATTTGGCATCGTGCCTGATGGAAGCGACTAAAGCGGAAAAATCATGCACCCCCCCAATAAAAACAGCTCCAATCGCTATCCAAAGCAGGCTGGGCAGCCAGCCATAAAGGCTTCCGGCAAGAATCGGTCCGGCAATAGGGCCCACAGCTGCGATTGCCGCAAAATGCTGGCCAATTAAAATAGCAGGGGATGCGGGAACAAAGTCGCTGCCATCATTAATTTTGCAAGCAGGGGTAATATTTTCTTTTGTTAGACCAAATACATTTGCGATAAATTTTCCATAAAAAAAATATCCAGCAAGTAAAATTGAGATGGAAATAAGGGTGATCAGTAATAAGGACATAAAATTTAGATTATAATAAAAGGGTATTTTATTCAAGTTTTTTCGTGACTTCTATAATGCATAAATTAAAAGTGCATAGTTTCAATTTTATTTAATAGTAGTCAACTTTGATTTATGAATTTATTAATTTTTAGTACAATTCTAATTATGAAGATCGTTTTTATTAATCCCCCATTTGATATTATTCAAAAAGCATATGGTTCAGCTCGTAAAGGAACTAAATATGGATATTGGGCTCCTTTTGGGATCGCAGTTCTTGCTGGCATCATAAAGAAATTGGATTGTAAATTTGAATATATTGATTCAACAATTTTAGATTATACTCAGCAAGATGTCGTAAACCATGTTATACAATCCCAACCAGACATGATTGGCATCACTGCACAATTGGCCACTCGTGAAGTTGTAAAACATCTTATTCAGATGATTCGTGAAAAATCTGCAGCTCCAATTTTTTTAGGTGGCACTCTAGCCACCACCTTTGCGGAAAGCGTGATGTTAGAAAATCCTGGATTAGACTATGTAGTGATAGGAGAAGCAGAGCAGACTCTTCAAGAATTAATTCTTAAAATAAGAAATAAGGCGGATATCTCAACAGTAAAAGGAATCTGTTACAGGAGTGGAGACAAAATTATTAGGACTCCATCGCGACCCATTTTAATGAATTTAGATCTTTTACCACAACCAGATTTTGGAGTATTTGATCTAAAACGATATATTCCCCTTCCTCTTCAATATAAAAAGAAACCCATCATCGCTTATCTTTCCTCACGCGGTTGTTCTTATGGCCGTTGCACTTTTTGTTTTGAATCCGGCAGCGCAGCCCAAAAATATCGTCGCCATTCAGTTAAAAGAGTTATTGCAGATATTCAAATGGCTGTAGAAGAACAGGGGGTTAAAGAAGTAGCTTTTTGGGATGATATTTTTTTAGTTGATGAACCTTGGGTTTTGGAATTTTGTGAACTTCTTCATCAGAATAAAATAGAGATCGCATGGCAATGTTATGGTTATGCGGGTTCAATGACTAAAAAGATGGTAGATGCTTCTGCAAAATCCGGGTGCTGGAATGTTTATATTGGTTTTGAGTCCGCAACTCAAACTGTCTTAGACCAAGTAAAAAAAGGGGTAACAGTTGAGCAATTAGCTCAATCCATTGGTTGGGTTAGAGATGCAGGGATGGATGTTCGTGGCTCTTTTATTTTATCCTTGCCTGGAGAAACTCCTCAAACTGCCATGGAAAGCGTAAAATTTGCAATTAAAAATGATATTACCTACATGCTTTTTCATCCATATTTTCCAGAGTATGGAACAGAATTATACAGCGAATTAGCTCGAGAAGGTAAAATTATTGATGAATATAAGGGGAGGACCACTGCGCAATATATTCCTGAAGGCTACAAGGATGCAAAAGAGGTGGAATTCATTATTCGTAAAGCGTATAAAAAATTTTATTTTCGTCCAAGTTATGTGCTTAAACATATTAATAAAATTCGGAGCTGGGATGATTTCAAGCAATATTATGAAGCGATGCGATTTGTAGCTGGGATTGCATTTTCTGGTTAGTTAAAATGAACCTCAGCACCCTCAAAAGGGCGATGAGGGATACAACAAAGGAAAACACTAATGAAATATAAAGTGATTTATAAACGAAAAGAGTGTATTGGAGCCAATTCTTGCGTTGGGGTGTTACCAGAATTCTGGAGTTTGGATCATGAAAAAAAAGCGGTACTTAAAGGCTCAATCTTAAATCCAGAAACTGGCTGTTATGAACTTATTGTTAATAGTGATGAATTAGAAAGATTTAAAGAATCTGCCTTAGTCTGTCCAGTTTATGTGATCAATATCATTGATCTTCAAACTCAAAAAACAATCTTAGAGATTTTTGAAGAGAATAGAGAGATTGAAAAAGAGAGCGCTCCAGTGATTAAGGCACGCCCAAATACGGAAAAGGAATCACAAAGCGAACCAAAGGGTTTTTTTACCATTCAAAGCGATTCAAACAAAAAGCTGATCAAAGCGCTCTATTACGGGCCAAAACATCAGTTACTTTTTGTGATCGAGGGTAAAAACGCAGAGGAGCTTTATCAAACGATCATAAGAGAAGGTTTTGTTACTTCTCTCACGCAAGCAGCTTATTTAGGAGGCGAGTTGAAGAGAGCTGAAATGAGTTTTCAAGAAAATTCCGTATGAAGGAGTATAAACGAACTCGCTACAAGGGAAGCTGTTTCAGCTCGTAAAATATTGTTTCCTATGGTTACGGCAAGGATTCCCTGTTTTTTTGTCTCCTGGATTTCTTCAATAGTAAAACCACCTTCAGGTCCTATAAAAACATGGATTTTAGACTTTTGAAAAGATTGTGTTTGATGAAGAATTTTTGAAAGACTAATTTTTTCCTCACCTTCCCAAAGAATAATTTTTAAATCATCGCTGTTTTCCTTTGTTGTAACTTGCATTGTCCTTTCAGGGTGCGGAGCATCATTTTTTTTAATTTTTTTAAAAACTTCTTTTAGGGAGAGCGGGGTAGATATGGTGGGTAAGGTTTTTCTTCCGCTTTGTTTTGCTGCGGACAAAATAATCTTTTCCCATCTTGTTATCTTAGTTTTAGATTTTTCTGGAGAAAAGTGAATTTGTGTTCGTTCCGTAAGAATAGGCTGGATGGAGGTCACTCCAATTTCTGTGACCTTTTGAATCATCCATTCAAAATTAGAATTTTGAATCAAAGCTGGGTAGAGATGTAAGGAGATATCAGGATGATTTTTTTCAGAAGAAGGAACGCACCTGTCAGCGTCAAAAGCTGGAAAGATTTCCCCTTTAACTTTGTTTGAATTAGAGGTTTCTGTAATTTGGGCAGACCCAACCCATCCTTCTCCATCAAAAATTTGAATAAGATCCCCTGGTTTTTTTCTTAAAACTCGCGCAATGTGATGGGATTCAGAAGGCTCAAAGAAGAAAGAATTAGATTGAATATTTTTTTTTGGAACGAAAAATTGCGGCAAAATTATTTACCAAAAACTTTTTTTATAAAAGAATCCTCGTCTTTAGCTGTTTTTTCTTCCCCAAAACTTTTTGCAAGCTCTTTAAGCAATTCTTTTTGTTTTTCAGTCAAGTGTGTGGGCACTTCTACCAGAATTCGAACTAATTCATCCCCTCGGCCTCGCCCCCCAAGATGTGGAATTCCTTTTTCTTTTACCCGAAATACAGTTCCAGTTTGAGTGCCTGGCGGAATTCTTAAAATTACATGGTCTTCAAGAGATGGAATTTCAATCTCAGCTCCTAGAGAGGCTTGCGCAATTGAGATTTTTTGTTCTATCAGGATATCATCATCTTTTCTTTCAAATTTTTGATCTGGCTCTACATGAATCACCACATAAAGATCTCCAGATGGTCCTCCAAAATTTCCAGCTTCGCCAGCGCCATTCACTCTTAAAGCTGTTCCCTCCTGTACCCCAGAAGGTATTTTTACAGTAATCGGTTCTTGGATTCTTACTTTTCCTTGTCCATGGCAATTTTCACAAGGATTTTCAATCACTTGTCCCTGTCCTTTGCAGCGCGAACAAGTTTGTGAAAGCGAGAAAAACCCTTGACGGAAATTAATCGAACCAGAACCCTTACATTGATGGCAACTCTTTAGGGAGGTTCCGTGTTTAGCTCCTGATCCGGTACATTTGTCACAGATTTTGGTATGACCTACTTTTATTGTTTTTTGGCTGCCTGTAAGAACATCGTGTAAAGTCATAGTGACACGAACTTGTAGGTCATCCCCTCGGCTAGCTCTGGATTTTTTAGAGCTTTGCCTTCCAGTTTGACCTGTAAAAATATTTTCAAAGAAGTCTCCAAAAATGTCATTCACATCTCCAAATCCTTCAAAATTACCAAAACCCTCGTGTCCAAACCCTCCAGCTCCTGCTTGCGCGTTCACCCCCGCATGTCCATATTGATCATAGAGCTGACGTTTATGTGAATCCGAAAGAATTTCATAAGCTTCATTAGCCTCTTTAAATTTTTCTTCTGCTCCTTTATCTTTATTAATATCAGGATGGAATTTTTTAGCCAAGTTCCTATAGGCAGATTTAATCTCCTCACCGGAAGCATTTTTACCTACGCCTAAGATATCGTAATAGTCTTTTTTTGTGGTCATAAAATTAAAGATTTATTTTTTATCCTCATCTACGATTTCCGCATCCACAACTTTATCTTTATCATTGTTTGTACCTTCAGTTTTGGATGTGCCCCCCGTGTTATCGGTTTTTGATTTTGCGGAGGCTTCTTGGTAAAGTTGCTCAGCAAGTTTATGAGACGCTGTCAGCAAGGTCTCTTTAGCTTTTTTTATTTTTTCAAGGTCCGAACCTTTTAGGGTCTCTTTTGCGTCTGAAAGCGCTTGTTCTACTTTTAGTCTTTCGTCCTGAGAAATTTTATCTCCATGCTCTTTTAGTGCTTTTTCAGTTGCATAGATGACAGAGTCAGCCTCGTTTTTAACCTCAGTCTCTTCTTTTTTCTTTTTATCCTGCTCCGCATACTCTTCCGCCTGTTTTACGAATTTTTCCACCTCATCTTTAGAAAGTTTGTTGGGAGCTGTAATCTTAATGGATTGTTCTTTGCCTGTGCCGTGATCTTTTGCCACCACATGCAAGATTCCATTGGCATCAATGTCAAAGGTCACTTCAATTTGGGGCATGCCTCTGGGCGCTGGCGGAATACCAACCAGATCAAATCTTCCTAAAGAAACATTGCCTTCTACCATGGCTCTTTCACCTTGCAGAACATGCACAGTCACTGCCGGCTGGTTATCGCTGGCAGTAGAAAAAGTCTGCGATTTTTTTACCGGGATGGTTGTATTTCTTTCAATCAGTTTTGTAAATACTCCCCCTAAAGTTTCTATTCCCAAAGATAGAGGCGTAACATCCAGAAGCAAAACGTCTTTGACTTCTCCTGTAAGCACCGCGGCTTGCACTCCTGCTCCAATCGCCACGCATTCCATTGGATCAATCCCTCTTTCTACTTTTTTACCCACATGATCTTCTACGAATTTTTGAATAATAGGCATGCGAGTAGGGCCGCCTACAAGAATAATTTTTGATATATCAGCAGGTTTTAATTTTGCGTCGGATAATGCCTGATCAATAGAATGTTCGCATCTTTTTACAATAGGGTCCACTAAGGATTCTAGTTTTGCTCTTGTGAGTTTCATGGTTAAATGTTTTGGACCGTTGGCATCCGCAGTGATAAAAGGCAAATTAAGATCTGTTTCCAATACATTGGATAATTCTATTTTTGCTTTTTCCGCTGCTTCTTTTAGTCTTTGCATCGCCATCTTATCATTGCGTAAATCTATGCCTGTTTCCTTTTTAAATTCAGAAGCGATATGGTCAATTAAAGTGGCGTCCATGTCTGTGCCGCCTAATTTGGTATCTCCGCTGGTGGAGATAACCTCAAAGACCCCGCTGCCAAAATCCATGATGGTTACATCCAGGGTTCCGCCTCCAAGGTCAAAAACAAGAATTTTTTCCTCTTTTCCTTTTTTATCAATTCCATAAGCTAAACAGGCCGCGGTGGGTTCATTGATGATACGAACTACTTCTAACCCGGCGATGGTGCCGGCATCTTTTGTAGCTTGACGCTGGTTATCATTAAAATAAGCTGGCACTGTAATCACGGCTTTTTCAACTTTTGTTCCTAGAAACGATTCTGCGTCCCGTTTAACCTTTTGCAGAATAAACGCGGAAAGTTGCTGGGGAGTAAAATCCTTACCGTGAATTGGATATTTATAATCCTCTCCCATTTTCCTTTTAAAAGCAGTTAGGGTGCCCTCAGGGTTGGTCACCGCTTGCCTGCGGGCAGGCTCGCCTACCAAAAGCTGTTCATCTTTTGTAATGGCTACATAGGAAGGGAATGCTTTTCCCCCTAATGTGGTGCCTTCAGCTGAAGGGATAATGGTGCCTTTCCCTCCCTCCATGACTGCTGCGGCAGAATTGCTGGTTCCTAAATCAATTCCAATAATTTTTGACATGATTTTTTCCTCCAAACATTTAAGTTTAAAATTATTTCGTTTCTTTAATTCTTATCTTAGCCACTTTAACCTTTGCTGGTCTTATAAGCTGGCCGTTTAAGGTATAACCTTTTTGAATTTCTTCTAAAATAATATTGTTCTCCTCTTCTTTGTTCGTTTCTATTTGCTCCAACGCTTCATGCAGATGAGGGTCAAAATGTTCTCCCAGGGTTTTTAGCGGTTGGGCGCCTTCTGATTTTAAGAATCTAAAAAATTCTTGCACGACAATTTCAAAACCTTTAATTAAAGAATTAATATCTGTTGCGTTTTGAGAATGTTTTAATGCCCCCTCCATGACATCTAAGATCGTTATCATTCTTTCAATCATGATCACTCTGCCAAATTTTAGCGCCTCCATTTTTTCTTTTTCTACTCTTTTACGATAATTGGCGAATTCCGCCTGTAATCTGAGGAGCTGGTCTAAATAATTTTGAGTTTTTGTTTTTAGAGCATCTAACGATTCCTCTTCTTTTGCAGTCTCTTCCATAAACTGTTCTATTTTTTGAATCTCCTCTTTTTTCTCTTGGTCAGAGGGTTCTATAGTTTTTTTTGATTTAGATAGATCTTCTGAATCTGGATTAACCATAACTACCTTTCCTCCAATTCCTTTAACATCTTATTCACCATTTGGGAAACATAATCCACTAAAGAAATCATTTTTGGATATTCCATCCGCTTTGGCCCTAAAATGCCAAGAACCCCCACTGTTTTATCCGCCAGTTGATAGGTGGATGATATAACGCTTAAATTTTGCAATGCCTTATTTAGATTTTCCGAACCTATCCTCACATGAACCCGTCCTATTTTTTTTGGTTCCGAATGTTCTGATTTTGTTCGCAAGCGGTCATTTAAATTTTTAGTTTTAATCTGTTCCTTAGAATTTTGAGATTTTTGATCCTCTAAGATTTCATGCTCTAGGATATTAGTTAAAATCTGCTTTTCTTCGATTACTTTGAGCAGATTTTGTAAGTCCGCTGCTCCGGAAAAATCCGGAAGAGAGAGTATGTTGCTTGCTCCTTCAAGGTAGATTTCACCTGAGGAAAATTTTTTAATCTCTTCTCCTATTTCCCTAGCCAGACTAAAAATTTCTTTAGTTTCTTCTTGTAAGTTTTCTAGACACTCCACCAATTTTAATTTCACGTTTTCTAAGGTAGAGCCTTGAAAGTTTTGATTGATAATTCTTGCTATTTTACGCAGATGTTCTTTTGGGATTTCTATTTGAGTGTTGATTGTAAAATGTTTAGCCAATCCTGACTCGGTAATCATGGCGCAAAGAATTCTTTTATTGGTAATGGGAACTAATTCCAAACAAGAAAATATATTTTTTTCCCACTTAGGAGTCATGACAAAACCCGTATAGTGAGAAAGAGTTGAAAGCATCCTGGAAGTTTGGCTCATAAAATCCTCAACCTCTTTAATTCGGGCTTCATATTCGGTTTGAATTCTTACTTGTTCCTGGACCGCCAATCGCTGCATTTCTACAAGCGAATCCACATAGAGCCTATATCCTTTATCTGTTGGGATTCTTCCGGCTGAGGCGTGCGGCTGAGCAATCATCCCAGACTTTTCCAGTTCAAAAAGAGTATGGCGGATAGAAGCTGAAGAAAGTCCCAAGCGGCTTGTATTAGAGATACTATGAGAACCAACAGGCTTTCCTGTGCGGATATGCTCATGGATCACATACTGCAGGACTTTTTTCTTTCTTTCTTCGATTTCTTCTTGGTTTAAGGCGCGCATATATATTAGCACTCAATAAATAAGAGTGCTAATATAATATATCAGCTTAATTTTATTTTGTCAAGAACTTATTATTTTGGTACTATTTTTTAATAAATTTAAAATATATGGCGAAGAAAAACAATAAAGCTAAAAGAGGAATACCTCTTACTCCAAAAGAATTTTTTATGGTTGTTGAGAAAAATAGGACCCTCCTTATCCTTTTTTTTATTATTCTATTTTTTTCTTTTTATGCTCTATATAAAAGTTATTGGTTTTATATTCCATTTAACGATATTCATAAATTTATTAATTTTGATGTTGTTTACTACAATTTAAAGTTACTGTTATCTTTTAAAGGAGGGTATGCCACATCTCTTTGGGCTATTTTAGTTTTTATTTCTATTTCCACTTTTTTCTATTGGTCAGGGAAACTGTTACTCAAGTGGATCTTAAATTTTAATTTTCCATTTTCTAAATTAGAAATGTTTGCTTGTAGTTGGTTTTTAGGGTCATGGATCTGTGGGATGTTTTGGTTTTTCCTTGGAACAGTGGGTCTATTTAAAAAATGGATTGCGTTTACGCTCTTTTTCACTGGATTGTTGCTTTTTGTAATTCATCTCAAAAAAAACATTAACAAGGATAAGATAATAAATTTATTTAATTCCATTAAATGGAATATGGAATTATTATGGATCACATTTATTATTAGTGTGATTTTTTTATGGGTAAGCCAATGTATTGCTCCATATAATTACTGGGACACTCTTACGATAGATATGGCTTTACCAGGATATTATGTTGCTGAAGGGAGATTTGTCCCCAATCCTTTTCATATCTATAGTTATTTCCATCAGAATAATCAACTTTTAATGGTGTGGGTACTCCTTGTAAATTCAAAAGAGGCTGCGTATTTATTAATTTGGGGATTTTTCGTAGTTCTGCTGTTGTTTGTGTATGGTTGGATTTCACGAATTGCATCCAGGCTTGCAGCGCTTTGTTGTATTAGTATTTTTTTATTTAGTTATCTAGGTCCTTGGTTAGTGACTTATGTCAAAAACGACTTGCAGTTAGGAATTTTTTTAGTTCTTCAATGGTGGGCTCTATTATTTTCATTTAGAAAATATAGTCAGCAACAATCTGATACTATAAATTGGCTTTTTCTTGCAGGTCTATTTTCCGGTGTAGCAATAGGACATAAATTTACCGCTATTCAATCAGTTATAATAACAACAGGAGGAACATTTGTTTTTTTCTTTTATAATTCTTCAAAAATTTTTAAGGAAAGAGTATTGGAGTCAGGCAAACTATGTCTAATTTTTGTTTCTGGTTTATTGATCTCATGGGGTCCATGGTTGGTTAGAACAGCTCTTCTGACGGGCAATCCAATATACCCATTTTTAAATAAAATTTTTAACGTAAATCCATTATTCCCATGGCATAGAGATCATCCAGGCACTTATGGTTTAATCCAATTAGGATTTTCTGGATTATTGATATATTTAAGAAATCTCTCTCAATTTAAACCAGTAGGTAGTTTAGGAAATGCAGCTATATGGTGGGGGCCGAGTATTTGGATCTGTTTTTCCGCTTTTTTTTGTTTTTTTAAATTTTTTGTGAAGGAAATCCGTTGGATTACTGCCATTGTTTTATTAAGTTATTTATTTTCTCTTACCTTTACAATTAAACCCCCATACCATATAGGGCCGCTCTTCTTTCTTTTCTGCTGTTTATTTGGATTATCTTTAGAGGCAACTTGGCAAAATTTAAAATCTAAATTTCTTAAATCTCTCACCATCCTATTAGTTATTCTAAATATAATTAGAGGGATTTCTGTTAGCAACATGCTGCGAATGAATTATTTTTCAAATATGATCATGTTCATAGGATCACCTATTTGGCATTTTATGAGTCATACTCCTGGGGGTGTAGACTTTGCGACAATTGATGAAATGGAATGGATGCATTATCTAATTAATAAATATAGTTTTGAGGAAGATAGGGTAATCTTTTTAGGTTCAATACGGCCTTTTGGAATTGAACGAAGACATTATTGGTCATTTGAATTAGATAAGCAACCCATGCTTTATTTTGCAGAAAAAGCTAAAGATGCTATAGATCTCAAGCATCAACTTTTGCAAGAAGGATTTAAACATATTATTTATGATCCTATTGAGTGGAAAGCTTGGATCAATAATTATACTGTTAATGATCCTAATCATCATGATTATAAAATAGAACCAGCTGATCTAACTAAAATAGAAATTTTATTATCGCAACATACTACTGAACGTTTTAGAGTGCCTAGTGGACGATTGATCTGGTACACCATTAAATCTAATCCTAATGAGTTATTTCAATCCATTTCGTTTGAATTAGAGGATGTCTATAAATATCCATTCCTTTATTTGGAATTGGCAGATGCTTATAGTAATAATGGTGAAAATGAAAAATCAATACAAATTTTAGAACTTTTGAATCGGCATATATTTCAGAAGAGTCTTGCTCATAGAATTAATGTTTCTTTAGGATTGGCATATTTTAAAAACAATAAATTTTCGGAAGCCATACCTTATTTAACAAAAGTTATTGAAATCGAACCAAATAATTCTGCAGTATTTGTTTGGCGTTCTAGGGCATATCAGCAATTAGGCCAAATTGATCTTGCAGTTTTAGATTTAACAAAAGCAATCTCTTTAAATCCTAATAATTCTGATTTGCTAATGGAGAGATCTCAAATATTTTATAAACAGGGTAAACTGGAAGATTCTAAGAGAGATTTTGAGCAGGCAAAATTACTTAAAGATTAGAATGAGGGATGATCTAATTTGCGATGAAGAACCACCATCAAATCTGCTAGAAGGCCAGTTAACAATATAATCAGGCTGGAGAGTATAAGCATTACATCAAAGCCCCCAATATTTTGATAAACTAACCAATCATAGATTGTTTTGGTACAACCAGAAAGCAAGACAAAAACAAAAAGAGGTAAAAAAATTCTTAATGGGTTAAAATACATGACGGTTCTAATTACAAGGGAAAAATAATTGTAGGTATCTTTAATTGGATGAAATGAGGATGTGCCCCCAGATCTCTTAAAATAATCAATGGGGTGAAAATAGACCCTTTGGTGGTTACAGAGAAAAGCCAGGGTGATTGTGGATTCCCAAGAGTGTGAATCAGGAAGCAGATAAAAATATTTAAGCGCAATTGATTTTTTAAAAATTCTTAATCCAGAATTTAAATCTGGGATTTTTTCTTGAGACAAATAAGAAGCTAATTTTCTAATCAAAAATTTGGCTGGTAACCGTAACCAATAGAATGTCCCTTTTTCTTTAACCCTTGCTCCGATCACCATATCATAATCATGCTCCAAGATCAGTTGCAACATCTCAAGTATTGGTTTTTGAGGGTAGGTTCCATCCGCATCAGTTGTAACAATGATCTCATTTTGAGCAGTTAAAATTCCTGTTTTTCTTCCAGCTCCAACGCCTCTATTTTTTGCATGGCGGACAACTTTTACTCCTTTGCTTTGAGCGATTTTTGAGGTTTCATCCGTGGAGCCATCGTCAACAACAATAAATTCATATGAAATTTCTGATTCTTTTAAGACTTTTTGAATTTGAACGATTTCCTCTCCAATAGAGTCTGCTTCATTGTAAGCTGGCAGGATCACACTGATTGAATTCTGTCTTAAAGGTTTTTGATTCATGTTTATTTATTTTGAAGATTATTTTTTATTCAGTTGTTCCAATATAAATACGGGGCTGGGTTCTAAATTTTGTTTTGAGTTTTCATTTTTTATTTTTTGAATTTCATAGAGTAAAATCAGACTGTTCCTTTGGAAAAAACGTTCCGGGATAATTTCTCTATGGCTTTCTTTTACATAGTCATTCCAAAATAATTCAAATATTTTAAGCTCTTCCTCCTTCCATTTTAACATTTTATAACTGTAAGTGCGACGCGCTTCATTGAAATTTATCAAGATATGGGTAATTCCAGAATTTTGAAAATGTTTTAAGAGCTCATCTCCTGAGTTCGAATTTTTTACCCACCCAATCAGAGGATTTTGTCCATGCACATCTGTATAAAGGTAGGGTAATTTTAAGTCATAGGTTTTGGAATCTCCTATAAAAAGAGTGCGGGTTGTTTTAGACAGATGTTTCTCCATCCAGCGAAACATGACATTAGCCGGATAGGGATTAAGGCCTGGGTGCGTAACCATTTTGTAATCTTCGCGGCTTTCCCTTCCAGAAAGAACATCGCCTGGATTATAAGAATTTTTTATGATAAAGGCACAGGTCTGTAAATTTTCAGTCAATACTAGAATCACAGGGATTAGAAAAATTGTTCTTATTAAAAAATTTTTATTTTTTAAAGCAAGATGGAATCCAAGCGCATAAATAAAACAAAGCAAAGGATAACCCTGAAGATGATATCTTGTGAGGTGGGTAGAATTAAAAGAAGCGATAAAGAAGAAAATAAGAAACAAAAAGATTATTTGGCTCCATTCTTTTTTTAAATATTGAATAGATAAAAGGCTAATGGGGAGCAAACTTAAGAAAAGTGGCCCTGGAAAAGAAAGTCCACTTTGATTGCGATCCTTGAATGTTAGTTTCCAAGGTAGTGTCCAATTTTGCCAAGATTCAGTAATAAAACGACGATTCTCATTAATAAAAGTTTCCCACTGTTCTGGATCTAAAAAGTAGTTTTGAAAATTAAATTTTTTGAATAAAGCAGTTAGAAAAGGGAATACTGGATTTCCTGTGTCCCATAAATTTTTTAACAGCCAAGGAGAAATAGTGAGCCCAAAAACTAAAATAAAGAAAAAGCTTTGTCTTAAGAAATTTTTGTAATTATTTGGATTACGCACAAGAGAAAAAAGGAAAAAACTTAAAAATAACGTTCCTGCCATAATTCCGCCCTGATATTTTGAACCATAGGCAAATCCACACATAAGAGCGGAGAGAATAACCCATGAAGAAGATTCATCTTGTTGGTTTTGACTTTGGATCCCTCTTTTTTGAATATCTACTGCTAGACACAGAGCATAGGCAGAAAAAAATGCAAACAAACAGCTGCTAATATCAATGCCACTTGTCCATAGGTTCATTTGAACCATTGGAACAGAAATGAAAAAAATACTAGCAATGAGACCAACCTGAATAGAAAATCCTAGACGTTTTGCAAAAGTTCCAAAACCAAACAGGATTAGAACAGCATTAAACCAATGGATTAATTTTGGAACCATTTCATCGTGTAAGGCTAGTCCAAATAGATAGAGTGTTTGTAAAATCATTGGAAATTTACTCACTGCTCCAGGAATTCTAACGACCCCTTTTTCTTGTAAAAAAAGGTTAGGAACTCCTAAATGATAAACCAGGGAATCATAAAAAACTTCTGGGACTAAAGCCATTACAAAACTTACGCTTAAGAATATCCATAAAAACAATCTTAAGATAAATGGTTGCGCACTCCCAAAACAGAAGACCGAGATTTCTTTAGTTCCTTCTTTAAGAAAAGTTCTCCCATTGGAATTTTTTAGAAAATACCAAAAAAAACTTAAGCAACAACTAAACCAAAGAATAATGATTAATGGAACATATAAGAGGCGAAGAGCGCTTAAGAATAAAAAGATGAAGGCAATCAATGGCTGGCCAATAATTATAGAAAAGATCAACTGCTCTAAGGATGAATTCCATTTAACTTTAAATGGTTGAAGAAAATAGTAACCCAAGGTAAGAGCGCCTGAAACAATACCTAACCAGACCGCCAGACCTTTAAGATAGAAGAGAAGAATAGAAAGAGTAGGGAAAAAAATCTTTACAGGTAGGAGTGATTCAAAGTTTCTAATATCTAATGGATATTGCTGAAGGTATTTATAGATTATAAAGTAAGACCAGAGAATTCCGGCTCCAATCCACCAATTGGAGTATTGGTTTAGGAGTAAATCTTCATTTTCTTTTTTTAAAGGCGAATTAGATTTTGAGAATTTTGAATGTTTTATTGACTCAGCCATTGGCGATAAAATTTAATTAATAATTTTAAATCTAGTGAACGGCCAGTAGAGCAGCCATGCTCTGCCTTTTAGTTGTTTTTCTGAGAGTGGTCCCCAAAATCTGGAATCAAAGGATCCGTCTCGGTTGTCTCCCATGACAAAAAAATGTTTTTCCGGCACTTTGATAGGACCAAAATTGTCTCGGATCGCTTCTGCAGGTAAATAAATGAAATCTCCGTTTTCCCAATTTTTTTGGTATTCCGCATCATCTTTATAAATTTTTGCCTTTGGATAAATCGTTGGATGCAAAAAATGTCCGTGAATATCATCCATTTTTTTGCCGTTAATGAACAGCATCTTATTTTTTATCTCTAGGTTGTCTCCGGGGAGGCCTATGGCTCTTTTTATAAAATCTTTTTTTATCCCTTTTTTTCTTTCTTCTTCAGACAGGGCATTGAGAGGACACAAAAAAACAACCACATCAAATCTTTTGACTTGTTTAAAATCCCACAATTTTTTAGATGTAAATGGAATTTGCGTGCCATAAATAAATTTGTTCACAAACAGATGATCTCCAATTTCTAGGGTTGGCCGCATGGAACCAGAGGGGATTTTAAAAGCTTGGATTAAGAATGCCATGATTAAAAATGCCAATAGAACTGCAGATACGCCAGTGTCAGACCATTCAATCGCTTCCCTAGTCCATTTTTCAATTTTGACCCCAGAGCTTTTTTTTCTAATCCATCGAAAAAGAAAAGAGGCGGCTAGGAATGTGGAGAAAACATAAATGACTTTAGTTTCCATGGGTTCTTCTTGGCAAGCAAAAAATTTCCATCCTATAATCCCTAACCCGCAAAAGGATAGTAGCCAGAAAAGTAATATTAGGAAAGATTCATTATTATTTTCAGTTGATTTCATTTAATGGTCCTGTAGGCACTCTTTTTCATCTCGGTTCTTATTTTATAATGCAATACTTGAGCTCAATCCTCATTCTTGAAGTAGTCATAGAAAATTTTTATTTTGTAAATCTCCATTCTATGATTTTTTGGATAATTGTAGGATAGAAAGAAAAGCTTCATTAGGAATTTCTACATTTCCGATCTGCTTCATTTTTCTTTTTCCCTCTTTTTGTTTCTCTAGCAGCTTTCTTTTGCGCGAAATATCCCCCCCATAACATTTAGCGATCACGTCTTTTCGAAAGGCCTTAATGGTTTCTCTAGCGATGATTTTGTTATGCACTTGCGCTTGAATGGCGATTTCAAAAAGATGTTTTGGGATCAATTCTCTTAATTTTTCTACAAGAGCTTTTCCCTGGGAATAGGCTTTGTCCTTGTGCACAATAGAGCTAAAAGCATCTACCGCTTCATGGTGTATGAGAATTTCTAATTTTACCAGATCATCTTTCCTGTAACCAACAGGTTCATAATCAAAGGAGGCGTATCCTTTAGTTAAAGATTTTAACGCGTCATGAAAGTCAATGATAATTTCAGCAAGAGGCATATGATACCTTAAAAGCACGCGCTCCGGAGTTAGATAACGCATGTCCTTAAATTCCCCTCTTCTTTCTTTTGCCATTTGCATGACAGGGCCTACATATTCTGCTGGCAGGAGTAGTATAGTGTTAACAATCGGTTCCCCGATGGACTCAATTTGATCATAGGAGGGAAATTTAGAAGGAGAATCAATTTCTACAGAATCGTTCTCCTGACCTGTACCCTGTTTTGTTTTTATTTGATAGATAACATTAGGGGAAGTTAAAAGCACATCTATTGAAAATTCTCTTAGCAATCGTTCTTTAATGATTTCCAAATGAAGAAGGCCAAGAAATCCGCATCGGTATCCAAAACCTAAAGCATTACTTGATTCTGGTTGGAATTGAAAGGAAGAATCGGACAGATGTAGTTTTTCTAAGGCATTTTTCAGGGTTTCGTATTCAGAAGGGTTGGGTGGATAAAGCCCGGCAAATACAAAAGGTTTGGTAGGCCGATAGCCCGGAAGAGATTTGCTTGTTGGGTTAAATTTCTCCGTAAGCGTATCTCCAATTTGAATAAGATGAATATCTTTTAATCCAGTTACCACATAACCTACCTCGCCTGTCATAATTTGATTTGATTTAGCGGGTAGGGGAGTTAGATATCCCACTTCTTCAGGAGTCAGCTCAATGCCATTGGAGAGAAAAAGAAGGGTTTTTTTAGGTTGGATAAGACCAGAAAAAACCCGAACAAAGATGATCACTCCTTTGTAAGGATCGTAAAGAGAATCAAATACAAGCGCTGAAAGAGGCTCTTTAACTTCTCCTTTTGGCGGAGGGATCAACTCTACAATCATATCTAAGAGTTCTTCAATCCCTTTGCCTTCTTTTGCGCTTATAGCAATTGCTTTTTTTTCAATTTTTAAAATATCTTTTATTTGCCGTGCTGTTCCTTCAATATCAGCTTGAGGTAAATCAATCTTATTAATCACTGGAATAAGTTCTAATCCGCTTTCCTGGGCAAGCAAGGTGTTGGCAAGAGTTTGGGCTTCTACCCCTTGAGAAGCATCTACAACTAAAAGAGCTCCTTCGCAAGCTGCTAGGGAACGGCTCACTTCATAGGAAAAATCAACATGGCCAGGGGTATCAATTAAATTCAGAATAAATTGATTCTTGTAGATCATTCGCACCGCTTTTGCTTTGATTGTAATGCCTCGTTCCCGTTCTAAATCCATTCTGTCCAGCACCTGCGCTTGCATCTGCCGCATGGGTATGGTTCCAGTTTTTTCTAAGAGACGATCCGCCAAAGTAGATTTGCCATGGTCAATGTGAGCAATGATACAGAAGTTTCTGATATTGATAAGCGGGGCTTGGGTTTGAATTGTTTCTGACATGGTGTCTAAAAACTAGTTTTAAAAATCAAAAAGTTCTTTTTTTAATCAAGCGCTTCTTCCAGCAGATTCCTAGTTGCTGAAGTCATTTCTTCATCTACAAGTTTTTTTGCTTCTTTAAGGTCAGTAGAACGGATAATTTTTTTTAGTCTGGGAATAAAAGCAGGCACCACGGAAAATTCATCTAGCCCCAAACCTAAAAGTAACTTAGTAAAATGAATGTCAGAAGCCATCTCACCACAAATTCCGACCCACTTTCCATACATATGGGCGGCATCCACAATGGTTTTAATCAGCCTTAAAATAGAAAGATGTCTAGGGTCATATAAAGAAGCGACATTTTCATTCACACGATCCACAGCCAGAGTATATTGGATTAAATCATTCGTTCCAATAGAAAGGAAATCCGCTTTTTGCGCAAGCAAGTCAGCAATGATCGCCGCAGAGGGAACTTCTATCATAACGCCAACTTCTATTTTAGGATTCATTAATTTTTTTTCTTTAATCAATTCCTCTTTTACGGATTCTAAAATAGCTTTACCTTTCATAAATTCATCCAACCCGCTGACCATGGGAAACATCACTCGCACATTCCCTTCTTTGGAAGCGCGCAAGATGGCTCGAAGTTGAGTTTTAAAAATTTCAGGATATTTTAAGCAAAACCGTAAAGCCCTAAGCCCTAGAAAAGGGTTGCTTTCTTGCGCATAGCCGTCAATAAAAGAGGTGAGTTTATCCCCTCCAATATCTAAGGTTCTAAAAAGGGTTTGGTAGGGCATCATCTGTTTTGCGACCCGAGCATAGTGTTCATATTGTTCTTCCTCTGAAGGTAAATCCGAACGGTTTAAAAAAAGGTATTCAGTGCGGAAAAGCCCGATTCCTTCAGAGCCGTAATAAAGCACATTTTTAATGTCATCCGCTGTTTCAATATTAGAAGAAAGTTCAATTCTTTTGCCATCCAGGGTTTGAGCTGGGAGGTCTCTTAGTTTAATCAGCTCCTGTATTTCTTTATTTTGTATCTCTTTTTCCCTGCGATAATTTTTTATTGCAATGGGGTTTGGTTCTATTATCACTATTCCCTGATTTCCATCCACAATCATTTTTTGTCCCGCTTCTACATTAGAGGTAATCTCTTTTAATCCTACAACAGCCGGTATTTCTAAACTTTGCGCTAAAAGCGCGGTATGGCTGGTTTTACCCCCTACGTCAATGGCAAAGCCTTTAATCAGATCTGTTTTTAAAGCGATAGTATCGGAAGGAAGCAGATTATGAGCTACTACAATAGATTCTTCTGTCATTTCCGCAAGCCCTTTTCTTTTTTTACCTAAAAGATGCCTAATAATTTTTTGGCTGACCTCAACAATATCATTCATCCGTTCACGGAAATAATCATCTTCCATGGTTTCAAACGCATGCATTACTTTTTCCAAAGCTCTTTCAATAGCAAATTCAGCGTTGATTCTTTCCTTTAGGATCTGTTTTTCAATATCCGTGGTTAAAATAGGGTCTTCCAAGATAAGGAGATAAGCATCCGCAAGACGAGCATGAGTTTTTCCCAGGAGTTTAAGCATTTCCTCTTTATTTTCTGCCATCTCCTTTTTGGTGTTATTTAAAGCTTTTTCAAATCTTAAAACTTCTTTTTTAAGATCTTCTTTTTTAATCTCTTTTTTGACAATGATCAGCTCTTCTTTCTCAAGAAGAAAGATTTTTCCTACCCCTATCCCGGGGGAAGCTGCAATGCCATGAAAAAGTTTTGAATCCATTGGGGTTTTTAATCCTCTCCAAATTTAGTTTCAAAAAGTTTTTTTAGTGTCTCGACCATATGGTTTTCATCCTCTCCTTCAATAATCACTTTTAGGTTAGAGCCCATGGCTGCGGCAAGAGTAAGAAGACCCATAATAGATTTGCCATCCACTTCCATGCCATCTTTAACTACGCGGATTTTAGATTTAAATTTATTGGTAGTCTGCACAAATTGGGCTGCTGGCCTTGCATGTAAACCAAGCTGATTTTCAACTTTTAAAATATACTCTATCATTAATTTATTATATCTTTTTTATTTTATTCTAACCTAAAATTTAAACTTCTTTCAAAAGATTGGTCAGGCTCTAAACTAAATTTCCAATGAGGCAGGAATATGATCCCTTGAAAAGTTTTTTCAAAACCGCTTTCAGAGTTAGAAACAGTTTCTAAAGGCAGGGTCCATAGATCTGTGAGTTCTGAAAACTCTACGGACATCTGCCAGAAAAAGTGCGGATCTTTTTTTTGCCAAATTTTAAGCTGAGAATGCGAGACTTTAGTTTCCGGGGTTGAAAAAGAAAAATTAAATTCCGGAGCAAACCAACATCTGCCCGTTGGCTCTTTAGAAAGATTAGTGATTTTATATAAAATTTTGAATTCGAGGTTTTGATTGGAAAGGTTTTTAAGATGCGGTTCAATAAATTTTATTTCCTTAAGTATCCTTACATCTTTTTTTTGATCGTCCACCCATACAACGCCATCCCTGCGAAGTTTCAAAGAAAGAGACTCCTTCTCTTTTTTAATTAAAGCGGCATAGTCTCCAAGGACAAAATCACCTTGTTCTCCATACCGGCATTGAATAAAAGTTTCAGTCGTGGTGTGTGGGTGTAAAAAATGGTCAAGAAGATTTAATCTTTGATACCAATCAACATTTAGATATTCATGTATGTTTTTTTCTTTTGAATGAAAAATTTGGTGGATTGTTTTTACTTCACTGGCATCCTCTTTTTTTTGCTGATTTTTTAGGATTTTATCATGATAGTGTTCAGTTCTTCGGGTGAGCACATTAGTAATATTTAAAGCGCATTTTTTAAAGTCCAATTCAAAAATAGCTCCGCCTTTATGAGGGGCTATGTAAAAATTGTGGATTGGAGTTTCAATTAAGATCTCCTCTTCCCCATCTCCGTCAAAATCAGTCTTTTTAATAGAAAGAGTTTCTGTTTCAATTTCCTTAGGAGGCTCATTTGACCCCGCAATTAAATCCATCATTTTTTCCGCTAAAATTAAATTTTTGAAAACAGCTTGTCTTAAAAAAGGGAGATAAAGGCCTCCAAACACTCCATGCCAGTAAGCGCAATTGCATTGTGCGCCCCATAAGTAATTGTATGCTTGATTAAAATTTTTTTTATGGTGTTTAAAATTTTTAAGCGATTTTTCTAAAGTGTGCAGTTTTTTGGAGATCCTTAACATCTTTTTATGCATTAAATTCGATTCATCGTACTTTGCCAAAAAGTTCCTCCAGATGCCTCCTTGGATAAAATTTTTAATATTCCCGCCTTCAGGCACGGTGTTTAAATGATCAACTATTTTTTCAAGATTTTGCGCGGATTTTGTGGGTAAAGACCACTCTGACATTTCAAAATAAGAGGCGCAGGGCAAATAAACTCGTCCTTCAGATTTATTTTTTTTTCGGAAGTTTGAAATGGTATCGGTTTTTAACCAAGAGCTATTTTTCTCTAATAGTTCTAAAAAATGTTCCAACCATCTATCTTCATAAACTCTTTTGTGGGTTTTAGGCCAAAATCCAAATTTTTCTCCATCATCTGCCATCAGGAAACTTAAAAGTCTGTCATTTTTTTTGTCGGCAATTTTTTTAAACCACTCAATTGTTTTTTCAGGGGCTTCAAAGGGGATCAGGTATCTTAATTCTTTTGAGATAGGAAAAATATCAATTACGTTATTTTCTTCCTCTACTTTGTAGTATCCATGCAGTTGATCAGGGCTCATCCCTGCAGAAAGAAAATGGGTGTCATCTAAAAGTGTATATTCCAATTGAGCTTCCCGAATTGGCTTAGGTAAGTGCGGTTCCCAAACTCGTTCCGCGCACCACATTCCTTTTGGAGAAACCTTAAATCGATTTTTAAGAAATTGATTCAGTTTTTGTATTTGCCCGGTTTTATCTCTATCTGGAATCACGGGGAGGATAGGTTCATAATAGCCTCCAGATAGAAGTTCACATCTTCCTTCTTCTATCATTTTAGCAACACATTCGCCATATTCCGGATGTTTTTGTTCCAGCCATTCCCAAAGGATCCCAGTACAGTGTAAATTCCAGCGGAATGCGGGGTGTCGGGCTACTACCTTTAAAAATGGAAGATAAGATTTTTCATAAGCCTCTTCAAAAACATTTTCTAAATTTCCAATAGGCTGGTGATTATGAATGCCAAATAAAAATACGATTTCTCCCATATTTAAGTTTTTATTTTTATAGAATTTATTTTAATTTATGCTTAAAGAAAGCACTTTTGTAGCAGAAATGACTTTCCAAGCATAAATTTAAGAAGAAGTTGGAGCAAAACTTTTAATGCGTTGTATTCCCTTTTGCCCATCCAGAAGAACTTTGTCCGCAAGGGATTTAAGTTCCAACCGATCTCTGTAGGTAAGAGAAGAGATCAGCATGGGTAAATTGACCCCAGTCAGAATTTCAATTTCAGCCTCTGAAGATTTTAGTTGAGATACACAGACATTTGTGGGCGTGCTTCCAAATAGATCAGATAGGATAAGAATGCCGGAGCAGCCCTCATCTGTTTTTTTTAAAAATTGAATCGCATCACAGATTTTTGTATTTAAAGCTTGGGAGGATTCATAAGAATGGAGATTAATACCCATCAGCATGTTGAGTTTTCTGGCAAGTACTCTTTCTGCCTCTTGTATGAGTGGGGATGCAATATCTAAGTGAGTTACAATGATAATTCCAATCATAATATTTCTGAATGATCTAAATCTCTGTGATGGATGGCGACCGGGTATTCATTTTTTTTAAGATAAGAAGCTAGGGACTCTGCTATGGTTACAGATCGGTGTCTGCCTCCAGTGCAGCCAATCGCTATGGTGAGGTGCGATTTTCCTTCCTTAATGTATTTGGGAAGACAAAAAGAAAGAATTGAAAAGATTTTTTTTAAAAAAAGAGGAGCCTCTTTTTTTTTTAAAACATAATTTCTCACAGCCTGTGAAAGTCCAGTTTTATGATGCAAAGATGGAACATAATTGGGATTGGGCAGAAAACGAACATCCCACACCATATCCGCATCAGCTGGAATGCCATATTTATAGCCAAAAGAATAAATGGATATATGAAGGTTTCTTTCTGGGGTTGTGGGTAAAGAAGAGGCTACCATCTCTTTTAATTCGGATAGGGTGAGGTTGGTGGTGTCAATGATTTTATCTGCCTCAGCTCTAATTTCTCTTAAACTTTTTCTTTCTTCTTTTATGCCTTCTTCAATTCCTTTTCCCGTAGGATGGCGTCTCCTTGTTTCGGAAAATCTTTTTACTAACGTGCCATGATCCGCATCTAAAAAAAGGATCCAGGTATTAATTTTTTTTTCTTTGAATTTTTGAAGATCTTTAGACAAATCTTTAAAGAATTTCCCTTCTCTTAGGTCAATCCCTAAAGCTACTTTTTGCATGCTGGTGCCAGATTCTAAAATTAAGTCTGCAAATTTTGGAATAAGAGGCGCAGGCAGGTTATCTACACAAAAAAATTCAAAATCTTCCAGACATTTAATCGCCTGGCTTTTTCCTGCTCCGGAAATTCCAGTGACGATCACGCACAAAAATTTAGAAATTTTTTTTTGTAAACGATTGAATATTTTTCTTTTTTTATTGATTTGTTTCACAGCTAATATATTAAAATTGTTAACGTCTCCTATAAGGAGTTTTTCCCTGACCTTCTCTGGATTGCCGAGTGACGCTTTGACTTACCTGTTTGGTTTGAGTTGGGGTTTGTTGAGAACTTTTAGCGAAGGAGTTTAATAAATTATTCTCCATTTCTTGAGCCGCATTAATGCCTCGGGCTTTTAACCTTTGGTAGAGAGCTGCCACTTCTATTAAGATCGCTAAATTTCTTCCTGGTCTTACAGGCATGATAATTCTGGGTATCCTTACCCCTAAAACTTCTAAGGAATGTTCTTCCAATCCCACCCGGTCATATTCTTTAGTCTCATCCCACATTTCCAGATGGATCGCTAATTCTATTCGGCTAAAATCCAAGATTGCGCTCACTCCAAATAGCTGTTTAACATCTATGATGCCTAAGCCCCGAACTTCCATGTGGTGTTTAATCATTTCATTGGCTGGTTTGCCAATCAAGATGCCTCCTGATCGGTGTTGGACTTTAACCACATCATCTGAAACCAGCATATGTCCTCTTTTAATCAGTTCTAAAGCGCATTCCGATTTTCCTATTCCTGAATTTCCAGAAATGAGTACTCCCAGACCATAGACTTCCACTAAGACCCCATGGATTGTAATCGTAGGAGAAAGCTTTTCTTCTAGATAATTAGAGAGTTCTGCGATCAAAGTCGCGGTTTGCAGACCGCTGACAAAAAGTGGAACTTGGAATTGGTTAGAAAGTTCTATTAGTTCTGTTTTTGGCCTTGAGTTGTGGGTTAAGATTAAACAGGGAGTTTTAAATTTGAGGAAACTTTTTAGAGGTTCAAGGGATTGTTTTTGAGTAATATGATTGATGTAGGCATGTTCACCTCTGCCAATCACTTGGATCCTTTCCCATCTGAAATTTTCTAAGAATCCGCCTAGAGCAAGGCCGGGCCGGTTTAAATCTATAACGGCTATTTCTCTTTGCAACCCTTGCGAACCGCTTAAGATTTCTAGTTGAAGATCATTCCCTTTTTCTTTAAAGAATTCTTCAACGCTTAAAGGCATAGGATTTTAATTAGAAATTTAATATTCGCTTTCCTGCTCAATCTGTTTTAGCACTTCCTCCGGACTCCTAGATTCGCGGAGAGCCTGACGAAAAAATTTATCTTTGAGCAGCCTTGAAATTTTGGCGAGTATTTTTAAGTGAAGACCAGCAGAGTCTTTAGGAGCAACCAAAAGAAAAAATAGATGCACAGGTTCGCCATCTAACGCATCAAACTCTATTCCTTTTTTAGAAATGCCTAAGGCTGCCACAATTTTTTCTAAATGTTCAGATTTACCATGCGGGATAGCAATGCCTTGTCCAATGCCTGTGGAGCCTAAATCTTCTCTTTCCAGAAGAGCTTCAAGAATTTTGTTCGGGTTGTTAATTGCATGCCCTGCTGAGAGGATGCTTACCAACTCTTTTAAGACCTCTTTTTTTGTTTGGCTTTTCAAATCCACTGAAATTGCGAGAATGGGTAAATAATCAACAAGGCTTAAACTTGATTCTTTGCTTACCATATTAGGATCCTCTTTCATTCAATTATTTCTATAAGACCGAAATTAGATTTTCCTTTTTTATAAAGGACATTAATTTTATTTGACCTTTCATTGATGAAAGGCACCAGAGCCAGAGACTCTGTGCGGAGCGTTCGAATCGCTTGCTCTAGGGAGAGAGTTTTTAAAGGAATTTTTTTAATCTCAATGACCGGGGTAGACTCTTTCATCGCATTGTCAGACCGAGCAGTCTCATCTAAAGTTAAATTTTGAATTTTTTTGTCGTCTATTTTAGCCCTATGATTTTTTCTTTTTTCTTTAAGTTTAGCCAGATGCAATTCTAATTTATGAACCGCTAGATCAATGGCAGAATAAAGATCCAGGGATTCACCTTGGGTGCGAAAGGTGTTTCCCGGAGTATGCACAATGATTTCCGCAATTTGACGATGTTTTTCAACTGAAAGAATTACTTGAGCCCAGATAATTGAATCACAGTAACGCTCTGTGCGTTCCACTTTCTTATGCACATATTCAGAAAGCGCAGGCGTTAAATTTAAGTGACGAGCTGTGATATTGAGTTGCATGTTTAAAAAATGATTGTATCTTAAAGAGTTTTAGGGTGTCAAATTTGAAATTGTTCCCCTAAGTAAATGCGACGGGCTTCAGGGCTTTCTAAAAGAGTTTGAGCGTCGCCTTCCAAGAGCACTTTACCTTGGTGGATAATATAAGCGCGGTCTATAATTTTTAAAGTATCCCTTACATTGTGGTCTGTAATCAGAATGCCTAATCCTCTTTGCTTTAGATGGTTTAAGATTTCTTGCAAGTCACTCACTGTGATTGGGTCAATCCCTACAAAAGGTTCGTCTAGCAAAAGAAATTTTGGATTATTTAAAAGAGCCCGGGCTATCTCCAACCTTCGTTTTTCACCGCCTGAAAGGGTGCCAGCGATCTGTTTCCTTCTTTCTTCTAATCCCAGTTCTTTAAGCAGTTTTTCCTCTTTTTCCTTTCTTTCTTTTTCAGAAATGGGAAGGATTTCTAAAATAATTTTTAAATTATCTTCCACAGTTAGTTTTCTAAAAATAGAAGGTTCTTGCGGCAAATAACCAATGCCCAGCCGCGCTCGTTTGTACATAGGAGTTTTAGAAAGTTCTTGGCTGTCTAGCAATATCTTTCCGTCTTCGCCATGCACCATGCCCACTACCATATAAAAAGTAGTTGTTTTTCCTGCTCCATTGGGCCCAAGAAGACCTACAATTTCACCTGAAGCCACGGATATGGAAACCCCATCTAAAACAGTGCGGCTGCCATATCTTTTTTTTAAATGTTCTGTTTTTAAGATCATTATTTTTGATTTAGAAAAACTGTTCCTTCTACTTTGCCATTAAATTCAATTTCCCTTTTTTCCGTCCAAGCCGTGATTTTGTCTGCTTCAATCAGGGTATGATGGTCTTTTTCCAACACGTTAAATTTTGGTTTTTCTCCCTGGGCTATCAGTTTTTTATCTGGATTAGAAAATATTATTTCTTGAGCTGTTAAAGTGCTGGAGGCTTGAATGACCTTTACATTTCCCCGGGCAATGAGTCCCTCATCCTTAATTTTTAAAAGTATGGTTTCTGCGGTTAAAAAAGTGGAAGGTTGAAGAGGATCTTTGCGAAACCATGTAGCTTTTGGATTGCCTGTCAATTCCCCCAGAGACTCTTGTTCATTATACCTAGCAAAGTTTGAGTTTGAAACCAGGATATCTTCAGATTCCAGTTCATAACGGATATGTACGTTTCCATGCGCTTCAATCATTTTTCCCTTATCAGTAGAAGTGGTCTCATCCGCAGATATTTTTAAAGGACCTCTTGTGATCTTAGGTTGATTCTTCTTCAAGGTTTCGAGTGAGAAAATGAAAGTATTCAATGTGAGCCAAATTAAAAGTGTTAACCCAAAACATTTAGTTAGATTTTTCATCTACCTTGTCCTTAAACTTTCTTTTAGCCTGATCCGATTGAAGTGGAGGTGGGAAGTCCAGGAGAATGGCAAGGGATTTCTCACAACCAACCAAATGATTCTGGTTAATAGTTTTTTCTTGATTTGCATCAGGGATTCAGGATGGTCTTAGGATGGATAGAAGCTTCGTGTCTAAAGATTTTTACAGTGGATAGATCTGGATCTGCTTCCAACCCTTCCCCTATTAGGATGGAATCTTTTTTTACAATTTTAATAGGCGCTTCAGTAAATATTTTTTGTTTATCAGTAGAATAGCGCAGTTGTTCAGAATAAAGAGTGGTGCCATCTTCAGATTGAACTTTTACTCCGTTCCAAACCAGGAGATTATGGCTGTCCAGATTCACCTCGCCTTTGGGAGCGCTTAAGCGCGCAGCTAGAGTTTGGGATTTTTTTGTAAGGATGAGACTTTTACTGGAAAGTTCTTTGGGCGGATTCATAAATTGAATGCTGATTTGGTCTAGGGTGGCTTTTTTTTGTTTGTTATAAACTTGGGCCATTTCTGACTGTAGAATCCAAATTGGAATGCCATTTCTGGTTTCTGTGATGGTGAATTTTTCTATCCACTGGTCTGGTTTTTCTATGCTGCTCGTGGAGTTTGGATGGGGTGAACAAGCAGAAAGTGTTAATAAAATTGCAATTAAAAAAATAGAAAATTTAGAGAGCACAGCTTGCCATTGCCCTTGAGCTTTAATCAGTATCTCAATGACTTCTCTGGCTACTCCTTTGCCGCTTGAGATGGTTGTTTGAAAATCGCAAACCTCTTTAATTTCTTTCGGAGATTCAGGAGGACAAACAGCTAGCCCTACGTTTTTTAATGCTTTTAAGTCCACAAGGTCATCTCCAATATAGGCGATTTGATCTGGTTGAAGATTTAATCTTCTAGCGCAGGAGGAGACTCGTTCCCATTTGTTTAAACATTTCTGGAATAGATAATCTACCCCTATTTCTTTAGACCTTTCTTCCACTTGTCTGGACTCTCTGGCAGTCACCCATGCTAGTTTAATAGAGAGACCGGAATTTTTCAAGAGGGCAAAACCCATGCGATCTTTAACGCTCCAGATTTTTATCTCTTCTCCAGAGTTAAGAACAATAATTTCTCCAGAGGTGAGCACCCCATCTATATCCATGGCGAGCAATTTAATCTTTTTTGCTTTATTTAGAATTTTTTTGCTAATCAATTTTAGTAAATCCCTTCTGCAAGCAAGTCTCTTTCATCTAAAATGCCCACGGGTCTGCCCTGTTTGTCCACCACAGGCAAATTGTCAAATCCATATCTCTGGATCATCCGGAGCGCTTCATAAAGTGTTTTTTCAGGATCAATGGTTTTTGGATTTTTAGTCATGGCTTTTTGAATGGGCTGTTTTAAAAGAAGAGGATTTTTCTGCAGTTGTCTTCTTAAATCTCCATCAGTGAAAAAACCTACCAACTGATTTTTTTTATTTATAATATGGGTCGCTCCCATTTTTGTGCGAGTCATCTCTAAGAGCGCTTGTTCCACAGTTGAATCAATTTTTATGATTGGATTTTCTTTGTCCGTGCGCATTAAATCTTTTACTTTTAAAGATAGCTTTTTGCCTAAAGAACCTCCTGGATGAAATTTGGCAAAATCAGAAGAGTTAAATCCTTTTTTTTTCATTAAGCAAATGGCAAGCGCATCTCCTAAAGCAAGCATGGCGGTTGTAGAGGAAGTAGGGGTTAGATTAAGAGGACAGGCTTCTCTTTTGACTCCACAGCAAATCACAATATCCGCAAATCGAGCTAAGCGGGAATTGTTTCTAGAGGTCATGGCTACCAACAGAAGTTTTTTTTCTTTTAGGTTGGGTAAAATTTTTTTAATCTCTTCTGTTTCTCCGGATGAAGATAAAATAAGAACCGCGTCCGAAGCGCGTAATAAGCCTAAATCTCCGTGCATGCCTTCGCTGGGATGAAAAAAAATAGCCGGGGTTCCAGTAGAAGAAAGCGTAGCTGAGATTTTTCTGCCAATTAAACCAGATTTGCCTATGCCCATCACTACAATTTGTCCTCTGTTCTTACTTATTTTCAGAAAAGCTTCTACGGCTTTTTCAAAGGAACTATTTAAGTTTTGCAATTGGTCCTTTACAGCCTGAGATTCTAGCTGAAGAACTTCTTGCGCTATTTTTAAAATAGAGCTCATTTTTGTTTATTGGTTAACCTTTTAGAAAGAGCATCTATAACCCCACTATTGATGCTGGTTCTCAAGGGATAAGTAAATGATTGACTTTTCAAGCATAAATTATTTATGAATTTCTCCTGCTTTTTGTAACCAAGGAGTTACTTCTTTTGGAATCTCTCGCAAATAGGGTTTGAGAAACCAGTTAATTAAGAAAAAAAGAAAGATTAGAACAGTATAAATAATTCCCAAAGTTTTAGCATGCCATTTCCATGTTGGAGACCAGATAGGATCTACATTTAGGATCGTGCCGCATTTTTTGCAGTTTTTTGCAGTTTCTTTATTTTCAGTTTTACAGTTTGAACATTTCATATTTTAAATCCTATTCAGTTATGTTTAGAAATTCATCTCTATTGCGAATGCGCTTTTTTAAGCATAAACTCTTATTTTTTTATTAATTGGTCAATGGCAAGTATCGCTTTAAGACATTTTTTAAGTTGGGAGAGCTGAACACTGTTAGGTCCATCTGACAGAGCCTCATCAGGATTTGGGTGGACCTCCATAAAAATCGCAGCTACTCCAATCGCTGTTGCAGCCCTGGCCAAAGGCTCTACAAATTCTCTTTGACCCCCGGATGATTTTTTATTTCCTCCGGGCAGTTGCACGGAATGAGTGGCGTCAAATACCACAGGATAGCCGGATCTCTTCATGATTTCTAAACCGCGCATATCCACGACCAGATTATTATAGCCAAAAGAGGTGCCTCTTTCCGTAAGCAGAATTTTATGATTGCCAAAGGATTCTATTTTTTCAATAATATTTTCCATTTCCCAGGGAGAAATAAATTGTCCTTTTTTAACATTCACAATTTTGCCTGTTTGGGCGCAGGCTTGAATTAGATCTGTTTGGCGGCACAAAAAAGCGGGAATTTGCAGAATATCAGCGACCTGTGCGGCTTTTTGGGCTTGTTCCGGCAGATGCACATCTGTAAGAATAGGTAAAGAAAAATGATCTTTAATTTCAGCGAGTAAATGTAATCCTTTTTCCAGCCCAAGTCCCCGATAGGAACTTTGAGAGGAGCGGTTCGCCTTATCATAGGAGCATTTAAAGATTAATGGAACGTTTAATTGGGAGGCTAGAATTTTTAGGAACCGAGCCACATCCCACAGGTGCTTTTTACTTTCCATAATGCAGGGACCTGCGATCAGCGCTAAAGGGAGATGATTGCTAATCTCTAGTGAATTGAGTTTTATTTTTTTTGCAGAGACGCTGTTATTTGCCATATGTAAGCGCAGCTTTTATAAATTCTTTAAAAATAGGATGCGGTTCAAGTGGACGGGATTTTAATTCAGGGTGGAACTGAACAGCAACAAACCAAGGATGGGTTTTTAGCTCTATGATTTCGGAGAGCTTTTTTTGAGTATATTCACCAGAAATGACCAATCCGGCTGTTTCTAATTTTTTTCGGAATTTGTTATTTAATTCATAGCGGTGCCGGTGCCTTTCAGAAATATTCTCTTTTTTATAAATCGTAAAACCCATGGTATTTTTTTTGATCTTGCAAGGATAGACTCCCAAACGCATGGTTCCGCCTAGTTTTTCAATATTTTTTTGTTCAGCCAGCATATGGATCACCGGGTGCTTTGCATGAGGATTAAATTCCGTGGAATTTGCTTCTTTTAAATGAGCCAAGTGTCTGGCAATGTCAATGACTGCGCACTGCATTCCCAGACAGATCCCAAGAAAAGGGATGTTGTGGGTTCGAGCATAGGAAACAACAGCTATTTTAGATTCTATTCCCCGGTCCCCGAACCCTCCAGGCACTAAAATTCCAGAGACCAATTTCAATTGATCCCAGAGGTCTGGATGAGTCACGTCAATATAGCGAATATTGACATGGGCTTCTTGCGATATTCCTCCATGAATCAACGCTTCAATTAAAGATTTATAACTATCTTTTAACTCCATGTATTTTCCCGCAATCGCAATATTGACCTCTTTTTTTGGAAATTTTATTTTTTGAACCATCTCAATCCAATTTTGAAGGCCTTTTCTATTTTTTTTAGGTTTTAAATTTAAGCAGGCCAAAAGAATGGCATCAAGTTTTTGCTCCTTAAAAAGTAAAGGGATTTCATAAATGGTAGAAACATCTGGAGCTGCAATGATATTTTGAACCGGCACATTGCAAAAAAGTCCAATTTTTTCTTTTAAATCTAATTCCAAAGGTTTCTCAGTTCTACAAACTAAAACATTTGGTTCAATTCCAATTTCTCTAAGCTTGCCAACAGAGTGCTGGGTCGGCTTTGTTTTCAATTCATCTGAAGATTTTAAATAAGGGATCAGGGTTACATGGGTGTAAAAAACATTTCCAGCTCCATGGTCAATTTTCATTTGACGGATCGCCTCTAAAAAAGGAAGAGATTCAATATCTCCCACAGTTCCCCCTACTTCTACGATCACAACCTCTTTTCTTTGTCCCACTTTTCTGATTCGTTCTTTAATTGCATTGGTGATGTGAGGGATCACCTGCACTGTTTTTCCTAAATATTTTCCTTCCCGCTCCGCTAAAATGACTTCCTCGTAAATTTTACCTGTGGTTACATTATTTTCTCTTTGCATATTCATATTGAGAAAGCGTTCGTAATGTCCAAGATCTAGATCAGTTTCCGCTCCATCTTCTGTTACAAAAACTTCTCCATGTTGGTAAGGGTTCATGGTGCCTGGATCCACATTGATGTAGGGGTCTAATTTCAGCATGCCTACTCTTAATCCGTTTCCAATTAAGCACCGTCCAATGGCTGCGGAGGTAACCCCTTTTCCCAGAGAGGAGACCACCCCACCGGTTACAAAGATATATTTACAGTTTTTATTTTCAGTAGGTTTCATAGCATTTTTTTAACCTTTTCCAAATCAGTTTTTGTATCCACCCCAAAAGATTTTTGACGGGTAATAATAACTTTTATCCTTGTGCCTCTTTCCAATGCCCTTAGTTGTTCTAAAGATTCAGTCATTTCTAAGGGAGTTTGTTTCCATTTTGCAAAGCGTAGCAGAAAATTTTTTCTAAAAGCATAGAGCCCGCAATGCTGTAAGATCGTTTTTTGAGCATTTTTATTTTTTTTATAGGGTATGGGATAGCGGGAAAAATATAAGGCGTTTCCAGCTTTGTCTAAAACAACTTTAACGATATTCTCCGACTGAATTTGAGCATTTGTGCTTTTTAAAGGGATTGCGGCAGTTGCCATGAGAAGACGCTGATCCTTTTTCATGGCCTCGACCACTAAATCAATTGTTTTATAGGAAATTAAAGGTTCATCTCCTTGAATATTTACAATAACATCAGCAGCCATTTTTTTACAGACTTCTGCTGTCCGGTCTGTGCCAGATTTAGATTTAAGAGAGGTGAGCATCGCTTCCCCGCCAAAACTCCAAACTTTGCGCATAATTCTAACATCATCCGTTGCAACAATCAGCCTTTCCAAATATTTTGATTTTGAGGCTTTTTCATAAACCCACTGAATCATGGGTTTTCCATTGATTAGCGCTAGTGGTTTCCCTGGAAACCTTTTCGATCCATAACGGGCTGGAATAACTCCAATGATTTTCATTTAAAGTTTTTTAGAGAAGTTTTAACGCATCTTTTAATTCATCCGGAGTAACTGTGGCTGTTCCCAGTTTTCCAATGACAATTCCAGCAGCAAGGTTAGCTAATCTGGCTGCTTCAATTAAAGGGGCATTACAAGCTAAACTTAAGGTTAAAACCGCAATGACTGTATCTCCCGCTCCAGTCACATCATAAACTTCTTGCGCTTTTGCTGGAATATGGGTAAATTTATTTTTTTCAAATAAAGTCATTCCCTCTTCTCCTTGAGTGATTAAAACAGAGTGACATTTTAATTTTTGGAGAATCTCTTCACCCAAAGAAATTAAACCTCCGTTAGAATTTAACTTCAACCTATGCATGCCTCCCAGCGCTTCCTGAATGTTGGGGGTGATACAAGTCACATTTTTATAAGAAAGAAAATGTTCTATTTTTGGATCCACACAAATCGGTTTTTTATAATGCCGCGCTTGCAAAATCGTTGATTTTAGGATCGCTTTAGTGATCATGCCTTTGCCGTAATCAGAAAGGATAATCCCATCCATATCTTTAATAATTTTTTTTAGAGATCCTTGAATTTCATTTTGTAAAATCAAAGAGAGTTGACTGTCATCTTCATCGTCAAAACGAACCACCTGTTGGTGCTCAGCAATCACGCGGCTCTTGACAATGGTTGAACGGTCAGGGTCCTTTACGATCCATTTAGTTCCGATTTGAAGACGCTGGAATTCATTGAGTAAATTTTCGCCTACAGGATCTATTCCTATCACTCCGCAGCACTCAACTTTTGCGCCTAAGGAGTTTAAGTTTTTAGTGACGTTTCCAGCCCCTCCGGGAACATCATTTTTTTCTTTGACCTTGACCACAGGAACAGGGGCTTCAGGAGAAATTCTGGAAACTTTTCCCCGAATAAAACGATCTACCATTAAATCCCCAATCACTAAGATTTTAGTTTTAGAAAATTGGTCAATAATTTTGTGGTAATATGAGATATTCTTTTTCATATTTTTTTGTAATTATACAAATTCTACCTTTAGAAATCTTCTACTTTTAGGAACTATTCTGGTTTAAATTCCATTTTTATTAATTCTGCGCTAACCTTGCCAATAAAGATTTCAGCTTGCATAAGCACTGGAATCTTTTTTTCATCCGCAGTAAGCCAGACCTGCAGTTTTTTTCCTTTTTGTATAAAAAGGCCGCGTTCTCTTAAAAAAGGCTCCACCAAATAACAGTCGTATTTTCCAGCCTCGGTTTTCACTGTCTCTCGTTTTAATACTTTGACCACGAGGGGCCAATTTCTTCCAGAATGAACATCCAAAGTAAATTCGTCCCCCACGTTAAAAGATTTAGCTCTGGTTTTATAAAGGCTAGAAAGCGTGTCCACTGCTGGAATGGTGAGGTCTCCTTCTTCAATTTTTGGCTCTCTCCCTTTTACATTTTCAATATTTTTAAATCTTTTGGCGATCCAATCAAATTCAACAATTTGATCTAAAATATATTTTCCTTCTTGATTATGCTGTTCAAAACGGTGCGTGATCCACTGGGAGGTATCTAACCAAGACTCATTGATGTCCCGCACTTTATAAAAGAGATCAATCACAGCATTTGAATGCGCAGTGGCTTTGAAATGATATGCCGGGATTTTTTTTGTTGAGGTTCCAGATGAGATCTCAATCAAAGAGATTTCTTTAACTTCCAGGCTTGCTTTACCTGCTGCAATGATCCCCCATCGTATGGAATAGGAAAATTTTTCCCCTACTTTCCAAGGGAACCTACTTTGGGATTCTTCCAGAGAAGCTGCCTTTAAGTTCTGGGGTTTAGAAAAAAATGTTGAAAATAGGAAAAAAACAAAAATTAAAAATAGAAAATTAACTTTTGAAGTTTTTAATATTTTTTGAATGGTCCTTTACCTAAAAGAAATAACGGCTGAATAAAATGACACAGAAAATAAGGTAGCCAATGAGACTGTAAAACTCTTTATTTTTTTTCCACAAAGCCCAATTAAAGGTATTAAAATTAAAATCTGACCATTTAAGTTTCATAGGGAAAAACCTAGGAACTCTCTCGGCATATTCAGTATAGGCGTTATTGAATTTTAAATGTAGATCAGCTTCCTCTTTTAAAATTTTAGGCAGATAGATGGAGTCAACTAAAATCCATAAAAAACACCAGAAAAAAAGAGTGCGGTCTAGATAGGGTTTGGAAAGCGCAAAAGAAAAAGAGCTTGAGGAAAAAATAAATCCAGAGGCAGCCAGAAAACTTCCCAGATAAAGCGGGTGTCTAACCAAAGCATAAGCTCCTTCTTGGGCTAATTCATCCATTTTTTTTACGCAGCCTGCTGCCCACTGGCGAATTAAAATTCCCAGCAATGCGATTAAGAGTCCTAAAACAAGCAGAACCAAATTTCTAGGTTGAGTTCTCCACAAAAATAGAAGAGCAAAGATAAAGCCTATCCTTACACGGTATCGTTCCCGCCAAGGGGAAAGGAGGGTTTGTTTCTGGCTCATTGTTCTAAAATCCATTTTGCCGCGGTTTTTAAAGTAGAGCTGATATGATCTGGTTTTACTTTAGAATCAGCTAATGTTTTTCTTCCCTTACCTGTTAATACAAGAATTGTTTTTGTTCCGCCATTTTTACCCCATAGAATATCGCATTTATTATCTCCAACCACAATGCATTTTTTTAGATCCAATTGATATTTTTTTGCGCCTTTTAAGAGCATGCCTAAATTAGGTTTTCTGCAGCTGCAGTTTTCTTTAGGATGGTGTGGACAAAAAAAGATTTCATCAATTTGCACACCATTTTTTTTTAAAATGCCAATCAGAATCTTATGAATCTTTTGAAGCATCACAACACTTAAAATTCCGCGTCCGATTGCTGATTGATTGGTGCCAATAATGATCCGCCAGCCAGCTTTTTTAATTTTTTTTAAAGCCGGAATAACCCCTTTATAAATTTGGATTTGATTAGGATGATTTAAGTAGTGAGCATCTTTTATCAGGGTTCCATCTCTATCTAGAAAAACCGCTTTTTTTTCTTTTTTCAATGCACTGTCCCTAAAATCTTTTTTATAAATTCATCCTCACCCTCGGACCACTTTACTTTTATTTTTAATATGGCGGCCGGAAAATCTGCGGGGAGTTTAACCGCATCCTTTTCAGTTGTAATTAAGTGGCAATGATTTTGTTTGGCAAGCTCTAACATTTCTTTTAGTTCGATTGCAGTATAATAATGATGGTCAGGGAAGCTTTTAAAGAAAATAATTTTTCCTTCAAGATCTGTTAGCATTTTTTTAAAATGATTAGGATTGGCTATGGCGGAAAATGCAAAGAGTTTTCTTTGATTTAACCAATGGGGCAAGAATGTTTGGTTTGATATAGGTTCTTTAATTTCTTCCACCTCATAAGAGAAAACCGCGTTTGGACAATTTTTTAAAAATTGAAAGGTTTCTTGGAAAACTTTTTTTTCAGTCTCAACCTCTGATTTTAAGACTATAAAATCCGCTCTTTTTAGGGATTGGATTGGCTCTCTTAAAAAACCTCTAGGAAAAATTTTTGAGGTCTTTAAAATTTTTTCATCACAACAAACAATATCTAAATCCCGATAAATTTTTCTATGCTGAAAACCATCATCTAAAATAAGCGCATCCACCTTAAACTGTTGGACCGCAAAAGCTCCTATTTTAAATCGGTCTGGCCCTACAAGAATGGGCGCCCCATGACATTTTTGAGCCAAGAGAACTGGCTCATCTCCGGCTGTTTCCGGGGTTTCAAAAATTTTATTTCCATCTGAAACCACCAGCATTCTTTGAGAGCTGTTTTTTCTTTTATAGCCGCGGGAAAGAATCGCGACTTTTTTATTTTGTTGAAGCAAGATTTGGGCAGCCAGACAACTAAGGCTTGTCTTGCCAGTGCCGCCTAAAGTTAAATTTCCAATGGAGATCACAGGAACTGAAACTTTTTTTATATGGAAAATATTTTTGTCATAGCTTTTGTTCCTTAAAGAGAGAATCATACTATAAAAAAAAGAGAGAATGCTCAAAAATTGGCAGATCATTTTTTTATGCAAAGGAGGATTTTTAAGAATGATTAAAGACTCCCAAAAATTTACAAAATTAAAAATCATGATGGTTTAAGGATAGCATTTAATTTATTTAAGACCATCTCTGGGGTTAAGTTTTCCATGCATTCATGGTGATATGGGCAGTGGTTTCGTTCACAGGCCAAACATGGGAGTTGTTCGTTTCTAACATAGAAATGAGGAAATTTATTTGGATTAATAGAATGTGGATTGGTTGGACCAAAGATGGTAAGAGTTGGTGTCCCAACTGCCATGGCTATTTTTTGCGGACCATTGTCATTAGCAATCACACAAGAACATTGTTTTAGAAAAGCTGCCATTTGAATTAAAGAATCTGTCTCAATGATGATGAATTTTTCAGAATTTTTATTAATTTCTTTCTCTAATATTTCTTTTTCATTGGGTCCGCACAAAATCAAAATTTTATACCCAACTTGTTTGATTAGCATAAGAGCAGTTTGTTGAAAAAATTCATTTTTCCATGCTCGAATGGGGTGTCGATGAAATGGCAGGAGTCCAATGACCTGATCTTTTTCACCTATCCCAAGCATCCTTAAACTCTGTTCAGCTTTTTTAAGCTCTTGGGACGGTAGTTTAAGATCCCAAACCCAGGAACTCTCTTTTTTAGGCAGGATCGCATTAACTAGATCAATTTTTTGTTCCACAATAAATTTATTACGATCTGTTTTTACGCAAGTTGTATAAATCATTTTCCTTGTTAAGGGACCCTCAAAACCTATTTTTAAGGGAGCGCCGGAGAGGTGAGTTAAAAGCAAAGACCTTCCATTGGCATGAAAGTCTAAAACGCAATCATATTTATTTTTTCGGATTTTAAAAATCCATCGCCATGCTTCTTTTTTATGATAAACAAGCGTTTCATGGATAGTTGGATTTAATCGAGTTAGTTCATCAGCGGGAGGTTCTACTAAAAAATCAATCTGCGCATTTGGAAAATTTCTTTTTAAAAGATCGAGCACAGGTAAGGTAAACACCACATCTCCAATCCTGCGGAGTTGAATGATTAAGATTTTTTTAATGATTTGCTCCATAAAGAGAGTACGATCATTGGCCAGGCTAAAGCAATTTGTTCATCGCTTTGTGTCTGGGACATTGAATTTTTAAGATTTTGAATTGTTTTTTTATTGAAAATCGGATTTGAGTCAAAAATTGAATCCTCTAAACTTGTTTGAATAAAATCTTTTTTAAAACTGCGCACCCAGTGAGCTAAAGGCAGAATAAAGCCATGTTTTTTTCTCCAAGCGATACTCCTAGGAAGAAACCTTGTCGCGATTTTTCTTAAGATATATTTGCCTTTAAAGAATTTTATTTTTTGGCTGGATGGAATTTTCCATGCGAGTTCTACGATCCGATGGTCTAAATAGGGAGGTCTGGCTTCCAGGGATTCGCTCATGCTGGCCATATCCACTTTCATTAATAAACGTTCTGGCAGAGCTGTGGAGCTTTCTAACTTAAGGATTTCATTTAAAAGTTGAGGATTTTGATGGTTCAATAGAGAAGGAGTAAGCATTTTAAGATACCCTGAATTTTTCTGGCTGCTTTCACTATTTTCAAACAGGGATTCAATAATCTCTGATGAAAAATCCTGATTTAAATCAAACCAATTTAAAGGTGTGATCCAGGGGATGGTTTGAAAAGCTTGACCTTTCCCAAATTTTTTTGCGATAAAACTAAAAGGTTTTTGAAAAAATTTTGGTGATTTTAGGATCCATTCTGAAAGCAGCAGAGCTTTATAGCGGTTGTATCCGGCAAAAAGTTCGTCTCCACCTTCTCCTGTGAGCGTAACTTTCACCTCTTCGCGAGCAAACCGGGAGAGAAGCGCGGTTGGCAGGATTGTAGGATCTGCCACAGGTTCATTCATTTTTGATAAATATTTTTCTGCTTGGGCAAGATCATTTTCAGTTAAGAATAATTCATGATGTTCAGTGCCCAAAATTTTAGCAACAGTTCTTGCGTATTTAGATTCATCTACGCCGGTTCCTTTTTCAAAGCCAATAGAAAATGTTTTAATTTTTTTAGCTGAGTTTTTTACCATGAGGGCTGTAATCAGGCTTGAGTCCACACCCCCGCTTAAAAAAGCGCCTAAGGGCACATCGCTTTGCATTTGGAGTTTTACGCTTTCATTTAAAAGATCAAAAAGTTCATTCTCAAAAGTTTCCTCATCTTTTTTTAAAGGGTCAAGAGCCGCGTTTAAATTCCAATAAGCTTGATCCTTTATTTTTCCTTCTTTAAAAGTAAGAAAATGACCTGGGATCAGTTTGCGCACGTTTTTTAAAAGCGTGTATGGTGCTGGGACAAAGCGAAAAGAAAAAAAATCTTGGAGAGCTCTAGAGTCCAGTTCAAAAGGGACTTGGCCGCAAGCAAGCAATGATTTTAGTTCGGAAGAGAAAACAATTTTTTTTGAATCAAGAAAATAGTAGAGAGGTTTTATGCCAATCCTGTCCCTGGCAAGCAGCAGTTCATTTGTCTTATTGTTCCAGAGCGCAAAAGCAAACATCCCATTCAGTTTTTCTAACGCTTTTTCATTAATTTCAGAAAATAGATGCAGCAATACTTCTGTGTCGCTCTGGGTGAGGAATGTGTGCTCAAGATTTACACATTCTTTTTTTAGCTCTTTAAAATTATAAATTTCTCCGTTAAAGACTAGGGTGAGCTCTTGGTATTGCATGGGCTGATGGCCATTGGCTAAATCAATAATAGAAAGTCTTCTAAAGCCAAGGCCAATTTTAGATTGGGAGGAAGAATGAGGATTGGAAATAAAGAATCCTTCTTCGTCAGGCCCGCGGTGACTAAGCATTCCTGCCATTGATTTAATGGTTTCAGGATTAACAGGCTGGCCATTAAAATTTAAAATTCCGCATATTCCACACATAGTTTAAATAGTTTATCTTTAAGAATTCATTTTAAATTTAAAATAGTTGAACCTTGTTAGGAGAGCGCTTATTAAGCATAAATTAAATATTCGTCCTTTGTTTTAAAGCAGATTGATAAAGTTGCAGCGTATGATCCACCATCACTTTGCAAGAAGCATGTTCTCTAACCCAGTCCCGACCTTTTTTTGCGCATTCCTTTGCCTGAATTTCATTGGCAAGACAAAACAAAATTTTTTCAGCTAGTTTTTCCGAATCATTTACTGGCGCAAGGAAACCTGTAATGCCGTCTTGCACTATTTCCTGATTGCCGCTCACGTTCGAAGCTACAACTGGGATTCCTAATGCTAAAGATTCCCTTAAAGCTCCAGAGAGCCCCTCTCCTTCAATGCTGGAATTTACGCTTAAATTCAAGATGGAGAGAATTTCCGGAATATCTTTTCTAAAGCCTAAGAGCCTAACTGATTTAGATATCCCTAGTTCTTGCGTTTTTGGAAAAAGAGATTCTGTCTCTTTTCCTGCAAGTAAAAAGAAAATTTTAGGATTTTTTTTAAGACAAAGTTTTGCTGCTTCCAGAAAAACATGTTGCCCTTTCCAAAGGGAAAAATTAGCTATTTTCCCCACTATTTTACAATCATTTGGAATCTTTAATTCCTCTTTTAATTTTTGGTTCAGAGAGCAATTAATAAATTTTTCTTGGTTAAAAGCGCTGTAAACCACTTCTATTTTTTCTGGTTTAACTCCGCCTTCAATCATGGTTTCTTTTACAGCTTTACTGACCACAGAATAACGATCAATTCTTTTGGAGCGATATTTCCATTTACTAAAAGGGTTAGCTCTTAAGGAAAAAGAGACGCGTCGGGAGACAATAAAACTAGGGGAAAGATTAAGGCTCAACGCAAGTAAGCTGATGGCATGAGCTGTGGGGTGATGGGCATGCACAATCTCTGGCTGATTGTGTTTAAGAAGATGATAGAGACGACAGGCTGCTGCCAGATCATAGTCCTGAAACATGGATAGATGCTCGATATGGATTGGAATGGTTTTTAGCTTTGGAATGAGTTCTGAAGTGGGAGGACAAACAAGAATGTTTTGGTGATTTCTTTTATGGAGCTCTTGAATTAAAAGTGAAATCTGTTCCATGCCTCCGGACCAGCCGATCGCATTGGTGATATGTAGAATTTTCAACTAAAAGATTTCCTTTTCAGCTTTTCTTACACTGCGCGTAATGCCAATAAGAAAAAATAATGAAAGAGAAATAGTTGCTGTAAGGAAATTATGTTCAAAAAAGCCAGCTACAAGAATTGCGATAATTGAACTGGAAGAGCCTAAAGAAAGGGCAAACCCAAGCTGATTTTTTTTTAATTTATTTATAGTTTCGACCTCTTCTTTCAAAAGCAAACTCCAAAAAAATAAAAAAATAGCTAAACCTATTAACCCAGTTTCTGATGCGATGGTAAGATAACTGTTGTGAGCATGCCCTATGGCTGCAGGGTCCATCCTTTTCCATTCTGGAAAATTTTTTGCGTAAGAGGTGAGATTTTTCCCCCAATTTTTGTAGCCCACACCTACTAAAGGATGATCTTGAATCATTTGTAAAGCTGATTTCCACATATAAATTCTTTGTTTTCCAGATTCATCCATATGGTTAATATTAATAGTTTGAAACCGTTCTTTTACATAGGGTTCTAATCCCATGATGGAGTAGAATAGGGCTGATCCAAGAATAATTCCGGTTAATAAAAATTTCTTTCCTTTTAGTGAAAGAAGAATCAGGGAGCTGAGGATGACGCTGAGATAATAGCTTCTTGAGCCGGTTAAGAGAACCCCTAGAAGAAGGATGAGGGATGCAGACCACCAAAAAATTTGTTCTGTGGTGAAGGAAAAAACCAAACTTTTTCGTGGTCCTCCAGAATCCAATGACGATTCTGGAGTTAAAAAAAGGGTTTGACTCATTGAAAATAGATAGAGGATCGTATAAAGACCAGCAGTGTGCAGAGGGTAGGATTGAAACCCAAAGAATCTTTTGTCTCTAACTAATAAACCTTTTTCAAACCAACCTTCGAAAAAAAAATGAACTTGTCCCCAATATTGAAAGATTCCTAATAGGACTACAAGACAACCCACGATTATTAGAATTTTTATAATTTTTTTTTCCCTCCCAGATAGAAAGGGGCTGAGCAGAGGGATTAAAAGATAGGGAAGAAAATTCCAGCTTTTGGCAAAAGATTTAATGCTTGAAAATAGTATTTCTTCTTGAATGATCCAGTTCGTCATGCATGCCCAGGTGAAAAAAAGTAGGATTAGAAAAAATGATTTAGGGATAAAGATTTTTTCTTTTCCTATTAAAAAAACAATGAGAGCCGTGAATAAAATAAGAGCTAAAGAAATATTGGTCGCGCTCATGGAAAGAGGCAGAGAGAAAGCATAGAGAAAAAGAGGAATCTCAATGGCTTTTGAAAGGCTCATGAACCTAGTTTTGATTTTTGGTGAAGAATAAAATAACTCAGTATTTCTGTGAGCGCGTCATGGATACAGGCTAGTAATCCGGGCAGACCATCCAAAAATCCTAATTTAAAAATATAACGTCTTAAGAAGCGAGTAAGGGGTCTTAAAATAGAGAAGCGGATTAAATTAAAGATGGAAGGTTTCACCCCATCTTTTAGGAGAAGCTCGCTTTTAAATTTTACGAAAAGTTTAAGCTTATTGAACCATGTTTCCATGTCAGGATAGGAGTCGTGCAGGATCGCACTTTTTAAAGCGCCTATTTTTCCATTACAATTAATTTTTTCATGCACAAGTTCTTTGGAAAAGGAGCAGCACTTTTTTTTAAAAAGCCGTACCTGATAGTCTGGATATTTACCGCCAAACCTAAGCCATTGACCAAAATAATAGTTTTTTCTGGGTATCCGGTAAGCGGAAAAGGAAGGATTTTCAGTTAAAATATCTTTTATTTCTCGACTTAATTCCAGAGGCGCTTGTTCATCTGAATCAATCAAGAAGACCCATTCAGAAGAAGTTTGATCCAAAGCAAACTGTTTTTGCTCTCCAAAAGATTCTAATTTTTTAGTAAAGATTTTTGCTTGGAATCCTTTGGCAATAGAAAGTGTTTGGTCAGTTGAACCATCATCCACAACTATAATCTCGGTTGCTATCTCTTTAATGGAATCTAAACAGGCATGCACTGTTTGACTTGAGTTTTTGGTAAGGAGAATGATAGAAACAGGGATGTCCATGTAGAGTTTAGAAAATTTATTCTATTTTTTGGTTAACTGTAATTAGCAGGTCACTGCTGTTCAAGGAGACAGGATTTTTTTCATATTCCCCCGCTAGATCTCCGGGGTTTTTCGTCATTGCATCGCCATCTTTGTCTATCCTAACTATTAAATTAACTGGTTCATCTAAAGCGGCATTTGGCATCATTAGGTTTTGTGGAGTTAAATGAAAGTGGTAGGGATAAGATTTGCCTGTAAGTTTTTGTACCGCAATCGGTGGTCCTCCATGGAAAGGACGAGCAATTAAAAAAATAACGTCTGAATCTTTAGCAGAATTTTTTAGTTTTGGATCAATTTGGATTGTGCCAGAGATATTTAGAGAAACCTTATCTGGTATGTCTTGTTTCTTGCATGCAGGTAGAATCGTGGCGCAAGCAAAGCTTGTCACTAATAAAAGGCGGTTTATATTCATATAATTATTTTATCAAATACAACCATGAAATTGATATACTGCCTCCCTAGACTTGTGGGATAAATGTTAAGCCATGAAACTTAAGAGTAGATGCATACAGGTTTACGGTATATTATTAGAGTATGAAAGTCATCTTTAGTTTTTATAACCAATATAATTGTAAAGAACCAGTATCCTTTATTTAATGAACGAAGTAGTGATAGTTTTTAGTATTTTAAGCATTCTGGGATTTTCCGTACTAAGTCATTATTTTTTATCTGTGGAAATTCTTTTAAAATTTGGTTTTGCTCTTACAGGATTCGGTCTTATTCTGGGTGTGCCTACAGGTTTTTATTATCATCTCCTTTTATTTAAATTTTTAAAAAAACGAGTAGCTTTGCCTTTTTTTTGGTGGCTTTCACCTTTAAAGTATCATGTTTATCTTATAGAATATGAATTGAAAGGATTAAAAATTTGGTTTCAGATAGGCGCGCTTGGTTTTTTTATATCGCTGGGCGGATGTTTTATAGTGTTTATAGGACTCATTAAATAGTTTTTTCTAAGAGAGTGGGTTCTTAAATATAAATTAAATAATAATATGATTGAGAAATTAAAAGAGATTGCAAAAAGTGTAAAGCGGGAGGTTAAAGTTTGGAAGTTTATTTTAAAAGACCAGCGCACGCCTATGGTGTCAAAATTTCTTCTTGCTTTAGCAATTCTTTATGCCTTGATGCCATTTGACCTTATTCCAGATTTTATTCCCATCTTAGGTTATTTAGACGATATTTTGTTAATTGGCTTATTAGTGTTCTTAGCTTTGAAATTCATCCCTAAAGAAGTGGTTGAAGAGTCTAGAATTCGTGCTAAATACGAATTTTGACCTAATCCGACTCTCTTTATTGACCCATTTTATCCTTCATAGACACCTCTTTAGGACACCTGTCGTAATGTACATGTTATTGGTAGAGCAACCATTCATAGAAAAAATATGTTGTTATCCGTTGCTTTTCAGGATATGTTTGGCGAAACAATTGTGATTACTGCGCACCCCATTACAATTACACAAATTCAGAATAGAGTGCTGAAAGCGAGGTGGATTAAAGTATGAAAAAAAATAAAAAAATTCCTTTGGTGAATTATGATCCTAAAGTAGATATTTTGTACATTGCTACTAAAGGAGGAGCGGAAGAGGAGTTTGTTGAAGTAGCTCCCGGTGTCCAAGTAGAATTAGATCGTAAAAAACAGGTGATCGGTATTGAAATCTTGAATGCTTCTCGTTTTCTAAAGCCTATTTTAAAACCTCTGGAACAAAAGGTTCAATTAGTTAGATAGGAATTAATTTTGGCTCTTGAAGAGTTCAACTCTTTTAAGTTTTTTCAGGTCTGTGGATTTTATTAATGCGGATATGATCGCAAAAGAGCATAAAATAAGTTAGATCCCTCTAGCTGTTTGGAAAAATAACCGAGTTATAAAAATCCTCCCTTAAATAGCCGTTCATCATATTTTTGACTACACTCAATTAGCGCCAGCTCCCAATAAAAAATAGTATAATCACAAATTGCGTAAGCTTTTTCGGGCCCTTAGCTCAGTTGGTTAGAGCACCCCGCTCATAACGGGATGGTCGCTGGTTCAAGTCCAGCAGGGCCCACAAAACTTTTTGGCGCGGTACCCAAGTGGCCTAAGGGAGCGGTCTGCAAAACCGCGATTCGTCGGTTCAAATCCGACCCGCGCCTTTTATTTTTATGTGTAGAATGATGGCGCTTTTGGCAAAAGATGGGATCAAGGCTAGTTGGCTTACAACCTTTATGTCTTTAGCCATCCATGGAAAAATTAGATGTGATATGACGGAACCTGGTCATAAAGATGGCTGGGGTTTAGTCTCTTATTTTCAAGAGGATTTCCCAAAATATTTAGCCCGTGAACCTCATTCCATCCTGCAAGATGAAAAGGATTTTAAAAGCGCTGCAAAAGTTTTGGAAGTTTCACGCTCTAAAATCGTTTTAACTCATCTGCGTAAAACTTCCGTAGGTTGTCTTTCTATCTCTAATACACATCCTTTTCTTTATAAAGAGTGGGCTTTTGCGCACAATGGTACTATATACGATCATGAGAAAATTTTTTTAAAAAAATTAAAACCTGCCGGCAGTACTGATTCCGAACGATTTTTTCTTTATTTAATGGAACATTTAGAGAACTCTCATCCTAGAAATCAGGATGAGATATTGATAGAGCTAAGAAAAGCAACGGAAGAAATTAAGAGGGATTTTCAGGTTAGTTCACTCACCTTTTTGTTGACCAATGGAAAGATGATTTTTGCTTTTAGAGATTGTGATTCTCAATTTAGAGATTACTATACTTTATATTCAACGGAGATCGGAGAAAACAAAATATTTTGTTCCGAACCATTGATGGAGATTGCTTCTTCCTGGGATTTGTTAGAAAATAAAAGTTTTATCTGGTGTGGTCAATAAGTACAATTTTTATAGGGTGGAGGTTGAAGAAATGGCAAAGGATAATAATAAAAAGTTTGATGGGCTTTTTGAGGATTCAAAAATTTTAAAGCCAAGCGCTGCGTTTGCTAAACAAGCAAATATTGGCGATAGGAAAATTTATGAAAAGGCGTTTAAAGATCCAGAAAGATTTTGGGCTGAGCAAGCAAAAAATTTGGTTTGGTTTAAACCCTGGAAGAAAGTATTGGAGTGGAAAGAGCCATTCGCAGAATGGTTTGTAGGAGGAAAATTGAATGTATCCTTCAACTGCCTTGACCGTTTTATTGGAACCCCTACACAAAACAAAGCAGCCATTATCTGGGAAGGAGAACCCGGGGACAGCCAAACTTTAACCTATCGGCAACTTTATACAGAAGTTTGTAAATGCGCGAATGTTTTAAAAAAGCTTGGGGTAAAAAAAGGAGACAGAGTTATTCTTTATATGCCTATGATTCCGGAACTTCCCATTGCGATGCTTGCTTGTGCCAGGATAGGAGCTGTGCATAGCGTTGTTTTTGGCGGATTTTCTTCTGAAGCCTTGCGCGATAGAATCAATGACGCAGAAGCTAAGGTGGTCATGACTGCCAGCGGTGGGTTTCGCAGAGGTTCTATCATTCAGCTTAAAAAAAATGTAGATGCTGCTTTAGAGGAAGCGCCTTCAGTAAAAAGCGTAGTGGTAGTTAATAGAGCAATGGATCCAACCCATGTGCCTTTACAGGCTGGCAGAGATTTTTGGTGGCATCGTTTAATGAGTGAAGTTAATGCAAAATGTGAAGCCGAAGTTATGGATTCGGAAGATATGCTATTTACTCTTTATACCTCTGGAACCACAGGTAAACCAAAGGGAATTGTGCATACCTCTGCTGGTTATCTTTTGGGAGTCAATCTTACGACCCGATGGATCTTTGATCTAAAAGAGAGTGACATCTATTGGTGCAGCGCTGATATTGGTTGGGTGACAGGCCATTCTTATATTGTTTATGGACCGCTTTCCAATGGCGCAACGATTGTGATGTATGAAGGTTCACCGGATTTTCCAGAGAAGGATCGTTTTTGGAGGATCATTGAAAAAGTTGGAGTTACTATTTTTTATACCGCTCCCACAGCGATTCGTACTTTTATGAAATGGGGCGAACAATTTCCCAATCAATGTGATCTAACTTCACTCAGGCTTTTAGGAACAGTCGGGGAACCGATTAATCCTGAAGCATGGATGTGGTATTATAAAAATATTGGGAGAGAAAAATGTCCAGTGGTAGATACTTGGTGGCAGACAGAAACTGGCATGATTTTAATTTCCCCTCTTCCTGCCATCACCTCATTAAAGCCAGGTTCCGCCACACATCCATTTCCAGGAATTAAAGCAAAAATTGTGGATGAATCAGGCAAAGAAGTTGCCTCTGGTTCTAGTGGTTACTTAGTATTAACAACTCCCTGGCCAAGCATGTTGAGGGGAATCTATGGAGATATGAAACGGTACAAAAATCAATATTGGAGTAAGTTCCCCGGATTTTATTTTACAGGAGATGGCGCTAAAAAAGACAAGGATGGTTATTTTTGGCTATTGGGCAGGATTGACGATGTCATGAATGTTTCTGGCCATAGAATTAGCACCATGGAAGTGGAGAGCGCATTAGTGGATCACCCTCTAGTAGCAGAATCTGCAGTCGTAGGCAAAAATCATGAAATTAAAGGACAAGCGATCTCTGCTTTTGTTACGCTTAAAGAGTCTGTAAAAAAAGGGAATGGCCATGTTGAATTAATTGAAGAGTTAAAAGCGCATGTTACAAAAAAGATTGGATCTTTAGCTCGGCCGGATGATATTTTTTTTACCGCGGAACTGCCTAAAACCCGTTCTGGTAAAATTATGCGCCGGCTTTTACGCGATATTGCGGAAGGCAGGGCTTTAGGAGATACCACAACTCTAGCAGATGCAACTGTTGTAGCCAAATTAAAAGACCAGTATGAAGAGGGTGAATGAGAAATTAATGAATTTAAATGAGAAATTTCCTGTATCTTTCCATAAGGTTAAAGAACTCATTCAAAGAATTCATGCCTTAAAAATTGAACCTAGCCAAATTAGAGAAGAGTTTAGTTGCGGAGGCGGCCCTGGAGGCCAGAAAATCAATAAAACCGCAAATTGCGTGACCTTGCATTATGATCCTTTAAATTTAATGATTAGAGCGCAAAAAGCTAGGCAAAGATCCCTGAATCGTTTTTTAGCTTTAAGGGAATTAGTGGATAGAATAGAAATGCAATACTCGCCTCGAACTTCCATTCGTTTAAAACAAATCAGCAAATTGCAAAAACAAAAAGCGCGGCGCAGACGTAGAAGTCTTAAAAAAATATTTTTATTGACTTAAAAGTTATGGATATGGGATAATGGAAAACCAAATATGATTCACTCTCTCACTCAATGGATTATGCAGCTTTTGCAAACCAATGGAGCCTTAAGTGTTTTTATAGGCGTTATTATTGAATCCATCATTGTTCCAATTCCTTCCCCTCTTATCATTATGGGAGCTGGAGCGATTTTAATTGATCCAGCCGCTTCCATTTTGCAATCTTTCCCTCTTATATTTTTTAAAATTGTGCTGCCAGGTTCTTTGGCTTCTACCCTAGGCGCTTATTTAGGTTATGGGGTAGCTTTTTGGGGAGGAAAGCCAGTCATTGACCGCACTCAAAAATTTTTAGGATTTAATTGGGAAGATATTTTAGCCATGGAGAAAAAATATTTTTCTAAGAATAGTGGTCCCATTCTTTTTGCATTAAGAGCTTTGCCCATAGTTCCACTTTCCTTAATTTCAGCCGCAGCTGGCGCGCTTCGCATGCCAGTAACTCCTTTTACTATTTGGACATTTTTAGGTTCTATCCCGCGCTGTTTATTTTTGGGATACCTGGGCTGGCTAATGCACGATACTTATGTGACAATTGCTGATGGGTTTAATTTTGTGGAGGGGTTGGTTTCTGGATTTATTGTTTTATCTGCAATTGCATTGGTTCTCTGGTTAAGATTAAAAATGGCAAAAGCGAAATAATAAATTTTATGAGTAATTCGATTTTATTTTGGATTCTTTTTAATCTATTAGTCTTAAGTATCATGATGATAGATCTTAAGGTCATTCACCGCCATGTCCATGTAGTTTCCATGAAAGAAGCATCTTTATGGTTTGGTTTTTTGGTGGTTTTGGCGCTTATTTTTGATGCTGGTATTTATTTTTTTTTAGGGCATGAAAAAGCGCTACAATTTCTTACTGGTTATGTCATTGAGCAGTCTTTAAGCATAGATAATCTTTTTGTATTCTTAATGATTTTTGACTATTTTTCCGTTCCGGCAATCTATCAGCCGAGAGTTTTGCATTGGGGCATTTTAGGGGCTCTGGTGATGCGCTTTATCATGATATTTGCTGGCACTGCTCTGCTGCATAAATTTCATTGGATGATTTATCTTTTTGGCGGAATTTTAATTTTTACAGGAATCAAAACCGCATTTAGCGAGGATAAAAAAATTGAGCCAGAAAAAAATCCTCTTCTTAAATTTTTTAAAAAAATTATGCCGATTGCCTCAAGAGAATTCATAGATCAAAAATTTTTTATTAAGCTCAATGGAATTTTACATGCCACCCCTTTATTTGTAGTTCTTCTTTTAATTGAGAGTTCAGATGTGGTTTTTGCCATTGATTCTATTCCAGCGGTATTGGCGGTTTCCAGAGATCCTTTTATTGTTTATACCTCTAATGTTTTTGCAATTTTAGGTTTAAGAACTCTTTATTTTCTTTTAAGCGGAATCATGCCTCTTTTTACTTACCTTAAATTTGGAATTTCCATTGTGCTTTTTTACGTTGGAGTTAAAATGATTTTAGTGGATATTTATAAAATTCCCACTGGTCTTTCCTTAGGGGTTGTTGCTGGAATATTAAGCCTTTCTATAGTTGCCTCTTATTTATTTAAGGGTAAAGCTCAAATACCGCAAGAGCCGACTTCTAGAAAATATGAATAGAGAACAACTTTTTCGTTTTTTCTTTTTAGGAGTTTTTCTTTTTATTCTTTATCAAATTCTTCATATCCTTTCCCCTTTTTATACAGGAATATTAGGAGCCATTGTTCTTACATTAATTTTTTTCCCCCTTCATCGCCTTATTTTGAAAAAAATAGGAGTTCACCGCGCTAATCTGTCCAGTGGTATTTCAACCATCTTAGTGATGGCTCTGATTGTATTTCCTTTTATTTTTTTTAGCTGGTTATTATTTAAAGAACTTACAGATATTTATCCTACAGTAAAGCGTTTTAGTGATTTGTTGAGTACCTGGCACCAGGGCGGTTCATTTCTTCACATACCAGGGCTTGAACAATTAGAAATAAAACTAGATGGTTTATTAAGTTTAGTGCAGCTCAATTTGCAGGCGGTTCTTACGGGTTTAAGTAAAAATTTAATTTCTTTTGCCGCTAATATTGGCAAGCATTTACCGAAATATGCGTTGATTTTAATGATTAATGTTCTAGTCATGATTTTTACAATGTTTTTTTTGTTCAGAGACGGACCTAGTTTATTCCATAAATTTAAAGAGTTGGTCCCCATGGATGAAAAGCATAAAGATTTAATTTCTACCCAACTATATTTAACAGTCACTGGAGTTGTGCGCGGGGTATTTATTGTGGCAGTGGTTCAAGGAACTTTGGCAGGGGTAGGATATTTTTTTGCAGGAGTTCCATCTCCTGTTGTTTTGGGATTTTCTACGATTTTTACAGCATTAATTCCACTTGTTGGTCCAGCGGCTATTTGGCTGCCAATCTCTATATATTATCTGGTTCAAGGCGCTTTAGGGCAGGGTCTTTTTATGCTTTTTTGGGGTATTTTTGTCGTGAGTTTGGTGGACAATTTTTTGCGTCCTATTTTGATTGGAAGCAGAGCAAAGCTGCCAATTTTATTTCTTTTCTTTGGTCTTTTGGGAGGGGTGAAGGTTTATGGACCTATGGGTATTTTTTTAGGCCCTTTGGTTATTGCTCTTTTAATTGCATTTGTTCGGATTTACAAAGAGGAATACTCTCAGAAATCATAATTTTTGTAACCGTTTAGCGCAACATTCTCATTGCCGCTTGTATCGGGAATGACGATGGGAACTGGAACGACAACCGTCCGCTAAAAGGTTACTAATTTTTGGTCTCCTACAAGTTTCCGCCTGCTAATATTTCTTTTGTTATTCGAAATGCTTCTTTTACTGAAATGCTAGAAAGGGGATCATTCTGGATTTTGGGCGTTAGGATCGTATGCCTGGAACTAGGAGGATAAGGACCCCAGCGTTTAGCTGAGGTAGTGATTGGAAGGTGCGGGTAGAAAGAAAGAGTTGAAACCCCAAGCGCTGAAGCCATATGCAAGGGACCAGTAGAATTAGAAATCATGAGCTCTCCCTCATGAATCAAAGCAGCGAATTCTCTTAAAGTAAGATTTGAAGGGCATCTATAAAGATGAGGCAGGTTACATTTTTCCACAGTTTTAAGCAGTTCTTCCTCATCTTTTCCTCCTGTCACAATCACATCTAAACCTTGATCTGCAAACTTTTTCGCTAACTCTAGGAAAGATGTTAGAGGCCAGTTTTGCGCAGATCCTTTGGATCCTGGGTGAATAAAAATTGGTTTTTTATTTTGGTTTTTCAAAATTTCTGTAAGCATCTGTTTTCCTCTAGTTATTTCAGTCTCTTGCAAAAAAATTTGAGGAGTTGAGGGAGGGATGAAGTCAAAAGCATCACAGATTTTTACCAGATCCAAATTATATTCAGCTTCGTGTTTTTCAACGCAAGACCTTTTTTGCATAATTGGGAAATTCAGCAAAACTGAAGCTGGCTTTGATTTGGGGCCTATCCTTAAAGGTATTTTTGCAAAGCGTGTTATCCATGTAGATTGCCACTCAATGTAAAAGTGTATCGCCACATCAAATTTTAGTTTTTTTATTTTACTGACTGTTTCAAAAAAACTCGAATTTTTATCATCGTATTTGATAATCAAATCAACCCATGGATTATTTTCTAAAACAGCGGCGGCATAGGAACCACAAAGAAACGCAATAAATGAATTTGGATATCTTGTCTTCAGAACTTGGATTGCTGGTGTGGTCAGCAGCAAATCCCCAATTTTATCAGTCCTAATTAAGAGAAAACGAGTTTGCGGTTGAAGTTTTATATTAGATTTTACACAGCCATCCATTTTTAAAACCAAGTTTCGGGACTAACCTAAAAGATTTTTCCATTCGTGGCAAAAGCGTTCTTGACTAAATTTATTTTTGCAAAGATCCCAATTAAATTGTCCCATTTCATCTAGGAGATTTTGATTTTGAAAAAGTTGAATGATCTTTTCCGCCATTTTTAAAGGTTCATTTGGCTGGACAAGGTATCCCCCCCTTCCTTCTTTTAGAATTTCAGGGAGAGATCCAACATTTGTGGAAATAACTGTCTTCCCTAAAGACATCCATTCAATTAGTACTCTTGATACCTCTTCAGAACCAGTTGAAGTGATGAGACCCATAGAACATTGATTCATAAATTTTACTAGACTTTTAGAATCTAGGAATCCATGATAAGTTAAATTTTTAAGTCCCAATGTTTTTGCTTGATTTAGCAGGGAATGCCAGGTGATATTTTCTTCTGGGCCTGCGATCTGAAACTCTGCTTCAGGGCAAGACTCTTGAACGATTTTCGCAACTTTTAAGAAATTGAAAAGTCCTTTTACCGGGTCAAGCCTAGCTACCATGCCTATTTTTTTATTCCCCAGAACCTTCATTGGATTGTGGAATTGATCTTTAATCTCAGAAGCAGTCTCGCTTCTAGGGTTTTGTTCATTTGCGGGGTTAGGCTGTGGGACTTTAACTGCAATAAACTCTTCACCTACCTTAGGAAGGATTGTTCGGATTTTATTTTTATAGTTAGAGGCAACAAGATTTAAACATTCAAACCGAAGGTTTTCAGATGCTGTAACAATATAAGAAGATTTTTGATAGATCATTTTATTGATCCAATGAGTCTTTAATTTTTGAGAGATCGCACGGACACGGATGAGTGGGATTTTAAATAGAAGACTTAAGGCAAGCGCGATCCAGTGAGTGGATCCTGTATGCGATATGATCCAATCTGGTTTGTTTTTAAAAATTTCTCGACCAATAACAAAAAAATTCAGAAGTGGTTCAAACCCTTTGCGCCCTTTGATTGGCAAAATAGAACAGTTAAGATTATTAGATTTCTTATAGGCTATTGAATCTTTGGAGATGGCTAGGGTGACTTGGTTTCCTAAGGTTTGATGAGCTTGAATGGTGTCAAATGCATAGCTGGTCAGGCCGCTCCACCAAGGAATATCTAATAAATGTAATATTTTCATGGGTAAACTTTTTTTAGGCTATTCGTTCAAGCTGTTCTTGAATATTTTTTGAGACAGGATTTTTCCACATTCCTTTAGAACTAGTTGTGGAGTTAAATCCTTCATACATTTAAAATGGCCTAAGGGACATTTTTTTCCACCATGTAGAGAACATGGCCTACAGGGTAAATCCAGTTCAACTACAATGCTTTTATTCCCTAAAGGAAAAAATCCAAGTTCTCTGGTAGTAGGACCAAAAATAGCAACTAAAGGAACATGGGTTGCGCTGGCTATATGCATGGGACCAGAATCATTAGTGATGAATAAGGAACAATGGGATATAAGGATAACTAACTCTTTAAGATCAGTTTTACCGCAGAGATTAATAGCTGGAGCTTTCATCTGAGAGATGACTGAATTTGCTGTCTCTAAATCTTTGTGAGATCCAAAGATAATAACCTTACAGTTCCATTCTTTCGTAAGCTGATCAGCTACTTCTGCAAAATATTCTGGTAGCCAGCGTTTGGTTTTCCAGACTGATCCTGGATTCATGCCTATTAAGAGAGTTTCCTCTTTGATTTTGTGTTCTTGAAGGAATTGTTTGAAATAAATCAAATCGTTTTTTACAGGCACTTCCAGCTCAGTTTGTTTTGAAGTGATTCCTAAGACTTCCAACAATTTTAAATTTCTTTCTGCATCATGGGTATTCCAGTCAAAGGGGACTAGATCCGTTAGAAAAATTTTACCCTCGCTGTTTTTAAAACCTATTCTTTTTGGAATTTTAGCTAAAGCTGTGATCAAGGCGCTTTTAAAAGATCGGTGCGGCAGGAGTGCAATATCAAATTGTCCTTTTAGTTTTTTTGCCCATCTAAAGATGGAAAGTAAGGAGCGATCAACTCCGCGCTTATCCATACTTAAGATCGTGTCTATGGAATTGTTTTCAGCAAAGAGTTCTTTAATTTCCGGGGTACAAAGCAAAGTTATTTTTGATAAAGGAAATTTTTGTTTAAGAACTTTTAGAAGTGGAGTTGTAAGCACAGCATCCCCTAAAAAAGCGGTTTGAATCACTAAAATTTTTAAATCTGGAGTTCTAACATTGGATGAGTTTTGCGTGAAAATTTCAGGTTCCATTATCTTAGGATCAAGTCCTAAATCTTTTAAGACATTTAAGTAACGTTGAACCGTATGGTTTTTTAGTTCTGAACTTTTCATTTTTTTAAAAACATATAGCCTGCGGCTAAAAAACGCTTTTTTGTATCTCACAACCTTAGGGATTTGAGATAGAAGAGAAAGGATCCATGATCTTAAAGTTTGATGCAGATCAATTAAAATATCTATCTTTTCCCTGCGAATTCGTTTAATGAGAGAAAAGATGGATTCCTCATTTTCTAAAGCAATAATTTGGTCAATAAATGGATTCTGTTCTAGTATCCCGGCATATTTTTTTTTAACAGCAAAAAAAATTTTAGAATCCGGCAACTGTTGTTTTAAATTATGAACTAGAGGAGTGGTTAAGATGACATCTCCTAAAGATGAAAATCGGACAATAAGAATTTTTAGCATAGTCTTTAAATTATAAATATTTTTTTAAGAGTTCAAGAGTGTTGTTTGTTGCTTTTCCTTTAAATTTTTGAACAACTTCATTCGAGTTCTTTCCTAAAGGTATTATTTTTTCCGGATGAGAAAGCAGTTCTTCAATTTTTTGGCAGAGCTCTTTTTGATCCTGGACCTGAATTGCTCCATTGGAATCTAAAAGGAGTTTAGCTGGTTCGGAAAAATTTTCCATGGATGGTCCAAAGAGAATTGGTTTTGAAAACGCAGCTGGCTCAATTGGGTTTTGGCCTCCCAGCGCCACTAAAGAGCCTCCAATGAAGATAATGCTGGCAGATTGATAAGCTTGCCATAAATCTCCAAAAGTATCCCAGAGTAGAACATTCCAATCTTTTTTTAGGTTTGTCTCTGCATCAGCCTGGCTTTTTAGGATAAAGCAAAGCAGGTTTTTGTCTAAAAGTTTTTTTATGAAAGGGAGTTGCTCCATATGTCTGGGAGCTAAAAGCAGCTTAAGATCCGTATGTTTTTGGAGTAGAGTAAGATAAGTTTCAATTAAAATATTTTCTTCCCCTTCTCTAATGCTTCCTGCAACCAAGAGTCTCTTATTTTTATTTAAGGAATTTAAGAATTCTTGGTTTATAGGAACTTTTGACTGGCTGGATTTAAACTCCCAAGGAAAAGAATCGAATTTTAAGTTGCCAGTGACAAAGATTTTTGTTTTAAGAGCTCCAATTTTTTCAAATCTCTCCCCATCCTCTTTTTCCCTGCAAAGGAACAGATCTATTTTTTTTAGGACCAGCCCCAAAAGGCTTTTTATTTTTAAATATCTTGAGGCGCTCTTTTTGGAAATTCTGCCATTGATAATGGCCACAGGGGTGTTTGATATTTTTGCGACTCTTAACCAATTTGGCCAGATTTCAGATTCTAATAAAAGTATCATTTTAGGTTTAATTTTTTTAAAAAATCGTTTTATTACCCAGGGGAATTCCATTGGAGCAAAAAGGTTCAGTTCTCCTAATTCTAATTTTTTCCCCTCGTTTACTCCGGTAAGAGTATTGGAGGTAAATACAATGGGACAATCTGGATATTTTTCTTTTAGAGCGCGTATAAAAGGATAAGCTGCTCTGGCTTCCCCCAGGCTAGCTGCATGAATCCAAACAGGAGGTTTTGTAAAGGCATGGGTTGGCAGGAGTCCTAGTCTTTCTTTAAGACTTTTAAAAAGCTGATTGAAAAAAAGTTCCCTGTAATAAAAAAGCATGGACAAAAGTATGATTGGGCTAAAAAGGAGAAGACAAGAATTATATATTCCAAATAAAAAGTTTTCTAAATATTTTTTAAAGCAGGGTTCAATAGTTTTTTTTGAAGTGATGTGGTCTGCCTCATCTGTAATGCGGTTTAATTCACATGCTAGCTCCTCTGCTTTTTTTTGAAGCTCATTTTCGGGAGAAACAAAGATTGGGTTCCCATAACGAATAACGATTTTATTAAAAGGCAGAGGAATCCAATAATCGTCCCAGCCATGAAAAATTAATTTGAACTTTGCGGAAAAGGTAAGCGGCAGAATTGGTTTTTTAGTTTTTTGAGCTAAAAAAAGTATGCCGGGCGCTACGAGTCCTTTAGGGCCTCTTGGGCCATCAGGAGTTAATCCAATGGTTTTTCCACTCTCTAATTTTTTTTTTAGCTCAACCAAAGCCCGCACAGCTCCTCGGGATGAAGATCCACGTATAGCTTTTAAACCAAAAAGCCGCATAACACGCGCGATAGTTTCTCCATCTTTACTTTGGGAAACAAGGCAATAATGATTTTTGTTACGATAAGCCCAAGGGATAAGAAACTGTCTTCCATGCCAGAAAGCGTATATAAAGTTATTAAATTTTATTTCTAGATCCTCTCTAATTTTTAAATCCTCCCAAACAATTTTAGAGGTTTTTCCAACCAAAATAAGATAGAACCACGCTAAGCGCGGGATAAAAAAAAGGAGTAGTTTTTGCATTAAGATTTTTTTTAAAGCGGGGTCCAAAAAGCGTAAGCGATTGAACTATAAAGTGGCGACATTTGATTATTTTCTAATAAAATTTCTACTTTTTCTGATTCTAGGAAATGTAGGGTCTCAAATGCCAAGTCCCTGTTTAAGGTAAAAAGCGCTGAAGATTCACACCCTTCTAATTTTGATTCGTCTGTTAATAATTTTGAGATAAAATTTAAAGACTGTTCCAGCGCTTCCTCAGCAATGGATTCTACTAGGGCACATTTTTCTAGATCATTATTTTCGCGCAGGTTCTTTATTTTTATTTCTAGCTCTTTTCCAATGGTTGCAGCGCTTAAAGAAACTGAAACTGTATTTTTTGGGCAGCTGTTTAAAATCATTTTTAATGGTTCCGGAATTGCAGTTGGAGGGACTGTGTCATAGACTGCGGAAGGGACAATAAAAGGTTTAAGATGCTCTATTTCCAGTTTTATTTTTTGTTGGATTTCCTCTTCCTTCAAGTCAGCTGCGGTTTTTCTTTTTAAATTTTTAAGAACAAAGGATGGACGCAGGGTTATTTTATACTTTTTAATCTTTTTGATCATAACAGTTACAACGTCAGGCGATAAAATTGAGAGATTTTTAGAACTATTTAAAAGGCTTGTTTTTTTTGGAACGAACTTCAACCCATTCATAAATGAGAGGAGTTGCAATCCCAATAGTGGAATAGGTGCCAATGATCGCTCCGAATATCATGGCAACTGCGAAATCATGTATCACTTCCCCGCCAAAAAAATAAAGGGTAAGCACAACTAAAAAAACAGTTAGATTGGTAATAATGGTTCTAGAAAGAGTGGTATTGATACTTTGGTTAATAAGCTCATACAACGATTCATTTTTTCTAAACCGGAGACGTTCTCTCATAAAGTCAAATACAACGATCGTGTCATTGATGGAATAGCCTGCAATGGTTAGGAGCGCCGCAACAATGGTTACTGTTATTTCTTTATTTAATAGAGAGAATAAACCAATGGTTGCTAAAACATCATGAATAATCGCTAAAACTCCTCCCATGCCCCAGATTCCAGAGTGGAATCTAAAAGCAGTGTAGATAATAATACCAACAAAAGTTAAAAGAAAAGCAGCGGAAGTTTGTCGGATTAAATGTCTGCCTACTGTTGGACCTACAAATTCTTTCCTTAATAAAATAGGAGATTGTTCTTTAAAAGATTCTTCTAAAGAGTTTTGGATCAGTTTTCCAATATCGTCTTGTTCAGCAATATTATTTTTTGTTTTTGCTTGGGACCGTATGATAAATATTCCTTGATCTGGCACGGTTTGAATTTCAACTGAAGATAACTTTTTTTCAGCAAGCGCTTTGCGAATATTTTCCACAGGGGGTGGATTTGTAAATTTAACTTCTACCAGAGTTCCTCCGGTAAAGTCTATTCCCCATCTTGGACCCTTTTTAAAAATCAAGGAAGAAATACCAGCAGCTAGAAGAATCCCTGAGAGCGCAAAAAATATATATCTTTTTCCTACAAAATCTATGTTTGTTTTGGGTATGAGTTCAAGCATAGTGGCACCTTTTTTTCACTGTGTTAATCCTTTAAATACTTAAGGTAGTATAAGTTTGGCTTTTTAAACGCCAATAGTAATAAGTTCTTGTTACAAAAATCGCTGTAAACATGGATATGAGAATGCCAATGGTTAAAGTAACAGCAAAACCTTTTACCGGTCCTGTGCCGAATTGAAAAAGAAATAAAGCAGCAATCAGGGTAGTTAAATTAGAATCAAGGATTGTAGTAAAAGCTTTATTATAACCTAGATCTAAAGCCATTTTTATAGTTTTATTATTTTTTATTTCTTCCCGCGTTCTTTCTAGAATCAATACATTGGCATCTACTGCCATGCCTAAGGAAAGAATAATTCCTGCTATGCCGGGAAGCGTTAGAGTAGCTTTGAAATAAACCATGGCTGCTAAAAGAAGCAGGAAATTAAGCAGGAGTGCCATATTGCTGACTAAACCAGCTCCTTTGTAATAGATGGTCATAAATAAAATTACTAAGCAAATTCCAATTAAACAAGACCATATTCCAGAACGAATGGAGTCCTCGCCTAAAGTTGGTCCCACAGTTCTTTCCTCAATAATATTTACCGGAGCAGGCAAAGCGCCAGCTCGTAAAACGGTTGAAAGAAGTTTAGCCTCTTCTGTGCTAAAACTTCCTTCAATTACAGCTTTACCATCTGGGATTCTAGTCCTTATGGTTGGCGCAGATTGCACAACTCCATCTAAGACAATCGCTAAATTTCTATTGATATTAAGTTCCGTGACTCTGGAGAAAATTTTCGCTCCATCAGGGTTAAATTCAATCGAGACTTCTGGGTAGCCAAATCCTGAACCGCCTCCAAGCTGCACTTTGGCATTAGTTAGATAAGCGCCGGTCATTTCTGGAGTGGACTTTAAAAGGAAATAGCGTTCTTCCCTGCCAGGCACTAAAACATAGCCGGTTGGAAATAGAGTAAGAATTTCTTGCGGTAAAGTTGAAGGGTTGGCGGCTGCTGAGGAAAGGCCAATATTTTTATCTCTTAAGGCTGTAAGAATATTTTCCATGGCAGGAGAATCATCCACAATCTTAAATTCTAAAAGAGCTGTTTTTCCTATTAGTTCCTTTGCGCGCTCTGGGTCTTTAATGCCGGGAAGTTGAACCACAATCCATTTTTCTCCTTGTCTTGCAATTAAAGGCTCAGCGACTCCGAATTGATCAATGCGATTTCTAATGATTTCTATGGCTCTATCTAAGGCATCTGTTACAGCGGTTTTATGATCCCCTTTTTTATCAATTAGTTTATCTGTATCTAATTCCAGGACTAGGTGAGACCCTCCTCTTAGGTCCAGCCCTAAATTTAATATCTTTCCTAATAAAGAGTCTTTATTGAATTCTCTATTTTGCCGTTCTTGAGCAGGAAGCCGATACCATACCAATGTGGGATATAAAAGGTATAAAGAGAGGAGGATAGGTACGGCTATTATTGTAAATCGAATGGCGAGTTTATTCATAAAAAGTTGGAAAGAACTTATTCTTTAATCTCTTCTTGTTTGATGGGAGTGGAGACTATTTCACCGCTCCCATTTCTGATAATTTCAGAAACAGCGCTTTTTAGAATTTTTACTTTTAAATTTTCAGCTAGTTTGATTTCAACGCTTTTGTCGCCCACAGAGACCACTACCGCATAAAATCCTGAAGAGGTTAAAATTTTATCCCCTTTTGTCAAACTTTCCAGCATTTTTTTATGTTGTTTCATTTTTTTTTGTTGAGGGCGGATTAAAAGAAAATAAAAGATAATGAAAATAATAAAAAGCGGCATTAAACTGACCATAGGGGATGGCGGGGTTGCCTGAAGTCCTGCCGGCACATTGGCATAAGCTAAACTGATCATGAATTTCTCCTTAATTTTTTATATAAAATATTATTATAACAAAAATTCCTTAATATTCCAATTTTTCTATCTTGCTTCCAGAATAATAAAAATGAAGAATTTTTTTGTAAGATGTTCCTTTACGGGCCAATCCTTTTGCGCCATCTTGACACATGCCAATTCCATGCCCCCATCCTTTCCCACGAAAAATGAAACCTTTTTTAACTTTTTTAATCTCTTTAAATAGAGTAGAACGTATTCTGTCTGGACCTAAACTCATGCGAAACTGGCTGGCTCGAATGTTAAGAATTCCAGCTCCATGGCTGATTTTTAAGAATTTTGCTCTTCCAGATCTCCCGTAACCAGCATTTCGAATTGAACGTAGTGGCAGGGAAATTTCATAACGGTTCTTTTTCAAAGATTCAACTATTTCGGATTCAGTGACCAATCTTTTCCAAAAGTAATTTGGTTCATTCCCGCAGAATCTGCATCGGACTGACTTTAAGTAAGGATAAATGATATTCGTTAGCCATGTGTTGGAGACTTGTTCGGTTTGTCCCCCGCAGTTGGCAAAAAAAACAGAGTTTATAAGCTCACCGCGATAGGTTAAAATTTCATGATCAGTTTCATCCACAGCCTGATTGGTTGTCTCTTTTTCACTATTCAGCCCGCCATAAACCTGACAATGGACTTTGCTGCAAAAATGAAATCCTTCGCTTTCATGTCTTTTTAAGTTTTTTAAAGCAAAGGTTCTACTGATCACAGCTTGTGCTTTAAGGGATTCTTTCGGCCAATCCCAGGATACTTCTTTTGGTAAAATACCATAAAGGTAATGATCCAGCCCCAATTCATTGATAACGGTTATCTTTTCTTGGTCTGTTTTTTTTAAGATGATAGTATCCCTATACTTTTTTCCATTGACAATAATAAAATCATCTTCTTCCGGAACGATTCGAATCAAATCGCTCCATTCCTCACTTCCCACAAACAATCCTTTTTTATTTGCAGAAATTTGGCAAAAGGTTTGTTTTTCTAAATTTTTTTTAACTCCCCGGATTAAATCATAAATAAAAAATTTTTTTTCAGATTCAACATTAAGATTTGAAACATTTTCTAACACAGCTACCTTAATAATGGTTTCAGGAATTTCAAGGCTAAAAACAAAGGAGTTGGGGAGACATAAAAACAAGAATGCCGCAAGAATTTTTATCTTCATTTTTCCATTTTACAAAATTTTCTAATTGTTCTTTTATATTTTTGATAGAATACTCTTTTAAAGTAAAAATTTTGCCGGGATAGCTCAGTGGTAGAGCAACGGTTTCGTAAACCGTAGGCCGCGAGTTCGACCCTCGCTCCCGGCTAAAAAAATATGAAAAAATTAAAAATTGTTATTTTTTTTCTAGCGCTTATTTTGATTGGCTTTCCTTATAAAAGTCACTCTTCTGGAAATAGTTCTTACCCTTTTTTGTTAATTGCCCCTAGTCCTAAGGCAGGTTCCATGGGAGAAGCATTTGTGGCTGTGGCAGAAGGGCCGGAAACTGTTTTTTTTAACCCATCTGGCCTTGGTTTTGAAAATGAAAAACATTTATATTTTCCTAGTCTTATTCCCCCTTTTGTGGAAGGAATTAAATATAATAACGTAGTTTATGTTCAGCCAAATTCAAAAGGAGCATGGGCTGTTCAGGGTGGAATGTTTCATATTGGAGGCTTTAAAAAAACAGTGGCTGACGCTTCCTTAAGTGATGGCTTTAGAGAAATAGAAAATTTTTCAACTTATGATTTAAAGATATCCGCAGCTATGGGAAGAAAATTAAATCGTCAATTTGCATTTGGAACCACAATCGCATATTTAAGAGAATCTTTAAGTGATCAAATCAATTCTGCCATAGCTTTTGATATTGGATTTCTTTATGCTTCAAAAATAAACCCGGTAAAAATAGGTTTTGCCCTACAGCATTTAGGCTTTAAAATTAATTCTTCTCAAAGTTCAGACCATTTGCCTTATCTACTAAAAGCTGGTATTTCTATTAGAAGATTAAAGAATTTTGGTTTTACTTTTATTCCTGAGAATAGTTTAGGAACCATTGAATTCTTTAAACCTTTTGAATCTGTGGGCTCTTTACGCTCTGGAATTGAAGTTCCCTTATCCAAACAATTTCATTTAAGATCCGGATATATTTATCACTTAAAAAAACAGGGATTGGGCTCTACTCTTTCTCTTCCTAATGGTTTTTCATTTGGGTTAGGATTCTTTTTTTCAAGCTGGTCTTTAGACTATGCAACAGCTTCTCAAGGGGAATTAGGGCTTACCCATCGTATTGCAGTGGATTTAAAATGGAAATGATTATAGAAAAGGATTGTTCCAATGGCTAATACAATGACTCAAGGGAATCGTAATATTGTCCATAAAATATCAGGATATCTGGACACGGCTTTACCTATTTTTTTCTTTTTGCTCGCTATTTCTTTTTATTTACGCACTTATGATTCTGCAATGGTAAAAATTACAGAGGTGCAAATGTTTGGAACCATTTTGATCGCTCTATGGCTTTGTAAAATTTTTGAGAGCGGCCGCTGGCCTTTTAGTAATAATCAGACATTATTACTTTTACCTTTTATAGCTTTTTTTACTTGTGGTGTAGTTTCCTTTACCCGGTCCCCATTACATTGGGGAAGTTTTGATTTTTTTGTTCGGCGCGTAATTTATATAGGAATTGCCATGATCACAGTGACAGAGGTTACATCTTTAGTAGATTTTAGAAGGGTGACTCGTTGGCTGATTATTGCTGTAGCTGTATGTACTATTTATGGATTTATTCAGTTTATTGATACTCGTTTTTTCCCTCCGGGTCCACCAAGTATAGGAATTGATAAGTTTGTTTGGAGATGGGCTTTTGGAGGGAGGGTGTTTTCTACTTTTGGCAATCCTAACTTTTATAGCAATTTCCTTGTGATTATGATTCCTGTGATGATGGCACATTATTTTCGTACGCGTCAATTTTATGTAGTGCCTTTAATTATACTTACCTTGGCAAATATCTACTGGACCAATTCAAAAGGTCCTGCTATGGGTTTGATTGCAGGAACTACAGTTTTTTCTTTTTTACTCATCCGTTTTTTTATTCAGAGTAAAAAAATTAAGTTTTTTATAATTTCAACTGCTTTTTTTATTGTGCTGTGTTTAGGCTCATATATTTATTTAAGAGTATTTGTTCAAGGTGGAATTACTTCTTTCACATTTCGAATGTACACATGGTTATCCACATGGGAAATGATCAATGCCAAACCCATTTTAGGAAATGGAATAGGAACTTTTTGGGTCATTTATCCTGCATATAGAAGACCAGCCATTTTTCATATTGAGTCTAAACATAACACAGAAACTGACCATTCGGAAAATGAACATTTAGAGGTTTGGCAAGATGAAGGATTGATTGGCATGGGAATTTGGTTATGGATGATTCTAATGATTAGTATTGGAACTTATAGAGTGTTATTAGTCGTCACTTCTCAGCCCTCCACCGGTCCGCCTGGTGAAAAGAAAAGAATGCCAGAGGATGCCTATCATATGCTTGGTTTTTTTTCTGGTTTTTTGGGGATGTTAATTCACAACAATACAGATGTCTCAATGCGTTTTGTTTCCTCCGGGGCTCCTTTTTGGTTATTGGCAGGATTAAATGCATCCTTAATCATGTATTCTCCTATTCCTGAAAAACAGACCAATGTTGTGTTTCAAGATAAAGGACATCTTGCATCCCTTGATAATTTTAAGGGGACCTTTTTCAAAATTTTTAGATTTTTTGTGGTTACAGCTATCCTGATTGCGGCTATTAGAATATTAAGAGAATTTGATTGGTGCCAAGGCAGGGATGGAATGAGAAATCCTAATGAACTACCTCATTTTGTGATTACTTGGGTTGTTTTTCTTTTATGTTGGGGAAGTTCAGTTTGGTGGTTTACAAAAATTGCTCTGAATTGTAAACGATTAAAATCTTTAGGGGTCATTTTAGGATTAGTTCCATTATTGATATTTTTTTGGGGGTTCTTTGTGGGAGACGTAAATCACAATCGAGCCATATTTTTTTCTAAACAGGGCATGTGGGCAAGGGATGCTGAAAATGATGCAAAATCTCTTGGATTCCCATTGGAATATCGGACAATCTATTCTGGCACTGGAATAGGAACCATAGATAAGGATTCAAAAGTAGGAAATTTTTTTGGATTTTTTTTTCCAGATATTTTTTGGAGAAGATATGGGATTGGCGCTGCTATCGAACATTATGATCAAGTTAATCGTTTAAAGCCGGATTTTATCATGGCCCACTATTTTAGAGGAAACGTTTATAATGATTGGGGTTCGCAATTTGTTCAAAAAACTAATGAAGCCTATCAGAAAGGAGACATAGCGCAGGGAGAGATTTTTAGAAAAAAAACTGAAGAATTGTGGGGTAAAGCCATGTCCGCGTATGCGGATACAAGAAGATTAGGGCCTAACTATGTTCAAATGCATCATCAAGTTGGACTGGTAGAGCATAAATGGGGTGATTTTTATAATGGGCTTGCATCTGCAGCAGAAAAATATGGAAAGAATGAACTAGCGCAAGAATATAGAAAAGTGTATAAAGAACATTTGATCAAAGCTTTAGAATTTTATCAATTATATTATAAAATTGATCCGGTTTATGACCAGAATTTCTATCGGCAAGCTCAAGTTTATATTCAGTTGGGGGAGTTAGATAAAGCCGAGCAGGTTTATTTGGATCATATTGAAGCAAAAGAGTGTAAGAAATCCTATCATCATATTTTTGGAGGCTTTTATGTTCCTTATCTGGGTTCGCCTGAAAGTCGTTACGACTTAGGAAGCCCACAACATACTCATGACATTGTAAGCACAACTAAACCCGAGGCTTGGGTCATTTTAGGAGATTTTTATGCATTTTTAAAAAATGATTCTCTTAAAGCTGAAAGGGCCTATAAAAGAGCGGTTATTTTAAGACCTCAAAATATTGATTTTATTAAAAAATTTGCGTCCTTTTATGCTCAGCATGGGAAAAATGAAGAATCATTGCGCTACTGGAATAAGGTTTATCAGTTAAATCCCAATGATCCTGATGTACAAAGAATTATTCGTGACCAGAACTTACCAAAGAGATGATTGTATTTTTATCTCCAATTATCTCAAAAAATAGAATATTTTAATTAGCATGATCCTTTTTAAAAAAAGTTCAGCATGGCTGCTTGTGCTTTTACAAGGGTTTTTTACCTATTTTTTGAGCCAATATTTAAGTCAATGTGCGGGGGTAAGTTTATTTAATCTTTTTCAAGGTCCAGGCTGGTTCATAATACTTTTTTTACTTAATTTAGGATTGACCTTACTTCTTATTTTAGTGGCTTTATGGAAACATGAAGTTGCTTTGCTTATTCTCCTAATTGTTATTCATACAGTTTGCCCTATTCTTTTTTTTACTAGCTTAACCAGGAATCCTTATTTTACTCAAATTGTCTTATTTAATATTTGGGTTTCTTTTTTATGGATAGTTTATTTTTTTGAAGGTTTAATAAATAAAAAATTAATATTTCCAAAAACACCTTTAGATATCCCCATTTTTAGTTTTCTTCTAGTCACCATAATTTCTTTGTTAGCCTCATTTTTAAGCCATGAAAATTCTTTTTACGCATCCATATTTTCAGAAGGTTTAAAGTCTTTGATTTTTTTGATAATCAATGTAATTTTAGTTTTTTATGCTGCTAGTTTAATTGAGCCAAAATGGAGAAAGAGGTTTATATTGCTCACTTTTTGGGTCGGAACTTTGTCAGCTCTTTATGGCTTAATGCAATCCTATGGTTTTGAAATAATCTGGAAAGGCGGTTTAACCCCTTTTGGCAATCGGCCTGTTTCTACTTTTGGAAATCCTAATTTCCTTTCTTCTTATTTGCTTTTGCTTTTTCCTTTGCTAGTGGCGCAATTATGCTCGTCTAAACTGAAATTTACGTTTTTAATCACATCCTTTTTGTTAATCCTTATTACTGCAGGAATTATAGCAACCATGACACGTTCTACATGGGTTGGTTTAGTTGTTTCTATCTTTCTTCTTCCATGTTCTCAGGTTATTCGTGAATTTATTAAAAAAAATATTAGAACTTTGGCAATTTTTTTTGGCTTAGTGGCCTTTTGCATATTTTTTTGGCCTAAAAGCAAGGTAGGCGGGTATGCTAATCCATGGGAACGCATTATTGAAATCCAGAATGTAAAAAATAAACAAGGTTATGGACCTTGGCATCAGCGAATATTGATTTGGACCTCCTGTTGGAGTATGGTAAAGGATCATCTCTTATTAGGAAAGGGGTGGGGGTTACTTGAGCTTTTTTATCCTTATTATCAGGGAAAATCTCTTTATCATCCTTTATTAAAGAGATTTCGCACTCATGCAAATAACGCCCATAATGAAGTGATTGAGATTTGGTCCCAAACAGGTTTTATTGGCATGGGAATCTATTTATGGAGTTGGGTTGTTCTGATCTTTGCAGGTTGGAAAGTAAGCCAATTTTATACTATTGAAAAGAGGGATAATTCTTTGTGGAGTTGGGCTTTAACTGTTGGCTCTATAGCGATGTTTACTGATAATTTTTTTGGAAATGTTTCTCTTCACTTTACTGTGCCTGCTTTTCTTTTTTGGTGGCAGAGCGGTCTTTTAATGGGAATGGTTCGAAATGAAAATAGTGTAAAGAATAGAAAGGATCCAATCGTCTATTGTTTTAATAATTCCGCTGCTTTTTCTAGAAGTTTATTTTGTATTTTAATTCTATTGCTTTGCCTGAGTTGTGTGTGGAATTTTAGAAGAGAGTTTCAGGAAATTTATTATTTTAGAGGATTTAAGGTTTCACAATCTAAGGATCATCAAGATTTATCGCGCAGAGAGTTGGAAAGCGCTTGGAAATGGTATCCTAGAGAAGTGAATACAAACTATGAACTTGCAAATACCTATTCTCGTTTAGCCCAGCAAAATAGTCAGTCTGGTTTAAATTCTCAAGCCCAAAATTGGCGTTTTACGGCTGTTTGGGCTTATTTAGAGGCTTTAAGAGCCAACGCTGGGTATGATGAAATTTATTTTAACCTTGCTGCTACTCAATCACAATTGGGTTGGTTTGAAGATAAATTTTCAAATTTTTCTATTTTAACCCCGCGCGGATCACAGGCACACGGTATGGCAGAAGAAACTAAAGGAGCTATTTATAATTATAGCAGGGCATTGGCCATCAATCCTCTTTCTAAAGAATCTTATAATTTTTTAGGTAATGTTTATTTGCAAAATTTAAAAGACTATTTGCCTCAAGGAGTAAAATTATATGAGAAGGCAACAATTTTTTTTCCTGAAGAAAAAGATTTTTGGCTAAATAAAGCATATTTTGAAATTCAGTCTCAGCTTTTTGATCAGGCTTACCTTAGCTTAAAGACTGCTCAAGCTATAGATCCATTTCATGAATTAACCAGACGAAATATAAACGCGTTTATGATTCAAACCAAAAGGAAAGAAGATCCTTTGATTGAGAATGATCGTTTAGTTTCAGATATTCTTCTTTACATACAAGCTAAAGATTGGAGCCATTTAAAGGAAAAGAGCCAAGATCTTATAAAGAGTTTTCCTAATTTATTTCAGGCGCGATTTATTCTTGCAAATACTTATTTTGAACTAAAGCAATGGAATGATGCTGAAAATGAATATTTAAAAGCATTGAGAATTGAACCTAATCATAAAGTTGCTTTAACTAACTTAGCCTTAACCTATCGTTTAGAGAACCGTTTTAAAGAAGCAAGAAATATTTATGAGAAGATTTTAAATAATGACCCAACTGATTCTACAGTTAAAAATTTGATTCAATCCTTACCACAATAAATGATAAAATATTTGAATTAAAATTAAGATTAGAGAGGAGCTCTCATGTCTGGACATTCAAGATGGGCTGGAATAAAACATAAAAAAGCGATTATTGACTCCAAACGAGGCAAGATTTTTACAAGGATTGGACGGGAAATAAGCGTTGCCGCTAAAGAAGGAGGCGGCAATCCGGAAAATAACGCGCGGCTGCGCAAAGCCATGGATGACGCAAGAGAAGTTAACATGCCGCAGGAAAATATTAAAAGGGCTATACAAAGAGGCACAGGAGAACTTCCCGGAGTTAGTTTTGAAGAGGTGCGCTATGAAGGGTATGGGCCGCAAGGGGTGGCTATTTTAGTGGAAGCCACAACAGATAATAAAAATAGAACCACTGCTGAAATTAGAAAAATATTTTCTGAGCATGGCGGCAATATTGCAGAGGCTGGAGCTGTGGCTTGGATGTTTTCTTTAAAAGGCTATATTGCGGTGGAAAAAAAAGCAGTGAGCGAAGAATCTCTTTTATCTTTGGCTTTGGATTCTGGGGCAGAAGATATGAAGTCCAGCGATGAAGACTATTATGAAATTTTTACAACGCCTCAAGATTTTCAAAAAGTAAAGAATGCCTTAGAATCTAAAAAAATTTTAGTGACTAATCAGGAATTAACTCAAATATCTCAAACCTCCATAGCTGTTTCTGGAGAGGAGGCGCAAAAACTTCTTTCTCTTATACAGGAATTGGAAGAGCATGAGGACGTAAAATCCGTTTTCTCCAATTTTGACATTCCTAAAGAAATTTTATTGAAAATGAGTGTTTGAGTGTGGTGATTCTAGGTATTGACCCGGGTTTTGGAATTACAGGATACGGTCTTATAGAAATCCACGATTCAAAAGCCAAAAATCCGGAGATACTAGAAGCTGGCATTTTAAAATCCAAGCAAAATAAGAATATTTCAGAACGGCTTTTTGAAATTTATAAAAGTTTAAATGACCTTCTTCAAGAGTTTTCCCCTTCAGTTTTAGCCATAGAAGAGATTTATTCTATCAGTCGATTCCCTAGAAGCGCTATTTTTATTGGGAATGTTCAAGGGATTGTGCTTTTGGCGGCAGCTCAAAGAAAAATTCCTGTATTTAGTTATTTCCCAATACAAATTAAAAAAATATTGTTAGGATATGGGAGAGGCACAAAATTACAGATGCAAAAGATGGTGCAAAGAACTTTTAAACTTGAAACCGTTCCAAAACCGGATGATGTGGCAGATGCCTTGGCAGTAGCTCTTTGTCACGCGCACAGGACTTACCGCGGATGATTACTCAAATTTTTGGGAAAGTGGTGGAAGTAAGCGAAAATTCAATTACTTTGCAAGTGAATGAATTTGCTTATGAGTTATTTGTGCCTGGAAGCGTTATAGATTTTTATAGAAAAAAATTTAGGGGTGTTCAGAATAATGAGGAGTCGGAAGTTTTTTATACGATTCAATACCTTGAAGGGAGCACTGGACATGGGAATCAGTTTGTCCGCTTAGTAGGGTTTAAAAGAAAAATAGAAAAAGATTTTTTTCTTGCCTACACAAGCGTTGAAGGGATTGGCTATAAAACAGCTTTAAAATCTTTGATATTGCCTATTCAAAAAATTGCTTTGGCTATTGAAAGGAATGATTGCGCGACCTTAAAGAAATTGCCCCATATTGGTTCTAGAACCGCTGAGAAGATGGTAGCGACTTTAAAAGGAAGAATGAAAAAATTTATTTTAGATCAGGAAGAAAGTCCTTTGTCCGTAAAATCTGAACCTGATTTTCACTTAGAAGTGTTGCAGGTCTTAAAACAGGTGGGCTACAGCGAATTTGAAGCGCAAAAACTGATTGATGCGGTTTTAGGAAAAAATCCTCAAGTAAACAGTTCTGAAGAGATGATTCAAGAAATTTTTAAGATGAAAAATAAAATAAGCAATGACTAGAGAAAGAGTTGTTTCTCCAAAAGAAGTCTCGCAGGAAGAAGAAAGCTGGAATTTAAGCCTAAGGCCTCAGGTTTTAAATGAGTTTATTGGACAGAAGGGGGTAGTGGATAAACTCTCCATTTCTTTGGCTGCCGCAAAAAAAAGAGAGGAACCTTTAGAGCATATGCTGCTCTATGGGCCTCCGGGTCTTGGAAAAACTACCCTGGCTCATATTATATCAAGAGAAACTAACTGTAAAATTTTTGCAACTTCCGGCCCTGCACTAGAAAGATCCGCTGACTTAATTGGAATACTGACAAACCTTCAAGAGGGAGATATTCTTTTTATTGATGAAATTCATCGTTTATCTACAATCGTGGAAGAATTTCTTTACCCTGCCATGGAAGATTTTAAAATTGATTTTGTGGTGGATAAAGGAGCTTACGCTAAAACCCTGAATGTGCCTTTGAAAAGGTTTACTTTGATTGGCGCAACTACTCGCGCTGGATTTCTTTCAGCACCTTTAAGGGAAAGATTTGGACTTACCTATCATCTAACTTTTTACGAGACTGAGGATTTAGTGAAAATTGTTAAGAGATCTTCAGGACTTCTTTCTATAGAGATCGGTCATGAGGTCGCCCATGAAGTTGCGAAACGTTCACGAGGCACTCCTAGAATTGCCAATCGTCTCTTGAAGCGGGTGCGTGATTTTGCCCAGGTAAAAGCAGCAGGAAAAATTAGTCTTGATTCTACAATCGAATCTTTAAAAATTGAAGGAATAGACCATTTGGGTTTGGATGAGCTGGACAAGAAATATATTAAGGTTATCTTAGATCACCATCAGGGTGGACCTGTAGGAATTGAAACCATTGCAGCCACATTGAATGAAGCTGCTGAAACCTTAGAGGAGATGGTTGAACCTTATCTTTTAAAGATAGGATTGCTTAGCCGAACCCGTTTAGGAAGAAAAGTGAATGAATCTGCGATTAAATCTTTAAAAATTGAGAATTTAAAGATTCCATCTTCTCAAGGGAATCTTTTCTAGATCAGGGGACCAATTTATTTAAGGTAAGTATTTAGCGCACCGTCGTCATTCCCGCGAAAGCGGGAATCTAGAAAGACAATACCACTGAACTAGATTCCCGCTTTCGCGCGAATGACTGGAGGCGTCCCAAAGGGACAGTCCCTTCTTACAAAAGAATCTCTTAAGAGGAGGGACGAGCGAAGCGAGTGGTGTCCTTTAGGACAATCTTGCGCTAAACGGGTACCATTTAAGTGATATTGGTTAACGAATCAGACGATACTCTTCTTTATGGTCTTTATCAATTAAGATTGGTTTTTCTTTTTCCTCTTTAATCAGTTCATTTTTTTCTTTCTTTTCTTCAATTAAAATATTTTTTTCTTCTTTGGCTGGCTTTATTAATTCTATTTTTTCCTCTTTTTCTATTGTTTTATCCAAAAGTTCATTGTCAGTGCTGGGAGAATAGATTTCATCTTTAATTTTTCCAAAGTGAAAAATTAATGTAACCCTATGCGTTTTTTCCAGTTCAATTCTATTGACATAAGCATAGTCTAGGGTAAGATTCCTTTCACTGATGCCAATTCCTAAACTGTAATCTTCATCCGCAAAATCCATTCTGTAACCCCCACGCAGAAAAAAAGTTCTTTTTCCTTTTTCCCCTCCTAAACCATAGTCCCCGCCAACGCGAACTTTAATTTTTTCTCCAAGCACTCTTTCACCTTGAGTGCCCATACTTAAAGCGCCGTAATTTTCATTATCCCAGAGATCTAATCCCAACCCTACGGATTCAAATAGAGGCAAATCATGTTCTTTTGATTTATAGCTTAGTTTTGAGCCTAAATTTTTAATTGTGGCTCCAAGGTTGACCCGTTTGGAAAAATGTTTAGGAAAAGGGAAAAAAAGTATGCCTGCGTCTAGCGCATAAGATCTGCCGGTATATTGATCTACTAAAGTGGAGTTAATCATTTTAGGAGAGACCCCAATATTGAACCAATTAGAAAACATTCCAGAAACAGTGATTCCAGCTGCAAAGCTTTTTTCCGCGCTAAAGGATTGGGTGGTTCCATTGGAATAATTAATATCTATGTTTCCCGCAGAGTAATAAGTGAACCCAGCGCCTATTCCAACCTTAAATGTTTTGAGTTTATTGGAAAAACTTTGCGCATAATGAGTTCCTCCATAAACAGCTTGATCAAAACTTGAAACAAAAGACAAATTAATTTCAGGCTGGAGGATTTGCGCTAAACTTGCGGGATTACTGCTTAGGGCATCAAGTTTAAGCACCTTGACAGCTCCTACCCCTCCCCGGGCAACCTCTTTTGCATCCAGATTTTCTAAAAGAAAGTTAGCCGCAGTTTTGCCTTCTCCTGCTAAAAGATAAGAAGTACTATTTAATTGAGAAAAAATAAGAATAAAGAAATTTAAAGATATACGCCGAATCTTATTTTTTTTAAAAAAAAGTTCTTTTTTCATTTATTGGACAACAGCTATTTTTTGAGTTTTAGAAAAATTGGGTCCTTCAATATGCACAAAATAAATTCCACTGCCCACTATTTCACCATCCTCATTTTTTCCGTCCCAAGTAATGGAATAGTTGGTGCTTGCATTTTTTGCTTCATTGACTAAAGTTTTAATCTTTCTGCCCTGCATGTTATAGATGCGTATCACAACATTTCCTTGATTTAAAATACTGTACTCTATGGTTGTTAGCTCGGCTTTAGAAGGGTCAAAAAGATTATTGATCGCTTTTAGGGATCCCTGGGGAGTGGAATCGCTTGCGGCAGTTTCTGTTGTTGATGCTGTTGAATTTTTTATTATGGTTCCGGATGCGCCTACCGCATAGCCAACAGGTTCCGTAGAAAAGAAAACATCATTTAATTGATTAGTTGTGGAGCTTTTTTCACTTTCGAAATTTCTTCCACTGTCGCTGGATTTAACAACAATTCCGGAATTTCCTACAACCCATCCGGTGGTTGTGCTGATAAAATGCAATGCATTAAAATTAGTTGTAGTGCTAATCAAGGAACTCCAAGTTGAACCGCTGTCTGTAGATTTTCGAATCACGCCATTTGCGCCTGCCACCCAGCCTGTGGAAACACTAATAAAAAATAGTGATCTTAAATTTTCAGTTGTGCCGCTGGTTTGCGCGTTCCAATTTTCTCCTCCATCCATGGTTTTCAAAATTGTGCCGGAATTCCCAACCGCCCATCCTGTAGATGTATTGATGAAAAAGATTGCCCTTAAGTCATTAGAGGTGCTTCCATTTAAAGCGCCATTCGACCAGCTTGCTCCGCCGTCTTGAGATTTTCTTATTCTGCCTAATTCCCCAGCTGCCCAGGCAGTACTGAGATTAACCCAATAGACACTATAAAGAATGTTACTTATGCCGCTGGTAACTGCGCTCCATGTAGTTCCTGTATCAGAGGATTTAAGAATAACTCCGTCACTTCCAACTACAAGACCTGTAGAAGAATTGATGAAATGCACATCTCTTAAAGCTGTTGTGGTTCCAGAGGTTTGTGAACTCCATGTAGAGCCGCCGTTTGTGGTTTTTAATATTACTCCTTGAGAGCCAACAGTCCATCCTGTTTCAGAATCTTGGAAATAGACTGCATTGAGATCTGTGGTAACGCCAGAGCTTTGAGATTTCCATGCCGCAAGGATAGGTTGGGTATGAAAAAAAATAAAGGAAAGAGCTAGAGAACCTTTTAAAAAGAACTTCATTAAAGATAAATTTATCAGAGAATAGAAGAAGTGTCAAGTTAATTTGACCAGTTTTGTTCATTATGATATAGTAATTTTGCGGGGTGGAGCAGTCTGGTAGCTCGTTGGGCTCAATACCGCGAAATTAAAATGAATACAAGCCACAAAGGAAGTCTTGCAGAACAGGCAGTCACTCTTGAAGCTCTGAAGCGTGGCTGGGGGGTTCTAAAACCTATTGGAGATTGTTTGCCATATGATGTTGTCTTCGATATTGAAGGAACTCTCGTTAAAATTCAAGTTAAGCTTGCATGGTTTGATGATACGCGTGAAAACTACGTCATTGATAACCGTCGAACTAAAACAAATCGATCTGTAATGATTCGAGAAGTTTATGCTCTTACAGATTTTGATTTTGCAATTGCTTATTTAATGGATATTAATGTGTTTTATGTTTTTCCTGTGGATGTATTTATCAGTTATGCCAGTGAAATTCATTTAGTGGAAGCTGACAAGCGTCAACGAAAACCTCGTTCTGTTATTTATCGTGATGCCTGGGATTTAATTTCGCAATGGGCTGCGCATAAGGAAACTGATGCGCGAACTTCTGTCAAATTCGGGGAAGCCAGTAATGAGGTAATCCCGAGCCAAGCTGTGCTAGTTTAAACATCAGCACAGAAGGTGTAGAGACTTAATGGCAGACACCCTAACAGCGGCGTAAGTCGTATGAGGGTGAAGAGAAAGTCCAGACCACAAATCTTAAGTTAAACTTAGGAGCCGCGAAAGCTGTAGTGGTATGCATAACCCAAAGGTCGCTGGTTCAAATCCAGCCCCCGCAACAAAAATCGTCCTGGCCATTCAAAGGTCAGGGCGATTTTTTTTTTGATAGATTCTGTTTGTCTTTTTGGAATAAGGTTAGTCGTGGATTTCAAACCATGGAACATTTTCTTTTCCATGGGGATGGAATTCTGTGGGATAAACTTTGTTCTCAACAATTTCATACCAAGGATATTGAATTGGGGATTTTTGAGGATGAGTTGGAGACGGATAGATTTTATTTTCCCTAATCTGATACCAAGGGTCTAAATCTTGACCATCAGGATGATCTTGTGTGGTAAAAATAAAGCCTTCTTTTATTTCAAAGGTGGCTAGATTTTGCATTCCTTTAGGATGAAATTTTGTATTGAAAAGTTTTGACATTAATAGTTGTAAATACTTCCCCCAATAAATTCCCGCAAGATGGAATTTTTTGGAATAAAATCAATGTTTGGAAAAGATTTTAATGACTTTAACAATTTATAAACCCTCTGAGATCGGATAAAAGCATCCATCTTGTGCGGCTCTTTTTTATATTTTTCTATAATTTCAGGAAATTTTTTTTCAATCATGATTTTATATACAGGAAGCTCATAGGGAATAGATCCATTAAATACAATGTCCGCGTTAGAAATAAAAGGAACAATATATCTTTTCTCGCTCCTTCTAACATAGTGCCAATGCCCCACTGTTTTCGTGGCATCACAACCTCTTTGCCAGCTGTCCCGGATCATTCTGCGTAAAAGTCTAAGGTCTGTCCAGCGCACAAAGTTGCCGTCCTTATCTTTAATTTGGCAGATCGCTTCAATATAAAATTTAAATTTTTGTTCTTTAGGCACAACTTGCGTCAGTTCCTCATGGAGACCATGAAGGCTGTCAATTAAAATAATCTCGCCTTTTTTTAAATAGAGTTCCTGAGAAAATCCAACCCTTCTCCCTTTTTTAAAATCATACAAAGGCATTTTTATTTTTTTTCCTTTTAAAAGCTGGTTTAAATCTTCATTGATGAGCGCAATATCTAGCGCATCCGGCCTTTCAAAGTCATAATCTCCATATTTATCTTTTGGATGAGCTTCCAGACTTTTAAAATAATTGTCTAAATTCATTAACACGAATGAAATTCCTTTTGATTTTAAGGATTCACTTATTTTGAGGGTTGTGGTAGTTTTTCCGGAACTTGAGGGGCCGGCAACGATCATTAATTTTATTTGACCGATCTTTTTTTTAAGGGTCTCAGCGACTCTATGGATTTGTTCATGATAATGCTTTTCTGAATCAGAAACGAGTTTTTTCCAAAGGCCATTTTCCATGGAAGCGTTTAATTTTTCCACGCTGTCGCAAGCATGATCTACATTCCAGGAATAAACTTTCCATACCAGTTTATAAGGAATTGTATCCTCTGCGGCTACAGTCAATTCTTTTTTTTCTCTGATTCTTGCGCGTTCAGCTCTATAAAGGATAAAAGCTTTGGCTGTGCGCGCATGCCCATTTTCAATCAATACTTTTTCAATTAGATCCTGGATTTCTTCTACAGTGGGAATTGTATTGTCAATATAGGTTTTGTTTATTTTTCGGATGACTTGATTTGCAAGAAGAACCGCAAGCTCCCTATCATTCCCCTCAACCTGCACCGCTGCTTTAAAGATAGCATTTGTGATTTTTTCTTTGTCAAAAGCTACTATTTGTCCGTTTCTTTTGATGACTTGAGTGATTTTGTAAGACGATTTATGAAGAGGGAAGAGAGTCAGTTGGTTTTCTACCATAAGAAAGTAGAATTTAATTTGTTTGGATTTAAATGAATTTTTTCTCTTTTAATAATTCTAAAACTTGCTTTTTTATTTGGTCTCGCACTTTTTTAAAGTCCTCAGCTCCCCCGCTAAAAGGGTCTGGTATTTCCCAATCTAATCTTTCCGTGGTTTTAATTTGGGGACAAGCATCCCCGCATCCCATCCCAACAACTATATCATAGTGGATTTGAGGCACTTCATAGAGGCTTTTGGAAGAATGCTGGCTAATATCTATCCCAACCTCATGCATCACTTGAATGGTTCTAGGGTGAATATAACCTAAGGGTCTAGATCCAGCGCTATAAGCTTCTATTTTTTCTTCCGCAAGCGCTTTAGCAAACCCTTCTGCCATTTGACTTCTGCAGGAATTGCCTATGCAGACAAATAAAATTTTTGGTTTCACTTTAACCCAAAAGGTTTTAAGTCAAAAGGCTTATTTTTTTCTATAGATTTTAGCAACCGCAAGGTGATTTTGGTCCCATATGCTTCCTCCTCTTTTAAACTATTTTTTTATAAAAGCCGAAACTTTTCGACTTTATTAAATTATAGCAGACAATTATAAAAAATCAATAACCTCAATCAAATCATCTAAGATGTTACCGAACGCAGTCTATCTTTAAATCCTTTTTTTGAAATAGGAGATTGGATTTGACAAAAGCCTATTGCAAAAGCAGGGTTTAAAGAAGATTCTCCATTTTTTGGCGAATCTCTTTTTCTGGTTGTACCCCTACGAGTTGTTCAACTAATTTTCCAGATTTGAATAATAGAAGCGTGGGGATGGCCTGCACTCTATATTGAATAGCTGTATTTGGATTGTCGTCTGTATTCAGTTTAAAAACTTTCACTTTTCCAGTATATTCGTTTCCTAATTTTTCAATAATGGGCGAAAGCATTCTGCATGGGCCGCACCAAGGTGCCCAAAGGTCCACTAAAACAGGCTCTTGTGATTTTAGAACTTTTTCTTCAAAATCCGTATCATTTATTTCTTCTGCCATGGATGAGTTTCCTCCAATTAAATTAATATTTTTTTATTTTAACAAATCTAAAATGTTTCTACAAATTTCCGCCAAAAATAGTCCTAACCAGGTGCCGTAAATGTTGCCCAGTATCGCTAAAAGCACGCCCAAAGGAGCTGAATTTTTTTGGTAGATACTGGCTACTAGAGGAGCTGAGATGGTTCCCCCCACATTCGCTTGGCTGGCTGTAGCCAGAAGAAAGATTGGAATTTTGTAAATTTTAGAAAAGAAAAGCAAAAAAATTCCATGAAAGAAAACCCAACTAAAACCCAAGCCAATAAATAAAGGCGCATGAGTAAGAGCATGAAGGTTTGCCTTAGCTCCTATAGAAGTTAGAAGGATGTAGAGAAGAAAATTGCCTAGTTTTGAAGCTCCCCAATCTTCAATTTTTTTTAATTTTGTGCAGGAAAGCAAAAGAGGAATAAAGGTGGCAAAAAGGATGACCCATGTCCAACGATTTAAAGCAACCCCAACCTCTGGACATTTTTGAGCAAGGAAAAAGTAGAGTTGCGTCATGAGATAAGAAAGGATTAAAAGAATCGCAAATTTTTGGAACTTTTGAAAGATTTTTTTTTGATAACTCATTTTAATCTCTGGCTGCTCATTAGGTGGGGTAGTAGAATCTGTAGTTGAGATGGCTTGAAAATCTTCTTGCATGGGTATCCCTAAAAAATTATTCAGTTGTTTTTGATATTGTGAAAGAAAGACCAACAGAGCCATCCAACAGTAAGCGACCACTGTGTCTGTGATAATTAAATTAGAAAAGAGAGATGCAGGGGGTTGCAAAATTTCTCTCACAGAAATCATGTTTGCGCTTCCACCGGTCCAAGTAGCTGAAAGGCATCCCCATCCTTTCCAAAATTCCTGTTCTATTGCATTTAAAGGAGAGCCTGCAAAGCTAATTAGGATGAGGAAAGTTCCTATTCCTCCTAGAAAAATTCCCAAAGTGCCTATTCCCATTGCAATTAAAGCTTTTTTGCTTAATTTAAATAAAGAAGGGATATCTGTGCCAATTAAAAGAAGAAAAAGAGCGCTGGGCAGGAGAATTTTGCTTATTACATTATAGAGAGCATGTTCCTGAGGTATGAGATTTAAAGTAGAAAGTAAGGTTGGGGTAAAATAGCACCAGAAAGGAACTGGTAAGTAATTAAATATCCTTTTTGTTCCCTTAGCGCAAGCAAGGAATTGAATCAAGAGTACAGTCGTACAAAGTACAGTGAATAATAATATGGAATTTGTGATCATGAAAGAGAATTTTGTAATAGGATTTTAAAAATAGGTTCCAAAATAGATGAAACGATTTCCCACAGCTTTATTTTCATCCATTTCGTCTAAAGAGATACCGAATTTTTCTTTAAATTTAATGATTCTTACAAACTCGCCTGTTTTAGGCGCTTCAATGAGCGTTTCTTTATCTATAAAAATAGAAACATGAGAAATTTTTTCTTTATTCTCTTTGGAAGCGCTAAAAATAAGATCCCCCTTTTTTAATTTATTTTTTTTAATCTTCTTAGCTTTTAAATATTGTTCATAAGAGTCTCTTGGAATGTCTAAGCCGGCAACTCTATAGGCAAGATTGACTAAGCCTGAACAGTCTGTAGCAGTCACTTGAGTTTTTTGTTCTGGCATGTGCGCAGATCGTCCTCCCCAGAAATAGGGGTCATTTAAAAGCTGAGACGCGCTTTGTAGGATGATCTCCCTTTTCATTGCGTCTGAACGTTTGATTTTTAATGAATGGATATCTAAATCTTTAATCCATGCGGTTTTCTTATCTATCGTTTCTATTTTTCTAAAACCTTGCTGGATTATTTTTGTGGCTTTAATTTTTGTGCCTAGGGAAAGGGGAAGAAGAGTTGAGTTTAGATCAGGAGTAGAATAAAGATAAGTTGTTTTTTTATTAACTACTGAATTAGGGAGTACAATTTTATCTATTAATAGCACAGCATCTTTTTTAACCCACCCGGGGTACCCTTCCCAGAAATGACTATGGGAATATTCTAACTGTTCCACTGCCTCTACTTTTAGCCAATCTCCACTTTGATTTTTAATTTTTATGAGCTCTCCATAGAGTAGCTGGGTTTCTTGTAAAGGATCAAAATCGAGTGAACTTGGAAACGTAGTTGAAGCTGATCTAAGATCAGTTATTGAATGTGCTATGATTCCCCATTTTTCACTGGGATAAACTTCACAAAGAAGCAAGAAAAAAAATAGAAGGGTAAATACAGCTTTTACCCTTCTATCCTTTTTTTTAAAAGAAAAGATGCTAAGAATTATTTTTTTACTGTTTCTCTTAAAGCTTCGAAAACTTTTCCCACCATTTGCGGACCAGGTTTTAATGTTTTATCCCCTTTGTTCCAGCCAGAAGGACAAACCTCATCCGTATGAGTGGAAAGGTAAGCATTGGCGGATATTTTTCTTGCAAGTTCTTCAGCATTTCTTCCCACATTATAGAAGTTTACTTCTGAAGAGATCAATTTTCCGTCAGGTGAGATGATAAAAGTTCCTCTTAAAGCAAGGCCTGTGTTTGCATCATATACGCCAAAAAGTCTGGAAACATTTCCTGTTGGATCTGCGCCCATGAGGTATTTAACATTTTCCAATAGTTTCTCGCTATTTTTCCAGGCTAGATGAGAGAATTTAGTATCTGTGCTAACTGAAATAACTTCTGCCCCTTCTTTTTTAAGATCATCATATTTTTCCGCAATGTCTGAGAGTTCTGTAGGGCAGACAAAGGTAAAGTCCGCGGGATAAAAATAAAGAATCACCCATTTTTTTTCTTTTAGCAAGGATTCTAAAGATATTTTTCCAAAGTCATTTCTTTTGGGGTCAAAGACTTCCATTTCAAAATTAGGCACTGATTGTCCAACTGACAAACAACATTTTTCTTCACTCATCTTAAATCTCCTTTTTTCAACCCGAATATTACATTAAAAATGAAACTCAACTTATTTTTTCTTTTCTAATGCGTACTTTAAAAAAACAATTTAGAAAGTTTTTCAAAATATTTTTAACCCATTAGATGACAGGTTTTTTGTTGAAAAGAATTTCTATTTTGATTTTCTTAGGATTTGGTCCAATGTTTTAATTTAAAAATATTATAAAAATACTACTTTTTTGTCAAGATTTGACAGATTTGTCAGATAAAGGGATAGGAATTTAATTTGGAGCGGGTAGCGGGAATCGAACCCGCATATACAGCTTGGAAGGCTGTCATTCTACCACTGAATTATACCCGCGTAAATCTCTTTATATAAAATAGCAAGATTTTGGTCAATCCTAAAGGAACTACCTGTATAAAGAGATGACGAGTTTTCTGCCTTGGTTTGTGCGCGCTAAGTAGAGCCCTGTTTCGCAGTCTGTTCCGTTTTCATTGGTTCCATCCCAAAGAGCCTGTTCTTTTTCAGTGATTGTTTTAACTATTTTTCCTTTTCTAAACTGTAGAATGGATATAGGAACATCTGTTGGTTCAAAAGAAATAGAGTCATTGATCCCATCATGGTTTGGGGTAAAACGAAGATCCAGCTCTTTTTTTGCATGAAGAGTGGATTTTAGATTTTCTTCTGGCGCATCTGATGCGGAGAGATAGATTTGCAAAGGCTCGCTTTCAATTCTTTCCCCATCTGAGTTAAAGACTACAATGACGAAATTTTTCCAGCCATTTTTTAGATTTTCTTCTGGGGTAAAAGAAAAATTTCCTTCCAGGTCAGAAAATGTGGTGCCAATATAATTTCCAGTTTCAAAGATTTGCATTTGCGTTTTTGGCATCCCGCTATTTCCAGAAAGCGTTGGTTTTCTAGATTTAGTATAGACTCCTCTTCCATTTGTAAAATCATTTAATTTAGGTTTAGCCCCCTCAGTTCTATAAATGGTGAACCTTACAGGCCCTGTTAAAGGAGATTTTTTGCCAGATTCATCTTCCGCATAAGCAAAGATTTCATAATCTTTTGGCTCTAATGATTCTAATTTTTTGCTCCATTGGCTTTTATTTTCTCCATTTTGAAAATAGACTGGAGACTTTCCCAGAAGGTTTCCTTTTTTTTCAATTAAAACAATGGTAAGAGCTGGGTTTGGCTCCGCAGTACCTTCAAGGAACACGCTGTCTTTAAGTTTGGCGTTTATTTTTAATGTGGGAGGAGTTAAGGAGCTGTTATTTAGAATAGGATCAGAATCAAAATGGGATGAAAGAAGAAAAACGGCTCTACTACTATTGCCAGCAAGATCCTCCAATTCTATCCCTAAATAATGAGGTGTTGTAGTAGAAAGAGAGAATTCGAAGCGATCTTTAAATTTAAAACCAAGGCTTAAATTTTTTAACATTTTGGAATAATCTTTATCCATGGATACCCTGCCTTCTTTAAAATTTGGTTCATCAAGTTTAAGGGAGAATTTTAAATTTCTAATTTTAAGTTTATTTTCTATCTCTTCTTTTAATTTTATTTCGGAATTTTGTTCAGAGAGTTCAAGAAGTTTTGGAGGGGTATTATCCACAAATACTTTAAATTGTTTATTGATTTTTTCTTTACCCCGGCTTAAAGTCAAGTTTGCGGTGTGGGCGCCTTCTTCCAAAATGAAGTCGCTTTCTAAAATTTCTTCAAATTTTTTTCTTTGTCCTGTAAAAATCCCTTTGACCAAAAACTTTCCATCTACTTCTAAACTGAATTCGCTATTTTCTTTAAGCACAGCTTTTAAAGGAAAACTGCTTTTTTTTCTTTGGTCAAATAAAAGGTTGCTTTGAATAAAATAGGGTTCCTCAATTTCTATATTTAGCGGACTAATCTCTAGGGTCGCTTTAAACTGCTCTTTTGTAACATTGCCATCCGAGTCTTTAGCAACAAGTGTTAAATTTTGTTCCCCATTTTTTAAAAGCGTTCCAGCGGATTCAGGCAGGTTGAGCTCCCATCGGTATAAAAGATCGCTATCTATTCTGATCACAGTAGTTGCGATTGAAATCCCATCTTTTTCCAGAGTGATTTGAGTGAAATTATCCGTTGAGAATGGCTTATCTCGAACTGTTCCTGAAAGCCCGCCGTACTGCCCTAAATCATAAATGCGTATGGTTCCAGGCAAACCGCTTAAACTTAACTCCGGAGGATCATTAAAGAAATCACCTTGATCTAAAACCAAAGTAAAAAGTTTGGAAACGCTTTTCCCATTTTTAATGAATTGTATCATTGCAGGATGCTCCCCAACTGAAAGTTTAAAGGGAAGATTCACAACTGTTTTTAGAGTGTTATTTAAACCTAGGAAATAGTCTTTAAAAATTTCTTTTCCATTGACCCTTAAATTTAGCTTGGAATTGGGGATGACTGGAAGTTCCATATCCAAGGCTTGTCCTTGTCCCTCAAATCCCTCAAGAGCTTTTACTTGCAATTTTTCCGGCAAATCTATTTTAAATGGTTTTTTATTTACATTTAGATAAATTAATTTTTCATCTTTGTTGCCATCAATGTCTATCGCTTTAATTTTTAAAAGATGCGAACCATTGGGCAGGGTGTGTGATTTTTCTTCAGGTAGCATGAATAGAAATTCTCTATTTATTTTCATGGAAACAAATTCTTCGGCAATCATTAGATCCTCTTTCCAAAGTTGAACAGCAATGGGACTATTTTCAAAAGGTTCATCGTGAATTCTTCCAGAGATAAAAGAACCTTTTTCGCCAAAATCAATAATTGAAAAGTTTTCAGTTTCTAACTCAATTTTTGGAGCGCTATGATCTAATAGAAACGCAAATGGAAATGCTTCTCCTTGAAATAGATTGCCGGCAAAATCTTTGGCTCTAACGCGCATGTAAAATTTACCATGGGTTTCATTTTTTTGGAATTGTTCTATTTTTAAAGCCTGTTTAATTTTTTGTAAAGAAACGCTGAATGGAATAATTTTTTCTCCAATTTTTTTAATATTAAACCATTCTTCTTGATTTAGAAGCTCGTTCCAAACCCAATCAGATGGCTCGGGTTCCTCTTCTACAATAGATCTAGTCACTAAATGCCAATGCCCATCTTGATTTAAACTGACACTTAGATCGTATCTGGGCAAGATCATCTCCTTGTTGTTTTCCTGAAAATAGATCCAAAAATGGTTGCGGTCAAAACTTTTAAAACTAGGGTCTTTTTGTTCAATAGAGGTAATTTGGAGCGAGGGAGCTTGGGTATCGTAATGAAGAGGGAAGAAAGCCATAGATGAAGAATTCCCTGCGTCATCAGTTGCAAGAATCCCAAGGATGACTGTCTGATTTGGAGGACAATGGATCAGGGTCTCTTCAGGAACAAAAGTTTTTCCGCCCAATGATAAAATTTTTGAAACATCCTCCATGGAGTCTCCTAAAGCGTAAGTCAGGGTTACAGAAGATTGGTCTTCACTTACTTTTATCTGGAGTAAGACTGTTCCTTTACTTAAAATATTTGCCAAAGTCATTTGAGAACTAAGAATATTCTCTTTAGTTTCCTTATCAAGAAGCCCTTCAATTTTTGGGCTTTGATTATCCACAATTAATTCAAAATTTATTTCTTTACTCCTGCCATCTCTTTTTAAGACCGCTTTAGCTGGATGAGGGCCTATGGCTAGAGGATGTTCACTAAAGATTCTTTTATTAATTTGCCGTTCTGCTTGATTAAAATAATCGCTCATCCAATTTTTTTCAGAGATGCTTAAAGTCAAAAAAGAATTTTCTTTAGCCTCAGCTTTAAAATCAATAAAAGAAAGTTTTTTTCCATTTTGTTCTATTTCAAAGGATTGGGTATAAAGAGGATTTTTTATTTTGAGCTCAAAATCAAGAATATCCACTTTTAATTCTATCGGCAGAATGTTTTCATTGCCATCTATATCAAACGCATGCAAGTTAAGGGAATGAATCCCATTGGGTAAAAGAGAGCTGTTTTTTTCTGGGATCCCTAAAGACCACGGGGCAAGCGATGCATTAAGAAAAACTGTTCCGGAAGCGATTACGATCCCTTCTTTTTCTAAAGAGAGCCAAACAAAACTGTTGTTTCTTGAAGATGTCTCTTTTACAGTTCCTCGCAAAGGGCTTAATTCTCCAAAATCATTTATTTCCACTTTTCCCCCTTCACCCCGTTCTATTGTTATTAATGGAGAATTTAGATCTTTTTTTATCCATTCAAATTCTATTGGATCACCTATAAAATTGTTGCCAAATTCATCCTGAGCTCTAAATTTAAAAAATAGTTTTGTAGCTGTTTTAAAATTCCTGATTTCTCTGACTTTTTTAAAATCCAGTAAAATTCTTTGGGAATCATCGCTAAAGTGTTCCCATCTTTCTTCAGGAGGAAGAGCGTAGGGTATCCAAGGCAAGGCTGGCGGTGGGTTTTCAATTACATCTCTGGAGAGTAGATGAAAAGGTCCTTGCTGGGAAGTGGAAACAGACAGATCAAACCGGCTGTTTAGTTTCCTTTTTTCAAAAATAAATTCTATTTCAGAAGATTCTTTTTGTTTAATTTCTTTTACTTTTATTTCCGGAGGTTCACCGCTGATTTGAAAAGAGAATATTTTATCTATGCTATTTTCAGCAAAGTTTGTAATTAATATCTTAAAAAAATAAAGACCAGATCTAAAACCAGAATCTAACTTTTTTTGAGAGCCCACATTTTTAAATTCATTCTCTGGTATCACCCACTCCTGCCAAACCCCTTTTTGCCAGCTTGTCTGGGGAGGAGCCAAGCTAAAAAACTGGTATTCTCCGGAACTATCCATGGTTGTAAAGCCATTCTTGTTGGGTCGGAAAAGATTAAGATGGATTGACATGGGTTTAATTTTTAAAAAAAGATCATCGCTTTTCCAAAGGATTTTTAAAAATCCGTTTTCTTTTTTAACTAAAGCGGTTTGGTTTTCAGAGAGAGGTGTCTCTTTCCCATTCCAATCAATCTTTACACCTTCTAAACTAGGCACAGATCTCCAAACGCCTAAATCATCAGAAACTTTTTGGAGTTCCTCCGCAAGCGATGTTATTTTTAGAATGACATTCATTGAAAGAGAAGAGCTAAGCTGAGAAAAGGGATTGACCCAAACCTGAACACCCCCCACACTGCTAAAAACTTCTTTAAAACTCTCTAGATTTTTTCCTAAGAGCCAAACCTCTCTTTGTCCATTGTGGCAACGGATGCGCCAACTCCCATTTTCTTGATATTTTTCTATGCCTTTATCCCACATCTCTTGGGTTAGATGATCGCTGTGAACCCAACCTGGGACTCCTTTGACTTGATAAAATTCCAATTTCCTAAATTGAAAGTCTCTTGCATAGTAATTTTCCTTTTCCATGCCTAGAGAATCTATTGTTTTAGGAGAGCCCTCAAAATTTAATTTACCTTTATAAATTCCATTGCCAAGGGAATCCAATCGCACAGCTAAATCCGTTCCTCTATAAATATCGTCATAGATTGCGAGGATATAACTTGGAGAAAAATTAGAACAGGTTTTAATGGACATTTCATACTCTTTTGGCGGAGCTACAAAAACAGATAAAATTTTTTCTAAAAGAGTGGAGCTGATTTTTGTATTTTCATTTTCTATCCAAAACGCTTCTATAGCGCAGGGATCTGTTTCTATAAAATCTCTAAATTGAGGAACACGCGCATAAAGGAATCTATTCAGATTTAGAGTAAGGATAAGAGTTAAGATAAAATATTTTTTGAAGATGTTCCAAAGATTGTATTTAGAAGGGCTCACTGGGCTTGGCGCTTGCATTCCGCCAAGCCCAGTGGATGCTGAGCCCGCAGGGGCGAGCGACCCCTCGAAATATAATCTTTGGACGGTTTTCATAGATATTTATTCAACTTTATTTTAATAATAAAGTTTAGATTAAGAAGGATCGTTACTCAATCCCTAGATTTGGTTTATTTAGGCAGGAATTTTTCTTGAATTTTTTCTTTGCTCTTGGAGGATTTTAGCTTCCCATTTAGCTGCTCTCACTGAAGAACAATAACGCACAGCCAGCTCTCTCATGTAATTGGGCCAGGATTCTGGTTTCTGGTAACCCCATCTGCAAAATTCCCAGACCCAATTTAAAAATTTTTCTTTTGTCCATTTGATTTTAAAAATTTCATGTTTTTTTCTCTGTTTTTTTCTTAAATCACTGATCATCCCAGCTTCCCATTTTGCTTTGCGTACGGAGCCGCAATATTTCTTAGCTAGAGCTCTTAAATTTTTTGGCCAATCTTTTTCATTTTTATATTCTTTTAAACAAACTTGTCGCACGCGAGCTTTAAATTTTTCGTAGTTCCAATGACGATCATTTAAAATTTTTGCTTTCCATTTTGCTCGTCTTAGAGATCCACAATATTTTTTACACGCTTTATATAGCGCTGGTGGAAAATGGGATGCATCCACATACCTATTTTTACAAAGTTTATGCACTGCTTTGAGCACTTTTTCCTCATTCCAAGTCGCGGGACGGCCCAATGAGTTTTTTTGTTTAATCAACATGCAAGAATTATAACATAGTCTCTTAATTTAAATGGTTCATTAGTGTTTTTTTGTTGGAACCTGCAACTTATTGTCTTGTAATCGCTGTAAATCCTAGAGCGCTGATGGTAATGACAATGAGATAGATTAAGTTAATCTGTTTTTCTGTGAGCTCTCCAAATAAAGAGCCTGCGCTGGGCGGAAAATAGATGATTGAGCCTTGAGGCACTAAAGGGTTTTCCTTTCCTTTTACAATATCTTCATAACGCAGGGTTTTTAGCGTTCTTTCAGCTCCATCAAAATAACTTACTTTAAAATTGCTTCCTTGAGCCCTGTCCATGGCTTCTGCAATCAGCGCGCTTAAAGGCAGGTCTGCGGGATAATTTCCAGGTTTTTGAACTTTTCCTAATACCTGCACTGTGTTCATGGGACTCATCACAACTCCAATTTGAAAAACCTGGCCGGTGAGCTGATTTATTTCTCTGATAGCCTGGCTTAATTTTCTACCAGCTATGGGAACCGGACCTAATCCAGGGATAGAAACAATGTTTTCAGATCTAACTTTTACAAAAACAGGGTTTCCAACTATTTGGTTTGAATTCCTGTCAACTAAGGCGAACTTTAAGATCATGCCAAGGCTAATAATAGGATCAAATTCAATAGTAGGATAAAGAATAGGGAGATTGAGATCAGGAACAGGGCTGTTTTGATTTCCATGGTTACTATCAATTGGAGTTTCAGCTTGAACCATTTGTTGACCTAAGGAAAGGGATATTAATATTACAGTTAAAGCAAGACTTATTAGTTTTTTGAAAATTTTTATAAAGGGGTTCATCATAAAATGTTCATTAGTCCTAAACATTCACTGCCTTGCAGTATATTTTCATATGTAAATCATTCAAGTTAGAACACAAAGGTCATGCCTGCAAGGGAAGAACCTTCGGAACTAGTTTCATTCAAAGGAAATTCATAACTGAGCGTTAATTTATAAGCGGATGTCTCTTTTTTTGAGTTTAAAATATTTCCTTTTTTTAATCGATTCAGATATAAAGTGATTCCACTGGAAAGATTGTTTTCCCCTGCTCCAAAATTTAGTTCAGCCTTATCTAAAATTTTGATTTGTAAAGCTCCTTGAGATGTAAAATCCTTATTTCTATGACTTACTTCTAACATGGGGTTTAAAGTAAGGTGAAATTCTTCTATTTCCAGAATGTTCTTTACCCCCAGCCCCACTCTTATTTCTAAAGGGATTTTTTCTTTGGAGGAGCTACCAAAATTTGCAGGGAGAATATTTTGCATGGAAGCTCCTAGGTAGGTTTTTTGGATTCTCAAATTTAATCCAAGATCCCCTGAAAATTTATTGATTGTGATTGGATTTAAGGCAGGATCAGTTGAGTTGAGCGGGTCTCCTCGCCTTAAAGAGAGCAGCTTAAAATTAGAGCCAACAGTTAAATCCCATCTATTTTCTTTTTCTCCAAATTTTTTGCCAATATTCAATAGACCTGTAATTTCTCTGTAATAGAGATTGGTGTCGGTAAAGAGAATCCCGATCCCATAGCCAATATCAAGAATTTGTCTGGTTAAAATACAGCTCCCAAGTTTTGCCTGGAGATTTTCAAAATCAGGATGTGGACTGGAATAACCCATGGAAAGCTGTGTCCCTTCTAAACGCATGACTTGAGAGGGGTTATAAAGAATGGCCCAAGGGTCGTCCCCTAAAGCAGAATAGGCATTGTTTAAAGAACTAGCTTCTGCAGCTAGTTCTTCAATTTCAAATGCAGCTTCAAGAGAAGCTTTGGTTAGAGAAAATAGTAGAAGGAAAAGAAAAGTTATCTTCATTTCTAGAGGCCTGTTTCAGTAAAGGTTGTTGCTCTCCTATTCCAATCGCTCAAAAGAAACAAATGAATCAAGTTTTGAGTAAAAATAAACCGCTTGCATTGCTTCTTTGGAGTTTGGTAACAGTTCCAGTAATGACTTTATAACCTCTACTGGGCAGACAATCATTGTAAAGAAGCGTTAGGGAGATTCCTTTAGCTGTTGACAGCTTCTTCAAAGAGTTCATCTGTTTTTTGAGGTTCATTTTCTAGACTAAGGTCATTTGTGCTTTCAGAATCCGGCTGGATTAGTTTAGAGAGAAATTGGATTTTACGAACATCCACCTCAATTGAGGTGCGCCTTTTGCCTTCTTTATCTTCCCAGGAGCGCGATTTTAAGCGTCCCTCCACATAAACCGGGCTTCCTTTTTTTAAACGTTCCCCGCAGAGCTGGGCTGTTTCTTGCCAAACAACCGCTGGAATAAAAGAAGTTTGCTCTTTCCATTCCTGATTAGAATCCTTATAATACTTGTTTACAGCTATGGATATTTTGCAGACCGCATGGCCTTTAGCTGTAAATTTAAGTTCAGGGTCGTGAGTGATACGGCCGGTTAATTTTACGTCGTTGATCTGACAGAGACGGAGTGTTGTCATTTTGTTTTTCTCCTTTTATGGCACTTTTGTTTGTTACAGAAATGATTTTACAGGCGATTGATTTCATCTACAATAGGGGAATTAGGTCAATCTAGGCAGGAAAATTTTTTAAAAAATTATTTTCCTCGAAGCCCTTGAAAAGGTAAGGAAAATTGCTATAATTATAAAAATATATGGAGGGGTGCATTTTTTGCAAAATTGTCCGCAAAGAGATCCCCGCAAGAATCGCAGCTGAGAACTCTTTAGTTCTTGCTTTTTACGACGTTAACCCTCAAGCTCCAGTTCATATTCTAGTGATTCCTAAAGAACATATCTCCTCTGTGCTAGAAATTAAAGAAAATCATCAAGAAGTTTTAAGTCAGATGATTCTCTTGGCTAAAAGGATTGCAAAGCAGGAAGGAGTGGATCAATCAGGGTTCCGGCTGGTTTTTAATTGCGGAGCTGATGCTGGCCAGGCAGTGGATCATTTGCATCTGCACCTTTTGGGAAAAAGAAGGTTAGGCTGGCCCCCGGGTTAGAGCTAAACGGTTACATAAATTTAGAAATTGTATTGGGAGGTGATGTTAACAAATCATGGTTGGAATTAAGATTAGAGAAAATGAATCCATTGAAGAAGCCTTAAAACGGTTTAAACGGGAATGTGATCGTCATGGACTAATGCTTGAAATGAAACGAAGAGAGCATTATGAATCTCCCAGTGTAAAGCGTAAAAGAAAGGCTCAGGAAGCAAGAAGAAAATTTAAAAAGAAATATCCTCGTTTTCGTTAAAAAATGTTCATATCCGAAGATACGGTTGAGCGCGTGAGAGAGGCAAATGAAATTGTGGAAGTAATCCACGAGTATGTGCCTCATTTAAAACGCGCTGGCAAAGACTATAAAGCGAACTGTCCTTTTCATCAAGAGAAAACCCCCTCGTTTGTGGTGAGCTCTGAAAAAGGGATCTATCACTGTTTTGGCTGCGGAGTAGGAGGGGATGTTTTTAAGTTTGTGATGGAGTTGGAACGCTGTTCTTATGGGGAGGCGATCAAAAAACTGGCTCAAAGAAAAGGGATTCCTGTTGAGGAAAAAGAGACTAACCCCCAATATATCCAAGAACAAGAAAAGAGAAAAAAACAACTTTTTATTTTTAAAAGAGCTGCCAGGTTTTATCATAAAAGTTTAATGGAGTCTGAGGAAGCTGCCTTAGCGCGTCATTATTTGACTAAAGAGCGCGGGCTTACTTTGGAAACCATAGAAAAATTTCAAATAGGATGGGCTCAAAAATCAGGCGCTGCTTTATTAAATACTGCTCTAAAAGCCGGAATTGAATTAACTGAACTTAGAGAAATCGGTCTTATTTTTAAGAGAGAAGAAAGCGGCAAGTGGCTAGATCAGTTTCGGGAAAGGATTATTTTCCCGATTGTTGATCTTAAAGGGGATGTGATTGGTTTTGGCGGAAGAATTTTAAATGAAAAAAAAGCATCTGGAGACTATCAGCCGCCAAAATATATTAATTCTCAAGAGAGTTCAATTTTTCAAAAAGGAAAAAACCTTTATGGTTTTTTTCAGGGATTGAAAAAGATTAGGGAACAAAAAGAGTTAGTGCTGGTAGAGGGGTATATGGATGTGGTGGGTTGTCACCAAGCTGGAATTCTAAATGTGGCGGCTCCTTTAGGAACCTCTTTAACCATGGATCAATGCCAGCTTTTAAAGCGGTATGTGGAACAGGTAACTTTATTATTTGATTCTGACCCGGCTGGGGATAGAGCCACACAAAGAGGAGCTGAACTTCTTTTAGATTTAGGTTTTATGCCCATGGTCACGCGACTTCCTTTAGGAGTGGACGCGGATGAATATTTGAAAAACCATTCTAAGGAAGATTTTGAGAAGCTGTTGGAACAAAAATATACTATTTTTGAGTTTCAGCTTAAATGTGAGCTGGAGAAAAATTCTACTTTGCCTGAAATGGTTAAAAAAACAACTGTGCTGCAGAGTTTATTTCCTTTGTTTTTAAAAATTGAGAATGAGATTACCCGCTCAGAAATGATCAAAATTCTTTCTTCTCGTTTAAAAATAAAAGAGGATTTGCTTTATGCAGAATTGAAAAAAATGCAAAATGGAAAATCTCGAATTTTAGCAAAAGAGTTTCAAACTTCAAAACTTAGGAAATCATTGAACAATCCAATTTCTAATTCGCAAAAAAAAGAACTTTTATCCGCAAAAGAGGAATTGCTTTGTTTAGCTGTCCGCTATCTTGATCTTAGGCCCATTTTGGTTCAAGCTCATAAAACATATGGAATTTTTTCTGACATTGGAAGTTTAGAATGTTTGGAAGTTCTTGAAAGCCAAGAGCTTTTAGAACTGGGCAGTTTCTTAAGCCATTTAAGCGAAGACTGTTCGAGATGGTTAAGCGATCTTTTAATGAAACAAAGAGAAGTTTCGAATCCCAGGGAAGTTTTTGACTTAATTTTTAATAGGATTGAATTAAAAATGAAAGAGGTTGAGAGAAAAAGTTTAGAAAAAGATCTTATACAAATTTTAAATAGCGGGGACACTGTTGGGCAAGCGCAAATGCTTCGTTATCAAGAGTTAACCCAAACTTTAAAAGGCAAGGGAAGCGATAAAAAATACGAATCTAAAGAAAGGTTCGTGAATTAAACCTGAAATTTTCATTTCTTAACCCGAAACACTTCGCTTTTCAACTGAATATTTTGGGTATATGTAATAATCAGGTTAAAACAAGGGTGGTAAAGTAAAAATATGGATCACAATGAAATTATAAAAGAGCTGATTGAGCAAGGGCGAGAAAGCGGTTACGTTACATACGAAGAAATTCACCGGTATTTGCCGGATATTAATGTGAATACAGAGGAATTAGACACGCTTTTTGACCGGCTGCAAGAATTAGGCATACCAGTGATTAAGAAAGGCGATGAAGCCAATTTCTTAGAGCAGCATCGAGGGACACCTGCCTTAGAGCTTCCCAGCACAGAGGAAATTGAAACTGCTCAGCAAATAAACGAACTGGAAGTGGATACTCAAAATTCAATTCGGATGTATTTAACTGAGATGGGCAAAGTTCCACTTTTAAATAGGGAAGAGGAAATCCATTTAGCGCGCAATATTAAAGAGAATGAAAAAACTTTGAAGTGGATTGTATTAGAATCCCCCATTACCATGCGGGAAATCCGAAATTGGGAAAATTTGATTACTCAACAAGAAATGACGCCTAAAGAGCTCATGCCTCGGGGAAGAAAAACAACTCAGGAACTCTACCGCATGAAGAAAAAGATGAAAGAGGTTGTTAAATTCATTAATCAAGCGGAGAAAAGACTTTTGTTTGCTCAAGCCAAGGCAAAAGAAAAATCTTTAACTGAAACTAAGAGGCAGTATTGGCAAACTGTTGCGGAAAAAGAAAAAGACGAGATCATTAAAAAAATTGTTGCTTTAAATTTAAATCAGGAAAAAATTAGAAGGCTGACCAATAAAATTAAAACTTTGGCTCAAAAGGTGTTGGAAACAGAAGACGAGATTCATCGTTATGAAAAAAGATTTAAAATGAGCTCTACTGAACTCTTTAGAGTTTATGATCAGTCCAAGAAAGGAAAAATTTCTGCCAGCGTTTTTAGAAAAGCAACAGGCTATACTCTTACAGGCATTGAATCCACTATTCTTAACCTAAAGAATATTGTAAAGAAACATAACCGAATGTGTCTTTTACTGCCAGTGAGCAAGAACCATTTGCTTGAAAAATATAATGAAATTAAGCGGTTAGAAGAGACTATCCTTATCAATAAAAAAGAGCTGATTAAGGCTAATTTGCGTTTAGTGGTTTCAATCGCTAAAAAGCATGTGGGCGGATCTTCTTTGGAACTTGCGGATTTAATTCAGGAGGGTGGCTTAGGACTAATTAAAGCAGTGGAAAAATTTGAGTGGAAAAGAGGTTTTAAATTTTCCACTTACGCTACTTGGTGGGTGAGGCAGGCTATTAACCGCGCTATTGCGGACCAGTCTAGAACCATCAGAATCCCTGTGCACATGAAAGAGATGATAGCTAAAATGGCAAAGATTGCCCGCAAATGCAGGCAGGATTTTGGCAGGGAACCTTTGGTAGAAGAGTATAGCAAAGCTTTGCGCTTGTCCACAGATAAGGTTCGTTCTATCTTAAAAATTATGCAAGAACCTATTTCTCTTACGACCCCAATCGGTGAAGATGAAGATTCCTATTTGGAAGATTTTATTGAAGATAAACAAGGGCCTACTCCCACCAAATCCGCAATGGAATATTTAAAGCGCCAGGAAATTGAAGGGGTGCTATCCACTCTTTCTGAAAGAGAAGCGGAAATTATCAGGCTTCGGTTTGGAATTTCTTCCGGCTACCCGCGAACTTTGGAAGAGGTGGGTAAAATTTTTAGTGTGACTCGGGAAAGAGTGCGTCAGATCGAAGCAAAAGCGATCCGCAAGTTAAGGCACCCTACCAGAAGCAAACGTTTAAGAGAATATTTAGAGTAAAGATATATTTTAAGGAGAGGTTTGTTCCAGTTCGCTTAAGCTTTTCTTTATGATTGTACTCTCCCCTTCTAAAGCGATCCAGGCATTATTTTCTTGAATTGTAAAAGCTGAAATCTGTTTTCCTTTTTCCACAGCTTCCTTAAAAATATAAGTTTTTTCTAGTTTAAAGCGTTCTTGCATGGAATTCATAAATATTTTTCCGCCCAAGGCGCTCGCGCTAAAAAAACTATCCTTATTGTGAAAAAGCCCCACAGGGAATGTTCCAGGACTCTCATAAGTGGCAATGACAGTTAATTTATCATCTAAGGCATGCTGATAAATTTTGCGCGTGGTAGCATCGCAGCTCCAAAGGTATTTGCCGTCATAATAGAGTCCGGAAGGGTTGGGTCCAGGGCTTGGATAGGTATCTCTAACATCCAAGGCGTTATTTAAGTGGTGGCGAACAATTGTTTTTTTCCAAGAGTCGCAGGTATAGAGTGAGTTATTCCCCGGGGCGATTCCTGTAAGGTGAAATCCATTTAAGGAATAGGATTTAATTAAAACTAATTTTTTTTCTTGGATCTGATATTGGTAAATGGTCTGAGTAAACCAATCTGACGCCCAAAGGGTTTCCCCATCAATGGCAAGACCAGAAACTTTTGAGTTTGGTATAACGTACTCTATTTTTTGAGATTCAAGTTTATAAAATTTTTTAGTTAAAATTCCAAGGGTTAAGAGAAAACTAAGAGAGATAAAGACAAAGACAAAAATTTTAGTTTTCTTGTTGTTCCCAACAATTTTTTCTTCCCTTATTTCAGAGCCATTCTGGTTGATCCCTTTAAAAGGAATTGAACTGATAGAAGAGAGGTTTTGCCCTTTGACCGGCTTTCTTAAAGGCTCTAACTTTTCAACCACTCTTTTTTCAAACAATCCCCCTTTTTTTAAGGTATCTATTTGCAGAGCTTTATTGATTACCTCTATTAAATGGTCGTTGTCAAAAGGTTTAGAGACATAGTCTGTGGCTCCTAATTTAATGGCTTGCACCGCTTCTTCAATGCCTCCATAGCCTGTGACCATAATCACTGGCAATTCAGGTTTTTTTAGCTTAATTTTTTCCAAGACCTGAATGCCATCCATGCCTGGAAGCCTAAAATCAAGCAGGACTAGTTCTAAGGGAGTTTGTTCTATTTTTTTAAGAGCTTCTTCCCCGGAGTCAACAGACACGACTGTATGATTTTCTGAAAGCAGGACATTGGTCAGAGCCCAAATCATGTCATGTTCGTCATCCACAACTAAAATTTTAGCCATAATTTCCTCTTTTTTTATGCGGGAATTTTAACAGTTACAGTTGTTCCTTTTTTTTCTAAACTAGAAACATCAATATTTCCTCGATGTTGTTCTATGATTCTTTTGGTAATAGGAAGGCCTATGCCAATGCTTCCCTCTTTGGTTGTGTAAAAAGGAGAAAAAATTTCAGCTAAGTCTTTGGGGTGCATGCCAATCCCAGAGTCTTTAAAGGTAAATGTAAAATTTCCATCCAGTTTTTTTGCTTCTATGGAAACTGTGCCTCCAGAGGGCATGGCCTCAATTGCGTTTAAAACTATATTAAGAAAAGCTAAGAGAAGCTGCTGATGATCCGCTTTTGGGTGCGATAGATTTTTATCCTCTTTTAAGAGGATGCGCACTCTTTGCAAATGAGATTTGTCTCTGACAATAGCGGTCACTTCCTGCAGCAAATGCGAAATAGAAACTTCTTTAAAATTTAAAATCATGGGTTTTGAAAATTCCACAAATTCATCTAAACGAGCATCCAGATATTTTATGCTGTTTACAATCGCTTGCAGAGATGTGGCGGTTTCATCATCTAATTTTTTGTTTTTAAGAATTTGGCTGGCATTGCTTAAGATAACGCCGCAAGGGTTTCTTATTTGATGAGCCATGCCAAAAACTAGCTTTTCGAAATCTATATCATTCATAATTTATTTTTGAGGTAGTAGCAGGATTTGACCTGATCTGATGTTACCTCCTCTTTCGATGCGGTCTTGATTGAGTTCATAGATTTCAATCCATTTGGAGTCATTTTTGTAGAATTTCTGCGCAATGGATTGAAGGGTATCGCCTTCTTCAACGGTATAGGTTCTGGGGATAGAGGAAGAAGGAGCTGGATAGACTGGAGTCGTGTGTCTGGAAGAAGGAGCTGGAGGGAGTCTTGGAGT